>Ga0315296_10001626_pt1 | contig 19539 bp, 12 predicted proteins | sample YL17G14_18_MG_FD_203921 | JGI IMG/M metagenome (GOLD analysis project Ga0315296, IMG submission 203921) | Sediment microbial communities from Yellowstone Lake, YNP, Wyoming, USA - YL17G14_18 | ecosystem: Environmental > Aquatic > Freshwater > Lake > Sediment | place: USA: Wyoming | collected...
AGCTGTACGGCTGCAGCATCCGCGGCGAACAGCAACGCTGTCTCCGTCGGGTCGCCTTCAGCCCTTCCGTCCTTGATGACCGCATCATTGCACATCATCCCGGCTGCGAGAGCATCATACAGGTCGCGCTCCTTTTCAACCGAGACGGGGCCTGGGTAGTCGCAGTGCCTGACGCAGCTGTAGTATGGCGGTTCGGCGTCGAAGTCCTTGCCACCAGCAAACACTTTGACGACGGTCATCTTGTTCATCGTCAGAGTGCCGGTCTTGTCTGAACATATGACCGTCGTGCTCCCGAGCGCCTCCACTGCTGGCAGACTCCTCACGATCGCGTTCCGCTTGGCCATTTCCCGGACGCCCGATGCCAAGACCACCGTGACCAGAGCCGGAAGGCCCTCTGGGATAGCGGCAACAGCGAGCGCGACAGATACGCGGAACATATACACAGTCTCCTCCCCTCTCAGAAGACCCGTTGCGAATGTGAATACGGCCGCGAGCGCCACGAGGATCGAAAGACGCTTGGCGAACCGTTCAATCTGCACGATCATTGGGAAGTCCGCCTTCACAGTCCTCTTCAGCTCCTGCGAGATCTTGCTGATCTCCATGCGCTCCCCGGTCGACACGACGACCGCTTCAGCACGTCCTCGAACAGCCAGGGTTCCTGAGAAAGCCATGTTCGTCTGATCCGCCGGAACTAGCCATCGCCCTTTGAGTGCATCCGTGCGCTTCAGGACTGGCTGGGATTCCCCTGTGAAGAGCGATTCGTCCACGAAGAAATCCTTCGCGAAGATCAGACGCGTGTCGGCGGGGATCATGTCCCCAGCCTGAAGTAGCACTACATCGCCTGGAACCACCTCGGTAGACGAGATGGTCTTCTGCTGCCCATCCCTCCTGACTCTTCCAGTCGCCACGGAGATTTTCAGGAGTTCCTGGATCGCCTTTCCTGCCTTTCGCTCCTGCAGGAACCCGATTGCGGCGTTGGCTATGATGACCGCGACAATGACGCCGGTGTCCACCCATTCGCCCAGGTATGAAGTGATGATAGCAGCTGCGAGTAGCACGTAGATGAGCGGTTGGTTGATCTGCTTCATTATGTGGTGCAACGGACCCTTTGGCTTCTCTCGAATAACCTCGTTGCGCCCATATTTGCGGAGCCTCTCCTCGGCCTCAGGCTGTGACAAACCGTCTTTCCTGCTTTCCAGTCTTGCGAGAGCTCCCTTAGCGGAGATTGTGAACCAGGGTTCTTCACTGGTCTCTGCATCATCGGACGGCATCTGCCAACAGTATGTGCGATTGCAAGATACAGTTTTTCCCTGTCAGACCTTGAGCCTCGGCCGTTCCTTTCCTTAGACCATTCCACAGGGCTACTGGGTTGGAATCTTCATGCCTGAGGTTCACCTACCCCTATCTAATCCAAGCTAGAACTGACTGCTGCAATCGGGCTGCATCGCAAGTAGGAAAAGAAGAAGTGGTTTGCGAGAGGCCATGAGCCCCTCCCTTTCGAAGCCGTTCCGGAGATGCCTCGGGAGAGGGTTGATGTACCTAATTCGCACATGCCAGCCCGTTGGGTGGGCACAAATCCGGTTGGGTTCACGTCTCTTCACGTCAACCTTGTGCCATTAGTCTGATTCGGGGTCACAAGACCAGAAATTAAGTACGTCTGAATGGACTGCATGATTCACTCCGCAACAGACGAAGTAGAGGTCATACAGATGTCCAAGAAAGCTAAGGGGTTCTACGCGCGGGCAGTCCCGTCGATCAACCGAGAGACCTGCACAGACTGCGGTCTGTGCACCGGAGTATGTGGCGGCGAGCCGCTCGTCCTCCGGGGAGACCGGGTCGAGATAGATTCCGAAGCGGTCATGGGTTGCCTGGGATGCGGACAGTGCGTCGCAATCTGTCCCAATGGCAGCATCACTGTCAGCGGAAGGGGGCTGTCCCCGGGCGATGTAATCGACCTACCCCCGAGGTCCTCGAAGGCAACCGCCGACCAGCTAGAGGCTCTCCTGCTACCCAGAAGATCCATCAGACACTACAAGGATCAAGAAGTATCGCGCGAGTTGGTGGACAGAATCATCAGCGTGGCGACGACTGCGCCTATGGGCATCCCGCCCTCGCAAGTCGGAATAGTCGTTTTCCATGGACGAGCCAAGGTCAAGGCATTCTCCGATGACGTCCTGACTTCAATCCGCCGCATGATGAAGATGATGACGCCCGTGACCATGGCCTTCTTCCGGCCGTTCATCAAGAAAGCCGATTACGAAGCTTACAAGGAGTTCCTCATGCCGCTCGGCAAGGTGATTGAGAATGAGATGGCAAACGGTCGCGATGCGCTCCTCTACGGAGCGCCAGTTGCCCTATTGTTCCACAGCTCACCGTATGCCGATCCCGCAGACAGCACGATAGCGGCCACGTATGCGATGATCGCTGCGGAGTCGTTGGGCTTGGGAACTTGCCTTATAGGAATGGTCGCGCCGTTTATGGGACGCGACAAGAAGCTCATGGAGAAGTACAAGATACCGAAGGGAGACAAACTGAACATCGTGCTGATCCTGGGCAGCCCAGGTGTGGACTTCAAGCACGGGATCCGGCGAAGACTCGCCTCGGTTGCGTTCGCTTAGCCAGCTAGGTCCTTCTGGGAAGGCTCTCCTTGCCGGTCATCTCGAGGATCTTGACCCCGAAAACCCTCACCTTCTCGATCTTCCCCTTCCTGAGGAGTCTCTCCTTCATCCCTTCGGGAGCGCGGTCGAACTTCTCAATCATCATCGTCAACGCCCTGATCTTCTCTGACGGATCAAGGACTTCTCCTGCCTCTCCCAAGAACTGGACAGTGCGATATGAGTAGTCGCACTTGCCTTCGATGTACCCCATGTCCTCCATCACCTGTCCCCAGACCATGCGGTTTGCCGTGAGATAATCGATTTTCTTGCCCGAGGATGCGGAGTGGAAGTAAAGAATCCTCGGTTTCTGGTCATAGACGTAGTTCAGGGTCACGAGATACGGCCGGTTGTCCCTGGACATCGCGAGCGTGGCAACCCCATTCCGAGCCAGCACCCGGTACATCAAACGTTTGTCCCTGATTTCCCTCTCGGAGAGGCGCATGTGGTATCCCGATGATCGGACAGGCACGAGGCGCCATCGCGCTTTCCCCTTCATAGCCTTTTCCCGATCGTCGGCTGATGGACAAATCCTCACAACGAAAAGACGCTCACAGGATAGGGTTTAAATCATGGACAACATGACACCAGCGGACAAGGAGAGAGATGCCCGCCAAGCAGAAAGATAGCACCTCAAATCCAGATAATGCAGTGAGAGGATTCCTGACGCTCTCTAGGCTCCCGTTCCTTTTGCCTGGATTGGCCTCGTTGATCACCAGCGTCATGATAGCTCTGGACAACGGGTTCGATCCCGACTGGGGACTCCTGGGGATCTCATTTGTCGGTCTCGCATTCATAATGCTGGCTACGTACTACTTCAACGAATTCTTCGACTACGAGGGAGACGTCATCAACAGGACATTCATCAAGTTCTCCGGCGGGAGCAGGGCCCTGGTCGATAAGAACGTCCCAAGGGGTGTGGCTAGAGTGGCCGGTTGGTCAGCCGTGGCCATCCTCGTGGCCATTGCGGTCACCTATCTCATCCTGTACTTCGTCGACTATCCGCTCCTGCTGCCTCTGGCGCTGTTCGGGGCGTTCTGTGGGATATTCTACTCTCACCCACCGTTTCAGTGGGCCTACCAGGGGATCGGCGAGGTAATGATCGGCGGGTGCTACGGCGTCCTCACTTTCGTCAGCGGGTACTACCTTACCTCAGGCGTGTTCGAGTTGGATATGGTCGTCATCGCCATGCCTGCATCCCTGACGATATTCTGCGTCATAGCGGCAAACGAGTTCCCCGACTACGACGCGGACAAGGCCGTGAACAAGAGGAACCTGATCGTCCGGTTAGGACCGAAGCGAGGGGCGCTCGTCTATTCGGCGGCCATGGCGCTGGCATATCCTTTGATGGTGGCAAGCGCGTTCGTCGGCATCAGTCCTTGGATCGCGGTTGTCGGATCACCGGTACTGCTACTGTGCGCGTACGCGATCATCCTAACGCTCAAGGGCGGATATGCCGTTCGGGAGCAGCAGTCGAGGATATCGGGCGCCACGCTGGTCGCCAATCTGCTCTCGGCCCTGTTGTTCATACCGGTCGTGCTGGTGTGGTGAGTTGAATTGAACGCCAACACCGTGAAGCCCTTCTACTACCCTCCTTCCCTTCTTGTGAAGCAGCTCAGGAGCGCGCTCCTGATCCGAAGGCTAACCGGCTGGAGCAAACTGCCCTGGTGGACCACCCAGGCGGGCAAGATATTCCAAATAGCCGCCGGATGCCAAGGCGTCGGGTGCTTCGGCTATCCCGCGCACCCGGTCTGGGAGGTGACCGCCAAATGCAACCTCACGTGCGACCACTGCCACGCGCGCGGGGGAGAGGCCGACTGCCCGGACGAGCTGACGACGGACGAGGGGAAGCGGAGGGTGATCGATCCGCTCGCCGAGGTGGCTGATTTCAAGAGCCTGATATTCTCAGGTGGAGAGCCGCTCGTCAGAGAGGACTTGTTCGAGTTGATTCTCCACGCGAAGCAGAGAGGGTTCTACCCCATCATCGCAACGAACGCGACGCTGATAGACTCGACGGTTGCTGAGAGACTCAAGTCGGCGGGCACCCTCGGAATTGCGGCGAGCATAGATTCGATGAAGGACGAGGTCCACGACTCGTTCAGGAAGAAACAAGGAGCCCTGAGGCTGGCGAAGGAGGGGATCGCGAACGCCGCCAATGAGGGAATGTACATCCAAATCAACATCACCGCGTCGAAGATGAACAAGGGTGAGCTCCTTGACATCATCCAGTTCGCCGACGAACTTCGTGCACACGTGATCCTGCTCTATCAGTTCATTCCCTCTGGAAGGGGGGCCGAGAACGCCCTCTACGAGCTGAGCACCGAGGAGTTCAGGCACGAGATATTCGAGGCAGCGTCCGCGCAGAAGGACATCCACCCAGTAATCGCCCTGGTCGGCTTGCCCGAGTACTGGGCCCTGCTTAACACGAAGAATAACAAGGGGAGGAAATCGGACGTCCTCAGAGGCTGCATCTGCGGGAACGGCATGTTCTACATCAAGCCGAACGGGGACGTATGGCCCTGCGCGTTCGTCCCAATCAGCGGAGGGAATCTCAGGACGGCCACTCCGCGGGAGATATGGGAGGCTTCGGAGCTGTTCAGGACGCTCCGCGACCGCAGCAACCTGAAAGGCATCTGCAAGGAGTGCTCCCAGAGGGACATGTGCGGAGGCTGCCGGGCGCGGGCACTCGCTCATTCCGGAGACCTCTTCGCTGAGGACCCGAGGTGCGCCCTGACGGCAGACGAGAGAAGGGCGAGCTAGCACGCCCGTTTCGGAACAGGTTTTAAGCCAAGAGCGGATGGTTAGGCGGCGGGAATATCATGAGGTTCGACTTCGACACATGGCTGGTCCAGACATACGGGTTCAAGACGAAAGATCTGACAAAGAAAGAATTGGCTCTGGCCAAGAAGGAGTACAAGGAAGAGTACCCGAGGCCAGGGAACAGCGCGATGAAGCTCAAGACGTACCCGTTCCAGAAATACCTGAACTCAAAGAAGAAGGCCTACTAGCTGGACAAGTGAGGAGTACGAAATGCCCGAGTTCGACGTTGTGGTCGTCGGCGGCGGGCTTGCCGGAATGAGGGCGGCCCTGGAAGCTCAGAGGAGCTGCAACGTCGCCCTGATATCGAAAGTCCATCCCCTTAGATCGCACTCCGGTGCAGCCCAAGGCGGCATCAACGCCGCGCTCTCCGCTACTGATTCTATCGAATCACACACGTTTGACACGGTCAAGGGCAGCGACTACCTGGCCGACCAGGATGCGGTGGAGATACTGTGCAGAGAAGCGCCCGACCGGATACTCGAGCTTGACAAGTTCGGCGTCCTGTTCTCGCGGACGCCGGACGGCGGAATCGCCCAAAGACCCTTCGGAGGGGCGGGCTTCCCGAGGACCTGCTATGCGGCCGACAAAACGGGTCACAACCTACTGCACGGCGTCTATCAGCAGTGCGTGAGGAGCGGGCTCGCCGTCTTCGAGGAATGGTTCGTACTGAGGCTGGTCACCGGAGACAGGGGCGTCAACGGCCTCGTCGCGTATCACATCCCGACCGGGGAGATTGCCACCTTCGCCGCGAAGGCGGTGATTCTGGCCACGGGTGGCTACGGAAGGATCTACTCAAGGTCGACGAACGCCCTCGTGTGCACTGGGGACGGGGCCGCGCTCGCGCTGAAGGCAGGGGCGGCGCTCATGGACATGGAGTTCGTCCAGTTCCATCCAACGACCCTTCTTGGGTCGAACATCCTGATCTCGGAGGCTGCGAGAGGGGAGGGCGGGCACCTCGTGAACTCGGAAGGAGAGAGGTTCATGGCGCGGTACGCGAAGAACGCGATGGAACTCGCGCCCAGGGACATCGTCACGCGATCAATACAGACCGAGATTAACGAGGGAAGGGGGATTGCGGGGGATCACGTGAACCTAGTACTCACGCACCTCGGAGCGGACAAGATCAAGAGCAGGCTCCCGGGGATCAGGGAGATATCGATGGATTTCGCGAGAATCGATCCCATCGAGGAACCGATCCCGGTCCAACCAGGCCAACACTACTCAATGGGCGGGATAGCCGTCAACACCGACTGCGAGACGGAGATACCAGGTCTCCTGAGCGCGGGCGAGAGCGCATGCGTGAGCGTTCACGGAGCAAACCGGTTGGGCGGCAACTCACTGCTAGAGACGATTGTATTCGGGAAGATCGCAGGAAGGACGGCGGCAAAGCTGGCCAAAGGGAGAGAGCCGGATACTGGCGGGCTCGAGGTTGCCAGAAGAGAAGAGGAGATGAGAACGGGCGACATTGCCGCGAACCGCAGCAACGAGTCCGTGGCCGGCATGAGCGAAGAGCTGAAGAACACGATGACCGAGAACTTCGGGATCTTCAGAGAGGAGAGAACCATGAGGGCCGGTCTCGAGAGACTATATCTTCTGAGAGAACACTTCAAAAACGCGGGGATACAGAACCGTGCGAGGACCTTCAACCAGGCCCTCGTTAGCTACATTGAGCTCAAGAATGAACTACTCGTCGCTGAATCGGTCGCCCTGGGGGCTTTGGCCAGAGAGGAAAGCCGGGGGTCTCACTACCGAACGGATTTTCCGAAAAGGGACGACGAGCGGTTCTTGAAACACAGCATGGCCACGCTCAGGGATGGCAGGCTCTCGCTCTCGTACAAGTCCGTGACTCTGGGCAGGATACCTGTGAAGGAGCGGACCTACTGATGAAGTTCAGGATATGGCGCGGGGACATAGATGGCCAGAATGGCCGATACGAGACCTTCGAGGTCGATGTCCAGCCAGGCATGTCCGTACTCGACGCCCTCTTCGATATCCGGGACAAACAGGACGACAGCCTTGCGTTCAGGTTCTCCTGCAGGGGGGCCGTTTGCGGGAGCTGCGCCATGATGATCAACAGGGAGCCGCGGCTGGCGTGCAGGACCCAGCTGTCAACGATTGGCAAGTCGAAAGGCCTCGGACTACGTCCATTCACACCGCTTGAGAAACCCGTTGAATGGGACCGCGGGACAGAGGTGCTCATCGAACCTCTACCGAATCTGCCCGTGTTGAAGGATCTGGCAGTGGACATGTCCCGTTTCTTCGAGGCGTACAGGAAGATTAAGCCATGGATAGATGCGAGGGTGGAACAGAAGGCATTCTCTAAGATTATGCCAGACGAGGCCCAGAGGATCGAGCAATACACCAATTGCATCCTGTGCGCCGCCTGCTTCGGCGCCTGTCCGGTCTGCGACTCCAACCCAGAATACCTGGGACCCGCTGCGCTCTCCTGGGAGCTGAGATTCACGGACGACGTCCGATGCAAGGACAGGGAGGAGAGGATGAAGACGGCGTCCCTCGCGGAGGCAGTTCCCGGGTGCCAGTTCGTATACAACTGCGTCAAGGTCTGCCCGAAGCAGGTCGCCCCGGCGAAGGCGATCGGCAAGTTGAAGTCGTACATATCATGAACTTCTCAAGAATCTCGACCGCTTTTCTAGGTAGAGGGCAATGTTTATAGTTTAGGTGTGCCTAATTCTGGTGCGATGGCAAGCGAGATTACAGAGCAATATCTGAAGGTCATCTATAAGCTCACCGAAGACGGCGGGGCAGCCAAGACGAACGACATCGCCTCGGCGATGGATATCGCCCCGGCCAGCGTCACCGAGATGCTGCACAAGTTGGACGAACAGAGATACATAAAGCACGAACCGTACAAGGGAGCCGTTCTCAGGTCGAAGGGCATGAAGATAGCCAGGAAGGTTTTGCGGAAGCACCGGCTCCTTGAAAGGTTCCTTGCGGATTTCGTTGGAATCAAGGGAAGGTCCACCCACGAACAGGCGTGCAAGATGGAGCACGCACTTACCGACGAGGCGGAACACAATCTGTGTCAGATGATGCACCGTCCTCAGGAGTGCCCCGACGGAAAGAAGATTCCCAAGTGCGACAAGGCTCTGACCTGCGAGAAGTGCACGAGCAATGATGTCCCCTTGTCTGAAGTCAGGGAGGGTCAGAGGGCCGTGGTATCGCACCTGGTATCCGAAGACCGAGACGAACTCTGCTCGATGCTCGCCATGGGGTTCGTGCCCGGATCAGAGGTCCTCGTCGAGAAGAAGGTCTCGATGGGAGGACCGATCATTGTGAGCCTCAAGGGAACGAAGGTCGCAATCGCAAGGGATCGGGGCAAGCTCCTCCACGTCGTCAAGGTCGTCTAGGAGGGGCCCGAATGGAGATAGCCCTCGCCGGTAACCCGAACGTGGGGAAGAGCCTAATTTTCAGCAGGCTCACGGGAGTGGGCGTGGTCAGCGCCAACTACCCGGGAACCACGGTCGAGTTCTCTGAGGGACGAGCCAAGTTCATGGGTATGACCGTGACTGTCATCGACCTGCCTGGCACGTACTCGCTCGCCGGGAACACGGACGACGAGCGGGTCGCGACGAAGCTCCTATACGAAAGGAGGCCGAACACTGTCGTCGCAGTCCTCGACGGGACACGGCTTGAAAGGAACCTCGTCCTTCTGTTCGAACTGATCGAATCGGGATACAACGTCGTCGCCGCCCTGAACATGTACGACATCGCGAGGAAGAACAAGCTCAACATCGACGTAGCGCGCCTCGAACGGATCCTCATGATGCCAATCATCCCCACTGTCGCGACGAAGGGAGAGGGCATCGACTCGCTCCTGTACACATCGATCCAAATGCGTCGCAGGAGCCGGTTCCAGGTAAGATACGATTCTCACATCGAAAGCATGGTGACTGAACTCGCAAAGAACCTGAAGGAGGAGGATTGGGAGATCCCGCTGAGGGCGGTCGCAGTCCGAATGCTGACAGGTGACTCTAACGTAGTCGAAAAGGCCCCCGAAGAGTTGGTGGAGCGCGCGGCCCGGTTGAGGGAGGAATTCAAGGAGGGGCACGGTGAGGATATCGTCGTCCACATACAGAGGGACAGGTTCGGAGAGGCTGGCCGGATAGCCAAGGAGGTCATCGGACAGGCGGCCACAGCGAAGACGAAAAAGGACATCGCGAAGGACCTGACGCTCAGACCGACCACCGGGATTCCAATCCTCATAGGCGTTCTCGCGCTAGTTTTCGTAACGCTGGTGTTCGTTGGAGGAGCTATTGAGGGCGTCCTGGTCGGGTCATACGGCGCCTCACTCAAGCCCATCTTCGAGGACATCGCCGCTGATACCGGGAACAACATCACCTCAGGGATAGTCACTGGGATCTCGCTCAGCATAGAGGCCATGCTTGCGCTTGTAGTTCCTTACATTCTGGTCTTCTACGTGATGTTGTCCATACTCGAAGACACAGGCTACCTGGTCAGGGTGGTCTCCCTGTTGGACGGCTTGATGCACAAATTCGGCCTACACGGCAGGGCCGTCATCCCGATGGTCGTGGGGTTCGGGTGCAACGTCCCGGCCATCATGGCCACCAAGGCCATGGGATCGAAAAGGGAACAGCTGATCCTCGCCGCTCTGATCACGATCGCCATACCGTGCTCCGCACAGACGGCGATCATCATAGGCTCGGTGGGCAAGTTCGCCGGTGCCCAATGGGCACTTCTCATCTATATGATCCTTCTCTCGACCCTGGTTGCTTTGGGAATCGCGCTCCACAAGATAATCAAGTTCGAACCGACCGGCCTGATATGCGAGGTCCCTGACCTGCGCATGCCTTCGGCAAGACAGACCGCAGTGAAGACATACATTCGAATCAAGGAGTTCCTGCTGATTGCGTTCCCGCTCCTGCTGGTTGGAAGCATCGTGCTTGAGACCTTGCTGGCCATGGGGGTGCTGCTAGACCTGCTCGAACCCGCTAGGCCGTTCATGGAGAACATCCTGGGATTGCCCGCGATCGCAGCGGTCGCCCTCGTGTTCGGTATCTTGAGAAAGGAGATGGCTCTTCAGATGTTGATTGTGCTCGAGGGGACGAGCGACCTGTCGGAAATCCTAGAGCCGGGGCAGATGTTCAGGTTCGCGCTAGTCATGGCCGTCTTCATGCCGTGCCTTGCGGCCTTCGCCGTCATGATCAAGCAGTTCGGCATACGGAGCGCGCTCGCCGTGACCGCATCATCGATAGCCCTGGCGCTCGTGATGGGGGCAATAGCGAACGCTCTGATGCATCTGTAGTCTGACGCACGACTTCAGCGGACGAACATGGCGAGCTCGTCGTCCCGAGCAATCGTCGGCGGGACATTGACCCTGCCGTGATAGTCCTCGCCAATGCGCGAGACCACGGGCTCGGTCCCGTCCCGAAGGAGCACGTATTGCGAGCGCGCGCCCGTGACTATTAGGAGTATCTTGACCTTGCCCATCATCTCGGGCTCGACTGAGCAGCCCCAGATAAGCCTCGCCTCTGGCCTCACCCTCTCGGTGATGATCTCGGCTGCTTCGGCTGCTTCCTCGATGGTCAAGTCCGGGCCACCTACCACTCGAATGAGCGCCCCGCGCGCGTCATGTAAATCTATCTTGCCCAACAATGGAGAGTTGAGGGCTTCCTCGACGGCGTCCTGGATCCTCTCACATGGCTTCCCGTCGGCATCGCCCACTCCAATCAGCGATACACCGCCCTCGTTCAGGATGGTCCTGAGGTCGGCATAGTCGACATTGACCAGGCCGGCTCTCGTGAGCATCTCCGTAAGGCCTTTGATCGTCTGCAGGAGGAGTTCGTCGGCCACTTTGAACGCGGCCTGGACAGGTAGGTTCGGAACGAGCTCGATCAAGGTGTCGTTTGGGATCACTATCGTCGTGTCGCACATCTTGGCCAACCTGGAAAGGCCGGCCATCGCGTTCTCCATCCTGAGCTCGCCCTCAGATCTGAAGGGGAGCGTGACTACTCCGACTGTGAGTGTGCGCATCTCCTTCGCCAATCGGGCGACGACCATCGAACTGCTCGTCCCTGTCCCGCCACCCATTCCAGCGGTGACGAAGACAATCTGGGAATCTTTGAGCCACTCCCTTATCTCGGGCTCATTCTCCATGGCTGCCTTCTCGCCCACTTCAGGGCGAGCGCCTGCTCCCAGGCCCCGTGTGGTGGTCTTGCCTATCAAGATCTTCTTCGACGATTTGACAGTGAGAAGGTGCTTGGCGTCCGTGTTGATCGCCAGCATCTGGACCCCGGACAGGCCGTCTTCGAAACACCTATTGATTGTATTGCAGCCGGCGCCTCCGCAACCGACCAGCTTGATGCATACGTTGAGCTGCTCGGCTATCCTCTCGATATCCAGTTCCTCAGCCGTCTTGACCTGTTGAGCGCCTTGGTCGGGTCCCTCTGCCGGAGGCGAGGGGGTTCCACCTAGAGCATTCTCGATGAGACTCTTCGGCATCGTGCATCCCTGTACGTATACACGTGTAATAGGGCGTATTTAACCGTGCAGATGTCAGACGAAGAGCCACGCGCGCGCACCCGCCTGCGCATGCAAGGCGTCCGCGCGCCAGGAACGAATCACCCGTAAACGAGCCCTATCAGCAGGGGACCCAATAGGATGAGTGCGCCCAGCCTAAGAAGGTCCGCGATGATCCCGACCTTGAACATGGTCCATATCTTGACGTATCCGGAGCTGTAGACTATCGCCATCGGTGGCGTTGTTGAAGGGATCGCGCTCGAGATCGAGCACGCCAATGCTGCCCCGATGATTGGCGGGATTACACTCAGGTTCGCTCCTAGTGCGAGGGTCGCAGCGATGGGGCACGTTATCAGAGCGGCGGCAGTGTTCGATGCTGCGTATGAGAGAACGAACCCGAGCAGACACGAAACCGCGAATATCGTCCAAGCGCTAGAGTTGCTCCCAAGGGCACTGCCAACGCCTGAGGCCAGCCAATGCGCGAATCCGCTGTATTCGAGCCCTATCCCGAGGGAAATGCCTCCTCCGAACAGGAACACAACATTCCAGTCGATTCCTCTCGCAAGCTCGTCCCATTTCAGGAGAGGTTCGCGCTTGATCCTAATCAATCCGGCAAGAAGTATCACGAGGACCGCTGGCATAGCCTCAGGCATAATCCTAGCGAGATCCGATGCAAGATCATCGAGGCCAGGGTTGTAGGTTGCGAGCGCCTTGACCGCGGAAGGCACAATCCAGAGAGTGATGGCTGTGAAGAGGAGACCGAGAACCACAAGTTCACCCCTGCTCATTCTTCCCAGCTGCCTCTGAACAGCCTCCATCTTACTCCGGTCCGCTTTGACAGTCTTGTCCTCGGGCCTGAGAACCTTGAACACAACTATCCACGTTATCAGAAGTCCGATGAGGGCGTGAGGAGTCCCAATCAGCAACCAATCGAGGAATGTGAGTTCCGTCCCCGCAGGGCCGTACTCTTCCACGGTGCCTTTGGCGATCAGATTCGGGGGAGTGCTGATGAGAAGGAGCATGGCGCCCGCGGTCGCGGCCTGAGCCAAGACAAGCATTGTCGCTTCGCTGTACTTCCCACCAGGCTTCACGCCCGTCATCGAAAGATACGCGACAAGGAACGGGAAGACCACGGATGTGGCCGCTGTGATAGAACCTGTAAGCGTGAGGATGAACACGGGAAGCGCAGCCACGAAGAACGCAGCTATCATCGGATTGGTGCCTTTGTACAACGACCCCAGTCTTACGGCAATCCTCCTGTCGAGATCCCATTTCCTGAATGCGGCTGCCAAGACGAACCCGGCCATGAAGATCCAGATGATGGGGTCCATGAACGCGCCCAAGGCGGTCCGCCACGCGACTATCGTGGTCATGCAGAAAACGAGCGGAGGAACCAGGGCAGCAATCCCCAGAGGCACGCACTCAGTGACCCACCAGACAAGCACCCAAAGGAGCGTCCCCAGCGCGATCTGCGGAGCTCTGTCTGGGAGATCTATTGGATTCGCCGGGTCAGCGGTTTCGACATCATTCACCGCGTCGAGCATCGATTGGGGAGTCGGCCACGCCACGACGAGTAGGAAGAGCATTGGACCAAGGATGAGGCCTATCCTCTGCTTGTTGAACCATTTGCTCACCATCCTGATTTGGGTTGTCCTTGCATGTGGATCCTTCTCGGGATAAGCGGGAGCCAATCGAGTCACCTGCAGAGCTCTTGATCTCGGCCCTGTTCATCCCTCGAAAAGATAACATCGTACTTCAAGATTGAGTAAGGGGTGGAGGCAGCTGCGCATAAGAGCGTCTAGGGCCCCCCTGAGAATGTTCCGATTTTAAAAATGTTGCAATTATATAATGACATATTTTTCATATCAATGTGATTTAATCCAGTCAGTCAATTGATTGACAAACCATGCCACTCTTTGCCAAACACGATATCATTAAATATCGTCATTCCGCTGTCTTTACCGATTGGAGCACCACCCCTGGTGCTTGCATGGGAGTTGGAAGGAGGATGTCAATGTCTAGCATGTACAGACGTGCGACGCTGAGCCTTTTGCTTATGGTGTTGATGGTCGGAACATCTTTCGCGGTTCTTGCCTCTGCACCCGTAAATGCCGGCAATGTGGAAACTGATTTGAGCGCTGCTTCTCCGGGAGAAACTGCGAGCGGCAGCATGGTAACAGTGAATAACGGCCTAGAGAAGCTAGATTCGGTTCTCGCGGCAAAGATCATGGAATCGCGAGGCCCGTTCAAGGTCTACGTGATTATTGGTGACCGGGCGACTGCGAACGAACAGTTCGCTTCGATGGGCCTGCCAACGGTGAAAGGGAACGTCCACCAGGGAGTTCCAGACGTACGCCTGTTGGAGCTTGATTCCAAGCAGATCTACTCACTCTCCTCGAACCCCGGCATTAGCAAGATGATGAATTACGAGAAACCAGTCGTCGACCCCATCCCAAATGATGCGGCACTGGATGGGGTAACGCCTGAGACGATAGGGCCGATGTTGGAGGACTATGACGTCGACGTCGTCCACGGTGCCGTGGCCGCATGGGCCGATGGATGGACAGGTGATGGCGTCAAGGTCGCGGTCATCGATGACGGCTTCGACATGGGCCACCCGGACCTGCAAGGACAGCAGGCCAGGTACGATGATGGAGCGTCACCATACTACGGATGGCCGATCGCGTACGACGACTACGCAGCGGCCCTTTGGTCAAATGATGCCATCGGCGGCTGGGTTGTGGATTCGAGCTATTCCGGATCGTTGTATGGAGACTACATCTACTTTGATGGGATGAGGTACAAGGCGGACGACCTGAAGGACGTATCCGGGAACCCAGTGACAAGTATGTCCGGATACTATCAAATCGGGTACCATCCAGACCAGAACCTCATGAGCCTTTGGGGGTCACCCGTTGCAGTCCTTGTTGTTGATGCAAATGTGCCTTGGGTCTACGACACTGTCTATGTCGATGTGACAGGCGAACGCGACTTCAACAACGACAAAGCCTGCACGATTGGGGACGAGATATCCTACTTCGACTCCTATGATCCTGCGGTCGGGGTTGACGACTTCTCCAACTGGGACGCCGGTGACGGAATCGCTGACTACTCCGGAGGGATGGTCTACTGGATAAGCGACGGCGCGAATGTGCTTCCTGGGTCCGCGGCGGTCTATGGTGCGACATACACACCTCCCTCGGGTTACGTAGTCGCGATGGTTGGAGCTTTCTCACAGGACCAAAGCCATGGGACGATGACATCATCCGCAGCGCTCGCGCTCGGAAACACGATGGGCGGGCAACTGGGAGGGATGGCCCCTGACGCGAAGCTGATATGCATCCCGTTCACTGGATCGATCTTCGGCTCGTGGTACTTTGCGGAGTTTGGAGCGGATGATAGCCCTGGAGGAGTGGACGATCCGCTGGTGGTATCGAATAGCTACGGATTCTCCGAGACGACGGTCGACGCGGGATATGAGCTCTACGACCAATTCGCCAGTATTCTTTCCCTCCTCGGTTCCACAACACTATGGTTCTGGTCGACGGGAAATGGCGGCCCCGGTTACGGGACAGTCCATTCAATCGTCGACTTCTCATCCGTGCATGTGGGCGCTGGGACGACGATGCAGTACAGGGTCCAGCTCGGAATCGAGAAGAACCTGACTCTCGCCCGGTGGGGGGATGTAGCGCCGTTCTCCAATTCCGGCCCGAGCAGGACGGGCAAATTGAACGCTGAGATCATCGCGTCTGGGATGTACTCGATGGAGCCCGCCCCGCTCAACATGGGGGACTACTTCGGCGTCATAGGCGACGGTTCGATGCACTTCCAGTTGGGAAGCGGGACGAGCCACGCTACACCGACTGCGGCTGGCGCGATGGCCTTGGTCTACCAAGCATACATCGACAACCACGGGTCCGTACCGTACATAGACGAGGCAAAGGCAATCCTGATGGCTGCAGCAGACGACATGCATTACGACCCGTTCAAGCAGGGAGCTGGTTGGCTGAACGCGAAGACAGGCACCGACATCAGCACTGAGACGAATGTCGTCGCAACGATCGCGTACTCTGGTAGCAGCGCCCTCGGCAACGAGGCTGTGTTCACCAAGTCTGCTCTGTACCCAGGCTTCGTCTACGGCGTACGCTACGAGACCTTCCCCAACTTCCTGCTGCCCGGGGAGTCCGACACATCGCACGTGCTCCTGACGAGGAACCTCAACACGACCTCGCCCAAGAGCGTCAACATAACAGCGAAGCATCTGGTGAGGACGGGAAGCGAACTCCTGAATGTGACGACCACTGAACCAGGAAGCTTCTACCTCGACATCACGAGCAACGTTCCAGCCAGCACTCAGATGCTGAAGGCAACGATGTTCTGGCCATTATCGGTCTTCGATCCTGACCTTAACTACGTAACGGACGTTGGCTATTGGCTGGAAGCGCACAACTGGGCTGACCTCGACGGCGACAGTGTCATGAACACCACATCGGATGGATGGGAGCTCTTCAGGTATACTGTAGACGGCAGCGACTGCAACTACAACCAAATAACATTGAAGGACCCGATCAAGAGGACCGATGACGGGCTCATCCTGAGGATCCGCGGGCAACCTGGCGCCGCGGAGGTCAATCTGTCAATACAGCTGGACTTCTACGAGTACGCACAGTTCCCATGGATAACGCTCATGGCGGATGGCGGCTCGATATGGACCACCGGCCTGGACTTCAACATGTTCGCCACTGGATATGAGTGGTGGTGGGCCAATGTCGCGGTCCCAAGTGACGCGCTCGTCGGAACCTACGAGGCAGGGATATATGTCGACGATGGCTCAAGGGTGCAGTGCATCCCCGTCGTCATCAATGTGGCCGCCGACAGCTTCGAGTTCGACTTCGCAGGCAGCTCCTACTTCGACACGCCCTACAACAACGACTTCACGGGAATCGCGGACAAAGGATGGAGGTTCGAGGTAGGCGACTGGAGGATGTACTGGTCAGAGCCGATGATGTTGGCTCCTGACAGCGAAGGACAGCTCGTGGCAGGCGTCAGTTGGACCGAGCTCCCGACCGACGTGAACGTCCACATACTTGCGTCGATTCCAACGACTTACGTGTCTGGCATCCCATATGCCTTCGAATATCCATTCGGACCCGACTTCCTGATGATGAACATCGCGTCGAGTGACGAGATGTACAGAGGCATGGGCACCTTCGCCGTCGGGACGAATACCGGAGGTCCAAAGGAGGTGATCGCCTCCCCGATGGGAATGTTCCAGGAGTTCATGTGGTTGGAGCTAGGCCTGCCTGGACCGTTCGCGGTACTAACAAGATGCCCTGTGATGGCCGGCAATCACTCGTCTGACACCTTGAGCGGGTTCACGAAATGGATTACTATGACCGAAGTATCGCCTCCAATAATCTACATCGAGGCGTACGAGCCGGGGAACATACCGCTGGCGGACAAGATCGAGGCGTACTACGATCTGACCGTTACGAGCCCAGTCGATGTCAAGGGCGGCGGTGACACGCCCGCCGTGAGCCAGTACTGGGCGGACCAGGAGGTGTGGCAGGACAGACTGGCAGGATCGTTCCAGGAGGCTCTGGCCAACGCCCAGTACACCAAGGCGATCGAAGTCGGATCCACGGATAGCCTATTTGTGGAGATATGGGGTGTCTCGGGCACGGAGGACCTGGACCTAGGAGTCTGGTTTGACGAGAACCGCAACGGTGTTGCGGAGATGTTCGAGCCGTACACATACATGGGCGTAGGAGGGCCAGACGAGTACGTCACATGGACCAACCCAGATCCCGGACAGTATCTTGTGAAGGTCCTGGGATACACGGTCACGGGCACCCCTGGACTGTTCGACCTGATAGTGTCGCAGGGAGTGACAGATGCGACGATAGAGGCGACTGACCTCGAGCCGACTGCGGACACAGGCATCCACACGTTCAACGTGTCGTATGACTTGCCTGCGAGAGCGGGTATTTACATGGGTGCCGCGTCGTTCGGTTTCTTCGGTGCCGACGACATGTTCTCGATACCCGTCTTCATCTACCTCTACGACGTGGGCAAGCCGGCAATAGAGAACCTGCTGCCAGCGGAGGGGACGGCGTTCAACACGAACGTTCCAACAATCTCGTTCGACCTCAACGACACCGTTGAGTTCTACTCAGGGCTGGATCCAGGGTCGGTGTCCATCGTGGTCAACGAGGTTGATGTGTCCGGTGGCGCAGTCGTCAACGGGAACCATGTTACCCTCACATCGATGAACCCCGTGGCCGAGGGATCGTACACGGTGGTGGTGCAGGCTGCGGACCTGTACGGGAACATGGCCGATCCTGTATCGACATCTTTCGTCGTGAACACAGTGATCGAACAGTTCGATGCTCGGTTCTTGGATCCAGTCTCTGGCGATCCGATACCCGATGGAACTACGGTGAACCTGAGCTCGGTGGACATGACCGGCTGGTCAGACCCGAACGCGGAAGTCGTGGTAGCGACACAGGACGAGTCCTACACACTCACCGCCGACCCCTACGGATACTGGGTGCTCACGGGCGTCAACCTCACGGAGGGCGCGAACTCGGTCAGGATTTCCACAACGAACGAGGCAAAAGTCTCCGCATCGATGCTCAAGATGATCGTGCGGGACACCGTATGCATGCTGGTTGTGGACAGTGCTGATTCGCCCGTCGCGAGGGCCGCAGCGGACATCACAGGTCTTACAGAACCAGGAGCGACCGTGACGATCGGCGCCGTCAGTGCGATAGTGGCAGCAGACGGCAGATGGGCAGCGCAAGTGACGCTTGCCGAGGGGTCGAACACGCTAGACGTGACGGCCACTGATGCCGTAGGAAACACCAAGACAGTCAGCATTGCAGTGGTCAGGGACATGACTCCGCCGACAGTAACCATCGATTCTCCGGCCGACAGCAAGACCGTGAACGTGACGAGCGTAACCGTGTCCGGAACATGCGAGCTCGGAGCGATGGTTTGGGTCAACGGAGTGCTGGCCAGCAGCGGTGGCACCTCCTGGAGCGCGGTCGTAGCGCTCAAGGTTGGAGCCAACACGCTGACCGTGACAGCAATGGACGCGCTCGGGAACGAGGCCACAGCACAGACACGCACGGTCACGTACACGCCGCCGCCCTACGCCATGCAGGATGATGTCGACGACGTGAATGCCAGAGTGGACGACGCAGACGCCTTCTCAAGCATGCTGATGTACCTGTCGATGATACTGTTCGTCGTGGCGGTCATCTTGATCGGTGTGGTCTGGTACGTGCTGAACAGGAAGATAGGTGCCGGCGGTGAGAGCAGCAGAAGTTCACCCGCAACCGAAGAGGTGGAGACGCTGCCGTCAGATGTCGAGCGCGAGTTCGAACAGCTCGAGAAGGAGATCGGGAAAGAAGACCGATAGGCCCACGAGCCCGCAATCAAACCTCTATGTGAAGAGGCCCTCGCGGCTTCTTCCGTATCTTCTTTTGTTCTTTTCTCCTTTTGCCTCCTATCTTCGATTCCGACTGGGGTTTGGCGGACAAACCTCTATCCGCGGTCTACGCCG
>Ga0315296_10001627_pt1 | contig 19526 bp, 16 predicted proteins | sample YL17G14_18_MG_FD_203921 | JGI IMG/M metagenome (GOLD analysis project Ga0315296, IMG submission 203921) | Sediment microbial communities from Yellowstone Lake, YNP, Wyoming, USA - YL17G14_18 | ecosystem: Environmental > Aquatic > Freshwater > Lake > Sediment | place: USA: Wyoming | collected...
GCATTATGAATATTTTTAATTGTCGTCAAAAGGTGAGGCATACTCTCTAATGGAATCATATTTGGTCCATCACACAATGCATTATCTGGTTCTGGATGAACCTCCATAAATAAACCATCGACTCCTACTGCCACTGCAGCTCTTATGAGTGGTTCAGCAAATTCCCGTTGTCCCCCTGAACAACTTCCCTGTCCACCTGGAAGCTGAAGGCTATGGGTAACATCAAAAATCACAGGGTATCCGAAAGACCTCATTATAGACAATCCTCTGAAATCTACAATAAGATTGTTGTACCCAAAAGAAGTACCGCGTTCTGTAATGAATAGATTATGATTTCCTGTTGATATAAACTTTTCGATTATATTTTTTATATCCCATGGTGCGAGAAACTGTCCTTTTTTTATATTTACAGGTTTCCCGGTTTTCGACGCAGCAATGATAAGGTCTGTCTGTCTACATAAAAAAGCAGGTATCTGAAGAACATCGAGAACTTCTGAAGCTGGCTTCACTTCTTGTACAGAATGGACGTCAGAAATAACAGGAATTCCGAATCTGCTCCGAACATCAGAGAGGACCCTTAATCCTTTTTCAATGCCAGGTCCCCTGAATGAAGAAAGAGAGGTTCGATTTGCCTTATCATAAGAACTCTTAAATAAAAGGGGGAGGGCAATCTCTTTACATATTTCCTTCAGTCTTTCTGCAGTAGAGAATACAATATCCTCATTTTCAATCACGCAGGGACCTGCGACTATGAAAAGAGGATTATTCCCACCGAGCTTTATACCTGCTATAGTTATTTCTCTTGTCACTCCTAAACGCCTTTACTCTTCTCTTTCGCACTGATTTCCAAGTAAGGGAATAACGATCTTTTTTCTCTGACTGATGCTCCTATAAATGCCCTGAACAATGGATGCGGGTTTGTTGGTTTTGATTTAAACTCGGGATGGAACTGACAACCAAGGAACCATGGATGGTCCTCTATTTCAATAATCTCTACAAGTTCTCCATCAGGGCTCACTCCGCTTATCCTCATACCATGCCTTGTGAGCACTTCCCTGTATGCATTATTAAATTCATATCTATGCCTGTGCCTTTCAGATATCTCCTTTATACCATATGCCTTGAAAGCATGGGTTTCTTCCTTGAGGACGCAGGGATAAGCTCCAAGTCTCATAGTACCACCCTTCTGAGAGCTCTCAGAACGCACTTCGACTTTCTTTTTCCTGAAGTCATACCATTTTTCCATAAGATAGATCACCGGGTTTTGTGTGTGTAAATCAAATTCTGCACTATTTGCGGAGAGACCACACACATTCCTCGCAAACTCGATTACCGCACATTGCATCCCAAGACAAATCCCGAAATATGGTATCTTTTTTTCACGTGCATATCGTATCGCTTCTGCCTTCCCCTCAATCCCTCTGTATCCAAATCCTCCCGGCACAAGAATTCCATCAGCTTCAGAGAGATGCCTCTCCGGCCCATGGACTTCTATCTCTTCTGAATCAATCCATTGAAGATTCACTCTCGCATCATTTGCAATACCACCGTGGGTAAGGGCTTCTATAAGGCTCTTGTACGAATCTTTAAGACCGGTATATTTTCCGACTATTGCAATAGTCACCTCATTTTTTGGTTCCTTTATCTTTCTTACAATATCTTCCCACAGGGTGAGATCCAGGTCATGAAAATTCAGGTTGAGCTTCTTCCCGATAATGTAATCGAGCCCTTCATTATGCAATGCAATTGGAACTTCATATATCGTCTCAACATCCCTTGCAGCGATGACCGCATCTCCATCAAGGTTACAGTGAAGCGCAATCTTCTTTTTTACTTCAGGGGGAAGTAGTCTGTCAGTTCTACATAAAAGTATATCTGGCTGAATACCTATCTCCCTGAATTCTTTCACACTGTGCTGTGTGGGTTTTGTCTTCAGTTCACCTGATGATTTTATATAGGGGACAAGGGTAAGATGCACATAGAGCACATTTTCTCTGCCCACATCATATCGGAACTGCCTTATCGCCTCCAGAAAAGGCAGGCTCTCAATATCACCAATAGTTCCACCGATTTCAACTATTACCACATCATAGTCGTTACTGACGGACTTTATCGCTCGAATTATCTCGTCAGTAATATGTGGGACAACCTGAACGGTTTCTCCGAGGTAATCCCCGCGCCTCTCTTTTGTAATGACATTGTAGTAGATTTTCCCAGTTGTATAATTATTTACCTGTGTTGTCCTTATTGACGTGAATCTCTCGTAATGTCCAAGGTCAAGATCTGTTTCGGCACCGTCATCAGTGACAAAGACTTCTCCATGCTGAAATGGACTCAGTGTCCCGGGATCAACATTGATATAAGGGTCTAATTTTTGAATGGTAACCTTTAATCCTCTTGTCTCAAGGAGTGCACCGATCGCAGCAGCTGCAATACCCTTACCGAGTGATGAAACAACACCACCTGTTACAAAGATGTACTTAGACATTTTTTTACCCTTTCTAAGTCTTCAGGGGTATCAACCCCATATGTTTCAAAGAAGGTTTCCTTTGTCTTAATTCTCATTCCATTTTCAAGTGCCCGCAACTGCTCGAGCTTCTCTATCCGCTCGAGTTCTGTCGGTTCCATTCTGGAAAGTGCAATAAGTGCTTCCTTCCTGTAACTGTAAATACCAATATGTTTATAACAGTGAAAATTTCGAATTTCTAATTTCGAATTTCTAATTTCGAAGATGCTTTTAAAGTCTTTGCTCTTTGCTCCGCCTGAGGCGGATTGCTCTTTGCTATGAATTTTCCATTCATCTCTGTTGAAAGGTATAGGTGCCCTCGAAAAATAGAGGGCAAATCCCTCATTATCAAAAACAACTTTGACAACATTTGGATCCAAAACTTCCATGGGGTCTTCTATCTTTTTCATCAGAGTACCAATAGAAGCTCTTTTGTCATCAAGGAGAGAAATCACATCATCGATCATCTGAGGCTTTATAAGAGGCTCATCTCCCTGCACGTTGACAATTATATCATAATTCATCATAGCTGCAACTTCTGCAATCCTGTCTGTACCTGAGGAATGGGTAATCGATGTCATCACCGCCTTTCCTCCAAAGGACAAAACACTCTCCAATATAGTCTCGCTGTCTGTTGCAACGAACACATCATCTATCAGATGTGCTTTTTTTGAATTCTCATATACATGCTGGATTAATGGTTTTCCCATGAGAAGGCAAAGGGGCTTTCCCGGAAAACGGGTCGAGTGATAACGGGCAGGGATGATGACTATAGAAGCCATGATTTAATTAACAATTATATACCTCTTTACCATACCTTGACAATACCTTTCTATAACAAGTATATTTTTATTTTAAGTCGGAAATTAAAATCTAAATTTCTGGAAGGGGAGTAATATGGCAACCAGGCACAAGATTCCAGGTTCTCCATGGAGGGCTTATATTGAAAGCTCACTTTTTGCGAATTCTGTGAGAAAAACAACGATGGCGGAACTCTATAGACTTGCGATAAAACAACCGGAAGTCGTTGCAGCTTCTGAACCTATGTACAAACCTGAGCAGTTTGGACTTCCTAAAAACGCGAAGATTCTTGTCTCTAATGACGGAGGGATTGTTGGACGCACGGCACGGGCAAGACGATTGGTTCGGGAAATGGGTAAGGACAGGGACAAATTTCTCGGTTTGTTAGGAGAGGCTATCTACAATTTAAACCGCCGCGAGGGATTATGGCTTGAAGGAATTATAGGGTTACATCCTAACTTCATGGTGAAGGCACATCTTTTAAGTCCTACAACTGACGCAAAAAACATGCTTGATTGGGGACTAAACTTTACTCCCTGGATGAAGCCATGGACAGACCTTTACAAGAAATCCCGCGTATTAGATGAGCCTGATATAATCATACTTGCAGACCCTGAGTGGTCACATCCTGAGTTCCCCAATGGCCTTGTGATTATAGACGAAATGCAAAACTGCATTGCTATTTTGGGATTGAGATATTTTGGTGAAAGGAAAAAAGGCACATTAACTCTCGCCTGGACTATAGGTGTTCGCCAGAATATGGTTGCCTGCCATGGCGGCATCAAGAAGATTGGCAATAAACCTTCGGTAGCCGTATTCGGGCTGTCAGGTTCTGGAAAATCTTCAATAACCAATAGCCACGATCATGCAGGGACATTACGGAAAGACGAGAAGGTTACTGTTATTCACGACGATGCATTTTTGATAGACCTGCAAAATGATTTTTCTGTTGCCCTTGAGCCAAGTCTCTTTGATAAGACCGATGCAGTTGAATTTGATGACCCTGATATCAAATATTTCTATTCAGCCCAGAATGTGGCTGTCACAGAACTTCCTGACGGAAGTACAAAGATAGTCTGCAAAGATATCAGGAATGATAACGGCCGTTGTATAAAATCAAGAGACATGTTTAATCACATAAATTTCTGTGAAAGGCCTGGTAAGGTTATCTGGCTGCAGAAGGATGCAAGCCTTCCACCCATCTGTAAGGTTGACTCAGTAGGGCTCGCTGTGGCGATGGGAGCATCACTGAGCACGATGCGTGCAAAAGGGGTAGAAAATGTCGACCCGAAAGAACTCGAAAAATTAGTAATCGAACCATTTGCAAACCCTTTCAGGGTTCACCCTCTCTTAGTAGACTGTATGCAATTTAAAAAATTGTTTAAGCTGGGAACCGAATGCTATATTATGAATACACTTGCCTTTGGTCTGCCAGATAATCTGATTGACATTCCAAAGGAGCTTTCGCTCTCCATTGTGACAGAGTTATTACGGGGGACAATTGAATGGAGAGAGTGGAAGGCATTTCAGGGACTCCTCATCCCTAAAAATGGAAAAGAGTTGTTTGGCGACGATTATGATAAAAAATACAAACCAACAAGAGAAACCGACTATTTAAGATTCCTGCGTGACAGGATGCAGGATCGCATTACTTATTTATCGAACAAAAGAGACCTTGAATACGATATGGACAGTGCCTTCATTGATCCACTTGTTGCGGCAAGAACAGTCATTGACCAAATCCTGCATCCTATTTAGAAAGGCAATACTATTTTGGATTTCTCAACTGTTGCAAGACAGATCATCATATCAGCGTTCCCCATATTGATCGCTATTACTTTTCATGAACTGTCGCATGGGTTTGTTGCGAACAAACTTGGCGATCCAACAGCGAAGATGATGGGAAGGCTTACATTGAATCCGATTGCGCATATTGACATCATCGGCACGATAGTGATGCCTCTTGCGCTCATAATATTTACAAATGGTCAGTTTGTTTTTGGATACGCAAAACCCGTCCCTATAAATCCCGTGAACTTTAAAAATCCCAAAAGGGACATGGCTATTTCAGCGGCTGCAGGGCCAATAACAAATATAATCCTGGCAATTTTAAGCATACTCATACTCAAGTTGATCATTATTCCCCTTTCAGTTTTATTGCCTGAAGCCCTGAGTACAACTGTACTAAAACCCTTAGTAATGATATGTACATCAAGTGTGATTATCAATGTTGTCCTCGCTGCATTTAATATGATCCCAATCCCTCCTCTTGATGGTGGCAGGGTATTGACAGGTTTTCTTCCCTACAGGCAGGCTATTTCATTCAGCAAGATTGAGCCATTTGGTTTTTTAATAGTTTTAATTCTTATTGCAACAGGCATCGCAAACTATTTTGTTATGCCCCTTGTAAATCTCTTTTTATTTTTATTACAGATATTTTAGGGAGGGAGAGAGGGATGTCCAAAGAGAGGGTACTGAGCGGCATGCAGTCAAGTGGCAAATTGCATCTCGGAAACCTGGTAGGAGCACTTCGGAACTGGGTGCAACTTCAAGATAACTACGACTGTTATTATTTTGTTGCAGATTGGCATAGCCTTACGACAGGGTATGCGGACCCATCAATTATAAAGGAATCCACAAAAGACATTCTCATGAATTTCATCGCAGCAGGCCTCGACCCGGAAAAATGTACAATATTTATACAATCTCGAGTTCTTCAGCATGCAGAACTCCACCTGCTTCTCTCGATGATTACACCACTCAGTTGGCTTGAAAGGGTTCCGACATACAAGGAAAAACAGGAGGAGCTCAAGGACAGAGACTTATCTACCTATGGTTTTCTCGGATATCCTCTCCTCCAGACTGCTGATATCATTATATACAGGGCAAAATATGTACCTGTGGGTATTGACCAGGTACCACACCTTGAGATAAGCAGAGAAATTGCAAGGCGATTTAATTATCTTTATAAAGAGATCTTCCCTGAACCAGAGGCATTACTTACTGAGTTTCCAAAGGTAGTGGGTGTTGATGGAAGGAAGATGTCCAAGAGTTACGAAAATGCGATATACCTCTCTGATAGTCCAAAAGAAGTTGAGCAAAAAATACTGACAATGGTTACTGACCCTGCAAGAATAAAACGGACAGATGCAGGAAATCCAGAGTTATCCCCTGTATTCCAGCTTCATAAGATCTTTTCCTCAAAAGAAGAGCAGGAAGAAGTCGCAGAAGGATGTAAAACTGCTGGCATTGGTTGTATTGATTGCAAAAGGGTTCTTATTAAAAATATTTTTAGGGTCATGGAGCCAATCTGGGAAAAACGCAATGAGCTTCTCAATAACCCTGATATGCTTTATGATATAGCCAACAAAGGTACAGAAAAGGCAAATAAGACTGCTGAAGAGACAATGAAGCTTGTGAGAGAAGCAATGGGTTTGTATTAATTATATAAAATATTTTTTGAGAGAGACCCTGAAAAGGGTTTAAAGCCTTTTCTACGAGGCGGAAAATGAAAATTGGTAAGATGTATGTGTCTTGCCTCATGTTTTTCTTTTTCTTGAGTCTTGTCTTTTCTTCTCAAGCCCTTACCCAGTCTTCTCAATGCATCCAGTGCCATACCAATAAAGAAAACCTCCAGGCTATTATCAAGTTAATTCCCAAAAAGCACAAATCTCTCGAGGCAGAAGGAACTGGCTGAGGGGGCGCTGTGACTCCGTTGGAGTTATGGGAAAAAGTCTTAGTAGGCCTGCAATTTATGAAAACCCCTCATGGCCAGATTCCATGCATCCAGTGCCATGGAGGGAATCCCAATGCCACTGATTTTAAAGATGCTCATCAAGGTTTGGTGAGAGACCCTTCTTATCCAAATCCTGATAATGCTTGTGGGCAGTGCCATAAGGAAATTACTAAGAGAATAAAGACATCTCTGCATTATACTCTTTACCCTTTTGAGCGGATGGTGAGAATTCGCGCTAACAAGGACCCTGAGGTTTTTTCAAAGGTCAAAGCCGCATTTCAGACACACTGCACTAACTGCCATGCGACCTGCGGGTCTTGCCATGTTAGCCGTCCTGATTATGTGGAAGGTGGTTTTGTCAATGGCCATCTATTTAAAAGAAATTCGGACATGGTCAATCAATGCACTGCCTGCCACGGAAGTCGAGTCGGTAACGAATATCTGGCCACTCTGGAGAAGTCAGAACCAGACATTCACTGTGAGAAAAAGCGGATGGATTGCGTCAGTTGCCACAAGGCTGATGAGATACACGGCAACGGGAAAATTGAGCATAATGATAGATACGATGTCACCCGGAAGCATGTACGCTGTGAAAACTGTCATGCGAAGGTACTCAAAGATAATATAGAAGCCCATGTCACACATAGGCAGAAATTAGCCTGCCAGATATGCCATTCACAGGAGTATATTAATTGCGCTATCTGCCATGTAGGGAGGGATGCTAATGGATTGCCGTACTTTAAAAACCTGAAAGAATGGCAGGGATTCAAAATTGCGCGAAACCCTGATCCTACACCAAATCGTCCTTATTTGTATATTCTGGTTCGACGCGCACCAGCAAATCTCAATATCTTTGATTATTATGTTAAAAACGGCATGGACCCTGTGGACTTTTACAACCTGCCTACATGGAAATACACATCTCCTCACAATATTCGCCGTACCACTATATATTCCCAGTCCTGTAATAACTGCCATGGGAAAGAAGAACTATTCTTGATGGAAAGCGATATGTCTTCCAAGGAAGAGATTAAGGCCAATAAGGCTTTGATCGTCCCAAGAGCAGCAATCCCACAAAAAATAAAGGGAAGAGAGGTGCAGAAAAAGGGTGTCTCTGAAACCCCTAAGGTCACCTGGTAATATTAATAATTTTAAGCATAAGGAGGGTTAAAACCATGAAGAAATTGGTGATGTTATGGTTTGTTGTAGCTATAGCCGCCTTGTTCATTTTTACTGATTTAGCATGGTCAGTAGAGTTTCCAGCCAAGATAATTAAGGCAGAGTGGTTAAAGGAAAACATGGACAAGATTCCCAATCTGAAGATTGTTGATCTGCGACCAGCAGAGGAATACGCAAAGGGACATATTCCAGGAGCAGTCAACCTGCCATACAAAGAGCTTCGTGTCACAGTTATGAATGTTCCAGAAGTCCGTCGTCCACAGGAAGACTGGGAAAAGATGATGGGCCAGCGACTTGGAATCGATGATACTGACGCAATCGTGGTTTATACTGATAAACAGATAGAAGCTGCAGGTCGTTTTGTGTGGGAGTGCGATTATTATGGCCACGAGAAGGTAGCTTTAGTTAACGGAGGATTTGATGCATGGGTTAAGGTAGGTGGGAAGGTGAGTACAGAAATGCCAAAAATAAACCCTACATTTTATGCGGTTCGCAAGATTAATTCTAATCTGCTTGCTACTAACCACTTTATCATGAAGCACTTAAAAGATCCCCAGTACGTACTCATCGATGACCGCCCATTTCAGCAGTATAGTGGTGCTCAACCCGGCGCCTTGATTAAAAAAAGAGGTGGCCACATCCCCGGAGCCATCAATATCCCCTTAGGGAAGTTTGTAAATGATGGCTACCTCATATCACCAAAGGAGCTTGAGGCATTGCTTGAATCCAAGGGGATCAAGAAAGACAAAATAATCATCCTGACCTGTAGGACTGGAAACCAGACCGGCGGCCCATACCCACTTCTTTCTACTCTGGGGTACCGAGTGACGATGCACGATTACTCCTGGGTTGGGTGGAACGAAGAAGACTATCTCCCTGGAGAGAAATAAGTTAACTGGAATGTTTCAAAAAATAAAGAAACTTGACAAAGTGCAATTTAATGATAATATTATTATACTAAGATAAAAGTCACGGTTATTCAAAAGGACGAGTTTGTGATCTTGTCCCAATGATCCACAGGCAAAGACTGAGTGAATTGAGTGAATAAATACTCTCGCGAGAAATGATACATACAAAGGAGGTGATGATCAGGGTTAATGAGAAATCAGGGTAAGGGGTGTTTCTTGTTTCTTAATATCTGATCTTCTAAGAGGAGGTGTATTTAGATATGGCAGAAAAAGGAGGTAGTAAGTTATCAGCCCTTTGGAAGAACGAGGACTGGCTTGCTGTCTGGATCGGTTTTCTCATTATCGTAATTGTCCTCGCCTTCTACACCTGGAAGGTGGTAGACCTGAAAAAGATTACCGTTCCATCCTTCAAATGGGCGACAGGTGGGCAGATTGAGAGTCGAGCTGATAAATGGATTCAATTAATAGACCCTCTTATAAAGGATGCTGAAGCTAAAGGAGAAGTAGGAGCTGTAAACAGGCTCCAGGCGCTAAAAGAGGCTATCACCAAGAAGGACAGGAAGGCTATTGCGGAAGCAGCTGGCAAGGTTGAAAGGATTGGCGGTCTTATAGGACAGTTTGGAAAAGAGATAGGAGGGCATGCCAAGGCTGTACCCGGCAAGGTCTTTGCCGGGGAAAATATCTCCAAGGTCGTCTATATTGGAATAGCTTATCTTATCATAGCCACAATCGGTCTCAAGTTTTTAGGTGGTGTCCCGCTCGGCCGCTTCATTGTGGGATTTCCAATAGTCTTCTTCCTCGCATGGCTCTCACGCTTCATGGCCGGTAATGCGTTACCCACTGACTGGGGAATTGAGTATGTTATTTTTGCACTGGCTATCGGTCTTCTCATCAGTAACACAGTTGGCGTGCCTGAATGGCTAATGCCTGCCGTCAGGACTGAATATTACATCAAATCAGGTCTGGTGATCTTAGGGGCAGGTGTCCTCTTCTTCGAGATCCTCCAGGCAGGAGCCCTCGGAATAATCCAGGCTCTCCTGGTTGTGTTTGTAGTCTGGTACTTCTGTTTCTGGTTTGCAAGGAAACTCGGCGTAGATGACGACTTTGCCGCTATCCTCTCCTCAGGTGTTGCCATCTGCGGAGTCTCAGCGGCTATCGCCACCTGCGGTGCAATAGAGGGTGATAAGAAAAAGCTCTCCTACACGGCTTCGATCATCCTGATTTGCGCGGTTCCGATGATGGTACTGATGCCCATGGCTATTAAAGCATTCGGCATCCCCGAGATCGTCGGAGGGGCCTGGCTCGGAGGAACCCTCGATACGAGTGGCTCTGTGGTAGCAGCAGGTGCCCTTGTAAGCGAGGCAGCGATGAAGATAGGGGTTATTGTCAAGTTCTCGCAGAATGCTTTGATCGGAGTGGCGGCATTCATACTTTCTCTCTGGTGGGCATTCAAGAAAGGTGCGGCAACCGGGGAAAGGCCAAGCGCTGGTGTCATCTGGGAGAGATTCCCGAAGTTCGTCCTCGGGTTCCTCATTGCCTCGGTCGTTTTCTCATTTCTCCTCCATATTGATACGGTAGGCGCTACCAAAAGCGCGCTGGGTGACCTCAGGACATGGTGGTTCGCCCTTGCATTTATGTCGATCGGCTTGGAGACACGCTTTATCGATCTGGCTAAGATGGAGGGTGGTCGGCCGGCATTGGCATTCTTCACTGCGCAAGGCTTCAACGTTATATGGACGCTGATTTTAGCTTATCTCATCTTCGGCGGGATTATCTTCCCCGTGCCTGACATCAGGTAAGGAGGGCCCAGAGAGTTATGAGGCACAAAAAGTGTTTTAATCATATGCGATTACTACAGGAGGAACGGTTAATTGATAAACCTTTCCTCTCTCAGAAATTCTTAAAAAAGAAAGGAGGTGACTGAGGATGGCAAAAATGGTGAAAATAGGCCTGGTTATGGCTGTAGCCTTATTATTCCTGGTGTCAGGGAGCCAGGTTCTTGCCCAGCATAAATACTCTGATAAGACGATGAAGATGATTGATGAGCTTAAGATCCTGTCAAGGGACAAGAGGGACATGTCCGAGACCATGGCAGGTGTGAAGCTGATCAAGGGTGAGGAACTGAAGAAGTGGCTCGACGAAGGAAAGAAGTTTGTGCTTCTGGATAACAGAATTCCTGCTGACTATGAGAAGGAGCATATCCCTGGTGCACCCAGGTTGTCACCTGATGACCTGATTGAGAAAGGTCCCAAGGCAGCTGAGGCGATAGGTCTCAAGAAGGACGATATCATCGTCAACTACTGAAACGGGATCAAGTGCTGGAGGTCTTCCGGCGCAATGGTCATTTTGCAGGAGCTGGGTTATAAAAACCTTTACTGGTACAGAGAAGGTATCCCTGACTGGATCAAGAAGGGCTACAACACAGTAGATGGTAAGGAACGTGGAACATGGAAGAAGTAACCGATAGTTAACAGAGAAGTAACCGATAGTTAACAGGCCTCACAGTCCGATATCCATTGGGCAAAGATGGCGAAGGTTGTGAGGTCTTTTTTTTGTGCCTTTCGCTATTTTAGTGGTCAAACTTTTTAATTAAAGATGAGAAGAATTGTAACTGAAGTTTTATTGATACTTTTAATTTCCTTATTCCTGTCCATTGTTTATAATGCAGTATCACCCACGGGGCTAAGGATTTTACCAAAGAAGGCAGAGAGCAGGGATGTAAAACTGGTGAAGGTATGCTTTAAATGGCAGCAACAATATCTTTCATATTTAGAATAATAGTTGGAGGGATATTTCTTCTTGCAGGGCTGGCAAAGATTTCTGACCCTGTAAGGTTTCTTCTCACGCTGAGAGAGTTCCAGTTATTTCCTGAAGTGATTATTAGATTTTTAGCAGTGTATCTTCCATGGCTGGAATTTATTCTTGGGCTTTTTATAATGTTGGGCATATTATACAGGACGAGTTCCTTGATGCTTGCCTTTTTGAATGCAGTCTTCACTCTGGCAATTTTATCAGTTATCATCAGGGGTATAGACATAGATTGCGGCTGTTTCGGCTTGCTCGCAGATATTCTGAAGATTCCTGATTCAGCAGACATAAAGGCAGTTATAAGAAATCTTCTTTTTATCGGTATGTGCCTTTATATTTTTTTTGTAAAAGACACGGTGATTTCTATAGAAAATTATGTAAGAGGATATCAAGGAAAACCTTAAATCAAACATTAGAGTGTGGCTGACCAGGATTAAAGAAAATATTGAATCGGGGAATTATAAATTAACCTAAAGAGGAGGTTTATATGGCAAAGGCAGTCTGGCATTCGATCGAGATAGCGCAGGTTTTAAAAGAACTTGATACCGATCCTCACAGTGGTCTGATTTCTGATGAGATTAAAAGTCGCCTCGAAAAATATGGCTATAATGAATTGAAAAAAGAAGAGAAAGTCTCTCCTTTTACTCTTTTTATAAACCAGTTCAAAAACATTCTCATCATCATCCTTCTTATTGCCATAGCGCTCTCAGCCCTCATTGGGGAAATTGTGGATGCTGCCATCATTGCGGTCATTGTCGTCTTCTGTGCGGTTCTCGGTTTTATCCAAGAATATCGAGCAGAGAAGGCTCTTGAAGCATTAAAGAAGATGCTTTCCCCTACCATAACCGTTTTGAGGGGAGGTAGGGAAGAAGAGATTCCCTCTAAAGAACTTGTTCCGGGGGATATATTACTCCTCGAAGCAGGAGATAAGATACCTGCAGATGCCCGATTAATTGAACTACACTCTTTAAAATGTGATGAAGCACCCTTGACAGGAGAGTCAGTTCCTGTTGGTAAGGATTTGAAGATATTACCTGAAAAAGCACCTATAGGTGATAGAAAGAATATGGTGTTAACAGGCACAACAGTTACCTACGGAAGGGGCAAGGCAGCAGTTGTTACCACAGGTATGAACACAGAGTTTGGTAAGATTGCCGAAGAAGTAACTGCAGTCAAAACAGAAAAAACTCCTTTAGAAAAAAGAACCGAAGAGATAGGTAAGTGGCTCGGCATAATTGCTTTCGGCATCTGTTTCCTTGTTGCAGGGATTAGCATAGTGAGGGAGGCTTTAGGCGGCAAGATTGATCTGGAGTTCATAATAACCATGGTGATGTTCGCAGTAGCCCTCGCCGTTGCAGCAGTCCCTGAGGCATTAGCAGCTATTGTCACAGGTGCCCTTGCAATAGGTATGCATCAGATGGCGAAGAGAAATGCCCTTGTACGAAAGATGCCTGCTGTTGAGACGCTTGGATGCACTACGGTGATATGTTCAGATAAGACAGGTACCCTCACAAAGGGAGAGATGACCGTAAGGAAGATATTCACAGGGGGTAGTTTTATAGAAGTCACTGGTGTGGGATACACACCAGAAGGTGAGTTCAAAGGCTCTAATATCAATGTACAGAGCAATCAATCTTTACGCTTACTTCTTCAGGGAGGTCTTTTATGCAGTGATGCGGTCATGGAGGAAAAAGACGGTAAGTGGTTTATTAAGGGTGATACGACAGAAGGTGCCCTTGTTGTAGCAGCAGCAAAAGCAGGCATCCACCAGGCTGAGATGAGGCTTGAAAATCCGAGGATTGAAGAGATACCGTTCAGTTCTGAAAGAAAAAGGATGACTACTGTTCATCAAATGGAAGATGGAAAAAGAATAGCATTTATAAAAGGGGCTCCAGAAGTAGTGTTAGAGAGATGTACCTCCATCTCAGACGGAAAAGATACAAGACCTCTGACGGAAGACGACAGAGCTAAAATTCTAAAAGCAAATGAAGAGATGGCGCAAGGTGCTCTGAGAGTTCTTGGGCTGGCTTACAGGGAGGTCCCAGATACACTCGCATGTACAGAAGAATGTGTTGAATGTAATATGGTTTTCATCGGTCTTCCCGGGATGATGGATCCGCCGAGGGAAGAGGCGATAGAGGCTACAAAGGTCTGCAAACAGGTACATATCAAGCCTGTCATGATTACTGGAGACCACAAGTTAACAGCAGTAGCTGTAGCAAAAGAGATAGGTATCTATCAAGAGGGCGATATGGTGTTAACCGGTGAAGAGTTAGAGAAAATGTCTGATGAGGAATTCGAGAAGATTGTTGATAAGGTTACTGTCTATGCCAGGGTTTCACCGATGGATAAGTTGAAGATAGTCAAGGCATGGAAGAAGAGGGGTGAAGTTGTGGCGATGACCGGTGATGGTGTTAATGACGCACCAGCACTCAAACATGCCGATATTGGAATTGCGATGGGTATTACAGGCACAGAGGTGACGAAAGAGGCCGCAGACATGGTTCTCAGTGATGATAACTTTGCGACTATCGTAAAGGCCATTGAGCGTGGCAGATGGATATACGACAATATAAAGAAATATCTCACCTATCTCCTCAGATGTAACATTACAGAGGTGGTAGTCATTGGTGGCGTGGTTCTCATTATGGGCCCTGAGTATCTACCCCTTCTGCCAGCAGCCATATTGTATATAAACTTAGCAACTGATGGGCTTCCTGCACTTGCGCTGGGAATAGCACCCCCTGATCCTGATATCATGCAGCGAGCACCGAGAGATCCTAAAGAAAGTGTCTTTTCTTGGGACGTGAGGGCATTTATTATAATGGCAATACTGATTGAAATTCCTTTCTTCTTCTTTCTCTTTTTCCACGAACTCGTCGATATTACTCATGCGAGGACGGAGATGTTCTTCCTGTTTATAATTATAGAGCTCATTATTGCGCTTAACTTCCGTTCGATGCGCTATAGCATTTTTAAGGCGCCTCCTCACAAATGGCTTCTTATAGCCATTTTCTGGGAACTTGTACTTATTACTGTATTAATCCAGATTCCATCTGTGCGCGAAGCCTTCGGAATAACAAAACCCTCGGCATCTGACCTTGGGCTAATCTTAGGCTTTGGTATTGTTGTGTTTATCTCAATGGAGGTTATCAAGGCAATTTTGAGAAAAAAGATACCAACAGGAAGAACAACTGTTTAAATCTCATTGTTTTTTCTTGTCATTGCGAGGAGTCCCGACCCGCCTCAGGTGGACGGGACGACGAAGCAATCTGACCCGAAGGGTCATTCCGAGTGAAGCGAGGAATCTCACAAGGATTGCTTCGCTCCGCTCGCAATGACTTTCTGTTTAAACCCCGATTATTTTATGACATGTCTTGCATTGCTCAGGCGGCCCAGGTAAAGGTGACATCGTCAATCGTTTAAGCCTCTCGATCTCCCAGTAAAAAGAATAAATTTCATCAAACCTTCTCTTCCTGTGCATAAAACACTTTCTAAACTCACTATATTTTTTATTATTCCATATTGTGTAAAATTCCTCTTTAAAAATATTTCCAAAACTCACTTTTTCAATATGATATTCATTCTCACAGAATATTCTTTTAAATGGTGATGGAATTGGTGGATAGAGATAGACACAAGGGGATACTTCTCCCTCTACTGATATATAAAGATTCCTTAAAGGATTCTCTTCGCACACCGGTACATCCTTCAGTGATAGAGAAGGGATTCTGAGTTTTATTTTTAATTCCTGAGCCTTTATCTCTGCTTCCTTAATGATTTCTTTATAACTCTCTTTCTCGGTGCAGGTAAATACTTTCTGCTCATCCTGCCATCTGTTTGTCACATGGATTAAATTTGTCAGAACAACCTCTTCTATCCCGATAGCTTTTGAAATTCCCAATAACATAGAGACTTCAAAAATATTTTCTTTGAGCATGAGGTACACGATGTGCAATTTGGGTGTTTCAAGTTTTTTGTCTATTTTCATTTCATTGAAGCTCAGAATAGAGTCAATAAGCATTTTGAAATCAGAGTTTATTCTTATTGAATCGTGGGTCCAATCTGTGGCGCCTGCAAAAGAAAACCCTATAAAGTCAGTTCCTGCATTGATGAGTTCGGAGATATAATCCTCATTCAGCCCATGTCCACTTGTTACAAATCCAACTTGAGGTCCGTTTACTCCTCTCACTAAGCGTATGACCTCGATAAGATTTTTATGAAGCAGGGACTCACCCCAACCTTCAAGAATTATGGTTTCAACATCTTTAAAATATGGGATAAGTTTTTTAAAATCATCAATGCTCATATCGCTGCCGTGCCACTCTTGAGCTTTATCTCTGATACACATTCTGCATCTGAGGGGGCATCGTGTAGTAAGCTCAATCTGCCATGCAGAAAATGGTTTTCGTTTTGGTTTTTGCCTCAAGAATCTAAGAAAATTGAGCCACTTCATATCCGTCTCTAAAAAACATCTTTTTAATTTCTTTCACATGCGGTGCTCCCACAAATGCTATTACATTCCCCTTTTCGAAGAAAACCTGCATCCGCTCATATAAAATGGGGTCGCGCTTATCTATAACCGTGGTACAACGACTTGGAAATTCGCTCGGAATAGACATCAGGGCATTCAGATCTCCCTTTAGATAACACTTTACATAGGCATTAGTATACTTGCCCCAGTCTTCTATTTTCTTAAGGAAATTTATGATTCTTTCAAACGGGATGCTCGATAAAACCTCTATCTGTTCGTCGATTGTTTCGAGGAAATGGATATTCTTGCCCAATTCTTGGGCTACAGTGTATGCCTCTAAATCTACCGAGTACTTCCAGCCTCTTCCTTGTAGATAGTTCACCCAGACAGCAAAGAAAGCCATCCAGGGCTTTAGTCCGATTGTCAGGGAGTACAACAAATCATTTGATTTTGGTTTAAAAACATCTATAAAAGAGGCAAGGGAACTCTGATTGCTCAAAGGACTGGCGAGTTTTTTATTAATCTGAGCAATTGTTTTTTTATCTAATGCTCCATACAAAGATGAACCATTTCCCTCTCCTAACCCGCAATCTAATACTCTGTTCATGTTTCTTTCATCAAGAGGGCCTTCTAATAAAACAGTATCCACAGAGCTCATATGCTTCACCAGCGATTTTTTAAAACTATAGGGAAAGAAATGAGCTGTACCTACTAAGTATGACCTCCGCCCGTTTCTTTCGATTTTCCATATCATCCTGAAGTCTTTTTCTTTTGAAATAATAGTATAAAGATTCATATTTTTGATCCGAGGGATTTAAGCAATTTTCGCATTGCGGGATATCCTCTGGTATACTCACAAAATTCGTATCTGAGAAAGGGAACACCACCCCATTTCTCCTTGAATCTCCTTATCCCTTCATTGACACCAAGCCCTAAATTAATATATTTTTTTTCGTATTCTCTCGCAAGATTTATCATCTTAAAAAATAAAAGGTCAGATGCATGGGGAACATAGTTTCTTTTAGAATGGCAACCAATCACATACGTTGCAAATTTTTCTGCAGCGAGTTCAATGATATAAAATGCTGATAAATTCTTTTTTTTATCCCGGGCATTTAACACAACGGCGGTCTTTGAGTGAGTAACATATTGTGGCATACTCAGAAACAGTTCTCTGACTCGGGGTGTGAGTTTCTCTTTTTGCATGAATTTACCAATAAGTTCTTCGTGCTCTTTTAGTATATCCTTCCCTTTCTCAACAGTTAATTCACCAGATGCCTTCTCAACTGCACGCCTTAAATTTTTATTTATTTCTACTCTCTCTAAATCAACTCTATAGTACTGGTCACTCTCTCTTTCCCGGCAGGCTCGAGCAAATGAAGGAGACACTTCCGGTGCGATAAACCATGTGTACTCAGGTTTGAATTGTTGAATAACTTCGTTTAAATTTTTATCGAAATCTTTTGTGACGAACTGCTGCTCTAATGGGTATCCAATGAAAATGAGCCAGTTATCTTTTTTGAAGTAGATATAATCTTCTATGAGAAATGGTTCTCCTTTTGATAGAAGAACCATTAACCTTACTATGTGTTCTGGCACATAGGCCTTATGGAATATATATCTTTCCTGTTCGGCCGATATCATGAAAGTTTTTCAAACAGGTATTTCAGTTTTTTATTACGGTTACGCTGATAAAAGCAGAATGTATAGGGAAGAAAGGGTATCCCTCCCCATTTCTTCTTGAAAAAAGTGTTTCCTCTGTTAATTCCCAGGCCAAGATTGATGGAAGACTTTCCCTGTTCTTGTGCAACCCTCACCACTTCGTGGAGAAGAAAATCAGATGTTCCCGGAACATAATGTTGATCTGACACAAAATTAAACATGTAAAAAGCACAGATTTTCGCACCAAAGTCAGCAACATCAAAAGCAACCAGTCTTTTAGCTTTATTCCTCGCACTGAAGACATGCGCTGTTTCAACTGAAGAAACATAGTGCGGAATTCTCTCAAAGATGAACCGTGTCGCATCGTCAACTTTATGAGAGTTTAAAAAATCCAAAATTAATTGTGTATGTTCATCGCTCAGTTCCTGCTTTTTTTCAATATATAATTCTCTGGATGCCCGTTTTATCATATTCCTCAACTTCTGATTGACATTGAAATGAGAGAGGACCAATTTGTAGTAGGAGTCATCATCACCTTTATCACAGCTGTCTCTCGGTAGTAAAGCTACCGGTGTGATGAGTGACACATACTCAGGATCAAATTTTTTTATAGCAATACTGAGCGTCTCCCTTGTTACGCTCTCATCAAAAGGTTCCTTTAACGGATACCCAATAAAGATAAGTGTTCCTTTTCCAAAATAACAGAGATAATCTCTGAACAGGAACGCCTCAGTCTGGGATATTGCACTTACATATTCTGTAAGATGTTCAGGTATATAGGCATGCTGTGTAATATAATCCCTTTCAGCAGGAGTTATCATTCCATATGTTTCATGAACGGGTTATGAATATCATTCTATGCCTGATAAAGCGAACTTGTATGTTTTCATTTTAAAACCTCGGAGAGCTTCTCTCTGAATTTTCTGGGGTGAGTCCCTTCCCAGTATACCTTACCACAGTCACTACATCTTAAAAAAAGATTGAAATGAAGAAAAACAAACTCAGGGACAGAGTCCTTTATCTCATTCTTATCTAAAATCCGTGTGAGCATGCCGTTACATTTTACGCATCTGCTCAGAAGATTAAAACGTGTGAGTTTGAGTGTATCAATTACTTCAAGGAGTTGTGAAAAGGAATCATTTGCTTTTATCAGGAGATAATCCTTAATCCCTTTTATCTTGACAAGGCGTGTGTCTCTCGTTAAGATAAACCTCCCCTGTTCCTTTGCAATCCTGAGAAGTCTGTTGTCGCTTATGTCATTATAATATAATGTGTCAAATCCTAAAAGCCTTAACCATCTCGCAAGCCGACCAAGCATAACATCTGCAAGGAAAAGTACTTCATGTGAGGCATCAGGCATAGAATGATATTCTTATTTTTCAAGAGCAGTTTCAGGAGGGAGAAGTTGTAATGGGAGTTCTGTCTTCACATATGTGTCTCTATATTTCGCCA
>Ga0315296_10001628_pt1 | contig 19525 bp, 19 predicted proteins | sample YL17G14_18_MG_FD_203921 | JGI IMG/M metagenome (GOLD analysis project Ga0315296, IMG submission 203921) | Sediment microbial communities from Yellowstone Lake, YNP, Wyoming, USA - YL17G14_18 | ecosystem: Environmental > Aquatic > Freshwater > Lake > Sediment | place: USA: Wyoming | collected...
TTTGGCACGGTGGCTTGGATTATGGGTATGCCGCCGAATCCTATAACTGAAACTTGGAGGTTGGTTCTTCCAAGTCTTCTTTTCTGCATGGTTTTTTCTCCATCCCTTCGGGGAAGCTACCCCGGGGTTATTGTAGGTTTAGTAATCGGAGTCTTGGTGTCTAATAAATCTGGATGGAAACGTTAGTGTGGGAAATCATAAAAGCGATGGGCTTTCTAATTGTGTCTTCTTGGTGGTTTTGATGAAGGCAGATAAGAAGGCGGCTTTCGGTTGGATTGATGCTAACAAGGATCGTTTGATTGATCTCAGCGATAAGATATGGGAGTTTGCTGAGTTGGGCTTAGTTGAGTTCAAGTCGTCGGCTTTGTTGGCAGATGAGTTGGAGAAGCATGGGTTTAAGGTTGAACGCGGCGTTTCGGGTATGCCGACGGCTTTTGTGGCTTCTTGGGGCAAAGGGAAACCGGGTATTGGTCTGTTGGGCGAGTATGATGCTTTGCCGGGTTTGTCGCAGAAAAGTGTTCCCCACGAGGAGCCTTTGGAGGCTGGGAAGCCTGGGCACGGCTGTGGGCACAATATTTATGGTACCAGCGCGTTGGGGGCTGCGGTTGCCGTTAAGAGAGCGATGGAGAAGTCGGGGCTTCGTGGCACGATTAAGTTCTTTGGTTGTCCGGCTGAGGAGAATTACAGCGGTAAGGTGTACATGGTGAGGGATTGTTGTTTCGATGGTGTTGACGCTGTGTTGGGGCATCATCCGGGTAGTATGAATGCGGCTTCTTTGAGGAGCAGTTTAGCTATTGTTTCGGCAAGGTTTCATTTCTATGGCAAGGCGGCTCATGCTGGTGGTGCTCCTGAGCAGGGTCGCAGCGCGTTGGATGCTGTTGAGTTGATGAATGTTGGTGTGAATTTCCTGAGGGAGCATGTGATTCAGGATGCGAGGATTCATTATATTGTAGAGAAGGGTGGTTTTCAGCCGAATATTGTGCCGCCTTATGCGAGGAGTTGGTATTATGTTCGGGCGCCGGAGCGGCATGAGGTTGAGTTCATTTATGATTGGGTCGTTGACATAGCGAAGGGGGCGGCGATGATGACTCGGACTGAGTTGAAGGTTGAGGTTGAGGCTGGAATCTATAATCTGATGCCTAACAGAACGCTGGCTGAAGTGATTGTGAAGAATATGCGTGAAATCGGTTTGCCCAAGTATAGTAAGGCTGAGCTGGAATTTGCCGCTGAGGTTGCGAAGACGATTCCGCGGGAGGAGAAAGTGACTGCTTTGAAGAAGACTAAGCGGCCTGGTTGGGAAAGGCTTGTTGACAAGCTGTTGGATGATGAGGTTCCTGATCCTTGGGGTGACGGCGACTACATGCATGGCAGTACTGATGTGGCAGACGTGAGTTGGAAGGCGCCCACGGTGGAGTTCTACACGTCTACTTGGGTTCTGGGTACACCTGGGCATTCGTGGCAGAATGTGGCTCAGGGCAGAGTTGGACTTGGGCACAAGTCGTTATTGTTCTCAGCTAAGGTGATGGCTGGAGCGGCGCTTGACTTGTTAGCAGATGAGAAGCTCGTGGCCAAGGCGAGAGAGGAACATCGGCGGAGACTAGGTAGTAAGAAGTACAAGTCGCCACTAGCAGCTGATAGCAAACCGCCACTCGACGCATGGAACAAATAGACGGCTTTGATTCCAGTGCCTTCGAGATTGTGACGACAGAAAAAGGGACGGTTTAGGGGAATATTCCCCTTTCATGGACGACGTCTATGGCTCTTAAGATGGCGAAGACGAATGCTGCGCTTCTCATGTCTAGGTTGTGGGTTTTGGCGGTTTCTACAATGTTGTTGTAGGCGGCGCTCATTTTTTTCTGGAGTTTTTCTTTGACGTGTCCCAGTTCCCAGCTTTCGCCAGCTTTGTTTTGTAGCCATTCGAAGTAGCTTACGGTTACTCCGCCGGCGTTGGCAAGTATGTCGGGTAGCATGAAGACTTTTTTGTCGAATAATATTTCATCTGCGAGGTTTGTTGTGGGTCCGTTGGCGAGTTCTAGTATGACGTCTGCTTCTAGGTCTTTTGCGATTTGTCCTAGGATTTGGGTTTCTTTTGCTGCCGGCACTAGAACGTCGCATGGGCTTGTTAGTAGTTTTTCTTGTGACAGGTGCTGGAGACCATCGAATCCGATGACTGTTTGCTCAGGATTTGAGTTCTTGTAAGCCATGACCTGTCCGGGATCTAGCCCATCTTCGGTGTATATTCCGCCTTTGGAGTCGCAGATGCCCACTATCCTGCAGCCATAGTCTTGGCTGAGGATGTTGGCGATGTTAAATCCAACGTTTCCGTATCCCTGAACAATTACTGCTGCGTCTTTCAAGGAACTCAATCCCGTGATGTGTCTTTGGTTTACGGCTTCTTCGAGAACGTATGCTCCTCCTTGAGCAGTTGCTTCTTTTCTGCCTTTGGAGCCTCCTAAGCTGATGGGTTTGCCGGTTACAACGCCGGATGCGTATGGAGTTTGCGGGTTGAACATTTTGTAGGTGTCGTAGATTATGCCCATTTCTCTTTCGCTCGTGCCCACGTCTGGTGCTGGAACGTCAGTGTCAGGACCTATTACTGAGAGTATTTCATAGGCGTACCTTCTGGTGAGTCTGTCAAGTTCTGCTCGTGACATTTTTTTCGGGTTGCAGGCGACTCCGCCTTTTGCTCCCCCGTAGGGCAAGCCTACAACTTGGCATTTTAGTGTCATGTCGAAAGCTAGAGCTGTTATGAGGTCTAAGTCTACGTCTGGGGCGTATCTTATGCCGCCTTTGGTGGGTTCGTATATTCTGCTTTGTTGCACTCGGTATCCTGTGAACATTTCGATTGAGCCGTTGTCCATCTGCACTGGGAATCTGACTGTTAGTTGTCTGAATGGTTGCTGTAGGAACTCGATGACTCCTTTTTCGATTGGTTTGACCTCTGTGTTGACGAACTGTATTGCTTTGTCGAATCCCAATTTGGTTCTTCTTAGAAAGTCGAGTTCTTCCGTAGCCCCGTGTGGTTGCTGCAGCGTTGTCATGCTTTTTGCCTTCGGTTTACGGTTCTTATGCTTTTGAAGCTTAGCGGCTGGTTGGTTTCGGGAGTGCCGCCGTTGAACCGTATTTCGTAGACGTCTTTGGAGCCGCAGTCTTGGCATTCTCGGGCTTTCATTCTGCAGGTTTCGCAGGTTTCTGATTCCATGCCTATGCGGAGGCAGAGGTCTTCCTCTCCTTCTTTGTGGCCAATGATTAGGCCAACAGGCTCGACCCATGTTGTTCCGCATGATGCGCAGGCGTATCTTCTTCTTGTAAGGTTCTCCGTGGAGTTTCGGCTTTCCATTTCTTGGAGAATTTCCTTAAGTTTCATCTTTTTCTCCTCTACATTTTAAGTATTCAGCGTAATATTTATAGGTTTTGTTTGCTTTCTGAGCCTTGCAGCCGACATTTTCAGATAAAATGGTCGAGTGATGGCAGAAACGTCGAGCTAAGGCACAGTTTCTTGAGAAGACTGTCGACGTTTTAAGATTTCTGGTGTAGAGGAATAGGGTTTATATGCTTAGAGCTGGTAATTTGTCGGAAAAGAGGGAACATTTGTGTTGCCCACTGCGGATCTTGACGAGGTTGATTTGATAATCATTAGGGCCTTACAGAAGGATGCTCGCACTAGTTTTGCAGACATTGCTAAAGACTGCGGCGTGTCAGTTGATACTGTAAGCAAGAGGTTCAAGAGGTTGCTGAAGAGCAAAGTCGCTAGAGGAACCACTGTGTTGTTGAATCCTAAGAGCTTCGGCTTTGATTGCGTTGCAAGTTTTGGCATTCGTGTTGATTATCCGCATGTGCAGGAGGTTGTGGATTATATTAGGAAGATTCCGGATGTGGTTTTCTGCACTCAGTCTATGGGTAGGCACAACTTGTTCGCCATATCTGTTCTTAGGAATGTGGGCAGGCTGAGCCAGTTGAAGGAGTCGATTAAGGGGCATCCGATGGTTCGTGAGGTTGCTGCGAGCATTTGGATTGATGAAATTCTGCTTTGTCCAGAGAATTTTGAATTCGAGCATCTGAGGAGGAAGTGAGGGAAAGTGGACAAGATTGACTTGGCTATAATTGATAAGTTGACCAAGGATGCACGTATGTCGTTTAGGAGGATCGCCGAGGACCTTGGTGTTTCACCGGACACGGTGATCAGTAGATATGCTGCTTTGCAGAAGGATGGAGTGATTCGGGGTTCAACGATTGTGATTAACCCTAAGAAAATTGGCTATCAAGCGATGGCTGTGTTTATGATTGATATTTCGCCTGCGCACATTGTGGCTACCGAGTCTACTCCTGCTGATTCCTCGCGTATATTGGACAGGTTGATTCAGATGCCGAATATTATTGTGGCTACAAAAACGGTTGGCGATAACGACCTGTTAGCTATAGGTGTGGCATTGGACTTTGAGCACTTGGTTAAAGTGAGGAATGACATTGAAAGGATACCAGGTGTCAAGGACATGCAGATTTCTTTCTGGGTTGAGAGAACCGAGCTCTGTCCGAAATACTTCATAGTTTGACACGAATTGTTGACGAGCGCAAGCTCCTAGATCGATAGACAATGGAAAGAATGCAGCGCTGGCGCCAACTGTTTAATCAGTAGCTAGTGATCGTGCGTTGTTGCCTATCTGTTAGGCTGAGCCCTTGTTTCTTGGCTTTTTCGATTACGCATTCTACTGGGTGTACTGTGAGTTTCGTTCCGTTGACTGAGATTTCTTTCGCTGATTGAAATCCTCTGCGTTCTTTGTTCAATCGGGCCAGTTTGGCTTTGAGGGCTCGGGTGCTTTTTCTTCCGCCGTAGCCGACAAGTGAATAGTCTGCGCCTACGACTCGGTGGCACTGCACTATAGGGTAGAGTGGATTTGACGCCATGATTTGTCCCACGAGTTGTGGTTCGGTGCCCGCTGTTTTGGCCATGTTGCCGTATGTAGCCACGTAACCAACCGGGATAGAGGCAGCAATCCTCAAGACGCTGGCGAGTGGCTCGGGAACATATTCTGTGGCTAGTGTGAAATCTGCGAAGGGTTGTCCGCCTAAGTGAACTTCTCTTAAGGCTAGGATGGTTTTCTCAGCGAAGTCTGAGGCTTTGTTGACTATCTGGTAGTCTGCGTTTGGTGGGAGGCTTCGTAAGAGGCTTTTCAGCGTTGTTTCCTTGTCTTGGCTGAGAGCTGTGGCTATGATTTTCTCTTCAGTGTGTGCCAAGCCGATCCATGTGGCGTCTAGTTCTCTTACGTAGATGTTGATCATGGCTCGGTTCGCCTTTCAGTCTGCGTAGACTAGCTGTACGTCTTCTTGCATGCTTTAAACGCTTTTGTGAAAGCCTTATTCATGACGAGCATGTTGTGTAGCTCAAAAAATGCAGTGGCAGAGCGGAACAGGGACTGGCTTTTGGCTGAGGAAATTCTTAAATGATACAGAGACAGAAAAGGTGGAGACAGCGTCAAGTGATCGGGCATGAAGGACATTGGGTTGAAGTTGTTGGCTGAGCTTATGAAGAATAGTAAGACCAGTGATAGAGAACTGGCTACGAAGCTAGGTGTTTCTCAGCCTACGGTTAGCAGGATAAGAGCAAAGTTGGAGAAGGAAGGCTACATTAAAGAGTACACTTTGGTTCCTGATTTTCGTAAGCTCGGGTTTGAGATTATGGCTGTGACTCTGGTCAAGTTGAAGAGAGAACTGACCGAGGAAGAAACTGGCAAGATAGGGAAGTATGCGGAAGAGTTGTTGAAGAAGAGCCCGTTTGCCTACATGATGGCTATGGATGGAAATGGTTTGGGATACAACAGAGTAGTTATTTCACTGCACGAGAACTATTCTGACTTCGTAAGGTTTGTGAAGGCTACGAGAGAGGTTCCGCTTGCAGAGTTGGCCGCGTTTGACAGTTTCATGATAAGCCTTTCCTCGAAACATTATCAACCTTTAACGTTCTCAATAGTAGCCAAATACTTACTGGCAATGAAAGAGAAAACCGCTAGCTAGTCACATTACAAGATGCGCATCTGTGATACTTGGAGCAATAGCACGCGTTGCTAAAGAAAATAGAGTTTTGCCTCATAAGCACTGATTGCTAGTTTGATTTTGTGTTGAAGTATATTCTTCTTTGGTTCTTTCCTTTGTTCTCTATCTTCAGCAGTTGTATCCCGCCTATCTCATCTGTATTCTTGACGTGTGGTCCTCCATCCGCCTGCAAGTCAATGCCGGGAATCTCCACTATGCGCAGTTCTCGCTCTTCAGGCGGCATACGCTCAGCCAACTTCACCACGCCGGGCACCTTCAACGCTTCATCTCGACTCAAGAAGTAAACCTTCAACTCCGCCCTTTTCGCTGCTTCCTCGTTCGCCTTCTTAACCGCGTCCTCAAACACTTCCCTGTCCGTGCGCGGCAAATTGAAATCCAGTTTAGCCTGATCCACATCCACCTGCCCACCCGTAATCAACGCGCTATAATCCCGGTACATGACAGCCGCAATCAAATGCGCCGCCGTATGCAACCGCATAAGACAGTAGCGCCGATCCCAGTCAATCGCGCCCTTAACCACATCACCTTGGCTCAATCCGCTGGGTTCAGTCTCAAGCACGTGACTAACCGTCTTGGTCGCCCTTTCGATCTCCACTCTAACCACACGAAACCGGGTGTCAATCTTGTTCAACCAGCCAGCATCACAGCCCACGCCGCCAGTCAACGGGTGAAAAGCAGACTGATCCAAAACCACACTGTTACCCACAACTCGTTCAACTTTAGCCTCAAACTCCCGAAGGTAGCTATCACACAAATACAACAGCTTCGTAGCCATCCTGGGGTTCACCTTCAATAATAATCGCTATGCACGAACAGTAATCATCAATCCAGATAATTACTTTCCCTCATACCAGCCAATTCATAAACCATAAGACAAAACACAGGCATTCAGTACCCGACGATGCTACATGACACAATCACTCGATCTTCTAACCGAAATACCATGCTACAAATGCATCATACTAGAACCCACACGCGCACCCCCAGAAAACTGCAACCCAAACCAATGCCAAGCCCTAACCGAATGGATCATGAACGAAGCCAAAAAACACCAAACACAAGAAAGCCGCACAGCCATAGCCACACCAAGAACCCATTGATAAACCAATACAAACACCATGCAACCACGTGTTCAACAACTCCTAAACAGAAAAAGAAACAAGACACTAACCAAGCAACTAGCAACATCCTGTTCTACACTCTTAAGCCGTTGTTCTAAAACATGGCATTAAGAGCCACGGTTCCCAATGACACGTTGAAAGTGAATGAAGCCACAAACGTGCCTGAACAAAAAATGGGCACCAGTCTACGGCATAGCAATCATAATGCTAGCCATCTCCATATACTACCTCACACTGCCTCTCGACACAAAACTGCGACGCTTCTGCACCATAGACGACGCACACACAGCCGAACCCCCACCAACATGGAACCCCGGATACTGGCGCACACCATACACAGAATACGTAAACGGCTACTGGACCAACCCCAACACAGGCACAAACCTAACAGTGATCACCATCTGGGAAGCAATAGACGCAGGCACATGGCTCTACTATAGCAACACCGAAGACATATTCTGGATAGCCATTCAGCACGGACCAATGAAAAACACAGTCTACGGACCATACCAAGGAAACCTATGGACACTCACAAACACCATAAACCCACTCGCCACAGCCGGCATCACACTATCCATAATAGCCCTAATCTACCCACCCCTAAGCAAACTCTGGACAAAAACCCACACAACCACAGCCGCAAGCATTCAAAGAAGTTATTATTACTGTTTCTAAGCGGAAGTTAATAACATCTGAAACCGCAGACCCGCCCGCAAACGATACAGCCAACATAGAAGTAGTAGTCCAACAAACACGCGGCGCAGGCTACTACTTCCGCACAATAAGCTGCTCTAAACCTTATCCTCTTGCGCCTCATCGCCGCCATCTTGAGCGTCTTCAATGCCTTTCTCCGTGATTCTGAACCGAACCTTGCCCTCCGGCAGAGACGGCGAATCAAGAATCGTGGCTAGCCGCGTACCCTTGCCGCCTTTCCTAAGGTAGATTCGATGCGTGCAAGCATGAGCCATCACGTTGCCACCAGCTGGCTTATTCGGATCACCAAAGAAAGCTGTGGGATTAGCCTGAACCTGATTCGTAACCACAACGGACAGGTTGAAGGCTTCTGTCAACCGCAGCAACTTATGCAACTGGCTATTCAGCTGCTGCTGACGTTCAGAAAGATTCTCCCTACCCAAGTACTCGCCTCTAAAATGACTGATCATTGAATCCACAACCACCAGCTTCACATGATTCTCTGGACAAAACTTGGGCAAATGCTCAATCAACAAAGACTGATGGCTGCTATTGTAAGCCCGAGCCAAGAAAATGTTGCCCAAAGTCTGGTGAGGATCCAGTCCTAACGCGCTGGCTATCTGAAATACTCGCTCAGGAATGAAAGTTCCTTCAGTGTCGATATACACTGCCTTTCCACCGAGCCCACCCTTCTCCGTAGGAAGCTGAACCATAACCGAAAGCATAAGACACGCCTGGGTTTTACCTGATCCAAATTCACCTATGAACTCGGTTAGAGCCTGAGTCTCGATGCCTCCGCCCAAGAGCTTATCCAAATTCTTGGAAGCCGTGGAGCATTTGCACATGTTCTGTCTCTTCTTCCAAAGCTCCTCAGCCGTGGTAAAATCGGAGAAAAGCATCTTCCTAGCAGAATCAACGATGCCGAGCACAGTGTTGAAGCCTATTCCAGTTTTTTCAGCTATCTCTTTAGGTGGAGTAACCGCAATTGCCTCAACAGTCGTCATCCCAGCTGAACGAAGCTTACCAGCAGTGGCAGACCCAACGCCCTCAAGCTTTTCCAACCCGTAACTTTCCATCAGATCACACAACTCTTGACATTGGCAATGGGCTGTGTCAATCAGTATTAAAACACGTCATCAACCGTACAGAAATAGGAGCAGGGAGACATGAGCGAAAGTAAACGGAGAATTCCCAAGGGAGCACCCAATGCGCGCATGATGCAATGTCTTCCTTGATCATCGAGCAGAGCATGCGCTAAAAAGCATATCAAACGTTTCTATAACATCAAAAAGATTATTTTTGGGTTTATTGTGTTTTCAGTATCTTCTTCTTTGGTAGTCGTCTCTTCGTCTGTCGCCGTATCCGCCTTGTCTTCCTCCGTAGCCGCCTCCACCGCCGCCGTATCCTCCGCCGAAGCGTCTTTCTTGTTCATACTGTTTGCTGCTTAGATTGTTCTCAGTGTTTACTTCTATTTTGGGTTCTGCGACGACTTCGAAGCTTCCATAACGGCCTATGTTTAACCTCATGTTGCCTCTGAACAGATTTACATAGCCGTTTTTGATATTGAGAATGTCGCCTTCCTTGGCCTTATCTATGTTGTCGTCCCACAGATTCAGGTAAACACAACCGGTTTCGTCCCCAACCAAGACATCCACAACTCTATGCGCTGTGTAATCGCGCCCACTTGTGGTGCTTCGCACCTCGCCCTTGGATACAGCCTTTGCGATTACGTTAACCGCCTTGGAATTCGGAGTCAATTCGCCGATCTTAACATCAACAGGTTGAGGTCGGGGTCTTTCAACAAAGTCTTCACTCAAACTACACACGCTCTCTCTAAAGAGAAGTATTCGAACCTATCATAAATGTTGTGGTAGAACGCGAAAAAAAGAATCAACCAGCGAACGAGAATTTCGCTACTCGCGTAACTCATGCGAGGTTTTCAAACATAATGCTCAAGAAAATCCCCACTGGCGATATCTCCCGCACTCACTCTCTCCCTTCCATCTATTGAGCGGGTGAGACCTCAGAAATCTTTCGCGCGCGTATATGTTGCGCGATTCTGTTCTAGGAATGTGCTCGGCAAGTCAGTATCTGTTCCATTTGGCCACTTCCTCAAGATTCCTCTTCGGAACATGCAATACTCCGTTTTCGTCAAGCCAGTATTTTATGTCTCCATCCTTCACCTCGTCGGCTACCGGGTTCTCAGCCGGATACCCGAGAGCAACCACCAGAACTATATCGAGACCGTCCGGCACCTTCAATATCCCCTTCAGTTTCTCTCTATTAACAGAGCCAAGAATGCACGATCCTAAACCCTCGTCGTAGGCAACCATAGAAATGCTCATCGCAGCTATGCCTGCATCATGGCCTGCGTTCTCAAGAATGCTTTTGTCCAAGATCATGACGATGTAAGCCCTCGGCATCTCATGTTCGCTGGGTTGATAATCTGGCAGATATCTAGCCCAACTCAACGTGCCGAATACTTCTTTTGTCAACTCCTGATCGTTAACTATGATATATTTCAACGGTTGACGATTGGCTCCTGAAGGCGAAAGTCTCGCAGCGTCCACGCATCTTAACAAGACTTCTTGAGGGACATCCTTTTGCGCATACTTTCTAATCGTTCTCCGGCTCGTTATCTTCTCATAGATCATACTGTCAAATCCCATTTTTCAAGCGTTTTCTGACCACGAAAAAGGAAGAACCTCAAGTTCATAAAATTTGCGCCATTCATTAACGTCCACTAAATCCACAAGCCCGCCAACGTAATCCACTACGGCAAGACAGATTCCAGATACTTGTCCCGAACACAACTTCTACAGCAGAAGAAGACGGGCTTAAGGGTAGACTTCCTTCTTCTTGCGCACAGATTCTAGCACAAACCCGTCAACACCTTCAGCATGGATGATGATGAAACTAAGCGCAGTTTGTCACCACCAAGCGCGCAAATCAGAAGCCAAACGTCAACTGCACAAAGCCAATGGGGATCACATTGTTTTTTCTAGCAGGTCTATGAATTCTTCAGCTTGTTTCATGCCCTTCTGCCAGAACTCTTCTTTGGTAATGTCGTATCCGAATTGTGCGGCAAGCTCACGCGGAGACTTGCTGGAACCTGCTGACAGCAACGCCTTGAGCTTCGGTGTGAAGCCTTTTCCCTCTTCCTTGTAAAGCCGATACAACGCGTAGACAAAGAGCTGCGCAAACACGTATGGATAATTGTAGAAGCGATAGTTAGCGAGGAAATAATGCGGCGTCTTCGTCCACTCCCACTTCATCACGTCAAGCCAGTCAATAGCATCACCGCAGATTCTAGTCCGAGACTCGACCCACAGCTTAGCTGTTGCTTCACCATCAAGCAAGCGCCCCTGCTTTATCGAATCATAAAGCGCCTGTTCAAAGAAAACCCGCGCCGAAACCTGAAAAGCCGTCATGCCGAACTCATCCAGAATAACTGCAAGAATCGCCTGCTTCTCCTCGGGCGTCTTGGCTTCCTGCAACAAGCGTTCAGTTAGAAGCAACTCACCGAAAATACTTCCCGCCTCAGCCATGCAGCTCCCCACTTCACAGTTGCTCGGCTTCTGCGCCCTCGAAAGCAAATAGCTGTGCACGGCGTGACCAAGCTCATGCGCCTGCGTGTAGACATCCATGATTCTTCCATTGAAACTCTGCAGAACATAGGCGCTTTTGCCCGCCAACCATGAGCTGCACCAAGCTCCTGCAGTCTTGCCTTTCCGAACAGCCCCATCCAAATGACGCCTCTCATACATTTCATCAATCCAATCGCCGAATTGCCCATCAAACTCCCCATAGACTGCTGTAATCTTCTTGCGAGCATCACCCCAACTATAAGTCGCGCTAGGACCTCTAGGCAAGGGCGCCACAAGATCATAATTAGATAATTTGGGCAAATCCATAAGCTTGGCCTTCAACCGAAGATACCTTTGATACAAGCCCGCGCTCTTCTCAATAGTCCTCATCAAACTGTCAATGGCTTGCTCATCCACATCATTATCAATGAGGCTCTGCGTCACCTGAGCCGGCCACTTCCGCATTTCGCACATTCGAACATGATCCTCAAATACCGCGCGTATGGCGCTGGCCCAAATGATATCATCCTTGCCAAGCCCTTCGTACACTGTCTGGTAAGCCCTTTTACGCAAGTCACGATCTGGACTCTGATACAAACCCACCATCTGACCATAAGGCAATGTCTTCATCACGCCATCAACCTCAATCGTGAAGGTTCGCGTGGACAACCAATCGCTTTGCAGAAGCTCCCAAGCTCTAACACCATTCTTATCCTTCATAATCACCAACTGCTCTTCAGCCTCAGAGAGCATATGCGGAACCCTACGAAGCAAACGCTCCAAATAATGCCGAAACTCCGCAAGAACAGAATCGCCCACCAAAGACGGCTTAGAAGTCAACAGCTTGCCCAACTCAAGATCTATGAAAGCCAAAGCCTGGTAAGCAGTCATCGTAGCGTCGCGCACAGCCGCGTTAAGCTGCTTAGCAACATCATCTGTTGAATCCGCCGAATACATGAGATAACAATAATTCACGACTCCCTCAAACCTGAGCGCAAGCGCATCACGCAACTCCAGCAAGTCCAAAACGCCTTTCGCATCAAGACTGCCAATCTTACCATGATACTGCTCACGGACTTTCCCAGCCTCAGCCACCATAGAACCCAAAGCTTTCTGAATAGCAACCGGATCACTGCTTTCAACAAGCTGCGAAAGATCCCAAACCATCTCACTAACAGCCATAACCCATCAACCCATTTGCAGCAACACGTCGCACCAACCACGTATTAAAAACATTCGCAGAAACACCAAAAACCAACATCGATGATGATGACACCATAGCAGTGGCCAATCACCAACACGCACACCTCAAAAGCTGACACGTCGCAAACACTCAGGAAGTTATTACTACTGAAGTTAAGCGGAAGGTAATAACACCAGAACAGAAAGTAGAAGAAGGCGTAAGGGGATTATCTCCTTCTTCTTTTGAAATTGCTTTTCCCGCAGGGCTAGCCAGCATCCCTAAACGTCACGCTTAGCAACATTAAACGTCACGCATAACTATGTTGAAACGCACCACAAAACACTGACCAACAGCGCCGAAAACAGCCGCTGACACAGAAACAGAATGCTAAGAAACAAACAGCTACTCAGCAGCAAAGCACGAAAAAAATTTCAGCAACGCAACGTACTAGCCCGCTTCCCGAGTCACCGTTAATATCCTAACGTAATCAGCCGTATCATCACAACTATCAGCAACTTCCTCCAAAGACTGCAACAAATCCATAAGAATCAACAACGCAGCCGCATCCATCTCACGCCCATACTTCAGCAGCATCTCCTTCACCCGCAAATAACGCTCATCAACCCGGGTCTCAATATCATCAACCTTCTTAGCCAATGCTCTAACCTCAACAGCATCCACACCCAGCTTCTCAATACTCTTACGCAACGTAGCCGACTCCAAAACCAAATCCTTCACAATCTCCAGCAACTCACTGCAGATCTCTTTAGGAATCGGAACCTCCAAAAGCAACTTCAAACTCCTACCAGAATCCTTCACATGATCAGCCATAGTGTCCAAACGCTTAACCAAATGCATAATATCCTCCCGATCCTTCGAAGGAAGACTTCCACGCGTAAGTTCCTCAAAAACCGAACGCCGCAACTCATCAATCTCAGTCTCAACTACAAATAAGCGCTCAATAGCCCTACGCGCCTCACCAACATCCTTCCTCGAAGCCGCAACCACAGCCTTCTCCAACTCAGTAACCGTATCTATAGCAAGCGTAATCTCACGATAAGCCATATCCATAACCTTAGACTTACGCCTCTCCGCAAACCACCGCTCCAAACTCATGCCTCGCTAACAGATTATACTCAACAATAAGCGGGCATACTTAAAAAAAATTTCTATACTCCCAGACCATTTCCACGCCCACACCGATGAGCATATATGCCCTCCACATCATCATCCTTTGGGCTCTCACAAAAAACACAGGTGCACTCCAATTTGCCTCAACCCTACGACGTCATCATCGTGGGAACAGGACCAGCCGGCATATTCTCCGCCCTAGAACTCACCAAAAACAACTCAACCCCACTCAAAATAGTAATGCTAGAAAAAGGACCCGACCTCGAAAAACGCAGATGCCCCGCAAGCCGAGGCTTCGGATGCGTCAACTGCGACCCCTGCACACTACTACAAGGATGGGGAGGCGCCGGAGCCTTCAGCGACGGCAAACTAGACCTATCAACCGAAGTTGGGGGATGGCTCACAGACTACATCACAAAAGAAAAACTAGCCGAATACGTAGACTACGCCGACAGCATCTACCGCCAATTCGGCGCACCCAACAACACCTACGGCACCAACCTAGACAAAATAGACACAATTGAACGAAAAGCCGCCTTCGCCGGACTTAAACTGATCCACCAAGAAATCCGCCACATGGGCACAGACCAATGTCTACAAGTCCTACGCAACATGCGCAGACACCTAAAAGAAAAAGTAGACATACAAACAAGCGTCGAAGTCAAAAGCCTACTAATCAAAGGTGACAGAGTTGAAGGAATTCAAACCGAAAAAGGCGAAAAACTAGTAGCAAAATACGTAATCGTAGCACCAGGCCGAAGCGGCGCAGAATGGCTCAAAACCGAAGCACAAACCCTAGGACTGAAAACACTCAACAACCCCGTGGACGTAGGCGTCAGAGTTGAGGTATTAGCATCAGTTATGGATGATTTGACCGAAGCCCTGTACGAGCCTAAACTCGTATACTTCTCAAAATCCTTCGACGACCACATACGCACTTTCTGCGTATGCCCAAGAGGCGAAGTTATAACCGAATCCTACGAAGGCATAATAACAGTCAACGGCCAAAGCTGGGCCGAACGAAAAACAGAAAACACCAACTTCGCCATACTAGTCAGCACAAAATTCACCGAACCATTCCGAGAACCCATCGCCTACGGAAAATACATCGCCAGACTGACCAACCTACTAAGCGGCGGCATAATAGTCCAACGCTTGGGCGACCTAGAGGCTGGAAGACGCAGCACCGAAGAAAGAATGAACCGCAGCCTAGTCGTCCCGACCTTAAAGAACGCTACTCCCGGAGACCTCAGTTTCGTCCTACCCTACCGCTACCTAGCCGACATACGCGAAATGCTACAAGCATTAGACCACGTTGCGCCAGGAATCAGCTCGAAAGACACGCTTCTCTACGGCGCCGAAGTCAAATTCTACACATCCAGACTCGAATTAAGCAACCATCTGGAAACGAGAATCCGCAACTTGTTCACAATAGGCGACGGCGCAGGCGTCACACGCGGCCTAATCCAAGCTTCAGCCTCAGGTCTGATCGTAGCAAGAGAAATAGCAAAACGCGAGAAAAAAGCAAACCAAATCGCATTTGAAAAAGTGTAGGTACAGACAAATTCTGCATCACATTTTTATACCTATGTCAACGCAGACAGCTTTGGTGCGGGAAACAAGGGCAATATCAAACTTATGACCTTCCTCTCACTCTATTGCCTCCGCTTCCGAAAACCCGCACCGCATCAAACTCCCGTTCTCTCCAGCGACTAGCTACATAAATTTCTGCTCAACTAGGGCCCCCATAGCCGTATGCAAATGGTACAGTTGTCTGAAAAGCTCAAAACCCTGAGGAGTCAAAGAGTAGCTGACTAACTCGCGGTCGCCTTGCCGAAACTTTTCACCGCGAATGATGTCACACACCATAAGGAAATCCAAATAGCGGCAAGTCTGATCATAGCTCAGCCTAGCGCCACGCATTATCTGCGTCTTTGTCCGACCACGTGGATGAGTACGGCGAACCGTGTCCAAAATGTCAACAACGATACCAATTCGTCCCCGATTCTTGAACTGCGCCAAAAGAATCTTTAACCATGATGCTGGCGATACATCGACACTTGTTAAACGGAGCACAGATACTCTCCCCTATTCTTCCCTAAAACTCCTAGAGGTATTTCTCTTTTTCCCTAAACATCTTTACAAATGCAAAGCTTTCAGAAGCGCACTTTGACTCAACAGGTCAAGAACTACAAGTTCTCTTTAATCATTCTGGCCAATCGCCCGATTCCTTCATCGATTTGCTGCTCCGAGGGGTACGAAAAATTCAGCCTCATTGTGTTGTGCCCTTTGCCATTGCAGTGAAAGGCTGATCCAATGACGTAGGCCACTTTGTTCTCAACAGCCTTTGGAAAGAGCTCCGTTGCGCTCATTCTCTTTGGCAACTGAACCCAAAGAAAGAGACCACCTTCAGGCTCAGTCCATCTCACACCTTTCGGCATATACTTCCTTAATGCAGTCAACATCGCCTCACATTTTCCTGCGTAGAGCTTACGTATACGCTCAATTTGCGCCTGCAAAAGACCACGTTTCAGAAAATCGGCAACTATGAGCTGAGTATAGCTAGGCGAACAAAGGTCCATGCCCTGCTTAGCCACAATCATCTTGTCCATCCACTCAGCCGGTGCGATGATCCATGCCAATCTGAGACCGGGACAGAGCAACTTCGAGAAAGTGCCCAGCACTATGACTTGGTTTTCAGTGTCCAAACTATATATAGCTGGAACAGCTTGTCCAGCGAAACGAAGGTCCCGATAAGGACTGTCTTCGACTATAGGAACCTCATATTTGTAAGCCAACCGCAGAAGGATTGTACGCCTCTCCAGAGACATCGTCACGCCGGAAGGATTCTGAAAGTCCGGAACCACGTAGATGAACTTGGGCTTTCTATTCCGTTTCGCCAGCTTAGTTAACAGCTTCTCAAGCAGATCAGTCCTCATTCCGTGATTGTCTTGAGGTACTCCGATCATCTTTGCCCTGTAAGACGTAAACGTCTGCAAACCTCCAATGTAGCTAGGCAGCTCCAGTACAACAATGTCATTTGGATCCAAGAAAATCTTAGACACAATGTCCAAGCCTTGCTGAGACCCGGTAGTAATAAGAATGTTTTCAGCCTTGATCGAAGCTTTCTCGTGCGACAACCATCTGGCCAGTTCTTCGCGTAGCGGAGCCTCGCCCTCAGTGGGTCCATACTGCAATGCCGTGGCGCCCTTTTCACGCAGCAGCTGACACGAGATATCCTCAAGTTCCTTGACAGGAAAAGTTTCAGAGGCCGGCAGCCCACCGGCGAAAGAAATCATGTCTGGACGACGAGTGACTTTAAGAAGCTCCCTGATCTCAGAACGTTTCATATTCCGCGCATTTTTGGAATAGAAAGCCGACAAATCCTTAATCATGTTCCCCGCTCCTCTCGAATCAATCCAAACGTGACTTGGGCGACTGAACAGACAATGTGAATATAAGGTTGTTGTTTTGGCTGGGCGGGGCGCGCTTTTTTCAGTCAAAAAACGTAGAGGGGTAGGGGTAGGTCCGTATTGGCTGAAATTTCGCGCAATAGGATGATCATTCAACGAGTCTGCAGAGTCTGTAGACTTAGGGTGATGGCCAAAGTTGATACTCAGAAGATCGGGAAACAAAAAGGTTCTGTGGTGGGGCTGCCCGGATTTGGACCGGGGTCACGAGCGCCCGAGGCTCATAGCCTAGACCAAGCTAGCCGACAGCCCCTCTAGTCCTCGTCTATTTGAGGCGGCTTTGAAATAAGCGTTTTCAAGAACTGCTCATTTATCGCCATCAAAAAAATGCTGCATAAAACCAAAAAGCAGCAAAAATTTATCTCACAACGATGCCGAAGGAGTGTGGAGCGTGCTTTGAACATGAAATTCTCGTTTGTCTGTCCAAGTCCAACGCCTAGAGCCAAGGGCACAGTCGAGGCTCCGTGGCCGCCCCTAGGTGTGCTTTACTGTGCAGGCATGCTCAAGAATGATGGAGTAGAAGTTAGTGTTCTTGACCAAGCGGCGAAAAGGGCATCTTCAGAGCAGGTTCTGAACTGGGTCAAAAGAGAAGACCCGGACATCCTTGGGTTCTCGGTTTTGATCACGTCTTATAGGGAAGCTCTGAATCTGGCGAGACAGGCGAAAGAGACAAATCCCGATTTGCTCACCGTCTTCGGTAACTATCACGCTACCTTCAACGCTGAAAGAATCTTGAAAAAAGACCGATTTGTCGATGTTATAGTGCGTGGAGAAGCCGAACAAGCAGTTCTTGGGCTAGCAGACTGCGTGAACAAAAAGCGCGGCCTTGAGGAAATAGCTGGCTTAACCTTCAGGAACAAGAACCACGTCGTATCGACCCCAGACGCCCCTTTAATGAGCAACATCGAAGGGTTGCCCATCCCAGATCGGGATCTCACAGGCGCTGAGTACGCATCTGAAATATTCGGCATCAAAGTGGCTACGCGAAGGTTCACATCAATAATATCATCAAGAGGCTGTCCATTCCGCTGCTCCTTCTGCGGCTGTCGAAAATTCGCTCGAGGCGTGTGGCGACCCCGATCAGTTGAAAACATAATGGAAGAGCTTCTATTACTCTACAGCAAGGGTTATAGACAATTTCTCTTTGTTGACGACAACTTCACCTTGAACCTACGTCGAGTCCAGAGACTGTGCCGAGAAATAAACAAGGAAAAACTTGACATTGAATGGTTCTGCGACTCACGCGTGGACAACTGTCAGTATGAGGTGTTCAGGGACATGGTGAAGGCTGGCTGCCGCCTGCTCTACTTTGGCGTTGAGAGCGCCAATCAACGCATCCTCAACTATTTCAACAAAGGCATAACCCCTGACCAAACCAGAAAGGCTGTGGCATATGCGCGAAAAGCGGGCATCGATGTCATAGTGGGCTCCTTCATAGTTGGCGCGCCTGACGAGACTAGAAAGGAGATTGAGACGACTCTTAGGTTCGCATACGAGCTTGATATCGACGTGCCTCAACTGAACGTGTTAAGCGCTTTCCCGGGAACCGATTCATGGAATGATCTAGTTGCTAAAGGCTTCATAAATGAAGAAGAGCACTGGGAACAAGGAGTGTACGCCTCTCAAGTCTCTCCAGATGCTGTGCCCCTTGAAGAGATACAGAAAATGATCTACGAATACCTCAGAGCTTTTTACCTTCGCCCGAAGAAGCTACTCGATGAGATTCTAAAGACCAGCAGAAGCCGTTATCGATTGTCGGCACTTCTGAGCAACTCCATCAGGGCAGGCGAAATCCTTGAAACAGTAAGGCGCAAAACTAACTTGGAACCTATAACGGTAGACTCCTGAGACCAACCACGTTTAACCTATAAATGGCTGACTATCGCTAGTTAGGGACTGCCCAAGGAAGTGATTGAGCTACGCCCCGTCCGCGCACGCCAGGAGCCCGCGTGTTGAAAGCTGTTGCCTCATCACTAAGGCTTCAGGTTCTGAGTATGCTCCTCGACAAAGGCCCGTTGGCCTACACGGAAATCATGAATATCCTGCATTTGAACCCCAGCAGGGACGCAGGCAGATTCGCTTATCATCTAAAATCTCTTATCAAAGCCGACCTGATTGAACCAGATCCTGAAACCAAGAAGTATAGGCTAACAGATCTCGGACGAATGATTGTCGAGGTTACGGAGACTATTGAGGAGCATACGTTCAAACGACGTAGAATGATGGTGCGGACATCGCGCTTGGCCATGGAAGAGTTTGATCGCAACAGAATCGCCCAAGCTCTGGTTA
>Ga0315296_10001630_pt1 | contig 19517 bp, 14 predicted proteins | sample YL17G14_18_MG_FD_203921 | JGI IMG/M metagenome (GOLD analysis project Ga0315296, IMG submission 203921) | Sediment microbial communities from Yellowstone Lake, YNP, Wyoming, USA - YL17G14_18 | ecosystem: Environmental > Aquatic > Freshwater > Lake > Sediment | place: USA: Wyoming | collected...
ATCCGCATCAAACTCTCCTCTCCCGTTTTCTCGCCCACTCCTCCACATAACTCGGACACTCTAGACGCCCCTCGAAACCATGAGGATAATCCTCTACCAATCCGTGAGCCGAGCACCTGAACCGGTATAACGGCAGCGAACCACTCCAACCCAGCCGAGCACGATGCCCAACGTAAACGGCGCCAACCAAACGAAAACGAAGCCTATCTAGTATTAGCATACCACATTACACGGGCTTGGATCATAGCTTTAGCATCTCTCCTTGCTCGACCCTGATGACATTCTCGAAGTAGTTTGTGAAGCGGTCTGGGTGCTCTGTGTGGATGGGTACTATCTTCTTCGGGTTTATTGTCTTGATCATCTCTACAAGTTCGGTGCCTGAAGCGTGGCCTGAGGCGTGAAGCCCGTCGTCCCCCGTTCTCCCGTACTGTTTGAGGCCGAAGAGGCTCAGCCAGTTATCGATCCTCCTGGCGTCCAGCTCCATCTCCTCGTCGAAGGGCTCCGTGACGCTGCGGATGTACACGCTGCCCGGGACGGGCTTCACGTCGATAAGCTCGTTCACCTGGAAATAGTTACAGTAGAAGATATACTGAGATTGACCCTCCCTCAGATCAGTGTAGCACACGGTGTTGCCTCTGTCCAGGTACTCCCGCTCCCATGCGTCATAGTCCTGCTGGCATACGTTCTCAGGCAGGCAGACTCCCTCGATGTTCGATGGAAGGCCGGATCGGCCGGCTGTGCCCCAACCCTTCCTCTCCGCGTACAGGCAAAGGCTCGGGTCGTCTAGCCCCGGGTACTCGTCGGTGATCTCTGCGAACAGCTCTAGCTGGTATGCCTGCTTGAAGCCGATAACCAGCTTCCTGCCCGTGGCCTTGGCTATGTTGTGGAAGGTCTTGAACCGGGCCAGGTCACGCATAGGATAGTTGACAACCGCCAGCCCTTGAGTGCCTCTAATTATCTCGGAGGCTCTACGGTAGACGTCCGTCTCGGTGGTTCCCTGGTGCTCTGTAATCCGTGTACCCTCCACCAGCATCAGATCTATGCCTTCGCCGCTTACCTTCTCCACCATCTCCCGGGTCTCTTCCCCGTTGTACCCGTGGAACCTGAGGTCACCCGTGTAGAGTATGGAGCCCTCGCCTGTGTGGATGAGGTAGGCCTACAGCGGAAGAGCCATGGACAACCGAACCGGCAGAAGCGACCCAGACGCTAGGGTAGGGCGTGGAAGGCGTGGCTTCATCCTCGGTTACCGGGAGTATACCGAGTAGCTGACCACGGAGACGCGCGCGCTGCTAGGCACCGGTGAGGATGAGTCAGCCTCCCAGTTCCCACCAGAGATGATACAAAATCAGTTTGTAAGATAAAAACCCAATTCAGAAATACTCCTTTTACCTTCGTTAGCGACTATGGCTACCCGCAACAGCCTGCCATTCCGGTGGACTAGCCTCATCCCTTTGGCAAAGAGGGTTATCGCGCCGATTCTCGAGGTAGCGGGCATTCCTAACGGCAGCGCAGAACTAGGGAGGTATGCAGCCGATTGGTGAACCTTCACTACGAGAACTTTCCAGACGTCGACTATCCAATAGGCTGGCTCATGAAGCAAGTAAACTTGTCCCATGCACGACGAGAGGCTGCCCAGAACAGGATATAGTATTACTACGAGGAACCGTGGTCGTTTGCGAGCTACGAGGGAAAATGGATTGGTGGAAAACGCGGTAATCGACGAGTTGATGGCCTCTAAAGTAGTGCTGTTCTTGGGCGCCGGTTTCTCTAGCTGGTCGGCAGATTTGCCGACCGCGAAAGATCTCTTCAATTTCACCATTCAACCCTTCGGCAAGCGGGAATCCAATCGACTTCGTCAAGTAATTCTTCTGAAGAGAAGTTGGGACAAAGACAATCCCCATGGACAACCGGAGCATTTCATTGAGTGGGTGACTAAGAATCTTTCCGAGGAGGAGAAACACCAGGTGCTGTGGTACGTGGTCAGAGTGCTTTCCGAACCATTCATCTATTCTGAGTTTCATGCAGGTCGAGAACGCAGACATGTCTTGGAGATTGACGAGAATCGGAAATACAATATCAAAGGCGTTGCAAGCGCTCAACGCTTTCTTGGGAAGTTTTCACAGAGATTAGGCGGCATAATAACAACGAACTACGACATGTTGGTAGAGTATGCCCTAGGAACGAAGGGGTTCAACTACGGTGTTCCTAAGGAGGTGCTGAGTGGTCGTGGACCATATCCGGTGTCTCAATGGCTCCATCCCGTGACGCTGACAGGCCAACTTCCACTGGCTAAAATTCATGGCAGTGTATCTTGGGACGGACAGAATCATTATTCCGAAGGAAGGAGAGGCCTTACAGGCAAGGCTCTAATCGTCGCTCCCGCTGCAAGCAAAGACATACCAGACAGTCTTAAGCCTGCATGGAGCCTCGCAAAACAAATCTTACGAAACTCGTCGAGGATAGCAATCTTCGGTTTTGGCTTTAACCGGTATGATCGGGCAGTTTGGGACCTCTTAAGATCGACTTCTGAATCTATGAATTCTGTCTTGCTCATCAGCACGACCTCACGTCGAGCCGAGGCTCAGGAGATATGGGAAGATGCAGTGATAACAGAAGCTCCCCCGCCGCCAGTAGGCGACCTAATCATTGACGTTTGGGTTCAGGCGAAGGCGCAATGAACACATAAACTGTAAATAACGGGTAGGTCTTCTTTCAAAAGAACACATGCAATCTCCCCCGGCAGGTTCGAAACAAACTCGGGTCCACCTCGTCGCATTCCTCTCCAATGTGGACTCATCAATTCTTCTTTTGAAACTAAAGGGCTTCCAGACGAGAGAATTCACGAGTGAAGTCGGGATAGGCTTGATATCTCTGATGGAAGGAATAGGTTCCGAAGCTGCTTACGAGCGAGCGCAGGCAAACTATGCCTGCTTCGATTCAAAGGACAATAGATTCTATGTTCTTCAGAAAGTGTATCCTCCAGTCGCTCAACGAATACAGCAAACTACCAGCGAGTCCGAGATGCCACATGTCGAAGAGATGCTTGTTGATTTAATCAAGCTCATCATGACTCTGAGCCTGGTAAGGCTCTTCAAGGAAGGCGACATAAGGGCGCCTCTCGCGTACGGCCTAATCATCGAAGATAGAAAGCCCAGGCGCCTAATCAAGCAGTTCGCAACCAACACCTTAGTTTCCAGGATTCCTTTCGAACTCAAGAAAGAAGAATTGGCACCCCTCAACGAGTTTCTGAAGTCTAACAGTTTGCCGTTAGCCAACACATTCCTGAACAGACCATTCAAGTATTTTGAAGACTCGTATGCAACGCACAGCAACGAGTTAGCATTCACTTCGCTCATGATAGGTCTCGAATGTTTGTTTCATCGTCCCAGGACGAAACCAATCTCCAAGGAGGTGCCGGAGAATTGCGCGGCTCTCCTGAGCGCCGACGACTCTGGTCGGGAAATGATTCGCACAAACTTGACAGTGCTTTACGAGAAGCGATCTAATGCATTGCATGAAGGCGAATCTATTACCAAAGATGAAATCCTAATGCTACGCGATTACTTGCGTCAATCAATCAAAAAGGCGTTGCAGTTCAACTTGGGAGCGACGGAGCTCAAGAGGTGGACGCTCCCCACTCGAGGGAACCAAGACCAGAAGTAGGGCAAGGATGTCTTCTTCGTAACAACGCGATAGCTCTTCTACGACTGGGAAGTAACCTTGAAAAAAGAAGCCCTTCGACTTCCTTCCCGGACACAACAAGTGCCTGAGCAACTCACGCATCTCGAACTCTCGCAGCTTTGGTTTCAAGGAAGTCGAAAATCTACCTGACTTATTCTCATTCATCTTCCTCTTCATCATCCAAGTTTCAATCCTTGTTTTAGTGGAACTCATTCTACAACTTAGCCTTAACCCCTGGCTCGCCGCGACCCGAAACCGTTTCAATCCTTGTTTTAGTGGAACTCATTCTCCGACGCCTTCACGGATCTCCTCCCAGTCCTCATGTGTATCGGACTATGGACAGCCAATCCCATCGGATCTCACCACCTACAACTGTCCCAACGAGGGAGTCTTATCTTCAGGGATGGGCATGTGCACTGGCAGTGGGTCAACCCTGACGAACTACCACAGATACTGCCAATGGAAAAAACGGAGCTTGGATTAATCAGGGGACGCGCGCGCGTCCATGACCCTACTGCCAGAGGACTGGAGACATCTGTCAATCCCGTCCCTCCTCCTGACGTTCGTCCCCCCCACCGTTGAGCTTCTGCCAGTAAGGGTATGAGTAACAGCCTGAGACTGGGAGATGGTGGTTCGACTCCAGGTTATCCTACTCAGAAACCTATTGCGCTATTGGAGCGTATTATTAAGGCTAGTTCTAATGAGGGTGATATAATTCTCGACCCATTTTGCGGATGTGGAACTGCAATTATTGCTTCTGAAAAACTACATAGGCAGTGGATAGGAATAGATGTGACATATTTAGCAATCAATCTCATTAAAAATAGGCTGAATGACACTTATCCTGATATCAAGTTCAACATTGAAGGGGAACCCCGTGATTTAGGGGCTGCAATAGAATTAGCAAAAGACCGCTACCAATTCCAATGGTGGGCATTATCGCTTATTGGAGCTAGACCAGTTGGGGCAACAGCAACAAAACCTTCAGTTGGTAGGAAAGGGGCTGATGAAGGGGTTGACGGCTGGCTAAGATTTGCTGATGTTTCGGAAGGTCATGTTGAGAAAATAGTGGTTCAGGTAAAAAGCGGTCATGTTGGTGTTAAAGATATTCGGGAACTTCGAGACGTGATTAATCGGCAAAAAGCAGTAGGGGATATTCCTCACTCTTGAAGAGCCTTCGAGTGAAATGATTAAAGAAGTAAAAGCTACTGATCCCTACAAATCTCCGATATGGAATACAGAATACCCCCGAATCCAAATCATGACAATCGATCATCTCCTAAGAGGAGAAAAGCCAAATATTCCTCCAACTTCAAATATGTTTAAGGAAGCCCCTAAAGTTGAAAGAAAATCAGAGAAAATACAAAAGGAACTTGGATAAACCCCATTAGTTTAGCTAGAAAATTTAACTTTCATGTTCTATTCTATGTCATTTTCAACATACGTGCTTTGATATTCTGGATACTCTGTATGAACAGCGGTACGTACTTGACTAGGTGTCATTGGATATATGCGCTCTTTTACTTTAGTAGCGATTTCTTCATAAGGAGTTGGAATCTCATCCCAAAGAGTATTTGCGAGCTCTTCACCATCGGAGGTAACAATAATTCGTTTTGATTTAATGTCACCCCATTTTTCCTCCTTGATTCTAATTAATCCTTGTTCTACAAGTCTGGCTAAATCTTCATCCAAATGTGCCAGTTTAGGCCCATTTCTCGCAGCAATGAATTCATCCCTTGGAATAGCGTCGAGCAGACCATTTTTCTCCAACCCCTTCCATAGATAGAAAGCCATTTTCTGTAGGTGATACTTGAAGAGCACATCTCCTTCCTTAAAGTTCCCAGGCTTTGCTTTGAGTATAAGGAGCAGTCCTATATCACGAGGCAGGAGACAATGCTTTACCGCAAGACCTCGGATTTCAGCTCTAGTAACCTCTTCTGGGAGTACCCTAACTTTACCTGTTCTAAGGTTCTTTAGTGCTTTTACAGAAGTAAGAGTTATTGGATCACCTTTCCAATTAATCGCTTTCAAGTCAATCTCCATCTCGGCCCAACCTGTTACCAACTATTTCACACTCCTTTTACGCGCCACTCGTTTTCTACCTTTAAGTCCTTTTATCAATCCGATCACGATTTTCCCATCTTCTATTCTACAGCTAGGTCCATACTTCTGGCCCTCAACAGTCACAGGCTCGATCCACGTTTTTCTTGCCCTAGTGGGGCGACTGGGATTTTTATTCATCATGACTGCGTTTTTGATTTTATTAATTGTCAAATTAGTCAGTTTGCTTTTCTCGTATACTTCAAGGTCAACGAGAACATCGTCAAGTGTCGGATGAAACCACGGAGGATCATCCTTCCGTTTTTTAGAAGGCAATGTACATGCCAGTCCTTTATGGTAGTGTTAGATTTCTGTGATATTTAACTGCTTTTACACAGCCTGTTGAGGACCAGAGATGTTACATAGCTAATGATGTAGTAAACTCCGTGCTTTAAAAACTTGCGTATGTCCCGCGAGTTACCACCCATCCTTTTTAGGCTCTGAGTCCCGACAAGTTACCAGAGCCCAATTATTTGCATTACTAATAATCTCAGAAACCCACTGGTGCGTCAGGCCCACAAGATCGGCGATCTGCTACTGGGCGCGTGTGTATCTTTAGATTGTCTATTTATTAAACGAAGCTGATTCTTATTATGAGGAATAACATTGGAAAGAAAATATATAATGTTTCTAAATTTCCGAATAAAAGAAGGGAAGATACATCAAACTAGTTGTCCACATGCTACATATTCAGGTCGTCTAATACCAATATCTAAAGGTGCCCTTGCTCCCTTCCGCCCACTTATTGACACTCATAAGACTGGTTGGTTTGGTCCATGGGGTACATATGAAGAAGCCAGGACTCATGCTGATTTATTATCAGAATTCAAAATATGGGACTGTGCGATGTGTCACCCAGCGCGCGTGTGCTAATAGGGCCGGTCGACCCATGTAGCGATCGCTACATGTTCTCGTGAGAACGCTCCCATGTAGGCGCCCTAGGCGGAACACCATAGTGCGGTGCTGATCCGCGGATGGGAGGATGCCACTCAGGGAGCCCCGAATGGTTCATCGTAGGAAGAGAGATAAAGGGACATAGGAGCCTAGCGTACGGAAACTATAGAAGGTCGACCAGACGCTCCCCGGACTCCATCACCACCCGGTCCTCCGGAGTCAGCTTCGAGGCCAGATCATGTAGCAGCTCGGGTTCGCCCCGTCAAAGCAACGGTCGCTTGGACCATGTGGAATAGTGGGCTAGCCAGCCAAGTATACTGGGGGAACTTCTTTCATAAGGTCGAAGCATTAATCAATACAATCTCCGAACTTGGTGTTTAAAATGTCCGGAAAATGCGAGTGGTACGACCTCTATACGTTCGTGGCTGGGGTTGCTCTGGAGAGGGGTGAGCCATTTAAACTGCATTGCAACTGTGGAGGCGTTGTAACCATTATGCCGCCTTTTCAAGAAGAGTACGTTATCTGCCCACGTTGCGAGTCTAAGATTCATATGATTGTGCTCGAAGGTGATCCAGGTTACGTAATCGGAGCAACAGCTGGAGGTGAGCCGACACTTCTTCCAGTTCAGGGGAGCTCTGCACCTCATCCCGGCACTCTATCATCTGAGAAACGCGAGGCCCTACTTTCTGATATTAAATCGAGATATCCAAAGAAGAAGGAGTGAATATGCCAGTTCCGAGTGAACAGATCATACTCACCTACCGAGATGGAACTCCTGTCGATGTAGATTCTCTTGTTGAGGCCCTGAGGGAAGATCCGAAGCGTGTTCTTGCCGATGATGAGGTAGGTTTGGTCCTCTACGTTGGGGATTTAGATATCTATAGCCTAAAACCCACAGAAAGTGGAGAGTTTCTAGCGCAACAGCTAACACAGATCTCTCACCCCAGGTTTCACACCCCTATTCTACGTAAACAGATAGGCTCAACGGTACTATCAGTAACGGCGGATGCCGTCTTCGTAATAAGGGAAGGTAAAGCGTTGAGAAAGATAAGGGCTGAGAAACTTGAGCCAGGAATGGTTCTTGCGACAGGAGAGAAGGTCTACACATGAACTTCAAGAACGCCCTAGAGGAACGGTCCTACGAAATCGCGAAACGGGTTTTCGGCCAAGGCGTAGAGGTGGAGCACAACAAGAGGCTCCAAATCGAGAGCGCCCTCTACCCTGAAGTTGCAGCATTTTCAGGGCCGCCGACCAAAGAAATCGATGTAATCACCTCCGAATTGCTGGACAAACCAAAGGTTGTCTTGTTGATAAGCTGTAAACAGCTTTCCGGCAAGGCTGACCCAGGGCACATACAGGAGTGGGGAGCCGTTGTACAGACTATGAACAAGTATGGTGAGGGCACTCAGTATATAGGCCTAGTCTTATGCCCCAGTGGATTTACGATTGGCTGTGATGGGTGGGCTTCTTCTCATAATCTAGGCCTTTTGCCTCCATTGAAGGGTCGCCATCTTGTGTTTTCAGAGGAAACAGTTCTCCATATGTTTGAACGAGTGCTTCGCGCCTTAAGTAAGAGGATAACTTATCCCTTCCCTGACTTGATGACCCCTCCTACTTTCTACGAATTCGTTTACAGTCTAGTCTCAGACTATGAGGGCCATGAGGAAGCAGCGCGTGAGGGACGTTATTATATTGCTCCGAAGGGTTGGCTATCCTCCTTTGGCGAAATGTATTCCTCGATTACCGGTTATGTAGTGGAAGACTTGATTGCAGTAAGAGGAGCTACTGTAATGAAGTTGTCTGATGGCCTTACGTTTAGATTTGATGGGAATCGTGTAGACTACGGTCAGACGGAAGAACTTGGTAAGGGTGATCCAGTGGAGCCCTTTTGTCGTAAAAACATAGAATTAGAGGAATGTACATTTGATTTCGTCAAGTCGATTGCGATCGGGAAAAGTATCACAAGTGCTGGCGATTTTGGGAGGTATATCGAGTTCGGTTTGGATCAACGCTTCAATCTAGGGCTCCATATAGACGGTTTTCACATTTTCTCGACGGAAAACCCAATCGAAAATCACAAACTATGATCAAATCTTAGCCTAAAAACTCTCCAATACAAATCAAATGTTCGATGCGCGCGACGATGTATGAAGAATTTATCGTCGCGGCGCTCAGGTCAATCTATGAGTGCCGTCGTCTGTGGACTCGACATCCACAAGGAATCCACATACGCGACAGTACTTGACTCCAACGGCCAGGTACTCGTCCAGAGAAAGATGCCCAACGAGGACATACCCAGGTTCCTCGAGCCAATACACCCAGATAAGCTCGCCATGGAGGCGTCGACCTACATCATACCGCTGTACCGAAAGCTCACAGAACAAGGATACGATGTAACCGTCAGCCACCCCAAGAAGACAAGGTACATCGCGGAGGCAAGAATAAAAAGCGACAGAGTCGACTCCAAAGCGTTAGCGGAGCTGCTGAGGCTGGACTCCTTGCCCGAGAGCTACATACCGCCGAGGGAGATCGCGGTGATCCGGGAGAAGGTGAGGCATCGAGCCTTCCTAGTTCGGCAGGTCACCAAGCTCAAGGTCAAGATCAGGGACGCACTCGCATACGAGGGCGTCAAGCCGCCGACGGGCTATGGCCTCTTCACCGTCAAGGGCGTGGAGTGGCTCCACGGCCTCGGCATGGAGCCCGTGGACTGCTACCTCCGCCTCATCGAGCCCCTGAAGAGCGAGGTGAAGGTCCTCTCCTCCAAGCTGAAGCACGAGGCCGGCCACGACCCCGAGGTCAGGCTCCTGATGACTGTACCCGGCGTCGGCTACTACGTCGCCCTCCTGGTGAAGACGGAGATCGGGGATGTGAGCCGTTTCAGTAGCGGGGACCATCTGGCGAGCTACGCGGGCCTGGTGCCATCCACCCGTAGCAGCGGCGGGGTGGAGAGGCACGGCGGCATCACCCGTCAGGGATCCAGGTGGCTCCGGTGGGCTATGGTAGAGGCGGCGATGGTTCATGTGAGGGTCGACTCGCCGGTGACTAGGTTCTACCACGGCGTCGCGGAGCGTCGGGGCCGGAAGGCTGCGTTGGTGGCGGCGGCTCGGAAGCTGACGACGGTGTGTTACAGTGTGCTGGTGCACGGGAGGCCGTATTATAATCCGTTGGATGCTCAGGCGTAGAATCGGTTCGCCGTGGAAGCGCTGACCATCGTTGTGGTCGTGAGCGCGATTGGCGGTGCCTGGTGGCGCAGCGTCATGTTGCCCCTTGTGTTGTGGGCAGATAGGCGCATGCAAGTACTTTCACGGTGAGGTTGGAGGTAAGTCTAAATACGACTTCATATAGGCGCGCAACTGTAGTTGACCCTAAGCACCGTCAACGTCATAGGTATCGTCGCGCGCTTGGCGACCTGAGGCAGAGATTGGCGAAGTATTGGTGCGATGTTCACTTCGTGAAGGTGAACAAGGCAGATATTCGACTGATGTGCTCGAAGAGCATTTCGAGTAGAATGTCTAGGAGCAGATGCCGGAATGATTCAAAGTTATCATAAGGGCGTTTTGTAAAAAATTTAGCGATCATCTTATTTAACCTGCTCAATTTAGCTTGCTCGATTAATAGTGTATTCTATATCCAAGTTTATGTTACAGATAAGTAGTGTATACCAATGGGATACTATGCAGGTAATGCTGCTTACACTGCAATTGAAAGATCACCTCAAAGGAACAATTTCCGATGGGCTATCGGAGATTCGTGGTTGCTCATTTACGGAGACAATTACTGTAAGCCCATGGTTCTGGCATATGTCAAGGCAGTTCGGGGAAATCCTTTGGCACAGTCGAGTGCCTTAGAGTCCGATTTGATCCAAATCTTGGTTTCTCTAGCAAAACCACTTCACCTTCCAGTTATTGAAATTCGATTTGATACGACTTCCATTCTTCGGAGTGTAGCATTGTCGCAGCTGCCAGCAAGCTTGCATATGATCAGTCTTGAGAATCTTGCAGGTGTTTTTGCTTCTTTTGGACTTCCGATAATCAGTGGGAAAGTTGTCAAGGAGATAAATGATGCTTCATCTAGTACATATCACGATTGGCAAAGACTGGTCTTGGGTAATATGATTACTGTCAGCGATCTTGACCTAATCCGAATGCGCAGCGGTATTTCAGCTGAAATCGTTGAATTGAAAAGGTCGTATAAGGCGGTGGAGACCTGGGAACCATATGAGGACGATTATCCTAACTTCAGGTTAATCTGGAAGGTTTCCTCATCCGCGGGCCTGCCATTAACTATTTTATATAATCAAAGACGCAAGAATCCCTTCTTTGACGACATATCGAGAGTTTCGGTGTTCTCTCTTAACTTTGGAAGAACGGGTGTACCATGGACAAAGTTAGGCATTTTAGGGTTCGAACAGTTCGTGAGAGGCGAGTATCTCACATAAATTAGTTATCTGTGGAAACTAGCTTAGCTTTTTGTCGCGCGCGAGGCCATATTTCTTCGCTGGAACTGAGGGCAGATGCTAGTCGTCTCTAAGAGCGATCTGGAATAACCTGTCTACGTATCCTTGGTTTGGTATTCCGTCCCTCATCTCCTGGAACAGGAGGTGTTTCTCCTCGTATTCCCCAATGGAGAGGTTTCCATGTCTTTTCTTAGCTTCAAGATAAGGTGTTCTGGATACTATGAAGGCATCCATATTAACGGCTGGGTTGTCAAGGGCGGGGAGGACCTCGTTCTTGATGTGGGTGTGGAGGTTTAGCTTCTGGTCTTCTAAGCCTAGGTGGATAAGCCCCTTTGGGTCGATGAAGACTATGGTCTGTTTCCCGTTCTTCACGATCCACATGATGAAGTCAGGGTAGAAGCTGTGGTGCTCAAAGAAACCGACTCCTTTCCCACGGGTCTGGTTTCTGAGGAGGTAGACACCCTCGACTACGCTCCTCGATGAGAGGTATTGGCTTAGGTCCTTGACGAAGCTGGCTTCGCCTTTGTTGAGGCCGGTGGGGATTGTGATTACGCCTGTGCGCTTATTATCATCCTCAACTTTAATGAGAAGGGGCTGGAAGAGGTGGCCTTTGTAGAGGGCGTTCCTGAAGGTTACGGGGGCGCCTATGAACCTGATGTCTTGTGGGGGCAGGTTTTCGGGTCGATTATATACCGTTTTGTCTTCGACGATTTTCTGGATGTAGCCAGCGAGGCTCTTGTTCTCTTCAGTGACTTTGATATTATAGGAGTGGAGGATCTTCTCGTCGTCGCTACTTAGGGGTTTGAGTTGGTAGTGGTTTCGCTCATCGGCGAGGCTACAGGTTGAGTAGTGGCGGTCTAGGTACTTCTTGAGTAGCTGAATTGTGATCTCCTCGATGTTTTGCAGATTCTCGAACCGCTCAGGATTGATGAGCTTTTCATCGCAGTAGAGGGTGTACATGCCTTCATACATGATCTTCCTAAGGGGTTCCTTGTCAATTACGATGTTGTAGAACTGCCGCTGGATCTTGTACTCGAGAAGGTTGTGGTGGATGTTGATCCAGTTGAGGAGGTCGAGGACTTCAGTGGATATGATTCTGGGTTGGTTCTGGACCTCGGCGGTTATGCCCTCTATTCCTCGGCTGTCGAGGAACTCGGCTCGCGGAAGAAGGTTAAGACTGACCTTGACCTGATCGTTGGCCTCGAGGCGTAGTAAGGTGTTCTCGAAGCTCCAGCCCTCGTCAACGGTGAGTGTATAGAGGTCCTTGGGGAAGGGCTCGATTATCTGGGTAGGTAGAGGAATCTCGTAGCTGGGGATGTCCTCCTGCTCAATTGCCTGCTTAAAGGTCTCCATATAGTTGGCCTGAACACCGTAGATGTGCAGTGTTTCGAGGGCTTCTATGTGGTGCGGGTGGGGTGGCTCGAGGAATCGACTCCGCTTCAGTGAGGTCCCTTTTCCCTTGAGGCGGACTCCTCGGCCGAAGAGCTGGATGATCTGGGGGCCCTCGCTCTTGCCTACGTTGAGGAGGCACATATTGGAGACTCGCCACGAGTTCCAGCCCTCGATGAACTTCTTGGCGCCTATGAGGATGTTGATGGGGGAGTCGCTGCGATTTATCTCGTTGAACTGGGAGGGGGTGAGCTCGTCTTTTCTCCTTGGGAGGTTAGGAAGTTTCTCCTCGATGAGATTGAGTAGTCCGGGTTTGTCTCCGACGTTGATGACGGCAAAAAAGCGGGGCTGTGTTCCCGCGGAGAGGGCGATTTCACCCTCTGCGTTTCGTAGGTCGATGAGCTGGAGGGTCCGCCCCTGGCCAGGCGGGAGGCGGAAGATCTCCCTGATGATGCCCTCATACACCTGATTGGGGGTCGCCTTAATCTCTCGAAGATATGGGAAGTTACGTTCCGGGAATGTGGGGGCGTAGATGTCCTTCCCCTCGACCCTGATCCCCGAGTCGCCTCTGAGGAGCCTATCGATTATGCTCTTCGTCTCCGCCTCGTCGGTGAGGAGGCTCTGGAGGAAGTCGACGACCTTTACTATGTCGCTGTTTTCTCCCTCGACCTTGCTGCCGACGAAGACCCAGAGGGGCTTCTCTATTTGGTACTCCTTGGACTTGGGTCCGAGCTCCCGGTGGAGGAGGAGCTGCTCGTAGTAGGCGACGGCGTCGGCTGCTAGGAGGGTTCTTGTTTGCTCCTCGGCGAACTGCTTGGCGTCGATGTTTAGAACGCGGAAGTCTTTGCCGTAGCCGTCTCCGTTAAAGTACTTGTAGGAGTAGTCGAAGATGATGCACTTGGTATACTCATTGTAGCCCTCCGCTTTCTCGCTGGTGATGACCTGGCCGAAGGTGGCGCTGTACTCGAAGGTGAAGCCGTCCTTCGCCAGGTATTCGCGGGTCTTCTTCCACTTCTGGTCGATGGAGCGCTGCCCTTTGTGGCCTTCGTCTACAAGGACGAGGTTGCGGGAGCCGAAGCGGGTGACGTCGACGGTGACTCCTTCGCCTCGTTTATCCTCGGGGAGTTTGAGCTTATGGATGCTGATGACCTTGACGGTGTCCTTGCTGCCCTGGAAGGAGCCAGCGTTGTCTCCCTGGAAGAGGGCGGCGGGGATCCCACTTTTATGGAGCTCGTCAAGGTGCTGCTGGCTCATCTCGTCGTTGCTGGTGACGAGGATGACGTTATCGTAGTTGAGTCGCTTCTCTCCTTTGTTGTACTGCTGAAACTGGAGGAGGTTGGCGTGCATGATGAGGGTCTTACCGCTTCCGGTGGCCATCCAGTAGGCGAGCTTCTTGAGGTCGTTCTTGCTGAAGGTGGTGTGGGTGTTGTTTTCTGTGGTCCAGTCGTTGAGCTCGTTGAGGAGAACTGGGCGGGTGGAGGGCTGAAAGAGCTTGTCCAGGTATATCTCAGTGTAGAGGAGGGCGAGGTACTGGTAGTACTTGAGGCTGATGGGTTCGCCTCGTTTCCGGGAGATCTGCTCGGCATAGCGCCGGACGTTAGCGTCATATGTCTGGAGCTTGTCGTCGTCGATGTAGCGCCCTCGTCTGGAGATGATCCTGCTGTACATGTAGCTGCGGCCATCGAAGTCGGTACCCTCAGGTACGTCATTGAAATCCTGGATGTCGCTGATCTCCCTTATCCCGAACTTACTGCCAATGAAGCGGGCGAGGATGAGATGGTCCTCAAGACGGAACTTCTCCCGAGGCTTGGCGGGTCTAGGCACCCATGAGCCTCCTGAACTCAGGTTCTATGGGCCTCGCGTTTCTGACGTAGGAGTCGCCATTCACGAATATGGTGTCAGGCGTCGAGCCTACTAGGATTGTGTTCTCGATGAAGTGCTTGTCGCGTTCAAGATCGAGACCAGGTGTGTCTCTCCAGATAACGGCGACCTGTTCGTGATCTCGTTCCCCGAAGACTGTTCGGTAGATACGATCTCCGTCACGGTGTGCCCTTATTTTATTTACACGGAGACCGAGGAAATAGTTGAATGTCTCAACGAGGTCTACTAATTCTTCACGTTCTTCCCCAGCGCTCAATGTTTTAATGCGGTAGTTGAAGGGGGTCTTGAATTTATCAGTTGAAAGGCGTGTGGGGCTGTCTCGGGTTTCGTATTCGAGGATGTATGTGAGAAAGTAGTCCTGGAAACGGTCTAATGATTTCTGAATACCTCCCTCAGGGCTCCTGAACTCTATATTATTTAAGGCATCCTCAAATTGTTCAATGACGTGATATTTAAAGCAGTGTGATACTCCATCCATATTTAAAGGGTTACCATTCTTCCACTCTTTCGAAAAAACTACTTTCTGAATTCTTTTCTTTGCTATTGATTCTAAATGGTTCTCATAGTCTACGAGAATGTATCTCCTTTGCCCCTGGTCAAATCGGTTAAGGTTTACAAGCAAGTGGGCTAAGGTTCCCGATCCGGCGAAATAGTCAATAATAATATCATTTGATGATGTTATTGGTGCAATAATTTGCTCGCTAACCACGAGTGGCTTAGCGGTTGGAAATTCTAATCCTAAATGAGAAAGCTCAGTCGATGCATCTCCACCGAAGTATATTATTGAAGGATAGTTCTCAGTTTTAAACTCATCAAGATAATATTTTCTTTGAGGTTGGGTCGTCTCATCTAGGCCAAACAAAATATCTCCTTTCTTTAATAAGTCTTGCATTGTTTCATTCTTGCACCTCCAGCCTTTAGCTGGGTTCGGGCATGGTTTTCCAGTTTTTGGGTGATTGATGGTATAGTGATATTCTTTTGGAGCTACCGTATTAGGCCAAGCCATAGATACGCCTCTAAATACTCTACCATCCTGATCAAGAATATTGTAGGCTTTTTCTCCTCCCGAGAAGTTTTGCAAAGACATCCATGTTTCGAATTCGCGTTGAGCTACTTCGGGAGTGTATTTTACTCGTAATCTTTCTAAAATATAATTACTGTAACCATATAGTTTAGCGTACTTTGAAATTTCATCCGGGATTAATTCCCGATCTATTTTATTGTAAATCTGCTTTGCTTTTGCTAGTATAAATTCAGTATTTCTCTTTTGTCTTAGAAATTGAGTTGTCCTCAGTGTTTCACTATTATCCTTAGATATATAAATTAAATATTCATGCTGAGATGCTATCTGTCTCGCATCTCCTTTAGGGTTTCTTTTATCCCATATAACAGTTCCTATGTAGTTTACCTCACCAAATATATCATTGTATAGCTGATATAGCATATTTAACTCATTCTCATCTATATGAGACACGATGATGCCATCTTTCTGGAGAAGTTCACCAGATAATCTTAACCTATTCTCCATCATCGTGGACCAAGAAGAGTGAAAGTAATTATCCTTGTACAGAAAATCGTCGCTCCCTGTGTTATAGGGAGGATCTATGTAGATGCACTTCACCTTTTCATGATACCTACCCTTCAGTAATTCAAGTGCCTGATAATTTTCACTTTTAATCAGGAGCCCACAAACCTTATCTTCTATATCATCAATCTTATCTAACAACTCGTCTTTAAAGATAGATGTGAATAATTTAGTATCTATCATCATGTATTTGTACAGTTTGAGGAAGTCTGGAGAAAGAGAAGTCTTCCCAACAGTGCTATGCAAAGTCCCTCCAGTAATTTCATCTAACTTATATAATGCTCTCCACTCAGCTATTTGTCTCTCATTTTTTCCTATCTCCTCATAAAATTCTTCAGGGATTAAATCGAGAGTTATGCAATAATCTGTCCGTAGAACGAACTTCTTTTTCTCGAAGAGCTGTTTCTGGAAAGACTCGATCTGATTAAGGAACTCGATTATCTTTAAAGCGACGTTTCGGATGGCCTTTACCTTCGCTGAAATTGTCTTAGCACTCCCTTGGCTAAGAGTATCCAACTCGTTGAGGTTCCACACCTCGTTCTTAAGGTAAAAATCAAGTTCTCGCTTAAGGAACCCCTTAAGATCCTTATGGATGAAAAAGTCCTTCGTGTTGCGGTCTACATAAGTGTTCATGTGCTTCTCCATCAGTGACCGGTCTTCACCCGCTTTTGGCCGTAATATACCGGCAATAGAACTTGACTCAAATGATGATCGTATCCGCTCAAGAGCCTCCGTTACTAGGGCGGACTGAACATTCCTAGTCCCGTGTTTCCTCTTCTCTTCTTCAGATAGTCCACGGTAGTTGAGCCTGATCTCAACCGAGCTATTCACCTCATCAAGTTGAACTGGGTTCTCTTCAGAAAGCATAAAGAACTTCTTCTCGCCCTTCACGTTCCCCGTCTCCACCTCCGCCTCCACGAGACGGAAGGTGACGGTGAATCTTCCCGCCTTGAAGCTGTACTTCTTGAAGTACTCCCCCGTCTTCACGTAATACATGTCCTTCGTGGCCCAGTGGAGCACTACCTCCTCACCATTGTAAGGAACATAGTACTTGTCTCGCCCACCGTACCGCGTCTTCGGGATAAAGTCCCCATCTTCATAGTACCTGCTGAAGAACTCGTAGACGTGGCTGAAGACATCGTTCACCTGCTCCTCGGTTAGCGCCGCCTCCCTCAGAGCCTTCCTTTTCTCCTCGTACTCCTGAACCGCCTTAACGTCCAGATACTTGACCGGATCACCCGTCGCATTGAAGACACTTGAGCCGAGGAGCCCCTCAATCTTCTTCCGATCTTCTTCTAGCTCCCTCTCAAGATCAGCGGAGCTGGCCAACAAATAATCCTTGAACTCGGATTCAGCAATTTCGATTAGTCTTTTCTCAATAAAATCTTCTATCTGAGCTCGTTTGAAGTTCATAATACGATAGATACCGAAGTCAAGATCCGCTTGATCCGATCGGAACAGCTTCCTGAGAAGCCCCTTAACCTCATCCCTCTTGGTAATGATCTGTTCAGCCATCTACGACGCCTTCCACCTGCAAACCGACCCGTGGTCACACCGCTTACAGCTCTCACCGGGGCAGGGAGCGAAGTCCCGGCCGGTGATCCTCGCCACGGTCCCCTCGGCGTAAACCTTCGCCTCATCCAATAAATGAGTATCCATGGGCACAGCCTTCACCTCCGGCTGCTCAAGATAGGCAACGGCCCCGCCACTAACCTTCTTATCCAAATACTGGAGCCCAAGCGTGTAGAGTTGGAGCTGGAGGCTGGTATCCTCAAATGGCTCCGCCTCATCACTCGTCTTGTAATCCCAGACCTCAACTGAGCCGCCGTCCTTGAGCACCACGTCCACCTTCCCCATCACGGTCGCGTTCATTATCGGGTACTCCAAACGGTACTCCACCTCTTCAATACGCGAGAGCTCGTCGCCATATCTCTTCGAGAACTCCACCAGCGTCTTCCGGGCCGTCTCACGGAAGTCGTCTAGGACCGTACCGCCCATGAAAGGCATATGGAACTCCTCATCCACCGCCGTTGATACGGCACTGACCGGACTGTAGCCCTCGTCCTTCACCATCTCCCCAGCCACCCTCAGGCAGTGATGCAGGCTGTTCCCATAGCCCAGCCTTGGCTGAAGGCCAGGCTGATACCCCCATAGATCGCGGAGCAGATACCTGTGGGGGCAAAGGTTGAAGTCGACGAGCTCTTTCGCCGAGAACGACTGGAGTTCCTCAGGGGCTACCCCCTGCCTTACCTCCACGTCTGGGAGGTCCCCCGTCAACTCGGCGATAACGCTATTCTCGACATCTCCCAGGAAGATGCACCGCCCCACGTTTCTGTTCATCTTGCTGAAGCAGCTCAACACGAGCACGTCCCGCGGACGCGTTATGGCGACGTAGAAGAGGCGCCTCTCATCCTCGAGGCTCCCCTCGTACCTGTCCGCGTCGAACATGTCACGAGGCACATCCCACCAGAACTGGGGCTGACCCATCATCTTCGGTGGGAACCTGCCCCGAACCAGGGAGAAAAGGAAAACCACGGGCCACTCAAGGCCCTTCGCCTGGTGGATAGTCATCAACTGGACCGCGTCGACACCCCGAATGTCGTCGGAGGGCTGCTCCTCATAGGCTGTGGATGCATAAGAGTTCATGAACCAGCACAGGTTCTTCAGGTCGTTCTCCCACTTCATGGTCCGCCCGCCGATCCTGTAGGCGGTCTCGTAGTCGGTGAGTAGCTGGTTGAAGCGCCCGAGGTTCGCCATCACCGGCGCGTCGGTCCTCTCCCTGTAGTCCAGTTGGCTGAACCCAAGTACCTTCAAAATGTCGTGGTAAAGGTTCGAGAAGTTATAGTATCCCTTATCAGAGTAGAGCTTGGCTCTGATCGCCCTGATCCCAGTCTCAGCGTCCGCCGGTGTCCCATGCCCATTGGCGTATCCCCAGTGGCAGAGCCCCGCAACCAGAAGGTCATCCCCCACGATCTTCTCCTGCCATTTCCACGGGTCCGGGGTCCAGAACCCATCCCCACTCAGCCACGCGAAGATCATGCCCATCGCCTGGGCCTCGTCCCGCTTGAAGAGACCCACCTTCCCGCCCACGATGTACGGGACCCGACGCTCCTTGAACTCATTAATGATTGGCTCAGCCGAGGAACGTACGCTACGAACCAAGATCCCAATATCCGAGTACTTGACCTTGCCCGAAGAAACCAGCTTCTCAACCTGGTCCGCGATCCAAGCCGCCTCATCCTCAGGCGAGTCCGCGCTCAGAGCCCCGATGAACCCGTCCTCCGGCCTGGTCGCCACCATGTCATCGAGCTTCTTCTGGAAGCTGCCCTGGAACCTGTTGGCGTTCGCCACGATCCTTCTACCGCTCCGCCGGTTCTCCCGGATCGGCTGGGTGAAGGTGCCCTGGAACCTGCGGGTGAAGTCCTCGAAGAACCTCTCGTCCGACCCCCTCCACTGGTAGATGCTCTGGCGGGGGTCACCCACAACGAAGATGCTCCCGTTGCGCCCTATGAGCTCTATGAACTCCTGCTG
>Ga0315296_10001631_pt1 | contig 19515 bp, 22 predicted proteins | sample YL17G14_18_MG_FD_203921 | JGI IMG/M metagenome (GOLD analysis project Ga0315296, IMG submission 203921) | Sediment microbial communities from Yellowstone Lake, YNP, Wyoming, USA - YL17G14_18 | ecosystem: Environmental > Aquatic > Freshwater > Lake > Sediment | place: USA: Wyoming | collected...
ATTTGGACAACACCAAAAATATCAGTCAATTTCTTTTTAGCAATAAAATCCACAACCGTCTTGAATGTTTTCCAATTGGAGAAAGGAATTTCACTAAGTTCAATTTTTCCCTCGTCAGCGAATTTAAGCAAATCATCATATGGATACTTGTCACGTTCAGACTTGATTTTATCATCGAAATATTTAGTCACTACTAAGACCATGCCAGATGGACCGCTAGTTCTTTCATATTCTTTTCTATCAACTATCTCAACAATCTCAAGAAAAGCCCGATGGTTCGAAAACGTCCAAAGGTGGAAGTTGCAACGGCACAAAGTTTATGCCTTCTGCTTTGGAACTAGAAAGTGACTATTTTTGCCCTGAGAGACGTAATTTCCACCGAGTTCATTTCTGATTAATGAGGCTATTTTAGCGAAGTTTTCTGCACCCAAGAATTGTTTCGGCGAAATCTTTATGTATTGAGCGGATGATTGTTCATCGAAATTCAACATATTTGTCCATTCACCCAATTTTAATTTGACTTCTGCAAGACGAGCCGACACTTCTGGAACGACTGGTTTTGGTTCGACTCTTGGTTCGGGCGTTGGAACTCCAGTTCTTACTACACTTGGAACTGGAACTGATTGAGTATTATTAATTTGAGCACGAGCATTCTCAAAAATCGCAAGCAATCTATCGAATTTGGCACTTATTTCTCTGAGTTCCTTAGAACAATACATCAAACTAATTTCTGCTGGCGGAATTTTAAGGATTTCTTTCTCTTTTTCAGGGGCAGGCTTCAAATCGGATTCATCAATGAATGAACGTTTTGTTATTGGTGGTCTTTCAGGTTCAGATTTCTTCTCTTCAGGAACGACAGGAATACTTTCTTTCTTCTCTGGTTCAGACATATTTAATCACTAAACAGAAAGTGTAGAGACAGACTTATAAAGGTTGCGGTTAAAGTTCATAAAATTCACAGTTTTCCCACCACGTAATTATGCGTTTTGCCTTTGGACAATATTTTGGGAATGACCCTTCTGGGACAAATTTGCAAGTTCGGCATTGACGACTAGGCATTAAAAGTCACCAGTTTAAAGTTTACGGTAAGTGATTATGAGCATCTTGTGTTTGTCTGACCATTGCGGATAGAATTCACCAACAACGATTCTTGAAATCATACAACAACGAATTCTAGCACAATGTTTTCCAAAAATTAGATAGCCATCATCTGCGGGTTGAAGTCCTATTTTTTTATTATCTGCATCGTGAAAAACCTTAACTTTTTTACTTTTAAAATATTTTTCAACTAAAGAAAGAGAAATGGTTATAATACCATCTTTCTTAATTCGGACAAAATTTGTTGGTTGTTTGATTTCTACGAAAGGCATTTTTCTTCAACGCTGACTATTTTTTCTGGAACTTTTGGATTGAATCCAATATTTGTGACACACAATCTGTGAACTTTCATATATTCATCCTTTGTAAAACCGAATGGATAACTTCCGCCCCAGAACTGCAATCGTCCATACTCGTCCATCAACATCATTGCTCCGCCGAGACTTGGCTGAAACTTAAAGAAGTATTTAATCGTTGCTTTATATGGAGTGTGAGCGAGCCAACATGGAAGTTGATAGGCGTGTTTTCCACTATGGTCAACATGAAGAGTATGATGCAAGTGAGCACGAATAATAGCATCTATTGGTAATGTAGTGTGACTGGCTTCAGATTCTAATGACCAATTTATGTCACGACTCAATAAAGTAGCTGGATAAACCAAAGCAGTAGCCGCTTCATGAGCTATGAATAATCTACGAGTCCTATCTACACCTGTCAATGCATCTTTTCCGCCGAATAGTTCAACATATGCTACATCTCTCATGTATTTCGCCGTGATTCCAAGAGCCTTCAACCTTTCAACTAATTCTTCGTGATGGTCGGCTTCTCCTTTACGACTCTCATGATAAGGCGTTCCAGACCAGATTAAGAATATTGGTTTCTTATCACATCCTTCCCAAACCTCTTGAAGCAACACGGTTGCCATCTTCACTTGGTCACTTTTATCAATAACGCTTATGAATGCTCCTGCTTCTGCTGGATTTGAACCAGCAATTGCATCACCAACAATAAGTATGTATTGAACGGCGTATTTCTTGAAAAGTTCAATGTTTCGCAACCAAAGCATTCTAAGATACTTCTGAATCTTATTGGGCTTGATTATTGTTTCTTCCTTTGTTTCAAACTCTTCTGGGCAAATGGCTCTTGAAGCTCCGCAATGCATGTCTGGTAGAAATCCAACTCTGATTGGATAAACGCTAGTAATAACCAAATCGTCCCCTTCAATAGTCATGATTTCTTTATCTAATTTGGGTTTCTTTACCATTCCAAATCACTTTGAATATTCTGTTGTCATCGTCCTATTTAAAGGTTACGGCTGACTTTTTTTCCATTGTTTAATCAATTGATTAATCTTCGAGCATCCGCTAGGTTTCGTGTTTAATCAGTTGATTAATCTTTTCGACGATTTTTCGTCACACGACATCTTCGCAATCATAGGTGGATTGACATATAAGTAAGAAACTTTCGAACAACTACTTCGAACTTAATCAACTGATTAAGTTTTTCGATAGATTTCGCATTAGGCAAAACAATAAAACATTCAAGTTATGTCAAATCAGCCAATAAGATTCAACCTAAATCCTTATACAGTCATTTTCGAATCTACTTAATCAATTGATTAATCCGACATAAACTTTATATACATGCTTGCCCACTTTAATACTTGAGTGTTTCCAAACATGTCGAATTGTGTTGAATCAATCAAAAAGTCTGAGCACTTTACAACCGAGATGTTGTGGCTCATACTATTGATGGAAAGTCGAAGACGACTCATTTGAAGTTTTTAACCATGAAATTTTCAAGTGGGTCCTAACTCGAACTACTCCATGTTGATAACAAGCAGAGAAGCACTAACCTATAGCAAACCCTATCTTCTCTACTACTTCTCTACATCTCTACACCCTATACCCAAACTAAAAAACCAGAGAGAGACAGAGGCAGGCACGCACACACACACGCACACGCCAACACACCCGCAAGGTTTAAATATCACAATCATAACAATAATAACAGGTGAACAAATGTCTGTAGATAATGGTTTGAAACCCAAACATACATTCTGGTCTAGGGAACAACGAATAGAGATACTATTGAAGATGATGAAGGAAAAAGGAGACCAGTCTGAAGCAATAGTCTTGTCTAAATTCTGCCTTCAAGAAGGTGTTTCTTGGAGAATAGCCCGTGAATATCTATCCATATTAAAATTGGCTGGTAAACTAGATGCGACAATTTAGATTTAAATTCATGTTACCTAAGATTTATGGTGGAATATTCTACCATCAAGAAAAGACCATATACATATATGCCATTAATCTTTCCAAAGAGGATGAAGCAACCTTCATTGATGAGATTGAGCAGTTAATCACTCATGAAACTCTTCACGCCGTCGCTTTAAAAGTTGCAGGTTTAAGAGCCGCCAATAAAATGGATAAGATATGTAAGAAAGTCTGGGAATGGGATGTAGAAGCATATAATCTACTCTATTAATGAATAAAAGAATTTTTTATTGAATTATGGTAACTTTCTTATGGAGTTGTTATCGGGGTTTCTTCAAATGACCAGTCTGTTGCTTGACCGCTTGCTTCTTCGCCGATTATGTCATCTGCTCCGCCAGTTCTAGGTCTCCAACGATATAAACGACATCCTGTCAAAGTTATTGTTTTTTGATTTGGCACTTGATGTCCTTCATTGTCAACTAATTCTCCAGTTAAAGTGAATTCTTCTTCACTTTCAAGTAAGTCTAAGAGCAAATCTTCCTCTCCTGTGTCAGCATAGAACCATCTTGTCAATGAGAAAGTTGCTGTTTTGCTTCCAGCACTATGTCTTCGAATTCGAGACCCATAAATTGGTTCTGCTCCGCCTTCGTAGCCGAGGTCAATGTCAAAGCCTTCCACAACACCAACTGGAATAGGGGTTTCTATCCCTCTGGTTATCAATATTACCAAATTCGTGCATCTATATGGTCCTGCCATATTTTATCATCTCTTCTTATAGTGATTGAGACTTTAGTCAAAACCACTATTTAAAACTTATTCCGTCCATATACAGAAAGTGTTAGTTTCCATAAGACTTAAATAGTCTGGATGTTGTCTATTATATTATACTATGGTGAGTCTTGAATGGTAGTAGCTAGAATAACAAATTGGAAGGTCGGAGACCAAGAAAAAATCATTCTGCTAGTTCAACTGGAAATGGAAGGTCGGTCCCCAGTAGATATTGAAGCGGAATTGTCATTGGAAATAGCCAAAGAAATTGTTACGGAAATGCCCCCATCAGAAGCCACTAGAATCCATGAATTAATTGATTTGATTCACGCCAAAATTAAAGAACGAATTTTAACCGTTGAAGCGATTGCTAAGGAACTCGAATCCCTCAAAACTGAAAACGAAGATGCAGTTAAAGGGTTGAAGGGTGCAACTAGCTCATTGCAAGTCAAGAAATGGGTTGGAGTCATAGGAGCTCTTGCAACTCGTAAACAATTACTCACGGAAAGAAGACATACTATTAGATTATTAATCAATGAAGAAGCCAATCTGCGAGTTAAATTAAGAGAAATGCAATTAGGAAAGCGGTCATAAAATGCCTAAACCACGTTCAGTTTACGATGAAGAACTCAAGATGCTCGAAAAATTTAGAGGTAATCCTCAATTAACAAGGGAATATTCTGAATGGCGAAGGAAATGGCGGATGGCAGGTCCAGTAAGATTTGCCCTTGAAGTTCTCCAAATTGACCCAAATACTGGAAATCTTCTTGAACTTTCCGAAGACCAGAAAGAATTTTTAGAAGATTTGGCTTCTGGAAGAGTTAGATTAGCTATTATAGTGGCTGGTCGTGGTGCAGGTAAAACGTTTGTTTTAGCCGTTTATGTAATGTGGCGAGTTTTTACACACGAAAATTGGCACATTGCTTGTATGGGTGGTTCGAGCGAGCAGTCTGATAAGATTCATTCATTTATTACTGGGTGGATTAATAATAGTGATGATTTGAAAAAGTATAAATTGAAACTTATTGAAAAAGAGGTTAAAAGTTTATCCAATGGCTCTGCGACGTTCCATGCCTGCTCAGGCACATCAATTCGAGGTCCACATACTCATGATGTTATCATAGACGAAGAAGCCTCTGGTGAAGAGGCGGGTGGAACAAGATTCATTAGAGCAGCTATTTGGGAAGTTTCAACGAGTCCTGATATTCACATCATAAAGGCTTCAACTGCTCATTTCATTCATGGTGATTTCATTCAAACTTGGAATAATGCTAAAAAACTTGGCTATAAACGTTACAGATGGGCAATAGTAAAACACACATCTGGAGAAAAAGACCCATATAAAATCTATATGGATATGAATCCTAAAAATTGGTTATCAAACATTCCTTGGATGCCAAATAGAAATGTTCCAATTCTTAGAAATGATAAATCAAATGACGAATGGTTGGTTGAGGCTCTCGGCGGAATAAGTATCTCATCGGGTCTGGTATTTAATCCAAACGACATTGATTCATGCATATGCACATACTGTCCTGACCACGATTTGCAATGCATACCATATAAAGAGGGGTATTGCCCAATGGTTCAGTCATTCCTTCAATTATGTGGCGTGCCTGAAGAAATGATTCCCGCATCAAATAGACTGGCGTTAATACAATTTATCAAAGAAAGGATTTTAGGAATAGATTGGGGTGAAGCAAGTCCATGTGCATATACAGCCGTCGCCAGATTCCGAGATTTCGTGTTTGTTTTAATTAGTCAGGAATTTATTGGACAAACTGATTCTGAAAAAATCCGTTTTGCCTCTGACCTAGCAAGAAATCTTCAAATCGAAATTATCCGTCCAGACCCAAGAGAATGGGCTTACAATAATGCTTTGGCAAATTTGGGTTTTGCCGTCCATAAACTATTCATTGTTGAAGGCGGTAAAGATAAAACTCAATATGTTTATACGATTAAACGATATATCGAACGTCACATGATTGTTATTCCATGTGCTTTTGAGGATTTGATTAGAAGTCTTAAACAGTTATCTTACGATGAACGTGGAATTATCCGAAAAGGACCAAGTGCCGATGACCACTCTTTTGATAGTTTACTTTATGCTATGAGTTATTATGGTGAAGTTGTTGGACATTCTCCATTCTGGCGAGCAATGCAAAAATTAACTGATACACACACATATGAACTTATTGAAGACGACGTTCAACAACAAAAGAAAGAAAAGTCCGAGGGTGAAGACCAAAGTGACCCTTGGAGCAAAATATGGGGGGGATTTGATTTATGGAAGTCGAAATAATACTATTAACTTCACAGATTCTAATGACGTGTGGAATGTTGATTATCACAGCATATCGTGTAAAACTTGAGAAAAAATCCGTTGAAGCCATAGTAAAAAATACCGAAGCAATAGAAAGAATCCGTGCATTAAAGTGGGCTCTCAAAACGGAACGTGAACAAATATTGACGATGACTGGCAAAGATTTTGTGGAATTCCTCGAAAAGGTGATTATGGATGAAGATTGAACACAATGCTGACATGGTTAAAAAGTTCAGCGAGATTATGCTGAAAGAATATTATAGTCAGTCTGTTACTGGAAGAACTGGTCTCCATAGGTCTGATGCTATAAGTTGTCCACTTAAAGCCTACTGGAGAATTACAAAGCAAATAGAGGCAATTTATTCAAGTCAAGATGTTGGGATGTTACTATTGGGCACACTTGCTCATATTGCTCTACATAAGAATTTTGAGGCACAGGAAAAGGTCTTTACAATCGCCGACCAGTTATATGTGACCGTTGATGCTCTCTTTGGCAAGTTTCCAATTGAGACTAAAACTACAAGAAAGAAAATTTACCGAAAGGAAGACTTGCCTCAATCGTGGTTAGAACAGTTGGCGATTGCTATGTCAGTCATGAAAGTAGATACGGGTTATCTCATGGTCTTAAATATTATTAATTATAGTGTGACGGTATGGGAAATAACCATGACCGAAGAGGAACGGGAGATGTTTCTTCAAAATTGTATCTGGCAAATATTATCAATTTTGGATTCCATTCAAAAAGTCAAGCCAGAAATATTGACACCAAAAATCGATGAATGTAAATGGTGTCCTTACAGACCGATGCGAGCTAGAGAAGGATGCCAATATTACGTGAAACCGAAAGAAGACACTTAATTTTTTTTATCTCTAAGTTCTGGCGGTAATACTTCTTCGTCATAATCTAATCGTTTTAGAACCAATTCGACTTCCATCTTTGGATTCAGTCCTTTAAGAGAAAGCAAAAGTTTCTTCAATCGTCTGTGACTCATTATTTTTCCACTTTCTTCTTTCCATTCACGTTCTTCATCAAGGAAAACCTCTGGATGATGAATCGCCAACCAAAGTAACATATCCAATTCCCGTTCAATGCGTTTCTGAATACGGTTCATATAAACGCAATGTTTGATGGTTTTCTTTGGTTGTTCAGGCAACTTTTCAAGATATTCTTTCATTTTATGTGTAATCATTTTATCACTTTCTGTTAATGTTTAATCAATTGATTAAACACGAGTCAAGTATTTAAGGTTTACGGTTTTTTCGCAACCTTTATATCGGACGACGTGATTGTAACACACAGTATGGACCTATATAACATAAATTGTTAAGCATAAGAGTTTTATATAAGAAGTGATACTGTATAAGCAGAGTGATAAAATGTCGAAGGAATTTATCCGCAAACATAAACCCCTTACTAAGGATGAGATAACAAAGAAATTCAAGGAGCAAGACGAAGCCAAGAAAGCAATGACAACTGATGCTCTGATTCTTGAAAAGAATTTGACCGAATTTAATAAAATTACTGACCCGTTAGTTGACCCCGCATCTGGCAATGTTCTTTGTTGGATTAGAAGACCAACTCAGCAAGAATGGGAAGCAATGCTTCCATCCGAAATACTCGAATATAAAGGCAAAACATTTGAAGAGATACCAAATGAGATATGGACTAAATACAAAGATTTTCAATTTGAAATGATGGCAAAACTCATCGTTACTCCAGAACACTCGGCACAAGAATGGAAAGAACGTTCAAATCTCGTATTTCAGCAATTGTTCCAGATACATTTAGCTGGAATTCTGGAACTACTGGGGATTAGTGCGGAAAATTTTTAAAAACCGATTACGGGTATCAGAAAATGTGCGTATGTAGATTCCTTAATTGCACGCTTACAGAATTGAAGGCTAGAATCACAAATCCAGCCGATTATATGACTATTTTAGCTTATTTACATGAAGAGGGAGAAAGAATAAATGCGAAACTTCCATCAACACCAAAAGGCGGGTCGTTTTCAAGAAAATCGCCAATGAGGAGATGATAAAATGTCAGTAGTAGTAACTGAAACGGAAACTGGAAAACAAGAAACCAAAGAAAAACTTGAAGAAGTTAGTGAAGACATGGTGGAAAAAATTAAAGAAGAATTAGAAGCATTGGTTGACCGAATTGTTGAGGATGCCATTGCTTTATGTCCAAAAGATACTGGTGCGTTGGCAAGTTCAATCCAAAAGGGAGAAGGGGGAACATTAACGGCGAGTGAACCAAATACTATTATTGATATTATTATTAGTGCTGGAGACCCTTCAATCATTAATTCAAAAACTGGAATACCAACGAGCGAATATGTTAATTACGTTCATGATGGACACGCATTTAGGGGCGGAATGGGAATATATCTTGGTGTGCCATTTCTAGTTGAAGCCATAATGTTACACGAAGATGAAATAGAGGAACTCATCGATAAAGCACTTCAGGAATTGATGAAAAGAGGTAGTTAAAATGCCAGCATTGGGTTTAAGAACTATTTGGATTGCCCTGAGAGCCGTAAATTATACTGATGCGGCTTTTAGAGGAGCACTTATAAACATCGAGAATTTACAGAAATCAGAAATTAAATTAGCAAATGCAACAATGCAATCTGCCATTAAAGGGTCTATGGCAGGATTAATGTGGATGACTTTTGGAACTATGTTAGCTCAAGCGGGTATGGAAATGGCTAGAACTACAAGCACATTAAAACCATTTGTTAATGCGGTGGATAAATTATTTGGAATTATGGGAGAAAATGAATCAATGAAGGTATTCATAAGTCTACTTCTTTTTGCGGTTAGTGCGTTTTCGATTTTTGGCGGTGCAGCAATGATGATTAATGCTATTTTACTATTAAAAACCATTCCAATAGTGTGGAGTGCGGTAATGGCTTTTGGTTCATTAGCAATGGTGGTAGCTACGGCTTTTATAACATTCATGCTAATGTATGAAATATTTAAAAAATTACCGCCAGTTATTGGTGTAGTAGTAGGTGCTATATTACTACTATGTGCGGCTATCATATTTTTAAGAGCACTTGCGGGAGACATTGGAGTAATATGGGCTGTTGCTGCTGGTGCAGCGGCTGTTGGTGCATTTGCTGGAGCATTTGCAAGTGCCACAGGAAAGTTTCAGATGGGAACAAGAAGTGTTGGAGCAACTGGTTTAGCATTGGTTCATAAACATGAAGTAATTTATAACCCAACAACCAATAGACCAACTCAAGTAGGAAATGACTTGAATAGAGGAGCAGGTGAAACTAACTTCTATGATATGCCAGTCACAATTGAAACAGTTAATACTCAAGCGAAAATTGAAGATTTGGATGAAAAACTCAGCGGAGTATGGCGTAGAAGAATGCGACGCAGACGGTGATTAAATGCCAGATAGAATATGGACTATTGAAGTCGACGGAGACTCAAAAAAGTATAAAACGATTGGTTTTGACAGAGAACTTGAAGTAGATGCCCCGCCAACTTTTAATGCTCAAGTAAAATATGACGAAACAATAAATTTTTGGGACCCAGTTGAAATTAAACGTGATGGAACAACAGAATTTAAGGGTTATGTAGAAGGTATTGAGATTGACTGGGGAAGTCAAGACCGATACTTGAATATTTCTGGTCGTGATGCTTCAGTTATTGTTTGGAAAAAATACGGAGAAGGATTCACCGATATGGATGAAACATTGGGTGGATTCTTCGGAAAAGTTAGTGCAGTTGAACTTTTAACATTTTTACTTAGATGTCCTCAATCAGACCCAGTTTCAACAACTTATCCAAATAATAAGGCTGGTTGGGGAATTGACGCTTCAAGAATAGTTGATTTATCGGCGTATAGAACATCAACAGGAGCACCTGAATGGACTATTTTGAGAAAGAAAGGTTTAGGATGGAGAAATAGTGGAACTCCATTTAATGAAGCCGTTTTGAAAGCAAATGTAGCCGTTTATGATGCATGGCAACATGTGGGCAGTCCACCATATTTAACTGTTCATGGCGACGGCAATTATATTTGGTCGTCAACACCAAATGAAGAAGCGGATAGAAGTGAATGGAGTTTTGAGAATCTTTCATCTGAAGCTACAAGTATTTCTAATCCAAAATTACGAATTTATTGGGGAGCAAGTCTATTTTGGTGGTTAGTAGCTGATTGGGATTGTTATATTTGGGTCGCCTCTCAAGGTGCATGGCAATGGTTATTTAACCAGACTGGAAGATACCTTGGCTGGACACTTTTGGAATTCGATTTATCCAACGTTATTACAACAATAGCAGATTTGAATGCGGCTAAAATTAAATTCATTAATAATTCATCAATCATTCAGACTCAAATTGATTATTGTGCGATAGCAGTAACATATGTAACTTCTGGAACACAAAATATTAATGATTACTTTAAAGTGGATTTTGCCGAGATTGAAAATATTTGTGGAATTTATTTTGAAAGCAGAAATGATGAGGAAAGTTTTCCAGAAAATTATGATATAGTTTCAGTTTTAGAAGATTTTATTGCATGGGATACTGGTTGGACTGAAGTTGACCCTAATTTTCATATATCTTTGAATGGTGCAAAAACAATTATTTACCATGACAACTACCATGCTGAAACTGCATATTATTATTATGATTATGGTGTAGGTGGAGTAGAATATGCTGATTGGTTATTTGCGTTCAAAGTCACATCAAGTCAGGCACATCCTCATGCTTATATTCCATTCTGTTTCGGAACACACCTCGAAAAGTTCCATACTCAATGGAACACTTCTGGTCATTATTTTATAGCGTTGGATTTTGATGACGCTGGTGCTGGAGAAAATCAATATTCTCTCAGATTCTCAAATAAAACAACTGATACTCCAACTCAAGAATATCTCGAACCGCTTGCCTTAAATACTACATACTATATTCGATTCACAAAATCAGGAAGCAATTTTGAAATCTATGTTTATGATGACCCAAGTATGAATGAAACCACGCTTCTAAAACATTGGTCTGGCATTAACAGTAATACATTACGGTATAGATACCAAGCCCTAACTTGGGGAAATCTCGAATGGGCACTAAGATTTTATGACGGTTTTGAAGATGCTCTTACTTTTACTAGATATGATGGAACAGCAGAAGCGGCATTTGATACGGTTGATTATATAGAAGGTTTACGTTCATTTAAAATAACGGCAGACTCGGATGAAAAATATTATCTTGAAGAAGAATTTATTGAGGGCGATGAAGCAATGGTTATTTTCTGGGTTAAACCACCAGCACCACAAAGCGAAGCCGTAGATAGAAGCGATACTATTCCCCCTAACGGTGGCGACCCTATGAATGTTGATGGTTGGGGGGATGAGGAAGTTGACCCACTTGCATGGGACAAAGAAGGCGATGAACCATATCTTCATGATTATGGTGGCGGTGACGCAAATACTATATTCAAAGCAGCCTTCGATGAAAACATAGGATATTATGATGATTATTGGACATTTGAAAATTTGAATGCAAAATATCAAGCATTAATACCAAGCCTTGGGTCGAATGGCAATCCTCATTGCAATTTGCGAATTTTTGCTAAATTATATGATGGGGTTGACGGTCATGCAACATCAATAGATATTCGTGCAAGAATATGGGTTGCTCATAGTAGTTCATGGATAACTTTAGGTTATGCTACATGCACCTCAACATCATATCAAATTGCAGAATTTAGTATTGGAAGTATTTTAACAACATTAGCAGATTGGCAAAACGCTAAAATTAAGATTGATATTTCTGCAATTGTAGGCGGTGGTTCGCATTCGCCTTCAGAGGTGGATAAAGGCGGTATTAAAATAACATACGCCTCTTTAAGTTGTAAGGGAACAGCATATTGGGGAAGAATTACAATTGCAAAAATTTACGATAAAGATGTAAATGGAATAAATGATGCTACAGTCGCAATTCATGGTGGATTTGACGCTAGAATTATAGATGAAACCACGAATCCAGACAAATATAAATGGGTTATTTGGGGACATGATGATGTGACTCCTAATTGGGTTCAAACATCGGCGTTTACTTTCACGCCTGATACGTGGTATAACATGAAACTCTATGTTAAAAAAGGTGCTGGAGACGGATTCTGTAAATTATATGAAATCATAAGTGGAGTGCATTATGAAAGGGTATCTAAAACTGACCTTGATAATGACGGTCAAGGAACGCCAGACTGTTTAGATGTTGAAGGTAAATTTACCAATCAAGGGGCTGGAATAATAAAATTTGATTTTGTTACAATATATTCAATATCTGCATCACATTCTAATGGTGAAATAGATAGCACGGGTCAACAAGAAGTTCAATTGGCGAGCGTTACAAACAATATATTCAGGGATTGTATTAATAGTTGGCAACCTCAACCACTAACAAATATCAAGATTAAAATTACGGCAAATGATGCCACTCGTAGTTGGGCTATCACACAAATTTATATTTATTATGCTCCAGTCTTAAAATATAGAGTCTATCTTGACGGATTGACTCCACCAGAGTCACCACCACCATATTTAGGTGGACCATATATTAAGGCATTGTTGTTTGATAGTTCTTATGCAACACCAATAGGTCCATTAAACATTGCAATGGAAAGACTGATTGATAGTATTAATTCAATCGTATCTAAATGCCACAATGCATATAATCCATATAGGTGGTGGATAGAATACGATGATGACAATACATTTCACTTTAAAGACCGTAAAGGAGACGATTTACCAGCCATAGTATTTGAAAAAGGTGTAAATCTTGGTGGAGTGACTAGAACTAAAAGCATTGAATCAACGGTTCAAAGAGTCAAAATTATAGGCAGAGGCGAGGGTAAACGTCAAGAGGAAGTTTCTTCAGATTGGACGGAAGATACTGACGCAATGGATGAAATTAGAGGATTCTATGAGGATGTGGAAACTCAAAAAGTTCAAGCAAATAAAATATTATTAGATTTGGCTGCTCAAATTAAACTGAAGAAAGATTCAGGCATTGAAGACCAATCAGTAGTTAAAGTAAATAAAGATAATAATGAATCTATGGACTATGATGTTGGTGATAGTGTTACAATAACAGATATATTGACTGGATTAAGTGGATTAAAAACCATCTATAATATTACAAAGGATATAGATGAAGACGGTGAACAGATAACTTTAGTTGTTGGAAAGGCTTGGAAGACTCAAGAAAATGAATGGGCAGATATATACAGACGGCTCAAAGAGTTAGGAATTGTTGGGACAGTTGCAGATGACTGGAGCGGTCAAGCAACTGACAAAAGTGCAGTTGACGTAACAAAAGTTAGTGATACTTGGGAACAAAGTGCAAGTCATGACGATATTGAAATTGGAGATGATATAACTGACCCAGTATGGTTTAAGAATCCAGAAGACCTTACTGGCAAAATTGAAATCACTAGCGATAAAATGGGTCTTTATGGTCCTAGTTCAGGTAGTGGAGTTCAAACATATGAAATAGAAATGAGGTGGGATAAGAAAGTTTCAACAGTATTTCCTGACGGTCTCCAAATAGAATTTAATATTCCACTAACACGAGAACCTAAACTTGTATGTGAAGGATATTGTTATCAAGTAGAATCTGGAGATACCAAATATTGGAAAGAGGGGGACTATGTAGTTTTCGGTCTTTATAATCTTCAAACTACTGTTGGATTCTTATTTAAAATAGTTAAGGGAGCAAGTGCTTTTACGGTTTATGCACGATATAAGACAGGCGGTATTTGGATAGATGTTCCAATTAGAATAATTTCTTCAAATAGAAAGTATCGGTTTGAGATGTATTATGATAAGAAATCACATGCGTTCTATTGGAACGTTTATGATGTTGAAAATGAATTAGAACCCGACCCAATTAGTTATGTAATAATCAACCCAGAGAATGTTGAGGTAAAACCAATATATGCCAAAATCGTTGCAGACCACAATGACGAATTAACACTATGGGCTAGGTTCTACATATTCAGATTAAGAACAGAATGGTCGAGGTATGAATATTGACACAAATAACATTAAATAGTGTTGATTATGATTTCGTTCTTAGAACGGATATTACTAAACGGAGTCGAGTCATGTTACCAAAATATATAAATCAAGACGCAGAAATTGATATTAATGTTTGGAGTAAACGGGTTACCATCGTTACTTATGAAATGAGAGTTACTGACGCTCAAAAATGGGTTTTAGACCAACTATTAACGGGACATACTGCTATAGTTCTACTAGATGACATATATGGATTCAACCATAACGCATGGTTACGAAATATTGTTATCGATTATGCAAGAAATGAGAATGATGAATATCGTTGGAGATTAACAATCGAACTAATTATAATTATATAAGGGAGAAATATTAAATGACACAAATTAAAATAATAAATGCTGGCGGAACTTTAGAATGTGACGCAATTTCATGGTCAGAAGAACAAAGTTGCGACCCCGCAATGAGAGAAATTCCATTAAATTCTAATGGTGAATTGGTAGATACAGGAACATTTATAATAAGTAATAGAAAACTTACATTCACTATTCGTCTCACGGATACTCAGAAGGATACTTTGAATGATATATTTAATGAGAATGTCACGATAGTCATTACAGCAAAAACGGAATTAGGAGAAGATTATCCTTGTTGGGAATATACAGGTTGGCTTTCAAAAGTATTAAAGGAATACAGTTATAGCAAAGAAGGTTCAGATGAAAGAGAGTGGGAAATCGAACTTGAATTTTACTGTTCAAGTTTTTACTATATAGCATTACCGATTGAAATTGAACCATTTGATTGGGCATATTTCAAAAATAAAGGCGAAATATGGTTTAATCAAGAAAGTGGTGGCTATACTGGATACCCAATCTATATTACTGACCCATTTGCTGGACAAGGCGGTGGTTATTCTGAACCGCTTGCTTGTGATATTATAGGGGGGTCTGACGCAATATTTAATGGTGGGTTTGAACTTGGAACTCTTGGTTTTTGGGTGACTGGTGGGGATATTAATGTTGTAACAGAACCCAAGGATGGAACATATTCTGCTAAATACGATAGTGTTGGGAATCAACACTACATACTTCAAAATCTTTTGACAGAAGTGAGTATTGGTGGTTGTTTAACTGTTTCCTCAACATTTAGTGCGTGGGTAAAATGTTCATCGTCTGGAAAAATGCTTCAAGTTATGATAATATTCAATACTGGAAATGGAATTGACACAAAAACAATTACTTTTTATTCTCCCAATACGGATTGGTTTCAAATAAATCTGCTTCCATACATACAAGAAGGACAATTGACAGATAGTGGAGATACCATAAAGTCGGGTTGGAGAATAAGCACCATTGGATTTTATTTCACTCAAGGTTATTATTGGTGGTTAGATAGCGTTGTGTTGCAACCATAATACTTAAATATTAGCAAAAGTATATATAAAAGGAGTGAATCGTGAATTGAGCAAAATTTCGATGAGGGTTTATCCTAAAACTATCTATACCGATATTGTTGGAATGCCCGACCCAATGTTGCTTGGAATAACAGTCCATTACTATAATCATTCAGATGTAAATTTATATATGAAAATGTTTATAGACGGTCCAAGTCCTTGGAGTTCTAATGCAGTTGAATTGGGTTTACTGAATTCTGGCTCAAACACATATATAAATCTTGATAACTTTACGAGTCGAACTAAACCAGCATCGGCTACGACTGAAGCATTGACTTTGACATTGCGGGGATACTCTGACGCTGGATATTCCATTTTACTATATGAATTCACAAGAAGTCTTACTGTTGTTTTTATCAAGAGTGATGATGGAAGTTGGACTACTGATTTCTTAAATAATTTTGATGGCGGAACAGTTGAAGGTTGGGATATACAAACCGTCCTCGATGGGGGATTAAGTCCCACCAGAGCGATAGCAACTGATTATCTTCTATCTACGCCTTATAGTTTAAAGGGTGATGGATATTCAAATTGGAATGGTAATCCTCAGACAACTTGGGGTCAACAACTAAAAATTCTCAATGATGCCAATGAACTTGTTCACTTGGGTTTGGGAGCATTGATTCAAGGAGCGGCGACTGGAATACCGAGGAATAAGTGGATGCGAATTGTTGTTCCATTACCAGTAAATACAACATTTACATTGAAGATTTTTGTTGGGGGAGCTTGGACGAATGCTAATTATACAAAAACAATGTCTTTCCAACTATTCAAGAATTTTACAACGCCCAATAAAACCACAGTCTACGCAATCATAAATATTCGAATTAATTATGGGGGCATTCACTTTACTCCCCCCGAAGCCGCACAAGGTAGCATTTACATTTGGCTTGACGACTTTAAAATAATAAGTAAATGAACTAATCATCATTTCAGCCGTTGAATAATCAGAATCGAAATCCGAGTTAAAGAGAAAAACTTAAATAGTTCTAGTTCATTACTATATTGAAGTGATAAAAATGGGTTGGGAAGAATTTAAACAATCATTGAATGATATATTATCTGAAATTATGGACGCATTGAAAGTTTTCGAAGACAGAGTAGTGGAAAAAATTCAAGTGTTGGAAGGATTTATCGCAAGTTTGGATGAACGTGTAACTAAACTTGAGAATGTGAATCCAGAACCACCTACACCAGAACCAACGTTTGTTATTCCAGAAGACCATCAAAAAGTTGCCGATAAAGTCAAATGTTATTATCCTTGGAAAGATTTAAGAAAGGTATGTGTCTGGGTTGGAAACGAAGAGGGTAAATGGAGCGAAACGTGTTGGCTGTGGATTTTTGACAATGACGAAAAAGGAAGTTCAGACGTTGCTCTTGTGATGACAATAATCAAATGGGATACTTATTATAGTCTTGAATTCGGACGTATGGATGGAACAGATGGTGAAAAAGCTACAGTTGAAGTAGAAGGATATGGAAAATATGAGAACATCTTTGACAGACCAGAAACTCAGAAAGGATATTGGGGAATTCCCGTAAATCCGTCATAAAATTCTATTCTTTTTTATTAATTTAACGTAGTTACCCATAATTGGGCATATATCGTTAAAAATTTTAAAAAACTTTATTGACGGATGCAAGGTAGGCTCGTTCAATAGGCATTTTGCCTCACTTCATCGCTTTCGACTCTGGATACCTATCACGCCGAGACTCACCATAACTATCTCGACTTTAAGAGTTCATGTAATAGTTTTCCTTCGAGTCGTCCCGCAACCAATTAAAATATATTAGATGAACTATTTAAACTTTTCGGAATTGGCGATGGGTATGGGATTCGAACCCATGCGTCCCTTTTGGACACGGGTTTAGCAGACCCGTCCAATAAACCACTCTGGCAACCCACCATGTTTAATCAATTGATTAATCAATGGCGGAAACATCGGGAGTCGAACCCGAACCTCTTGCTAGACAGGCAAGTATGCTACCATTACACTATGAATCCATTGGTCTCCTCACTTGGATTTGCACCAAGACCATTGAGGTTACGGCTCAATATGCTACTTTTACACCATGAAGAGATGGTGGGACTACTCGGAGTCGAACCGAGTCCACATGCGTCCAAGGCACGGATGCAGCCATTACACTTTAGCCCCATAGTGGTCAGCCATGGAATTGAACCAAATCTTGAACTTTGTAAGAGTTCCGTGCTACCATTACACTAGCCGACCATGGCGGAGACGTAAAGAGTCGAACTCTAACCGCTTGCTTCGAAGGCAAGGATGCTATCCATTACACCACGTCTCCAACGCCGCCCCTTGGAGTCGAACCAAGACCTCACGGATTAACAGTCCGTTGCACTTACCGTTATGCTAGAGCGGCAGAGGGCTTAGGGAAGGATTCGAACCTTCTTAGATGACTTCACAGACCATCTTGCTAACCATAGCACCTAAACCATTTATCCGATACAAAATTATATCGGTTGCGTTTATCCGATACTTTTTTATATCGGTTGAGTGGACTATAGGGGATTTGAACCCCTAACCCTCGGATTAAAGGTCCGACGCTCTACCTTGTTGAGCTAATAGTCCATAGTGCGGATGATGGGAATCGAACCCATACCCGAAGTTTGGAAGTCTCCAATGCTGACCATTAACACCACATCCGCATGAGTGCGAGAGGCGGGAATCGAACCCACGCCGTCTTCATGGCACGAAGGTATGCTACCACTAACACCACTCTCGCATAGTGGAGTCTCTGGGATTCGAACCCAGACCAACGATTTGCAAAACCGTTATGCTACCATTGTCACCAAGACCCCATAGTGCTCCCGTGGGGAATTGAACCCATCTCATAGGTTTCTCCGCCTTTTAGCTTGAGAGCCTTTGAGCGACTTGAAAGCCTATGCTCCATAGCCAAATAGATTACGGGAGCAGAGAGCCGAAGGGGTGAGTCGAACACCCATGGACAGTTTACAAAACTGTTACTCTACCGTTGAGCTACATCGGCATGGCACAGACGGAGCGAGTCGAACGCTCACCATCCACGTTAGAACCGTGGAGCACTATCCATTATGCTACGTCTGTATATAGATACAACTTTGTATAGTCAATGGTAGTGGGTGGCAGATTGAACTGCCCCTACAAGCTATCTCCATCGGATAATATCAGAGGCGTGTCCTCAAGAAAGAGACAATTTCTTCCCATGACCAGCCAAAGAATTCCATACAGAAGTGAACACCTATATGGCAATGGTAGCATAGACGAACCCATTTTTCTGGTTCTTTTATCGCAAGAGCCGCAGTATTTGTATCTGGATGTTCAGTTCCATCTTTTCTATGTAGAGCATGTCGATAGTTCTTAGGCGGTTTTCCACAGATGAAACATACAGTTCCAAATATTTTATCCGCCTCTCCTCTTGCGTTATTATCCCATTCTTTTCTGTATTTATCATAGGCTTCTTTATTTCGTGTCATGGTTGTTCAGAGGATATATACTCTGAACGTGTATTTAAGTCTTTTCCTTGATTTAGACCCAATTTCAAAGGCTTGTCTCCTTATCCAAATAGATTAACCCACTTTCAAAATGCCAATGCAATTCGACCACAACAAGCACA
>Ga0315296_10001632_pt1 | contig 19512 bp, 17 predicted proteins | sample YL17G14_18_MG_FD_203921 | JGI IMG/M metagenome (GOLD analysis project Ga0315296, IMG submission 203921) | Sediment microbial communities from Yellowstone Lake, YNP, Wyoming, USA - YL17G14_18 | ecosystem: Environmental > Aquatic > Freshwater > Lake > Sediment | place: USA: Wyoming | collected...
AGGTATTTCTCTGCTCGAAATGGCACGACAGGTCCTGTCGAAATTTCCAAACCTAACTCCCTGAGTTTGAATGGCCACTTGTCTATCACATTCAGGACAGCAAAGTCGACGGACGAGCTGGGTATTTTTATGAAAGACTCTTCGGTTTTGTTAAGGATCAAGCCTGGGTCGGAAACGGTCAGCTTCTTGATTTTATCAAAATGCCCGTTTTTGCTTGTTGATATGACGATCTTCCCGCTGTGTGCTTTCACCGTCTTTTTTGCCGCTTTCAGTATGATATTTTCCTGCAACACCTCATCTTTTTCGAAAATTTCCTTCCGTGAGTCGAATATGTGAATGTGTGATAACTCAACATTGGTCAAAAACCACTGCCGAAACTTCTTATAATAAAGCCCCGAGCAAAAGCTTCTTGGAGTGATAAATACCATTTCTCCACCTGGCTTCAACATGTTTGCCGAAAGCGCCATAAAAAAGGTATATATGTTGGGTTGTCCGCAGACACAGTCACTCATAACAGAGGTTTGGGGAGAGTTTTTGTTAAGTTTATAGTAAGGCGGATTTGCGATAACAAAATCGTATAATATAGGTTCCCTATTCTCCCATAAAAGGCCATTCCCATTCACATATCCTTCATTATGCAATATGAAATCGCAATCACGAATATCATAGCTTACATTGAAGCCCTTGGATTCCAAGGTTTCCTTGCACGACTCCAAAACAACTCTCAAAAACGGCAGCAATTTGGGGTCGACCTCGTAAGTGTCAATCATTAAGTTAAAGGCACGACCTGAGTCTAACAATCGCTGACAAAAGGCAGCTGAAAGCACTCCCGTTCCGGCCCCTGGGTCCAGAAGCCTTATCTGGTCACACTTTATATCAAACATATTTGCCATGAAGCTGGCGACCTGTACGGGAGTGAAAAACTGACCTTTGGATTTACGTTTTTCCACACCCTGGTTCCTAGAATATAACTCGGCCAGTCTGTCTGCGTAATTTACCAATCCTTCCTCTTTTATTTTTGAGGGGACGTTCATGTATTGACCTCGTGGTATATTTGTCTCCCTGACTATTAAGTCTTTACCATACTGTCTCATTTTACGACGATTATTCTAACAAGCAAGGCTCCATTTTTGTAGGACATTTTTACGCCCTCTTACTTCTTGGCTTTTCCGAGTATATCGAACTTCAGGAATCGCCAGAACAGGCATTATCGGCATGTTTTGCAGGCCGTGGAAGGCAGGCATAAAATCTGTTTTTTGAACGATATTCGGTGAGTTTTGCACCCAACATGGCCAGGGTTGGAAAAGCTTCAAACTGGTGAAGGTCGTTACGTAAGCGTGACAAAAAGCTTTTAAACCAACCCACCAAACCCATACTTCCCCCTATATTCCCACCATGTGATGAATATGTATGAGACCGGCCAAACTTCGATGATCGTCGAAGGCTCCATTCTGAGGGAAAGCTACATACCGGAAAAGCTGTCTGGCAAGGAAAGCCAGATTCGGGAGATTCTGTGCTGCCTGTCCCCTATGCTGAAGAAGCGCAAACCCATCAATCTATGGCTGTACGGCCCATCTGGAGCCGGCAAGACAGCAACTGCCATCTATCTGCTCAACCATATAAAGGAAAAAGCCGGCATCAAGAGCATACTCATAAACTGCTGGCAGAAGGATAGCTTTTACGAAATCCTGGACGAAATCATATCGCAATTGAGAATCCTCGGAGCAGAAGAGCATCGCACCAGTATGAAACTGGAAAGGCTTCGCAGGTACCTCAATGACCAGCCCTTTGTCATCGTACTTGATGAGATCGACCAATTAAAGCCTTCAGAAAGGTCGACCACGCTCTATAACCTTGATTCGCTGGGCAATGTGGGAATTGTCTGTATCTCGAATTCCCGGCATCCTTTGTTCGAACTGGAGGAGCGAGTCCGTTCGAGGCTAAACCCGTACACAATGTTCTTCCCTGCATATTTCAGCGAGACTCTTGTGGAGATTCTTACCTACAGGGCGGAGACGGCTCTGGTGGCAGGCGTATGGTCTAAGAAGGCCCTAAGGCAGATTGCAGAGATGGCTTCAGGGGACGCAAGGGTTGCCATCCGTACGTTGCAAGCTACGGCGGAGTTAGCTGAAAATGAGCGGCTGGATACAATTTCCACACACACTTTGAAAAGGCAGTGGGATAACGCCAGACAGGCCAAGCAGGATCACATCCTGAAAAGCCTTACCGAAGACCACAGAATCCTGTACCAGATTGTAAAACAACGAGGTCAGATTCTATCCGGCGACCTCTGGGTAGAGTACCTTCAGCACTGCACACAGCTCAAAAGAAAACCATTGGCTCCAAGGACGTTCTCAGACTATGTGAACAGGCTTGCTCAATCGGGCCTCATAACTTCGGAGCGGGCGAGGGTGAAAGGAAAAGTTAGGCTTTTCAAGATAACTGCAACGGTACCTGTCGCACGGCTTCATAAGGGACCACAAAGTGAAAATCCGAATAACTTGCTGCTTCCGTACCGAAAGTGCAACAACTGACCAAGCAATCCTTCAAAAAGAGAGACCGCTTCCTTTGGCTTACCGCTGGCACACGGTCCTCTGAGCAAGGCGCAAAACTGACCTGACCAAGCGAAACATGAAAAGCAGTGGTGCACAATATTTATAACTGTAATCCCAAGAGATAGTCATAAGCCAATAAATTGGTGACATGATGGGACAGAGAAAATGCTTTGAATTCATCGTCAGAGACACCGTGCAGAATGTCGGGCTGAGATTAGCCATAGCCAAATTAATTCCTGACGAGTTAGATGTCAGAGCTGATAATCTGCCCGACGGCTCGGTCAGGGTTGTAGTGCGAGGTTATAAGGGGGACGTTATAAGATTCTGGGAACAACTCCAGAAGCAAGTACCCGGTAAAGCAGAAAACCCTACTTTTTCACAGCCAAAAGAGATAGTGGAAATGCCCATAGAAACTGACCGGTTCTTCCATAAGTTACAGTGTGAGCAGATGGAAAAATTTGTGGATGTCGGCCTGGATATGAAAGGTTCTATCGATGGCATGAGCGGCAAAATCGACAGCATGAACTCCAAGCTCGACACGCTGCCGCAAAACATAGCCAGGGAAATAGCCAAGTTCAGGAAGAATGGCTTATTGTAGAAAAGAAGTCTTATACCCCTGGTGTGAGAGTTTCGAATTATTTGCAGGTTTGGCACGAGGTATGCAGCGGATATTTTAACCTTGCCGCCAAACCGCTGGCATGAATACAAACGGTGCGTTGGGCTGTTTGGAAACAAAGTGGCGAGATTATCTCAAAGGACGGGGACACCGGGTCTCTGAGGAAGTGTATGATTCACACACATATAAAATCATCTGGTTGAATGTTTTTCATTTCAGCCTCCAATAAATCCTGTTTGTGCCCACGTGTTTAGAAATACACTTATGCCTCGACATGTTCTCAAGATGCTTCCTCGCAGTTATCCAGGTCATTCCACCCCTTTCCGATATTTGTTTGGTGGTAAGCGGTCTTTGTGCCCTCCATAGGGCATCTATAATGACCCTATCATGTGCTTTGAGTTTCTTTGCAGATGGCATCTTCTCAACATGCACTATTCTCCCTTTGCTGCGTTTTTCCTTCCCAGTAACCAGCAGCACCCTGTTCTCCCTGCCAGAAACCGGCTCCAGCTTTATTATGCCGCGCCAGCCCATGGACTTCAAAAGCCTTGAAACCTTGGCCTTCGAGAACCCCGATTCCTTCACTACATGCTTCTGCAGCGCATTCCCATCACTGGCTGCCAATATATTCACAACCCTTTTCTCGTCAGCGTTCAGCACAGAAGCTATCACCTTGGTCTTGTTGAACCTCAAAGCCCTTCTGGTATAGATATGTAGAGTGGATTTAAATGCAAAATAGATTTCCGAACATTGATTATTATTGCTTTTTCACGAAGTAGCCTGTAATAATCCCGAAAAACGCAATACTGACAACGGCATACTCCATATAAGTCATGCCTATGCCGTATAGTTGGTCTGACGTAAAGCTGCCATACATTGCGTTAGCATCAACATAGGTTTCGTTGTAAAGCATCTTGAGATTCACCATGTTATAGGCAATATCAACGTTATGCCATCCGACCATGAAGGAGTAGACGGATGCCACAAGCCCTATTATTGAAATCAGGAGCAGAACCTTATGCAGTATGCCAGCCATATCATTTTTTAGCAGAACTGCCTATTTATTAGCAGAATTGAATTTATTAGCAAATGAGCCAAACCAAAGAACAGCACCGAAAATACATGCATGAAATATGGTATCCCAAGCACCGCAAGCAACACATAGAAGGCGTAATACGAAGCCAAATAAAGCGTGAAATCCGAATAAAGAAGTCTATACTGAAGGAATTAGGAAATCGTTGCAGCGTATGCGGTTATGACAAGGATATTCGTGCGCTCAAGATATACAATCCGCAATGGCCAGGAACCAATATTACATTTCTTGTCGGCAAGCTCGGAGTCAAAAGATTCAAACACGAAGCCATCGAGAATGGCATGGTTATATGCTGTAACTGTCTTGAAATCAAACGTTCGGGAAATAAACCATTCTAACTGGAAATTATTTCACAAGGGGTGTGGCTTCGCCTGAGTTCGTTAAAAAATAAAAAAAAGAAAAAAGAAATTTCTTTTCTCTAGGCTTAAACTGCATAGGTCAACGTCCCCTGGATTAACATCTTGGCTAGCTCCCTTGTGTCTTTTGCCAGCGTACCAGCAACGATAAGTGCCCTTGAACCGTCGGTGAAACCGCCGGTCACTTCCTTTATGATTCCAGTGGTGTATGCCCAGTTGTCGCAGGTCACATTGCTCGATGCCAGAAGCTTTGCAACGAGGCTGTTAGCGCACGGGCCGCCGACCAGTATAAGGTCTGCGCCTGGTGCCGGGTTGTTTACAACCTCTGAAGCAAGTTTTCCTATCGGGCTTGTTATTTTAATTGCCTGCTGGACTGTTCCTGCAGTACCAGCACCGAATGCCGGGTTGTCACCAATAGCAACGGTCGCTACCGCCTGCTCGTCAGGATATGTTATCTCAACAAGACCCTGGCTGTCAGTATCGGACTTGACGAACGTGCCGCGCCTGTCTACATAGTTAGTGACGCTTGTGTCGCTCTGCAGACCTTGGCTGTGCTTCGTTCCTGTTGTAAACACCGGTGTGCTTACTGTAACTGCAGCCGTACTCCCGCTTCCTGCCGTTATGGGTGTCAAGATAAAGTCCTGGACATCCGTGTTTGTAGAGTCCTTGGCCTTTTCTTCCTTGAAGACGACTACCGGATAGCTTGCGTTGATTGCTTGTGTGGAGCCCCTGAATAAGTTCACATATGTATTGTTAGTGGTACCAGACTTCACAGTTATGTTCCATGTAAGCCTGCCGTCGTCGCACATGACGCCTGAGCTGTTCGCTGTTGTTATGTTGTATGTTGTCCCGCACATCACCCCGTCGAAGCCGCCTGCTCCCAAGTGGTCGACTCTTACAGTAGTTGCTGAGCCAGCTCCACCAGGAAGTTCAAGCGTTGTATTGCCTGCTGTTCCCGGAATCGAGAAAGACGATAACGCGCCCATGCTTCCTGGCACAAGTGTTATCCAGCCCCCCTTGCTTGTTTTCACAAGCGGGTAGACCGTAAGAACCGAACCAGGGTTGTTAACAGCTGCCGTGCTGCCCCATGTGAAAGACATGGAACCAGTGCCTGTTGTGTCAACCAAAGCTGTATAGTAAGGCTGGCCGTCTATATACATCGTCCCGGTTGTGTAACCTGCGTTTGTCAGGTAAAACTTGGATGTTGCATCTGACATTGCATCCTTAAGCTCTATGTAGGCTCCGGACGAACCCAATGTGCTTGAGCTTGTGTACTGCATCACATGGCTGAACTCAGACTCGAATGAAGGCGAAAGCAACACATAGTCGCTCTTCTTCACCGTGTTATTCTCAATTACTACATACGTAGCAGTTGAGGTTGAGTTCAGGTCTGGAGCAAAGCTTGTAGAACTTGTGTATGCGTATGTCAGCGTCTTCTCACTGCCCCTGTAATCGGCGAACTTCAGTGTAGCAGCCGTAGTGCCTGAATTGTCGACTGTTAGTTTTTCTGTCGTACCGCCGCTCAGGCCACCCAAAGCGATTTTGAAGTAACCGAACACTGGATCAACAAAGGCGTTAGCAGCACCCTGCTGTGCATAGTCTTTGCTATTATCCTTTGCAGCCATTGCAATCTCAAGCTTCGATATGCCGTTGTTTGGCGTTCCTGTCAATGAAACAAGCGTGCCATCCACTGTTGTGCCATCGCCTGTTCCCTTGGTGACATAAGTTCCATTTGTCAGTGTCAGCTTGTTCGTGCCGAAGCTCAGCTTCACGCTGTTCTGCGCCTGGTCAGTTGACGAAAGCCAGAACACGTCCTCAACGTATACCGGAAGTCCGGATATGCTGTAAGACGAGCCCTTAGTCACGGTCTGTGATTCGCCATTGATTGAAATCGCAGCTGATGTGGCGGCCGATGCTCCAAGCACCTTGACAGTGTACTCAACACCGCCGACTGTCACCTTCTTCTCCTCTCCGCCAGACATTGTTTGGGTGAGCGAGCTTCCGTAAAGGATAAGCTTGTAACCGCCAGCAGCATCGAACGTACTCGTGGAACCGATTGTGTAATCGACGCCAAGAAGCTTTAACTTCTTGTTCTGCACGTTGGTGCTCGAGATGTTCAACAGCTTGTTGAATGTAACGCTGTAGTTGATAACACCTGGAGCGCCTGCTGTGGTGCTAAGGTTGAGCATATAGTCGGGATCAGTAAGGTCGCCCCCACTGTTTCCGTATATTACCCACGAACCACCGCTCTGAAGCGTCAGATACTGGTCATAGTTGTATGTCGTACCTGCTGAATCAGTAAGCGAGCCTGAACCAAGAAGTGTAGGCAAATCACTCTTTGTGAGAGTTGACTTGACTCCCGACTTGGAAAGCGTGTCACCAAGATACAGCTTTGTGTTGGTTGTGCCTATTTCAGCACCGTCGGATACTCCCATGCCTGCAGCCCCCGTCGAAACAGATGTTGTTGCATAGCCCGCTACTGCCGCAGCGATGTCCGCAGCGCCAACGACGTCCTGAGCGAATCCGCTTGCCGCGGTTGCGCCATCACCTATCACAATAACAGGTGAGTTGAGTGCGCTTCCGCTTACCTTAACGTAATCGCCCAAGCTTGTGATTGGTGCAGCAAAGATTCCCAAGGCCAGTGTTGCTCCTGCAGTTATGGCAGCTAAACTACCTGCCAAAACTTTTATGGTTTTCATACCTTTTTTACCCTCCTATATTAAATGCCCAGACTAGATGCTTGCGTGATGTTGTGTATCCCGTCTGGAACAATAAAAGCTTCTTCTTTGAGGCGGCATATAAAACTTCTGTGAAACAGTTTCTTTGAGAGATTTGAAAGCGATTAATTATTGTTTAAAAACATATAGAGGTGCATTTTTATTGCTATAAAATGTTCCAAAAGCAAAATAAATGCTTTTTAGGTTAAGATAAACATTTTTTCATAAATGCACCATAGGTGCATTGGGCACTTTAACAAAAGCGTCTAAATGGAGTCTATGTGCGGCATAAGGGGCATAGAACATAGCCAAGGAAATAGCGAAGCTCAAGAAGAATGGTTTATTTTAAAAAAAGACTTATATCCCTGTTGTGAGAGTTCCGGATTATTTGCAGGTTTGGCACAAGCCACATGATAGAGATTTTAACCTTGCTGCGAAACCGCTGGCATGGATTTAAATCAGCAGCTGGGCTGCCTGGAGGCAAGGTGGCGAAAATTACTCGAAGATCGCGGCCACTACATTTACCAGAAACAAGCTCATGTTAGCGTAGTCAGAAGCCGTAACACCATAAACGGTTTCCGCTGTCGCTGGCTGTTATTGATAGGATGCGACCCTAAACGGGAGCTAACCAGATCCGAGCAGGCATATATCCGCCAGCATTTAAGGCAAGCCAAACCATATAAGGAAACCACATACCTTGTTGTCGGATTTACAGATGAGCCAAAACGTATCATCGCCATTCCTGCACGTGCAGCCCTTAAAGCCGGGTATATCCGTTCCGACAAAGGCGGTATAGCCTGGGATGATTAAGCAAACAGAAAATACTTGAGGGCTTGATGAATAGGAACAACAGGGACAGGGATAACAATAGGAATAACGTTAGCCCTAGCCCTGCAGAAAATACAGACCCGACCACCACAAATTCTCAGCCTGCAGATATAAGCGGCATTCTCAATGAACGCATCCATAACCTTCGCGATGCCATCGATGAAATTGACAGCGCCCTGGCACGGCGAAAAGTGCTGAACATCCGCTTTCTTGAGCAGATTGAACGTGAAAGGGAGGAAGCGATACGCCAGTTGGAGACGCTTCAGCCTCCCTGGCGGGCAGGGTTCTATCCACAACTGGAATTCCTGCGGCTAAGCCTGCATAAGAGCATTACCAGCAGGGCCCATAACCATCGGGGCGAAGAGTTGAAATACTGGGACGATATGGTGAACCTGGCAACGGAAAGACGGAAGTTCCTCGATGAGTACAAGGCGTTGATGGGTATGCGCAGGAGGCTTGGCAACAATGAAGATAGATGAGGTATTCCGCAAGCTGCGGCCTCTGATGGGCCCCAAGCTTGACTTGCTCTGGCAGGAGTATGTAGTAGCTGATGCTTCAGTTCGTGGCCAGATTGAGCGTATTTTGCGTATTGAGCTTGCCCAGAGGTTAAATGAAACCTTCGAGAGCAACTATATTCTTTTGAAGCTGCCTCCGTGCGAAATTGCGGCCGGTGACTATCCGGTAGGACAGATTTGTTATGCCAAGAAGGAATATTATCCTTTTGGCATCAGGGAGGAAGAATTTATCCAGCACGTGGGCATTTTCGGCAGGTCCGGCAGCGGCAAGACCAACCTTGCATATCTATTGGTTCTTGACCTCGTCAAGGCAGGTAAACCGTTTCTGGTATTCGACTGGAAACGCAATTACCGCGATCTTCTTTCGCTGCCGCAGTGCAAGGACCTTATCATTCTGACTGTTGGCAGGAACGTGGCACCATTCAGGTTTAATCCTTTGTTTCCACCACCTGGCACTCAGGCAACTGTCTGGCTAAAAAAGCTTATTGAGGTCATCTGTCATGCGTATTTTTTAGGTGAGGGAGTAACGGTTCTTTTGATGCGTACGATAGATAGTCTTTACAAAAGATATGGCCTCTATGACGACCAGCCTGTGCGAATACCTACAATGTCCCAAGTAAAGGACTTTTTGTTAGAGCGAAAGCCCAAGGGCAGAGAAGCAGGCTGGATGGAATCCGCCCTGCGCGCGGTGGAGGTACTGTGCTTCGGTGAGATGGGTTATGTCCTGAACAGCGAAAAGCCGATAGATATTACCAGCCTATTAAATAAGCAGGTAATACTTGAGCTTGATGCCCTGACCAATGCGGATAAGACCTTTCTTATAGAATCCCTGCTGCTCTGGATACACCATTATCGTATGGGGCAGGAGACCCGCGAGAATTTCAAGCATGCCATCATCATTGAAGAGGCACACCATATCCTTCTCCGCAAAAAACAGGAAGCTACAGGCGAAGAGACCGTAACCGATATTATCCTGAGGGAAATCCGTGAACTCGGCGAGGCAGTCATCTGTATAGACCAGCATCCGAGTCTCATTTCCAAACCGGCTCTGGGAAATACCTACACAACCTTTGCCTTTAATCTGAAGCATAGAGGCGATCTTGCCATGATGCAGGATTGTTTATTGCTGGACAGTGAACAGACCGATTATCTTGGAAGGCTTGAAGTTGGCTGGGCTGTGGTGAAGCTGCAGGGGCGCTGGTTCTGGCCTTTTCTGATAAAGCTGCCGTTAATTGAAGTAAACAAAGGCAGAGTCAGCGACCAGATGATTGGACAGCGTGCAAAACAGTACATAGAACCAGCAGAATCTGAAGCGATTTCGGGCGGAAGGGCTGATTTTGCTGCGGATGAGGCGCAAGACACGCAAAAGATATCTATTCCAGAAAGGGACAAGAATGAAGGAGAGAAAGATGAAAATAGGTGCGCAATTAAGCTTACAACGCAGGACCGAAAATTTATGTTGGATGTATATCAATATCCTACATCTTTTGTTACTGAGCGTTATCTGCGTCTGGGCTTGTCGGCGCGAAAAGGCAATAAAATCCAGCAGGCTCTTTTAAACAATGGCCTTCTTACCTCTGCTAATATTTCTGTTGATAGGAAAATTATTAAAATACTTGGTCTGACCGAGCAGGGAAGAAATGTTCTCGGCATCAAATCGCAATCAAGCCGCCAGGGAGGTCCTGTACACAGGTACTGGCAGTATCGTCTGGCTGAGCACCTTAAAGCCTGTGGTTATAATGTTGAAGTTGAAGCTCCTGTCGGGGACGGTAAAACCATTGACATTGTGGCTGAACGTGACGGAAAACGCATCGCCTTTGAGATTGAGACGGGTAATTCTGACGCGGCTGGTAATGTACAAAAATGTCTCAGCAGTGGCGTAGATATGGTTTTTGTTGTTGCTGCCTCGCATGAAGCTAAGGATGCGCTTGCTTCGATATTACCAAAGCAATCCAAAATTAGGCTTTTGACGGGAAGCGAGGCGATAGAACACGCTTATCTATCGGAGTGCCTAAAGTAACTTAACCATCAGCCATTCCAGTTTGCCTCAATTAATTCCCCCATAATCTTTGGGATGGTTATAAAATGAGCTTGCACTGGCAAGGTGTAGAGTAATAGGATATATGATACTATGAAGTCGTTTATCACGGCCTCCATAATCGCTCAACGGCTCTGCTCACCGAGCAGGGATGGCCAAGAGCTTCTTCCGCAACTCATAGCAAAACTCATTACAGCCAGCATATCCAAAGAGGCAATTCGAGAATTCCGCTTCCCGTATGGCGACCAAATCTACCTCCACGGTGTAGACGGGATTCTGGCGGTCGATGACGATGTTCAGAATCTCTATGTGCCCAGTGGCATTTCTGTGTGGGAAATGGGTACTTCGATGGACCCGAAATCCAAGGCCGATGAAGACTTTGATAATGCAAAGGATAAGCTGGCCCAAGCCTTTCCTAACGTGATTCCCGCTGTCACTCCTAAAAAGGCAACCTTTGTTTTCGTAACATCGACGTCATGGGAGGCAGGGAAATGGATCAAAGAGAAACGTAGGGTATCGAACTGGAAATCCATAAAAGTCCTCGATGCAGTTGCCTTGGAGAAGTGGATCGATCAGTGTCCCGCAGTCATGCTATGGTTTGCTGACGTGTGCGGTCTTCCGGCAGAAGGACTCTATGACGCCGAGCAATACCTCCGCAGAGTTGGCATCGACTTTGGTGTTTCCGCTATCTCACCAGAGCTTATTTTGGCAGGCCGAGATGAGGACATGAAACATTTGAGCGACCTTGTCCTTCAGAGCAACGCTGAAGTGTATCTTCGTGGCGAATCTGTAGAGGAGGCTGCAGCATTCCTGGCTGCGAGTTCGCTGAAGGAAGCCAATGCATACGGCAAGGAACCTCCATTGATATTTGCCGATTCGCGAGCAAATCTGACTCTTCTGGCCACTACTGGTGCCGAAGCAACAATAGTGCCTGTAGATTCGGAAGCACTTGCACGAATCAAAACTATTGCAGGACATAAATGGCGGCTGATTATCCCAGAAATAGAATCCTTCACTCCACTCAGTGCAGTGGGAAAGAACCTGACGCTTGGCCGATGCAAGCGTGCTGCCGTTGAGCAACATCTGATGGATAAAATGAAGTTTTCTGAGCATAGGGCAAAGCAGATAGCTCGAGACACCAAAGGATCTTTGATTGCACTGTTGTGGCTTGTAGGTTCAGGTCCGATAGGCGTCCCACGTTGGGCCAGCCGCAAGGATGCTACTACACACGCATCGTTGATGTTGGCTGGCTCTTGGATAGGTAGTAACGTGAATGACACGAAAATTATCGAGCGGCTTTCTAGACAAGCGTACCGGGATATTGAGACGCTTTTACAATCTGCTGAGATTCCCGAAGGCCCCTGGATTCACCGTGGCGTAGAATGGCTGTGTGCCTCCAGGGATTTTGTCTGGAATCAGTTGGTTGGGAAGGTAACTGAAACAATGCTAGGTGATTTTCACGGAATCGTCCGCGAGGTCGTTGGTGAGAAAGACCCATCATTAGAACTGTCCCCGTCAGACCGCCGTATGGCCAGCATCCTTGGCAAAACACGGAAATACTCAAGCTCCTTGAGAAAGGGATTGGTAGATTCCATTGCCCGGTTGGCGATTTTCAAACACGACGGCCAAGCTTGGGCAGATCAAATTGTGGGAGATCTTCTTAATCCGGAGGATTCTGAGGCGTTTAGTCAGTGGCTATCTCTTACCGACGTATACTCAGAAATCGCTGAGGCATCTCCTGATGTTTTCCTTAAATGCCTCGACTCGATGCTACGATTGAAGGAAGCCAAACAGTTCTTTCAAGATGCGGATAGTGATGACTTCCCATTCGGACCTACAAGTGCTCACGTGTATTTGCTCTGGGCTTTGGAACGGCTAGCCTGGCAAAAAGAGTATTTTCCGCGTGTCTTGAGTATCTTGGCTAAACTGACCGAAATTGATCCCGGGGGAAAGACAAGTAATAGACCCATACACAGTTTAGTCACTATCTTGCTTCCGTGGAGCCCACAGCACACCGAGACTATGCAGAGCGCGGCCCAGGCGCTTAAGATGCTCTACTCAACCTTTCCGACAATCACGTGGGATGTGTCTATTGCATTGCTACCAACTTCGCATAGTGTCACATCGCCGACTCCAACACCAACCTATCGCAAGCATCCCGGCAAGCGTGAAGTCACTGTTAAGGAATACTGGGAATTTGTCCGCACAGTGGTTGAAATGATGACCCAGTGGGCTGGTAAGAACACATCACGGTGGGCGTCTTTGGTCAAGGCATACCCAGAAGTTCGGCGAGGATATCCAGAAGCTGGGCAATTAATTACAGATGCCCTTTCCAAGCTTAGTATTGACACGATGAGCGAGGCTGATAAAGCCATTGTTCATGATGCTCTGAGAGGAGTGATAGCGCGCCATCGGGAGTACCCAGATACAGACTGGGTATTACCTGATTCCGATCTAGAACTCTTAGAGAGCCTGCAACAGCGGTTCAAACCTGAAGATGTAGTTTTGCAGTATAGCCATCTCTTCTCATGGAACCCAGATGTCCCTGATGCACCGATGAAACCATACGAAGATGGATGGAATGAGTGGATTGCTGAAAAGAGAATTCACGCCGTTGAGGCAGTTTATGATCAGGATGGCTTATTGGGTATTTGCCGTCTCGCTGAGTCAGTAGTTCTTGCTGATTATGTTGGTCATGCGACCGCGAAGCTGAAATTGTTGGAATCCGAGATGGTCCAACTGCTCCAAAAGGGTCTTTCTGAAGCACCAGACAATTATGCAAAAAACCCGCTTACGAGAACGGCCAAGGCTTATGTGTGGAGCATGTATAAAGAAGGAGATGAGAAGTGGCTGGAATATATTCTTGCATGCCTAGGTATGTCTTGGACACCGGAAGCATATGCAAATCTAGCATTAAGTCTTCCTGCTTCACCCAAGCTGTGGAAGCGGGTTCAACAATGGGGCAAGGAGGCCGACAGGCTGTATTGGAGAAATGTCGAGATTCTCGGCGATGTTGATATTCAGGAGTACTGGCCGCAGGTCTTGAACAAATGGAGTGAGGTAAAACGCCCATGGTCATCGATAGAACTTGTTGCTCGATTGGTGGACGAGCAGCACGCCGACACCACGTGCAAAAAGCCGTCGGCGGAACAGGTAATGAGTATTCTGGATCAAGCACTGCAGGCGGATGAGAGTGTGGAGCCATTACGCCGGGATGGAACTATGCTAAGCTACTACGTTGAGCACTTATTCCTTTTCCTTGATACGCAAAATGTAGACCCGGAACGAATGGCTCGGTTAGAATGGGGTTGGCTGCTCGTACTCGATCATACAGATCGTGGAGCCAAGGTTATACAAAAACAGGTCACTTCGTCGCCTGAACTCTTTGTGGAATTGCTGAAGGTACTATTCCGCGCAGAGGGAGAGCCGAAGAACAAAGATGTATCAGAGGAAAAGAGTAAAATCGCTGAACAGGCGTTTCATCTTCTCCAAAGTATCAACACAATACCCGGTTATCTGTCAAGCAGTGTGGATGAGATAGTTGACTCCAGCGCACTTCGGGAGTGGGTCCAAAAAGTTCGCAAACTGGCCCAGGATGCAGGTCGGCTTCTAGTGTGTGACAGCCAGATCGGTCAGATTCTATCCTATGCCCCTCCGTCATCGGATGGTTCATGGCCGTGCGTGGAAGTCCGCAACCTGATTGAGGAGATTCAGAGCCCGAAGTTGGAGAATGGATTCCAAATCGGCAAGTACAACCAAAGGGGTGTCGTCCGCCGAGGTAAAGGTGGGGGACACGAATGGGCCCTAGCCAAGAAATACAGAGAACTAGCAGAGAAGGTGCGGACTATGTGGCCTCGGACAGCCAGTATTCTCGACGGTCTTGCCAGAGGATACGAGAAGGAGGCAAGACAATGGGACGAGCAAGCAAAGCGGGATGAGTATAATTAGCATTTCACTGCAATGGTCGCAATGTATATAGGCCAACTCGGTGATTATCCTCAAGCAGATGAAGGATTCACATATGAACATTCCAAGTCGTGAAGAATTTCTTAGTGGTTGTGAGGAATTTGAAAAACACGAGAAACGTGATGCTATGTACAAAGTAGCAACTTTCCTTGTGTCCCATTTTTGGGGCAAACCTTCAGATATGGCAGATGGATTGGGGGTATTACTGCTCACGTGGAACCAAGCATTTTACAGATATGGAATTTTCGATTTTGACAAACTTGAAAAATGTATAACGGAGAACTGGGAAAAAATTGAAAACTTTAGAAATCGTGATCTTTCCAGTTTATCAGATATCGATGTGGCTTCTATAAAGGAAGTGTTCGCTAAATTTCTTGAAGCTTTGAAAATTGATTCGGGCAAGAAACAAGGAACCAAGAGTCCTGTATCAGTAGCTAAAGCCTTACACCTTTTAGCCCCGAATTTCTTTCCACTCTGGGATGATAAAATTGCGCGGGCGTACGAATGTCATTATAACGATAGGCCCGCGGGAAAATACGTTTCGTTCTGCAAACTTACAAGAAACATGGTTGATGGTCTTAAAAGCTGCATTAACCGTCCAGATAAAACCGTCATCAAGCTTATAGATGAGTATAACTACTCCAAATATACAAAAAAGTGGATTTAGAAAGGCAGCAGTTTTTTCGTGGGTGATATTCATTGCTAACATTTGGAGATGTTAGCCCCGCTTTCTTGCCTTGCCGATACAGAATATCTTCTCCGGCTCAAGTCGAACCTCTATTTCTTCGTATCCGCTTTCTGCAAGAAGGCTCTCAACCTCCTCAGGTTCCCTGTACACCAAGTTCCAGTTTCCCAGAACGCTCATCGTTGAGGCAAGTTTGTGCCGCCTCATGTTTGCAATGAGGATATTTCCTTCTTGCACGAGTTGTTCCTTCACCGTTTTCAGGACCGATACTGCTGTCTCAAAGTCAAAGTAATCAATCAGCCCGGACAGGATGCCAACATCATATCCACCTACATCTGGTTTCATACGCAGAACATTGCCCTGGACATAGCTGATACATCCACTCAGCCCTTTCTGGGCAGCCAGAAGCCTTCCTTGTTCAATGGCATCAGGTTCTTTGTCTATACATACGGCTTTCACTGCCACGCTGCCGCGAAGCCTTTCGATAGAGCCGAGAACCTCATGTCCCAAACCAGCACCAAAACTAATTAGTTTGACAGGGTTGTTTATCTGTGCACGCTGCAAAATACATTTATAGATTTCCTCTTGTAGAACTCGGAGTCTGTTCCTGGCTTCCCTTGCAGAACGGCTGTTCAGGAAAAAGCGGTCAAGTATCTTTCGAGGCTCGTTTCTATAGACAATCTCCAAACACCGCCAACTGCCGGGCTGGCGGTGTAGAGTTCGCTACTTCGGGCTTACAGAAATGGGTCATCTGTGATCGCCAACCTTCAAGGGCTTAATTTGAGGGGAGCGCTGAACCAGGGCCACTCCCGGAACCCCCGCCAAGGACCCGGGCTCCCCTCTTTGATTCTATTATCGATAGTTCCTGCTGAGCTAGAGTACGACTCCGTGGTCGTATGTTCGAAACGCGCCCCCGCTATGAACCCCTGGAGACAAAATCCAGGCCTGTTTTTCAGCTCAAAATCACAGTTTCTTGAGGTTGTGTTGTAGGAGAATCCCTTAATGAATGTCGGAGTTGTCGGTTTACAGGAGGTACGAATTCTCGTATCCCTTTACAAAATCAAGACTTATCTATTGTCGGCCACGCAGACCCCGACACAAAGATCTGATAGGTCGTAGGTTCGAAACCCTCCCCCGCTATGAACCCCTGGAGACAAAATCCAGGGTGTGCCAAGGTAAGCTGTTGTGAATCAGCTGGACAATCCAGCCTGGTCAAAGGTTAGCCACCAGGCCAGAACGGAACTTAATTAAGGAAAGGTGAATGGTCAGCCATAACGCAAGTGAAGGTGTTCAGCCCCGAAATTTGTCTTGTTGCATTGGCCAAGAGTTTCTGAACTCTGAAGCCAGTATTGCTACACGCGGTAACGGCGAGTGTAACGGTCGTGGTGTGCCAAAATAGTGGGAAAAAACGGGTCCTTGAAGGTAACCAGCTTCACCGCGCCTAAAACCTGGCCCCAGGAGCTTTAGCATCTGTAAACTGAGCTTTCTCAGTAATCGGATGTGTATAGCTTTACTTTTGCGTAAAAAATCAATATGAAAAAGTCAGTCAGGTTGAGTAACTTGTACGTTGGGTTTTATCAGCAATCCTAAGGGTGCGTGTGCACATGATACTCGACGAAAGTAGCCCAAGAACTTCCGGGGAATTGCGTATCGGGATCTTCGGGATTGCAAGCAGCCCAGGCGGTTTCCTCGCGAATACTACCATCATTCTGTACCTGCAGTACAACAGCGTGTGCCGCAATGTAGAGCGTGTCAACTGGCCATCCGTCCAATTCAGTCAGATTGACCACATAAGTAAAATCAATTACGCTAGGGTTGTGTTTTGTTTTGTAGGTAAATTGACCCACCTTAGGGTTGCCATTGTTATTCATAGGAAAACCAAAGGGCGAAGTGGCGACATGCATGTGCGTCGAGGCTATGCTCCAGCCAGGTGCGAAGAGGTAGTATCGAACGGTCAAGGTGGTTTTACTGTTGTCGTTGTCGATCATGACCCAGCCAATAGGAGTATTTTGACCGGCGTACAATGTTGGATTATAAGAATCTGCTGATGCTGTGCTTGCCATTAGTGTGATAATGAAGGCAATAGTTAACAAACTTATCTTTTTCATTTTGTTTCTCCTCAAAATTGTTATTTTCTTTGCTACGTACCGCCCGCAGCTAACAATACTACTTAGTTTTCTTAATCCCTTAGTGTGAATTCAATCCGTTTGGTTACCTACAACTCTTATCTACATAAACTTCCTCCTTCCCAGCAATCGTTTTTCTTCTTCTCTATATATACCAACAAAATGTTATACCTGCTGTGTCGGCTGACAACACACATCCGCCATACAGGCCTATTCGAGTCAACATAGACAATTTGTCTCCTCCATGAGGCTATTATTAAAATTTTCTCTTATTTCTATGTATAAAAGCAATTTTGGAAACTACGTATTATTATACATTTACTCTTTCTTTTCCGTAAAGACATCAATAAGTTAATGTAGTATTTATTCATCATCTCCTCTGCCGAACTAAGCTACTGTTACAAAGTTTTTAGACAATGAAAACGGCGATTAGGGCATAAATCGGTCACCGAGTACGATATTGAGCCTCTGATTGTCTAAAAACTTATTGCAGGTACCTTAGCTGGCCTCAAGGAGTTGCACTATAACCATAGGGTTTCGTGGCGGTTTTTAACGTCAACTGTTAGTTGATTCACATTCGTATAGCCGCCGAACACTGGAGATGGCTGACGTGATACTTCGCGCCTCCTCCCGACCAACAAAACTTTTGAATTTTATTAAAACATCTCCAAAATATTTCAATCAAGTCTGTCGTACAATAAATCAATTTTATTATACATGAAGCCAAAATATCTGTCAATGTATTTTTTCTCAAACTTAGGGAGTTTTTGAAAAAGATTTTTGGGGGATGATTTACTCAAGGCGCACTCCTTGTGTATGACGATGTAAGGGGTAGTTAACAATTTTCTATAAACCCTTATTACACAAGGAGGTGCATTATGTTACACAAGGAGGTGCATTATGTTGAAACGTAAAGCTCTAATGGAATCAATATCGTCAAACCTGCACAACTTTCTCAAAAAAAATAGGTAACAATTTGTCAGTGCCGGACAAAAAGTTCCTGCGAGACAGCCTCGTAGGACTGCTTCGGTGCGGTAAACCTATCGTTTGTCAAATGGCACGGCACCTGCCAAATCAACGCACAAAGTTCCTCAATCTTTGAATTTATCATCATTGTCTAATTCAACCTGCATTGCAAGATTTGGCCCTAAACCTTGTGTTGCTCTAAGCAATGAAAACATTGGTGTAACATACTGCTGTATCGCAGTAACAATATTATTGTTTGAAATGCCTGCATATTTATAACTTTCTGCAATAACTCGTTTTGAAAAGCTTTCAAGCTCAGTTTTACATTTTCTACTCAGAAGTATATTCATCGTTAGCGTTCTTATATCAGCCCGGCTGCTGTTTGCGTTTGCGGTCAAGCCTGCTATTGAGAGGACAGAAACACTCGCTCGTGTCATATCGGAAAAACAAGATGAACTTCAAAAACTTCACGCCAGAAGCAATGAATATATTTTTCTTCGCGACAGTCTTAGCAATTTGCATACGAAAGTGGCTTCACAAGAGAAAGACTTTGAGCTGCTGCCTTTCTTAGAATCACTAATCCGAGAATGTGACCTCGTGAAAAAGGTTGCGACAATGAAGCAGCAAGTATCGCAGCTTGAGCCAAAATACTATGAGACAGTCGTTGAAATCAGGCTGGAGAGTCTGACATTAAGGCAGCTTGTTGATTTCTCCTGGAAGGTAGAATCATCAGAGGTCCTGGCAAAAATCAAAAGCCTTTACATCAAAAAGAATCTGACAAACACAGACTTGCTCGATTCAGTGGTTGAAGTACATAATGTTAAGTCGGCTCAGAGCTAAATTGCTTGCCCGTAATTTCGTAGACTTTTTTTTCACGGCGACCGCGGTTGTAATAGTATCTGTAGCCATCGTAGTAATGGCCGTAGCGGCTTTTTCTTGGAACATCGTTTACGACTACTCCGAGGATGCGGGCGCCCACGCTTAACAGACCATCACGGGCCTCTCGACAGATCTTTCTGTTGGATTTCTCTGCCCTCAGCACTAGAAGCGTTAT
>Ga0315296_10001633_pt1 | contig 19508 bp, 17 predicted proteins | sample YL17G14_18_MG_FD_203921 | JGI IMG/M metagenome (GOLD analysis project Ga0315296, IMG submission 203921) | Sediment microbial communities from Yellowstone Lake, YNP, Wyoming, USA - YL17G14_18 | ecosystem: Environmental > Aquatic > Freshwater > Lake > Sediment | place: USA: Wyoming | collected...
AGGCTTGGGGAGCAGGGCTTTCCCATAATGGGGACCTGCGCCGGCATGATCCTGCTGGCGAAGCGGGCTTCGGGGTTAAATCTAGAGCCTCTAGGGGTGATGGACATCGAGGTGAAGCGTAATGCCTTTGGCCGGCAGGTCGATAGCTTTGAGACTGACCTCGAGATCCCTGTTATTGGCGAGCCACCTTTTCATGCCGTGTTCATCAGAGCGCCCTGTATTGAAAAGGTGGGGGATGGCGTGGAGATTCTGGCGCGGCTGCCCAATGGTGTCGGCGTTGCCGCAAGACAGGGCAATATTGTCGCTTTGGCTTTTCACCCCGAGCTGACCAGCGACCTTCGCCTTCATCGTTACTTCTTGGACATCGTCGGCAATGGGAGGTGAGCGGGCAGGAAATGATTCGTTCCCTTTATCCAACTGATCTAATCTCACTCCATTTCTTTTCCCGGGGGGTCTTTCCTAACCAGGCCATAACCCGGGATAGGCTAGGTGGAGCAAGCCTGCTCACACCGCAGACTTGGCTTGAGCATTGGTTTCCGCTGGGGAGAAGGCGATATACCTGGGTCTGGCTAAACCGAGGGCGTATCCTCGGCGTTATCTCCGCTAAGAGCTGTTTCGGTTCCACTTCCTGGCAGATCGACTATCTTCGAGTTAGTGATGAACAGTGTTGCCTTGCTCTTGTGGACAAGGTGAGCGCTTTCGCCGTCGAGCACGGGGTAAAGAAACTCCTCCTTCGTCTTCCCCAAGATAGCCCGCTGGTGGAGGGTGTAAAGCGCTCCGGCTTTTTGGCTTATTCTACAGACTATCTTTATCGCTATAGAGGAGAAGCTGAGCCAAAAATTGGGGAATTACCCAATTTCCTTCGCCCCAGATCAAGCAATGATGATTACCGGCTCTTTGAACTATATAGTGCTGCTGTCCCGGCCCCGGTGCGCACTGCCGAGGGGATGACCTTTGAGGAGTGGCAGGAGAGCCGGGATAGGGGCTCATGGCTGCAGCGGCGCCGGGAATTCGTTTGGGAAAAGCAGGGTAGCTTGGTCGGATGGTTGCGCATCAGTGCTGCTAGAGGGATGGGATATTTTGAAATTATGCTTCATCCCGCGGAGGGGGAGAAACTCGCGTGGCTAGTGAATCATGCTTTAGTATCCCTCGATGGCAAGTCTCCGCTATTCTGCTTCGCTTCCGCCTTTCAAGGGCAACTGAGTAGGCTTTTGCTCACGATGGACTTCGAGGAGGTGGCACAGTACTGCGCCCTGGTCAAGGAGCTGGCCCTCAGGGTGAGAGAGCCATCTTTTATGCCAATGCAGGCGTAGGAAAAGACGATGTTTAAGAGAATTACCGATGACCTGGATGCCCTGATGGATAGGTTGCCTTCCGACATCGCTGAGCCGCTAATGCAGAGGGAGGATCGTAGCGATCTTCTGGAGGTGGTTCTGGACCTGGGGCGTGTGCCTGAGGCGCGTTATCCCAGTGGCGAGGTGGTGCTCAGCGAGAAGGAGGTGAGCAGGGAGGATATCGAATACATCGTTTCCCGTATTGGTGCCTTCAGTGGCGATAACCGAGCTGGCATCGAACGCACCCTGCATCGCATCTCTGCTATCAGAAACCGCGAGGGGCATATTGTCGGCCTCACTTTGCGCGTTGGGAGAGCGGTCTACGGCACCATAGGCATCATTGAGGACCTGATCAAATCGGGCAAGAGCATCCTTCTTCTGGGGCGACCCGGGGTGGGCAAGACCACCATGCTCCGCGAGGTGGCTCGTGTCCTTGCTGACGACCTGAAGAAGCGTGTTGTTGTCGTTGATACCTCTAATGAGATTGCCGGTGACGGCGATATTCCACACCCCGCCATTGGCCACGCCCGGAGAATGCAGGTGCCGACGCCTCAGCTCCAGCATGCGGTGATGATCGAGGCGGTGGAGAACCACATGCCCGAGGTGATCGTCATCGACGAGATTGGCACCGAGCTTGAGGCTCGGGCGGCGCGCACCATTGCCGAACGGGGTGTGCAGCTTGTTGCTACCGCCCACGGAAACACCCTGGACAACCTGATCATGAACCCCACCCTATCCGACCTCATTGGCGGCATCCAGACGGTTACCCTGGGCGATGAGGAGGCAAAGAGGCGGGGCACCCAGAAGTCGATCTTGGAGCGCAAGGCTCCCCCCACCTTTGATATCGTGGTTGAGATTCAGGACTGGGAACGAGTCGCCGTTCATTCCGATGTCGCTACGGTGGTCGATGCCCTGCTTCGGGGGCGTCCCATCCACCCCGAGGTTCGCTGGCTGGACGAAACTGCTGAGCTGAGAAGGGAGCAGGTAGTTCCAGCCAAGGGTGCTAGGGAGGGGCTTGCTGGCACTGCCAAAGTGACCAAAATCTATCCCTTGAGCATCAATCGCAGCCGGCTGGAGGAGGTGGCGAAGAAAATGGAGCTTCCGGTGAAGGTGGTGAATGATGTGGCCGATGCCAGCCTGCTGATGACTTCAAAAAGCTTTTATCGCCGCAAGCCGCAGCCCATCCACGATGCTGAGGCAGCGGGTATCCCTATTTATGTTCTCAGGAATAGCAGGGCCTCCCAGATGGAGCGGGCTCTGGCTAACATCTTCGACCTCGAGACCAGCACCGCCCCCTTCAGCTTTGCTATCGAGGAGGCAGAGCGAGCTATTGCCCAGGTGATGGAGGGCAGGGATTCGGTTGAACTCAGCCCCCAGAACGCCTATATCAGGCTTTTGCAGCACCAGCTAGCCCAGCGCTGCAACCTCGCTTCGCGGAGCACGGGCAGGGAGCCCCGGCGCCGGGTGAGGATCTTCCGCACTGGCGCCGAGGTGGGGGAGGAGAGATAGCTATTGTCCCTATTCATCACCTTTGAAGGCGGAGGGGGTTGCGGCAACGTCGGTTCTGATGTAAACTGAACTGACTGGAGGTGGTCGTGGGTCTATTTATTGTATTTGAGGGAGGGGAGGGTGCGGGCAAGACCACCCAAGCCCGCATTCTCTACGGTCGCCTCTGTCAAAAGAAGCAGCGGGCGAGAATCCTGCATGAGCCTGGCGATACGCCACTGGGGAATTCCATTCGAACCCTGGTTACCGCTCCCCGGGATACGCTCTTTGCCGGGTGGCGCAGTTCCCTCACTCATGCCCTAACCGACTCTCAGCTGGTAGCCAAGGATATTTGGCTACCAATCGTTCCCAGTGCTGAGCTTTTTCTCTTTGCCGCAGCTCGTGCTCAACTTGTTGCTGAACGGCTAAAGCCTTTGCTGCAAAAGGGTGCCATTGTTGTTTGTGACCGGTATAAATACTCTACCGTGGCTTATCAGGGCTATGGGCATGGTATGGATTTGGGCTTCATCACCACGGTCAACGAGATTGTGACTCAAGGCGTAGAGGCAGACTTGGTTATACTGCTGGATGTTGAGCCCTCAAAGGGCATTCTTAGGAAAAGAGGAACCGCAGAGATTAGCAAATTCGAAGTGCAGGACTTGGCCTTTCACCAGCGGGTGAGGCAGGGCTATCTTGAGATGGCAAAAAAGGAGCCAGAGCGCTGGCTAGTAGTCGATGTCTCATTGCCCAGTAAGGAGGTCACGCGCCTCATCTGGGAAAGGGTAGAGCATCTTTTTCACTCAAAAGGCCTTGTCCTGTGATACCAGGAATTGGTTTCAATGAACTACAGTTTGTTGCGCAAAAAGGGGTTGAAAAAAGACCAATAAAGTGTTATAATGTTTAGTTGGAATTAGCGGTTGAACCTTTAAATCCAGCCCAGTGAGGCTGGCAAGGGGAAACAGCAGCAAGGTAAGTACAAGGCAAGCCTCATCCTCTTGTCAGCAAGGGCAAGAGGATTTTTTCATGCCTGAAAAGCTGATCCTAAACCAGGAAGACATCCACCGCGCCTTAACCCGCATCGCCCACGAGATTGTGGAGAAAAACCATGGCTGCGATGGCCTCGTCTTTATCGGGATGCGCACCCGTGGCGTACCCCTAGCGAAGAGAATTGCCGCCGAGATAAAGCGATTTGAGGAGGTTGATGTCCCTGTCGGTGCTCTGGATATCAACCTCTATCGCGATGACGTTTTATCCTTGGGCTGGCAGCCCCCAGTTCGCCCCACAGTTATGCCCACCGACATCATGGGTAAGAGCATAATCCTGGTTGATGACGTCCTTTATACCGGACGTAGCATCCGCGCTGCCATGGATGCTCTTATCGATTTCGGCCGCCCCCGTTCCATTCAGCTCGCGGTGCTGGTTGACCGTGGACATCGGGAGCTCCCGATCCGTGCCGACTACGTAGGCAAGAACGTGCCTACCGCCGCGGATGAGGAGGTGGAGGTGCGGCTTAAGGAGACCGACGGCAGGGATGAGGTGGCGATTATAAGAAGCGATCGAGGGGGAGGGCAATGAGAATTACAAACCAAAAAGTGGAAAAGGCGATATTATCAGAACCTGCGCCTTCTTTAAAACAAGGGCCTTTACGCCGCCGTCATATCCTCGACCTGGACGACTTCACCAGGGAGGAGATAGAGCTGGTGCTTGAGACCGCCGATGCGATGAAGGAGATTCTGGGGCGAGAGATCAAGAAGGTGCCCACGCTCAGGGGCAAGACCCTGGTCACCATGTTCTATGAGCCCAGCACTCGCACCCGTGTTTCCTTCGAGCAGGCGGCGAAGAGCCTCAGCGCCGACGTAATTAACCTCAGTGCTTCCGGTAGCAGTACCGAGAAAGGGGAATCGCTCATTGATACTGCCCGCACCATACAGGCCCTGGGCGCCGATGTCATCGTGATGCGCCACTACCATGCCGGAGCTCCTTACCTCATCGCCCAGCATGTCAATGTAAGCGTAATAAATGGTGGCGATGGTTGCCATGCCCATCCAACTCAGGGTCTCCTTGACCTCTATACCATCAGGGAGTATTTGGGCACGGTGGAGGGGGTGAAGGTGGTGATCATCGGCGATATCCTGCATAGTCGGGTGGCTCGCTCCAATATCTGGGGTCTGACCAAGATGGGGGCGAAGGTGGTCCTATGCGCCCCGCCTACCCTGGTGCCTGTGGGCTTGGGTCCTCCCGCTTTCCCCTCTGTCACCATGGAACCAAACCTTGACCGCGCCTTGGGAGGGGCTGATGTGGTTATGCCCCTGCGCCTGCAAAAGGAAAGGCAACAGCGAGGACTTCTTCCCAGCATTCGCGAATATATCCAGTTTTATCAGCTTGACTCCAGGCGGCTATCGAAGGCCAAACCCGAGGCCCTGGTGCTTCACCCCGGGCCGATGAATGAGGGGGTGGAGATCACCCCTGAGGTTGCTCATGGCGCCCAGTCGGTTATTGAGGAGCAGGTAACCAACGGGGTGGCAGTGCGCATGGCACTCCTCTATCTACTTGTGGGAGGTGCTCAGTGACGGCAATCCCACTTCTAATTGTCGGTGGGCGCATCATCGACCCCAGCCAGGGAATCGATAAAGTTGGCGACCCTTTTATCGCCGAAGGGGGTATCGCCTGGGTCGCAAAGGGGATTGAAGACCTGACCCCTGAGCGCTACCAGATTCTCCACGCTGAGGGCATGATCGTCTGCCCTGGCTTCATTGACCTCCACTGCCATCTGCGCGAGCCTGGATTTGAGGAGAAGGAGACCATCGCCACCGGAACCCGCGCCGCAGCTAGGGGAGGCTTCACCACCCTGTGCTGCATGGCTAATACCAATCCCCCCATTGACACTAGGGCAGCGGTGGAATTCATCCAGAAGAAGGCGGCAGCCGAAGGAGCGGTTCGGGTGCTGCCCATCGGCTGCATTACCAAGGGGCGAAGAGGCGAGGAGATGGTGGAGATGGGCGAGCTTGCTGAGGCGGGCGTAGTTGCCTTAAGCGATGATGGAAATCCGGTAGCGGACTCGCGGCTGATGCGCTACGCCCTGGAATATAGCCGTTCTTTCAACCTGGTTCTCATTGACCATTGTGAGGACGTCTCGCTTTCGCAAGGCGGGGTGATGAACGAGGGCTGGGTTAGTACCAGGCTGGGGCTGAGGGGGATTCCCGCTGCCGCTGAGGAGGCCATGGTTGCCCGCGACATCGCCCTCGCCGAGATGACTGGGGGCAGGGTGCATATCGCCCATGTGAGCACCGCTGGTTCCGTTGACCTTATCCGGCGCGCCAAAGAAAAAGGAATCGCGATTACTGCCGAGGTAACGCCTCACCATCTGACCCTCACCGAGGAAAGGGTCATAGGATATGGCTGGGATAACAAGAAACCTTCCTCATTACCACTCTTCGCCTATGATACTAATGCCAAGGTGAACCCGCCCTTGAGAACGGCGAGGGATGTTGAAGCGCTCATCGATGCCATAAACGAAGGGGTCATCGATGCCATTGCTACCGATCATGCCCCCCATGAGGATGTGGAGAAGATGTGCGAATTTGATATCGCCGCCTTTGGCATCAGCGGCCTGGAGACGGCGCTGGGAAGCCTTTTGGCCTTACTCCATGGTGGCAAGATAGATTTGGCCACTCTAATTTCGAAGCTCACAGCTGAGCCGGCGAAAGTCTTGGGCAAGAGCGAGATAGGCACGCTCAAGGTGGGCGCTGCTGGAGATGTCACCATCTTCGATCCCGAAGCGGAGTGGGTCGTTGACCCATCGGCCTTTGCCTCCAAGGGCAAGAACACACCCCTCGCCGGCTGCTTGCTCAAGGGGAAGGTGATGGCTACCATCTGCCAAGGGCAGGTTGTATATAAGGACGATGCTGTTAAGCTGGAAACCATTGGCCGCCAGACAAGGGTTCGGGGGTAAGACTTGACTAAGAGGGGGTTTCTGGTGCTGGAAGATGGCTCGGCATATGAGGGCTACTGCTTTGGCGCCGAAGCCTCGGCTTATGGCGAGGTGGTGTTCAATACCAGCATGACCGGCTATCAGGAGATGCTCACCGACCCCTCCTATGCCGGACAGATCGTGGTTCCCACCTATCCCATGATTGGGAACTACGGCATCAATAGCCAGGACTTCGAGTCCAATCGCATCCAGGTGGCGGGCTTTGTCGTCAGGGAGGAATGCCATCTCCCTAGCCACTGGCAGAGTAGCTCTACCCTCCATGAATATCTGCTGGCGAATGGCATCCCCGGCATCGCCGATGTCGATACCCGCGCCATCACCAGGCGGCTGCGCTCCGAGGGGGTGATGATGGGGATGATAACCCGGTACTCGCCTGATGAGGTGCTTGAGCAGCTTAAAGAGGTGCCCCGCTATGATGAGGTGGATTTCGTGAAGCAGGTCACCACCGATGCCATTTACCGCTGGGAGCCGGCATCCGGTGAAAACTCGGCCTATCACATAGTTGTTGTTGACTGCGGCCTGAAGTTCAGCATCCTGCGCTACCTGAGCAAGCTGGGCTGCGCCTTGACCGTGGTGCCATCAACCACCTCTGCCAGGGATATTCTCGCCCTCAAGCCCGATGGCATCCTGCTCTCGCCTGGCCCGGGCGACCCTGCCCTTCCCTATCTTGAGGCGACGGTGCGAAAGCTAATTGGCAAGAAGCCCATCATGGGGATTTGCCTCGGGCATCAGCTTCTGGGGCGGGTCTTTGGCGGCAAGACCTTCAAGCTCAAATTTGGGCATAGAGGGGCAAATCACCCCGTTCGTGAGTTAGAGAACGGTCGCGTGCACATAACCGCCCAGAATCACGGATTTGCTGTGGATGGCGACAGTTTAAAGGGGGGTCTCGAAGTGAGCCATGTGAGCCTCAACGATGGCACAGTGGAGGGGCTGAGGCACCGCGAACTGCCCATATTTTCCATTCAATATCACTCCGAGGCATCGCCCGGCCCCAAGGACACAGTCAACTCCTTCGAGCGCTTCCTGGAGATGGTGAGGGGGTTAAAGTGATGAAAAAGGAAGAAGTTCAAAAGGTAAAGTCTGAGCTCTTAAACTACTCCTTCATAAAAAAATTCTTCGGGGATATTGTCGACCAAAGATTAGGGATTGAGTGTTACGAATACGGAATGCTGACTGCCCCGCTTCTTAATGAGCAAAGTAAGTCAGACTTGAAGAGATTACAAGATGTACTTCAACTTGGCGAAGCACACTGTACAGATTTCAAACTGATCTTCCAAGAAAGGGAGCTACCCAGAGACCCTACTATAGACGGGGAAATAATCAACATACTCGCCGAAGTAAAGGCGTTTGAACTTCTACACAGGTGGGGCTTTAGAGGGATTACCAAGATAAAGCGCGAACAAGGCACTAAGACAGTCGACTTTACCGCCAAAAGAAATAGCCAAAATTATGCGGTAGAAGTGACACGGCTCGGTTTAGCTAGATCAGAGAGGAAGAAACCCGAGTATGATAAGCTATCTAGACCTCCTTTATTTACTATGATTGATTCAAAGGAACCTAAGAATAGGAGCAGGATTGGAGAGGACATTTACGATGAAATTATAGACAAATATCCCCAAATAAGAGAATTCTGTCAGAGACAATTCCGTGATTGGAAAGGAATATTGATTATCTCAAATGGTCGTGATTATTTTGTGGCAGGCAGATATGAAAATAAACTATATGAACTTCAGCCCGGCACAGTGGCTCAAGTGCTTAAACAAGAGTGGGAATCACTAAAACAGGGGCAAGGATGTGAGTGCCTACATCATATAGCAATTACAATGGGTAAACATGCAGATAAGGCGATTATATACCCAAGCTTATAAAGTACAGGAGTAAGATTTGTCCAAAATCTCTAAAGTCCTGGTAATCGGCTCCGGGCCCATTGTCATCGGGCAGGCGGCGGAGTTTGACTACGCCGGCACCCAGGCGTGCAAGGCGCTCAGGGAGGAGGGCGTTACCTCGGTCCTGGTCAACTCCAACCCGGCTACCATCATGACCGATGAGGGCATCGCCGACATCGTCTATATCGAGCCGCTCACCGTCGAGGTGGTGGCGCGGGTCATCGAGCGCGAGCGCCCCGATGGGCTTCTCCCGACCCTCGGCGGGCAGACCGGGCTCAACCTCGCCGTTGACCTGGCAAATGCCGGCGTCCTCGACAAATACAACGTGCGCTCCCTGGGCACTCCCATCGATACCATCCGTAAGGCGGAGGACAGGGAGCTGTTCAAGAAGATGCTGGAGGAGATCGGGGAGCCGGTTCCCGAAAGCTACATCGCCAGGAATATGGAGGAGGCGTGCCGAGCTGCTGAAGCCATCGGTCTTCCGGTGGTGATTCGCCCGGCATATACCCTGGGCGGAACCGGCGGCGGCCATGCCACCACCATGGAGGAGTTCGAGTACATCGCCTCCATCGGACTGGCAGTTAGCCCGGCACATCAAATTCTGGTCGAAAAAAGCGTTGCCGGCTGGAAGGAGATCGAGTATGAAGTGATGCGCGACGCCGCCGACAACTGCATCACCGTCTGCAACATGGAGAACATCGACCCCATGGGGGTTCACACCGGCGATAGCATCGTGATCGCCCCGTCTCAGACCCTCTCCGATAAAGAGCATCAGATGCTCCGTTCGGCGAGCATCAGGATCATCAAAGCCCTGGGGGTTGAAGGGGGATGCAACATCCAGTTCGCCCTGGCTCCTCATCCGATGGTGGCCGAGCGATGGCCGCCGGGGGGAAGCAGCGAGGCTTATCAGCATCTGAAAAACGGCTGCCCTCCCTACTACGTCATCGAGGTCAATCCCCGGGTCAGCCGCAGCTCGGCACTGGCCTCCAAGGCGACGGGCTATCCCATCGCCCGTGTTGCAGCCAAGATCGCTGTTGGCCGGAGGCTGGACGAGATCGTGAACCGGGTGACGGGCAAGACTATGGCCGCCTTCGAGCCTGCCTTGGACTATTGCGTGGTCAAGATTCCGCGCTGGCCGTTCGACAAGTTCGCTTTAGGTGACCGCCACATTGGCACCCAGATGAAGGCCACCGGCGAGGTGATGGCTATTGACCGCTGCTTTGAGGCAGCGATCCAGAAGGCGGTGCGCTCCCTGGAGGTGAGGGCTAAGTCCCTGCTCTGGGAGGACTCAAGCTGGAAGGAGCGCTTCCCTCTGGAGCCTAATGACCTCCGCCTCTGGGCGATCATGGCTGCGCTGAGAAGGGGAGCGAGCCCCGATGAACTCGCCTGCGAGACGGGCATCGACCCCTGGTTCATGTATAAGTTCCAGAATATCGTTGATATGGAGAAGAGCCTCCTCTCTGAGACGCTGACCCCCGAGCTCCTGTGGCAGGCAAAGCGCCTCGGCTTCTCCGATGAGCAGATCGCAACCCTGGCCGACAGGCTGCCGGAGCAGGTCAGAGAGCTGCGCCATCGGTGGCAAATCTTGCCCGTCTATAAGCTGGTGGATACCTGTGCCGCCGAATTCGCCGCCGAGACCCCCTACTTCTACAGCACCTACGAGAAGGAGAACGAGGCTGAACCGCTGAAGGGAAATAAGGCGTTGGTCATCGGCAGCGGCCCCATTCGCATCGGGCAGGGCATTGAGTTCGATTATTGCAGCGTTCACTCCGCCTGGGCGCTTCAGGAGGCAGGCTTCAAGAGCATCATCGTCAATTCCAACCCGGAGACAGTTTCCACCGACTTTGATACCTCAGATCGCCTCTACTTTGAAGCCCTGGACGAGGAAAGTGTGCGCGACATCCTTGAGAACGAGGGCATCGAGATTGAAGGCATTCCCGGAAATCTCATCCCCTCCTCAATTGTGCAGTTTGGCGGGCAAACTGCGATCAACCTTTCCCAACCCCTGGCCCGCAGTGGCATGCCAATCCTCGGCTCCAGCGCTGATGCCATCGATGAGGCAAGTGACCGCCACCGCTTTGAGAATCTGATTAACCGGCTGGGCATCCCCCAGCCTCCCGGCGGCGCTGCCACCTCCATCGAAGATGCGCTCAGCGTGGCTAACCTCGTTGGCTATCCGGTTCTGGTTCGCCCCAGCTATGTGCTGGGGGGCAGGGCGATGGAGATCGTGCATAATGCCAGCGAGCTGATCCACTATATGAGCCTGGCCATAGAGCTTGACTCTCGACACCCGGTGCTCATCGACAAGTATCTGGAGGGGAAGGAGGTGGAGGTGGATGCTATCTGCGATGGGGAGCAGGTGCTTATCCCTGGGATCATGGAGCATATTGAACGGGCAGGGGTGCACAGTGGGGATTCCATGGCAGTGTACCCTGGCGTAAACCTCAGCGATGAAGAAGTCGAAACCATTGTGAACTATTCTATTCAAATCGGCCTGGCGCTCCAGGTGAGAGGTCTGATGAATATTCAGTACGTGATCATGCCCAACGATGACGGGAGCTCCACGGTGTATGTTCTAGAGACCAACCCTCGTGCCAGCAGGACGGTTCCCTTTATATCCAAGGTTACCGGGGTGCCTATGGTCAGAGTTGCGACCAAGGTGATGCTGGGCCAGAGCCTGAAGGAGCAGGGATATGAGGGGGGGCTGTGGAAGAGGCAAGACCTCATTGCCATCAAGGCCCCGGTATTCTCCATGTCCAAGCTGAGCGGCGTGGATACCTACCTTGGCCCGGAGATGAAATCCACCGGCGAAGTTATGGGTGTGGATTACACCTTCGGTGCTGCCCTGGCAAAGGCGCTCCTTGCCGCCGACCTGATGCTGCCCAGGGCGGGATCGATTCTGCTTAGCATCGCCGACAAGGATAAGCCCGAGGCGGTTTCCATCATCAGAGAGCTTTCCTCCATAGGCTACAGGCTCTACGCTACTGAAGGAACGGCAGCCATGATCCAGGTGCTGGGGATTCCGGTGACCATGATCAGCAAAAAGCTGAGCGAGGGGCACCCTAATGTGGTGGACATCATTCGCGATGGCACTGTTAGCGGCGTGGTCAATACCGTTACTGGTGAGCGTACCCCACTAAGGGATGGCTTTGAGATTCGACGCGCCGCTGCCGAGAAGCGGATTCCCTGCTTCACTTCCTTGGATACCATAAGGGCTGTGGTGGAAGCCTTGGTCAACGGTGACCAAACCTTCTCCGTTCAGCCGCTGAGGGGATATCTGACTTAATACCGGTTCCAGTCCAATATTTTCTGGGGTGATGAACTGAGGCAAATTATTGCTCCCGTTCTTTCCAATAAAGAGATCCTGCCTGAGGTTTATCTTCTCTGGGCTCAAGCCCCTGAAATTGCCACCTTGGCCCAGCCGGGGCAGTTTGTCATGGTGCGCTGCAGCCAGGGGTATGACCCTCTGCTCAGACGCCCCTTGAGCATCCACAGAGTGGCTCCCCTTTCCTCTCCAACTCAGCTTGCGCTCCTCTTCGCTGTGGTTGGTCGGGGCACGAACTGGCTTGCCCGCCGCAAACAGGGCGACATGATCGACCTGCTGGGACCTCTGGGTCACGGCTTTGAGATTGGGCCAAAGTCCCGAAATCTGCTGCTGATTGCTGGGGGCATAGGCATTGCCCCCTTGGTCGCCCTTGCCGAAAAGGGGATCGCTAAAGGCTTTGGGATTACACTGCTTTTGGGGGCACCAACCCAATCTCAGCTTTACCCCGCGCCTCTGCTCCCCCCTGAAGTTAAGCTTGTGGTGGCTACCGAGGATGGCTCAGCAGGAAGAAGGGGTGTGGTTACCGATCTGTTGGTTGATACTGCTGCTGAGGCCGATCAAATCTTTGCCTGCGGTCCTATCTCCATGTATCGTACGATGGCGAGTGAAAAGATACTCAAAGGTAAGTCGGTTCAGGTCTCCATGGAGGTGAGGATGGGCTGCGGTAGGGGGGGCTGCTATGGCTGCGCCCTGGAGACCAGGGCAGGCATGAGATTAGTGTGCCAAGACGGGCCGGTATTTGATTTAAAGGAGATCATCTGGTAAGGGCCAAGGGGATAAAGGAGGCGATAGATATGGTGGTGACAAAGAAAATAGGCTTCAGCACCAAGGGAAACTGCGATGTCATCGACATCACAGCCAAGGTGAGGGAGGAAGTTTCTGGTTCCGGCGTCAGTTCAGGCACAGTAACCGTATTTGTGTCAGGTTCAACGGCTGGGGTATCCACTATTGAATTTGAGCCTGGGCTCCTAAGCGATTTTCAAAGCATGTGGGAGCGGGCAGTCCCCCGAAACATCCCTTACCAGCATGACCGTGCTTGGGGCGAAGGGAACGGGTTTTCTCACGTGCGCGCCTCCCTTTTGGGCCCCTCGCTGACTGTGCCGTTTACCAACAAAACACTGGCACTGGGCACCTGGCAACAGATCGTGGTGGTGGATTTTGATAATCGCCCTCGCTCGAGGCAGATAGTTTTGCAGATCATGGGGGAATGAGGGAGCTGCCTTGCATAAATGGCGCTTGACTAGCTAGCTACCCCATAGTATGCTTTGAAGCGACCCCTTGGGCTAGTAGGAGGATGGTCAATGAGCAATCTCAGCGAAGCGCTTAAGTCGGGCAAGTTTGTGGTCACCGCAGAGGTCGGCCCGCCTAAAGGCGTGGATATCAAGGAGATGCTCGAGGATGCTGAGTTGCTCAGGGGAAGGGTGGAGGCAATCAATGTCACCGATCAGCAAAGTTCGGTAATGAGATTGGGCTCCCTGGCAACCTGCCGTCTGCTCAAGGAGCGAAGGCTTGAGCCTGTGTTTCAGATGACTTGTCGCGACCGCAATCGCATTGCCTTGCAGTCTGACCTGCTCTCTGCCTCTGTTCTGGGGATCGAGAATGTGCTCTGCCTCACTGGCGATTATGTCTCCCTCGGCGACCATCCCGATGCCAAGCCGGTATTTGATTTGGATTCGGTCTCCCTGCTTGAGACTGCCACTCTGCTTCAGCAGGGGCGAGACCTGGCAGGGAAGGAGCTGAAAGGGAGTCCCCGCTTTTTCTTGGGCGCCGTAGTGACCCCAGGGGCTAATCCCCTTGAGCCGCAGATCATCAAAATGGAGAAGAAGGTCAAAGCCGGGGCCCAATTCTTTCAGACCCAGGCTGTATATCAGCCCGAGGAATTCGAGAAGTTTATGCAGCAGATAAAGCACCTCAAGGTGCCGGTACTGCTGGGTATCGTTCTCTTGAAGTCGGCAGGCATGGCTCGCTTCATGAATAGAAACGTTGCCGGCGTTCATGTCCCCGAAGCTCTCATCGATGAGATGGATAAAGCGGAGAATAAACGGCAGCAAAGCATCGAGATAGCAGCTCGCCTTATCCGCGATATGAAAGACCTATGTCAGGGCGTTCATATCATGGCTATCGGCTGGGAGAAGATGGTGCCTGCGGTGCTAGACGCTGCTGGGCTATGAGTGTATAATGTTGGCGGGCACGGGCTGGTAGTCTTGGGGAAGGGAGATGAGGTAGGTGGTGTCGATAAAGCAAATATTGGCTCAATCTGAGCTCTTTAACCGATTAAGCGATCTGGAGGTCGAGAAAGTAGCTAAGCTGGGGCGGGAGGAGGTGTATGAAGCGGGGGAGATATTGTTCACCGAGGGTAGCTTAGCTGAAGACTTATATGTGGTCGAGGAGGGGAAGGTAGCCTTGGACATGAGCCTTTCCGTCTACTCCGGGTCAGGCAGATACGGAACGGTTGACATCATGACCAAAGGGGATGCCTTTGGCTGGTCGGCCCTGGGCGGCTCCCATGTTCTCACTATGACGGCGCGGTGCTTGGAAAGGGTCAAAGTGATCGCCATAGATGGTGACAGCTTATATTCCTTATTTAATCAAGATCACTCTCTAGGTTTCAAGATCATGGAGGGGCTGATAGCGATAGTTTCCTCCAGGCTGAGGCATATGAGGCTCACCCTGGCGAACGTGCTATCCATCGCCTCCCATGACCTGAAAGCCCCGCTAGCTGCGGTGCAAAGCTACCTCCAGGTTATCCTTGGCGGCTTTGCTGGAGAGATCACCGACCGGCAGCGGGAGATGCTACAGCGAAGTAGCATCAGGATCTCTGGTTTTATCGACCTGATTGACAATATCTTGGATATGTCGCGTTTTGAGGCGACGAAGATGGATATCGAGGCCGTGCTATTATCCAAGGTGGTCCAGGATTCGGTAGAGTCTATTAGGCCTCTGGCTCAGGAAAAGGGCATAGAGCTCGAGGTGAAGGTGCCTGACGGACTGCCTCAGCTTAGGGGCTCCTCAAAGCGCTTGCAGCAGGTAGTGAACAATCTGGTAGTCAATGCTATCAAGTTCACCCCCTCGGGGGGGAGGGTATCCGTCAAACTGAGGGATGCCAACGAACATATCGAGGTGGAGGTTTGTGATACTGGCATTGGCATCTCCACTGAGGATATGCCCCACATCTTTAGTGGCTTCTATCTTGGCAGTCGCGGAGAGGGTAAAGGGGCTGGGTTGGGGCTCTCCATCGCCAAGAAGATCGTGGAAGCTCACGGGGGCAAAATCTGGGCCCAGAGCCCCTGTCCCGAAACGGGCATGGGGAGTAAATTTACCTTCACCTTGCCCAAAACCTCGCCTGAAAAAAGAGGTAGGATATGAAAGCGGGGACCAATCTAGAGAAGGTGTTAGAGAGCGGAGCCTTTGCCGTAACCAGTGAGGTTGGTCCGCCCAAAGGAACATCGGCGGCAGTAATCCAGAGGAAAGGGGAGCTGCTCAAGTCCTGTTGCGATGCCATCAATGTTACCGACAACCAGGCGGCAGTGGTGCGCCTATCCAGTTGGGCAAGCTGTGTCCTGCTGAAGGGGATGGGCATCGACCCTGTGATGCAGATTGTAGTTCGTGATAGGAATCGGCTTGCCATCCAGAGCGATGTCCTGGGAGCGGTGGCTTTAGGTATCGGCAACATCCTCTGTCTCTCCGGCGACCATCAAAAACTGGGCAATCACCCCACGGCAAAGGGGGTTTATGATATAGACTCCATCCAGCTAATACAGATGCTGAAGACGATGCGGGACGAGAAGAAGTTCCAGTGTGGCGAAGACGTATCGGGGGAGGTGCCGATATTCATTGGGGCAGCGGCCAATCCCTTTGCCGACCCCTTTGATTATCGGGTTTTGCGGCTGGCAAAGAAGGTGAAGGCTGGGGCCGATTTTATCCAGACCCAGGTTATCTTTGATGTGCCCAAGTTTGCTAAATGGATGGAGGCGGTCAGGGAGCGCGGGCTTGATAAGCAGGTTCACATTCTAGCCGGGGTGGTGCCGATTAGGTCGGTGGGAATGGCTCGCTACATGAGGGATTATGTCTCTGGGTTGAGCGTCCCGGATGAGATCGTCACCAGACTGGAGGATGCCAAGGATGTTCGGGAGGAGGGGGTTAAGATTTGCCTTGAGATAATCGAGCAGATCAAGGAGATCGAGGGTGTTCATGGCATTCACATCATGGCGGTTGCCTGGGAGGATATTGTGCCCAGGATCGTGGCGGAGGCGGGATTATTGCCCAGACCGGCACTATAAAAGAGGGAGGGTCTGATGCCAAAGAAAGCCAAGATCCTGATTGTCGACGATGACCCCGACATCCTAACGGCGATTGGTGCCGTTCTCGAAGCGCGGGACTATAAAGTGGTTACTGCCCGGGATGGGGAAGAGGGCCTCGCCAAATTGAAGACTGAGAAACCAGACCTTATGATTTTGGATCTGTTAATGCCCAAGATGGATGGCTTTGCCGTATGCAAGGAGCTTAAGGATCCGAGGCGGGCAAAGTATAGCAACATACCCATCCTGATCCTGACCTCAGTGAAAGAGGAGGCCAGCCGTCGGCGCTATGAACTGGAGACCGGGCTGGCCTTGGATGTTGATGATTATGTAGAGAAGCCCATCGATCCCTATACCCTGCTTGAAAGGGTGGGGAAACTGCTAAAGAGGGGCTGAGTCTTTGAGCAGGAAAGGAGGGGGATGAAAAGGAAAGCTAAGATCCTCCTTGTCGATGATGACCCCGATTTTGTGGCGGCGACCAGGATGGTGCTAGAGAGCAAACCCTATAAGGTGATCGTCGCCTATGATGGGGATGAGGGGCTGAAGAAAGCAAGGGAAGAGAGGCCTGATCTCATCATCCTAGACGTAATAATGCCCATGAAAGATGGCTTTATGGTTTGCCAGCAGCTTAAGAAAGACCCCCAGCTTTCCTCTACCCCGGTGTTGATGCTAACCGCCTTCTCGGAGAAGGTTGGTGAGAGCTCGGTGGCGGTAAGCCAGGGGCTCACCTTGGAAGCTGAGGATTTCATTGATAAGCCGGTAACCCCCGCTGAGCTGCTGCTTCGGGTGGAGCGGCTACTAAAGAAGGTTGGCTCCTGATGTCTAAGCTAGCGCGCGGTGCTGATGCGGCGGGGATGAGACATCTTGGAGTAATTCTTCAGTGGCTCAAGCACGGTGAGCTTTTCTAGCTGGTTCATCTCCTTGAGCCGGTTATAGATCTGAATCCATGCGCATTCCCGGTTAGGGTCAACTTCGCACATGCCGTTCCTATAGCCACCGCAAGGGCCATTAACCAACCCCTTGGTGCAGGCGGTCATAGGACAGATGCCAGCCGTCTTTCCCAGGACGCAGTTCCCACACTGGATACAAACTTCGGAAAAATGTGCGGGCAAGTCTTCCTTTCCGATGAAAAGGGTGTTTAGCGCCGGGTATACCGATTTATCTGTGTAGCGGGCGACGGTCTGCACCCCAAAGGCGCAGGTCATCACCAGTAGCGCCTCAGCTTTGTCAACGGCTTCAGCATTCTCCTCCAGGGCTTCCCGGGTCAGATCATCACAAGCAGTGGGGATCACCATCCATCCGGTGACCTCTTTACCTATCTCATCGAGCTTATCCTTCATCTGGAGGACTTCCGCTTTACCCCCGGTGTGGCATGTGGTAGCGCAGGTGCCACATCCTATAAGGTAAATGCTTTTTGCTTGGCCTAAGGTTTCCTCAATTTCGGCTAAGGGCTTCTGCTCGGTAATAGTCTTCATGCTAACCCCCTTTCATCGCTACAGGGCACGTCTCAAGCACTCCTCGGCTTTTGAGACGCCACCGGGATAGGCTCCTCTGGGACCGGGATACGCTCCCCTGAAACCTTCAGTACTGCACTGAAGCGGGCTGGGCACACGCTGAGGCAAGTGCCGCACTTGGTGCACTTGCTCTGATCGATAACATGCACCATCCTTTTGCCACCCTTGATCGCCTGGCTGGGGCAATTGCGGAGGCATATCATGCAACCTTGGCACTTTTCAGGCAGGATATAGTAGGAGATAAGCGCATCACACACCAGCGCCGGGCACCGTTTCTCCTTTATGTGGGCCTCATATTCATCTCGAAAGTAGTTTATGGTGGTGAGCACCGGGTTGGGCAGAGTACGCCCCAACCCACAGAGGGAGACATCCCGAACCTGCTTGCCCAGCTCGACAAGCAATTCTATATCTTGCTCACGCCCCTCCCCTTGAGCGATTCGGGTCAGCGTATCTAGCATCTGTTTGCTTCCCAGGCGGCAGATAGAGCATTTACCGCAGGATTCATCTCTGGTAAAGCCGAGGAAGTACCGGGCTACATCTACCATACAGGTGTTCTCATCCATGACTACCATCCCTCCTGAGCCCATGATGGCCCCGATGGCTTGCAGGGAGTCGTAGTCGATGGGAAGATCCAGGTATTTTTCGGGCACACACCCCCCCGAGGGACCGCCCATTTGGACCGCCTTGAATTTTTTGCCCCCGGGTATGCCTCCCCCGACATCAAAGATGACCTTTCTCATAGGTATACCTATGGGCACCTCCACCAAGCCAGTATTATTGATCTTGCCCGCTAGCGAGAATATCTTGGTTCCTTTGCTCCTTTCGGTGCCAATCTTGGAATACCAGTCGGAGCCGTTGAGGATGATCAGGGGCACATTGGCATAGGTCTCCACATTATTGATATTGGTTGGCTTGCCCCAGAGACCGGATTGGGCTGGGAATGGGGGGCGGGGGCGGGGCATACCTCTTCTCCCCTCTATCGAGGCTATGAGCGCTGTCTCCTCGCCACAAACGAAGGCACCAGCCCCTTCTTTGATCCTGATCTCAAAGTTGAACCCGGAGCCGAGGATATTCTTGCCCAAAAGGCCAAGCTCCTGCGCTTGGGCGATGGCGATTTTTAGGTGCTCTACTGCTATTGGATACTCGGCACGGACATAGATGTAGCCCACCTCTACCCCTATAGCATAGGCGGCAATGAGCATTCCCTCAATAACGCAGTGAGGGTCGCCCTCCATCACTGCCCGATCCATAAAGGCACCGGGGTCGCCTTCATCACCATTGCAGATAATATACTTGGTATCGCCCCGAGCCTCCCTGACAAGGCGCCATTTCCTCCCGGTTGGGAAACCAGCGCCCCCCCGTCCCCTCACCCCAGACCTCTCCACAGCATCGATGACCTGCTCTGGGGTCATGGTGGTAAGCACCTTGCTCAGGGCAGCATACCCATCGCGGGCAATATAATGGGAAATATTTTTGGGGTCGATCACGCCGCAGTTGCGAAGCACATTTTTTGTCTGGCCTTTGTAAAAGGGGACATCAGAGTTGAATGGGAATTTCTCGCCAGTTGCTGGATCAGTATAAACCAGGCGATCGATAATCTCGCCTTTGATCAAGGTCTGGGATACAATCTCAGGCACATCCTTGGCGGTTAATTGTGGGTAGAAGATATCTTTGG
>Ga0315296_10001634_pt1 | contig 19506 bp, 13 predicted proteins | sample YL17G14_18_MG_FD_203921 | JGI IMG/M metagenome (GOLD analysis project Ga0315296, IMG submission 203921) | Sediment microbial communities from Yellowstone Lake, YNP, Wyoming, USA - YL17G14_18 | ecosystem: Environmental > Aquatic > Freshwater > Lake > Sediment | place: USA: Wyoming | collected...
AGCACTCGATAGACCTCGGCTTCGGCAGGGAGGGGGAGCTGATCCATGGACGGATAGTCCTCGGCTACCACAGCTGGAGCGACATGGGGCTGGCGGGGCTCGCGGAGCGCTCCCTCTTCACCCTCGCGCCGATGGGCGTGAGCAGCGACTGGGAGGCTGGGAGGACCATCGACAGCCGCCAGTGCCTCGAAGCCTACAGGCAGCGGATCCTCGTACCCGAGATGAAGGGCGGATACGTCTCCTCCATGAACGCCTGGGAGATGGTCAAACGCGACCGAGGCGGGATGCTCTTCACCCCCCAGGTCGGCCTCCACGAGAACGTGGGCTGCATCGACTTCGAGTCCATGTTCCCCAGCATCATCAGCAGGAGGAACGTGAGCTACGAGACCGTCACCGAGGACGGCGTCGACCTGAGCCGCCCAGGCTTCATGGGCTGCTTCACGGCCCCGACCCTGGAGAGGAGGCTCAGGTTCAAGCACATGCGGAAACAGTTCCAAGAAGGCAGCCGGGAGTGGACCTGGTGCGAGGAGAGGCAGGCGAGCCTGAAGCTGATGCTCGTGGTCATCTACGGGTACAGCGGCTGCTACGCGAACAGGTTCGCCAACGTCCAGGTCTTCCAGGAGATCAACCGCCAGGCAAGGCAGGCCCTGGTCAAGGCACTGAACATCGCGCTGGCCAGGGGCTTCGAGCTGGTCTACGGGAACACCGACGCCCTCTACACGAAGAGGGCGGACGCCACGGAGGCCGACTACGAGGAGCTCGCCGCGGAGATCGCGGAGGCCACGGGGCTCCCCATCAAGCTCGACAAGCACTTCAGGTTCCTCGTCCTCCTCGGCAAGACCACTGACCCGCTCCAGGGCGCGTCGAACAGGTACTACGGGAAGCTCACCGACGGCAGCCTCTTCTACCGGGGAATAGAGCTCCGGAAGCACGACACGCCGGTATACCTGAAGCGGCTCCAGGAGAGGGTGATGGCGACCCTCTTCGACGCCGAAGACGCCGAGGAGGTCCTCTGGAGCGGGCTCCCCAGGGCCCTCGCAATCGTCAACAGGGCATTCGAGGAGGTCCGAAGGGGGCGGGTCGAGGCGAGGGAGCTGGTGATCTCTAAGAGGCTGAGTCGGGAGCTCTCCCTGTATCGGAGCCTACAGGCTCATGTGGTCGCCGCCCTCCTCGGCGCAGAGGAGGAGGGAAACTCCCGTTATGTCTATGTGAATTCGGAGAGCAGCAACCCGTTCCTCCGCGTGAAGCCCTCCTTCATGGTCGGGGAGGCTGGTGACAGGTACGACCGGAAAAAGTACGTGGTGCTGACGAAGAGGGCCGTGATGAACCTACTCAGCCCCTTCGTGGACGAGGAGGGCCTGACGGCGCAGCGCATCAGGGCCACCAACCTAGAGGACTTTATCCGGGTCTGAACGTCTCAAACTCTTCTGTCATTTGCCTCTCGTAGCCTCCGACAGAAAACTACGTGTCCGGGCTCGACGTCGTGGTCGCCCTCCTCCTGTGCTCGCACCCGACCCTCACCTCGAAGGGCAGCTGTAATAGGCGTAGATATCGTGAGGGGGATTTTTACCTTTAATTTCAGCCAATTAGTCTGTCCCAATGGTAACGAGGTTTAAAACCGATGTGTATAATGCGTGAGGAGAGACCCCACCATAACTGGTAATTATTCAGGAATTTAGTAAAAAACCCTTAATCACATCCGAGGAATCACTGCCTATAGGACATGAGGGAGAAGGGGGTTCTCGGCGGAGTCCAGAGAACCGGGAAGGGCGGTCACCACTGGATCTACTACCCGGCGATGTATGAGAGCAAGTTCAAGCAATACATCGCCAGCCAGTTAATAGAGAACCTGATGAAGAGCTTCCCCGAGGAGACAAGACACGCAGTGAAGATACTAGGATCATTGGTTGCTTCAGGAACGGTAAGGGCACCATGATCTACGAGACGGTGATGACCGTGCTGGCCACCTGGAAACAGCAAGGCCGCAACCTATCCCAAACCTTGGGTGAAGCCCTGACCCGAGAATGGACCAAGAGCTAAATACGTACAAAGAAGTTAAGTTGAAAACCTGTGATAAATTCACGGAGCGGGTTGCGTTTGTTCGAGGTTGAGGTCTCAGGCATAGAGCCGTTCCGGAACCTGGTGAGGGCCCTCGCCGCCGTCGTCGAGGAGGGGTGCTTCGACATCGACGGGGAGAAGATCAAGCTCCTCGCCATGGACTCGAGCCACATCGCCATGGTCGACTTCGAGCTGCCCCGGGAGTTCTTCGACAGATACGTCTGCGAGGGGAAGCCGAGGCTGTCCCTCAGGATCGGCGAGTTCCTCAAGTTCCTTGACCGGGTTGAAAAAGATGAGAGGGTGAAGATAAGCCTGGACGAGGAGCGGGCGTGCCTCGCCATCCAGTGCAGCCGGGAGGGTCACACCCGCAGGTTCACGATGCCCGTCCTGGAGCCCCTGGACGAGGAGGTTCCCCAGCCGAAGATACTCTTCAAGTCCTCGGCCCGGATCCTCACCAGGAGCCTCAGGGAGGCGATCAGGGACGCCGACCTCGTCGGTGAGAACGTGAAGATAGAGGTCGCCGGAGACATGCTTAAGATGAGCGCGGTAGGGGACATGGGCAGCGTTTTCAGCGACTGGGAGAGGGGGAGCGACGAGCTCCTGGAGCTGAGGGCTGAGGAGGACAGCAGCGCCACCTTCACCCTGAGCTATCTAAAGATGATAGTCGACGCAGCCGTCGTGTCGAGCGAGGTGGCCGCCCTGGAGCTCTCCACGGATATGCCGTTAAGGATGGACTTCGAGCTTCCTCAGGGGAAGCTGGTATACTACCTCGCGCCATGTATAGGTGCGTAGATAAAATCTTCTAGTGTGCGCGCGAGACGAAGGCTCCTATGCCACAGGAGACCCTGGGCTTCAGGTACTCCTCGAATATTCGCCGTACCTGCTGAAACTCTTACCGAAGTCCAAGAAGACCTTCGTGTCATCGTCTTCTAGGAGGACCTTGTTGCCACCGATCTCGTTTACGCCACCGTAGAATGAAAGTTTCATAGATCAAACCTCTCTTATTCGAGCGCCACTATCTGCTAGCATTACTAATAATGCAGAGGGCTTCCACGACTCTTTGTGTTTTTATGGCTTCGTCGACTACTCCTAGGTATTTGCTGGCCCAAAACCAGATCTCTTCCTGTGTGGCTCGGGTGATGTATCGGAAAGTGTGCTCTGCGGCTTCTTCCGATTTTATGTGGCTGAGGGCAGCGGCTGCTAGGCCTAGGCGGTAGGCGTCTGCTATTGCTTGTATGTCGTCGGGTGGGAGGTCGATTGTTTTGGTTTGTCTCTTGGTCGTTGATCCGTATCTTGAGGCGAGGTCGTCGACGAGGTGCCATAGCATGATGGTTCGGGTGCCTTTGAGTCTCCCTATTGTGAAGCTGGGCTTATGTTTCTCTTCAGGCAGGGCGAGGGATCTGTCTCTGGGCCATGCTTCTACTCTGATAGACTCAGGGGGCGCCTTATTCCATTTGACGACGTACCTATAGGGCATTCAGGGCCTCCTTGACACCTTCGCCTCCAGGCTCGCTATAAAGGGTTCCGTCACCCCTTCCCCGAGGCTTCTGATGACACTGGTGGCTTCATGGGACTCGGCGCCCGCAGGCCATTTGATGGTGAGGATTGTGTCGCATGTTTCGGCTCCCTTCATCCTCCAAGCCACGTCGAGGAGGGTTCGCCCCTCGTCGGTGGCTGCGTCTTTCTTGCTGAGGTCGAAGCTGAGGCTGTAGCGGGGTGAGTGAGCCCTTTGGATGTTTGCGTTTAGCTGAATATCGATCGACTTCTCTGGTGCTAGGCGGGTGAGGAGGTTCCTGATGTGGAGGAGGTTTATGAGGGGGCCGCTCGTCCTCAGGGTCGCCTCGTCGACGATGTGGAAGTTCTCCCTCCTCATCTTGGTCTCCAGGCTCTCGACGAGGGATTCGACTCGGCTGGGGGCGATGCTGATCCGGCCGGTTGGGGCGAGGAGGACCTGTCGGAGGCCCGGCTGTTGACGTTCCGCTTCCGACGGGGTGGATGCCGGTTCCTCGAGAAGCCCCCTCTCCTTTGCCTCTTCCTGGGTGATGATGAGGGCGGATTCGTCCACCCTTACGAGGGTCGGCGGCTTCTTGCTCGTGTAGACCTCGTCTCCCTGCTTCAGGACCCACTGTCCTGTCTCCACGCCTTTCTTAACCATCTGCTGGAAGGCTTCCCGGGTCGCCGGGGCTATGAGGCCTGGGACTGAGTGGAATTGCTCGTAGAGGCTCTGGGTGTTGATGAAGGTTGAGCCTCTCGGCCAGGCGTACTCCCAGACGTAGTCGGGGTCGAGGGGCTCCTCCTTGACCCTGTAGAGGACGTTTACGAGGTAGTGGGCGAGGACATCTCGGCCTTTTTTGGCGTCCGCGTACCCGGTGGTGTCAAGGGTTCTGGTTCTGATTTTGTTGGCGTCTTCAAAGTATGTGATCTTGGAGAAGGCGGCCCGTGTATAGTCGTAGAGGTTGCCTTCCTGCCGGGTGAGGTATTCCTCGACCTCGGGTTTTCGGTCTCGGGCGATGTCGTATTTGAGGAGGCTGTCTCTGACCAGGCGAGCCGCGCGGACCCTCTGGGCGCATCGCTTGAGGGGTTCCAGGCGTTCCCTGGTGGCTGTGATGATGAAGGTGGTGTTGCTGTATCGGCGGAGGCGTTCCCTCTGCTCGTCCCGGTATCTGATGAAGCTCTTGACCTCCTCCGGGGCTTCCCCTGCCTCGGGGGCGGTGTAGATGTTGGGGTTGAGGACGGCGACCTTCGGGTAGGGCTCGTCGGCGAGGGCGGCGGGGGATGGAGGGAAGAGCTCAATGTTGAGCCATGGAGGGCCGCCTTTGTAGAGGCTCTCGAGGTTCTCCCTTATGGCTTGGGTGGCCTCGTCCTCGGTTATATCTCGGCTGAGGCGGTCGATGATGCGGACGGGGGTCTGCTCCCTGACGAAGACGTAGTGCTCTGCCCGGCGCTCTATGTATCCGAAGTTGTCGAAGAGGAGCTGGAGGACGGTGTCGCGGAGGCGTAGGAAGTGGTCGGGGTTGGCGGGGGTGGTGCAGAGGGTTGTGAGGTCGTCGACGTGGATTCCTCGGGCTCCGTCTCTTCCCGCCATGAGGCTGTAGAGGTAGATGGTGTTGCAGGCCCTTCTGACGAGAGGTGCGCCCCAGTGGGCCTCGGACTGGCGGTCGAGCTCCTGGGCGACGGCGTATCCGTCGGTCCTCCATATGTCGGATTCGACGGCGTTCCTGAGGCGGTCCTCTCCGATGCCCTGGGTCAGTTCGTTGGTGATGCCTTCGTCGGCGAGGTCTATGTGGTAGGGGTGGATGAGGAATGCGTCGGGCTCCCTCTGGTTCCAGAGGTGGCGGACGGCTCGGTTGAGGAGGCGGAGGGCTCCTCGGGTGCGCTGGAAGCGGTCGATGGTGGCGAGGCGCTCGTAGAGGGTGTGGATGAGGACGGGGTGGAAGGGGTAGTACTCCTCGATCTCCTCCTTGTACGAGGTTCGCTTGTATTGGTCGGGGGCGGCGATGCTGCTGTAGAGCTGGTGGTAGACCTCTGCTGTTTCCTCCGCCTTCTCGGGGCTGATGTGTTGGAAGAGGCGGCGCTTGAGGATGTGGACGACATCCTCCTCCTGGACGGGTGCCAGGATGAGCTCCTTCCTGCGGATGTGGGCCCGGGTCTCCTCCATGGCGTCTCGGACGGCGTCGGAGATGGCTCTTCGGGCCCTCTCGGCCTCGCTGCGGTAGACGTCTTCGGCGATGGAGAAGACGAGGGCGGCGTCCCTCTTCTCAGATACGGCGAGGATGAGGCGCTGGATGAACTGGACGGTCTTGTTGAGCTTGACCGGGTTCTCCGCGACGGTCTTCATGTAGCTGGGGAGCTCGTCGAGGAGGATTAGGACGGGGCCCTCTCCCAGGGCGTCTCGGGTCTGCTGGAGGGTGGGGAGGGCCTCTTCCTCGTCGAGGTGACTGAAGCCCTCGTAGGTGCCGAGCTGCCAGAAGAGGTCGCCCCACAGGGTCTTTATCTCCTTGTCTTCTCTGTGGATGATTCCCTCCTCGCCGTATTCGTCTCCGCTGAGGGCGGCGACGCGTACGTTGACGGGCTTGGGGAGGTCCTTGAGGTAAGGTTGGAGGCGTGGGTCCTGGGCGTGTCTGGCGGCGTAGAGGAGGGCGACGAGGGTGTGGGTCTTGCCTCCGCCGAAGCCTACGTCGAGGACGATGATGGGGTTGACGTCGGCCCTGGTGTGGGTGAGGCGGCCGAGGATGTTCTCTAGGATGGTCTGGAGGTTCCGGGTGACGTGGGTGGCCTCGAAGAATGTTGCGGGGTCGTCGTAGGGCGGCCGGGCCCTACCCTGGGCGACGGCGTGGAGGCTTATGGCGAGTTCGGCCTCGGTGAGGGTTCCTTCGATGATCTCGGGGCGAGGGATGCAGGCCTCGGGGCTCCAGATGGGGGTGAGGGGCATGACTATCAGGTGATTATTTATGTAGAAGGGTAATAAGTTTGATGTGAGCTGCTGGGCGGTGCCGTGACTTCTTGAGCGATGAAAGGCATGTTCTGATCGATAAATGGTTTCCCCTAGGCGAGGTGAGCGTAGAGAGCGTCAGGGAGCGTTCTGTTGGTCAGAATCCAGCTCCAAATAGATTGCATGTTTGGTTTGCCCGTCGACCCTTAGCCACGTCTCGGGCAGCGATACTTTGTTCTTTACTTGATGATCAGACGAAGCGTGAGGATGTTCTCAGGATTCTGGGGATTCCTCCTGACAGAGATGTTAAAGGTGCTGCGGAGCTTCTTGAAAGAGCAAGGGCTGCGGGGAGAAGAATAAAAAACCCCTTTGAATGGGAGCGGGCATACAAGCATGTGCCCACAGAGAAGGAGCTGGAGTGGCTACACGGCGAGCTAGAGAGGATTTGGGGCAAGATCCCAGTTGTTCTCGACCCGATGGCCGGCGGAGGGAGCATTCCTTACGAGGCTGTCAGGCTCGGGCTTCCGACGATCGCAGGAGACCTCAACCCTGTAGCTTACGTTATTCTGAAGGCGACGGTGGAGTATCCCGCCCGCTTCGGAGAGAAGCTCATCCCTGCCGTTAAGGCCTTTTGCGATAGGGTGCACGAGGCAGCCAGAAAAGAGCTAGAGATCTATTTCCCGAAGGGAGAGGGAGAGCGGGTCTACGCCTATCTCTGGGCCCGGACGGTGAGGTGCCCTCACTGCAGATTGTTGATTCCGATGTCGCCGAACTGGTGGATCGTCCGAGGTGGAGAGCGGAGCAAAGAGGTAGCTGTCACGCTCATCGTTCCCAAAGAGAGTGAGGGATGCGGGTGCGGTTTCGAGGTTGTGACGAATCCTCAGGCTGCAGGGTTAGACCCCGAAAAGGGAACTGATGTCAGCAAGGACGCGCTATGCCCGAGATGCGGTAGGGTGATGGATGGCGACGCTGTAAAGGCTGAGGCTCAGGCTGGGCGGATGGGGCATCAGCTCTACGCCGTATGCACGAAGAAGCGGATGGGAAGACGAAGCGAATGGGTATTCAGAACACCAACACCCGAAGAGCTTGAGGCTGTTGAAAAAGCTGAGAAAAAACTGAAAAAGAATCTACCAGAATGGGAGAAACAAGGATTAGTCCCCACGGAACTATACCCAGAAAATGTTAGCGATACAAGGCCTCTTCAATATGGAATGCCTCGTTGGTGTGACATCTTCAATTCTCGTCAGCTACTAACCCATCTCACCTACTTGGAGAATTTCCTCGTGGAGAAGCAAAGGCTGCTGAATAATGTTGAAGGAAAGAGACTGGAGGAGACAGATTTCGCAGAAGCAGTAACAGTCTACGGAGCAATAGTTTTTGATTGTTGTATTGATTATAATAGCATATTTACGCGTTGGGATTCAACAAGGAATAAAATAGCCAATACGATGAGTTTGCAAGGTTTTGCCTTCAAAACAAGTTACGCAGAGTGGAATCAGATAATTCCGAAAGCAGGATACGAGTGGGCGGTTCAAAAAACCATCGATTCATTAAAGGAGTTAGTTGTTTTTATCCCTGAAAAAAGAAATAATATCCAGATCTTTAGTGGGGACTCAGCTGCAATACCGCTAGAATCTGGAAGTTTAGACTGCATAATTGTTGATCCTCCTTACCATGAGAACGTAATGTATGGAGAAGTCTCAGACTTTTTCTACGTCTGGCTCAAGCGCACCGCAGGCGATTTCTTCCCAAAAGCCTTCAAAACCGAGCTCACAGACAAACAAGAGGAAGCCATAGCCAACCCCGCCATGTTCCGGAACTCAGGTGGACGAGGTTCAGCAAAGGCCCTTGCCACCCAGTATTACCAATCCAAGATGGAAGCATGCTTCAGAGACATGAACCGAGTCCTCAGGGATGACGGTGTCCTCACCGTCATGTTCACCCACCGCAAATTCGAGGCCTGGGCAAGCCTAGCCACGGCCATCATCAACGCCGGCTTCACCTCCAGAGCTTCATGGCCAGTATTCACCGAACCCGGACAGAAATTCGGAAAAGCTGAAAAAGGGGTCCTCAAGGTCACCGTCCTCCTAGCCTGCCGAAAACGCCATGGTGATCGACGAGGGCTGTGGGAACAGGTCATCAAAGAGCTATACGACGAGGCGGAGAGAAAGGTAAAGGAGCATGCAGCCCAAGGCATCACAGGCCCTGATCTTCTCGTCAGCGTCTACGGCCCTGTCCTCGGCAAGTTCGCCGACTACAGCCTCGTCAAGGACGCCACGGGAAACATCAAGATGTCCAAGGATGCCCTGAACATCGTCGCCGATGTGGTCAACAAGCACCACACCGCCGACATCCCAGCCGCCGACCTCGACACCCTCGCCTACATCAACCTCATCAGAGAGTTCCCCGGCCTCCAGGCCGAATACGACCTCGCCCGCCTCACCACCGTCTTCGGCGGAAACATCACCCTCGACACCCTCGACGTGAAAGGCGGAAAAGGCCTAGTGGAGAAGAAGGGAAGCAAGGTCAACATCCTCACCGCCCACCAGCGCCAAGAAAAGGGCATCATCAACCCCAACAAACCCGAGGATCTCCGCACCCTCATCGACGTCGCCCACGCCTCCATCATCGCCTACGAGCAGCGAGGCCTCCCAGCCGTCACCGAACTCCTCCGCCAGACGGGAAGAGACACCGCAGAATCAGGCTACATCGCAACATTACGAGCTATAGCACAAGCAGGCACCAACAACGGAGCGGCCCGACCCCTCGCCACAGAAGCCAGAACCATCAGCAGCCTCCTCGAAGCCCTAGGACACCGACCAGAAGTCACCCGCCAAAAAGGGGAAAGCCTCGACGACTGGGTCAAACTCTAATTAATAGAATCAAATCTAGGATCATGCGAAGAGGATTTAAAAGATGAAACTGGAGGATATATCGTCCATTTTCAATAACGAAGGACCGTTCTGGAAGGGAGGGAGCGGAGTTTGCTCTCGATGGAAATTTTATCCTCCAAAACCAGCTGTCTATCTACTTATTATGAATGAGACTTTAAAATGGGGGAATAAGGAGACAAATATCATCTACATTGGAAGTACAAAACACTTTGGAGGTATTGAGAGCAATTGTCGATTATGGGATTATCATACAAAAGCAACACAACAAGAAAAACGCATAGTTGATCATGTAGTCTCATTAGATGCTAAAAAGGAAAATCCCGTAAAAATACATTGGACTTACGAATTTCCAAACAACTATACACACAAAATATACGAGAAACAACTACTAAAGCGGTTCAGCCAAGAACATGGAAAACTACCAACTCTAAACAGAAGCCTTTAAGCGTGAATAGAAAGACATGTTCAAGTCTTGAGTTTATTAATGATCTTTATTTTCCCACATCCTGGACACCGCTCTCTCATCCTCAGGATATCTGTTCTTCTCCTAAGAATCAGGTTTACTTGTTGACGAGGTCTCACATTCGATTTTAATGATAAACAATCATCACAGTATCCCTGATCACCTCGAATAGCAGCTATTATTCTCTGTTCGTTTTTCTCTTTATTTCTTGGAGAAACCTCTTTTTTAGCATCCCTCTTACCCGGCTTCAGCCCTCCACTGAAGTTGAAGGGCGGGAGCTCATCATGTTCCTGAAAATATTTCAGGAGTAATTGATACTCTTCTTCCCGTGGATTAGAGGAGGGCTTAAATGCTATCTCGACGGGGTATCGCTCCAAAAGTGAATTTATCCTGATGCTGGTCCACTGGGTCGGACCGGGCTTGAAATAGAACTTCACTCGTCCGCGTATCGATTTCAGGCTGCTGCCTAAATAGAATATGTCCGACTCCCCCCTCAAGCGGCCTATCATTCGCTTTTCAGCTGATCTGAGGACATAGACTCCCGGCTCCGAGGGAAGGCTTCGTATTACCTCTGGACCGAGTCTTTGGAAATTTGAGAAACCTAACTCGTGAATCTCAAATGATTTCATATCTTTCACCATAAGTCATATCTGTTTACCTTCGTTTCAATTCGCATAGCTTCATCTTTTCGAGGTTGCAGCAAGCTTCGTGGCAGTTCTTGCATCCGTGATGCCGTGCAAATCTGAATGGGCTGAGGTCGTAGTACTGCCTCTTAAACGGCTCGTTGAAATACTTCCACATCACGCGACTATTCGCGAATAGGTTATTATCGTTAACAATGAAACCCGTCTTCTTTAGAAAGGCCTTGTTATGGCTGTCGGAGACACAGCAGAACTCACCTGGAACCATCCAAGCGCCTTTCTGCCTCATCACCCTAGCGACCCAGAACGCCTTTTGGGAGACGCCAATACGACAGCCCTTGATCTTCGAGACGGTACCCGCCCAGTCGTCCTCGTCGACCAAGCCGTTCAAGTCACCGCCATACCTCCTAAGTTTTTTGGCAGTTTTTGACATCTTACTGAGGAATCTTGAGGGGGCGTTTATCTCTTCTAAGAGAATAATGAGTCCCTTGAGAGCTTCCTTGTTCTCTCCTGAAAATACGTCGTAATAGCTTAGATTGTTAGACCTTAACCAAGTTGTGGTCCTCTTCCATAGGTTATAAGCTCGCTCTTCCCTCATTGCCCATTCGCTGAAAAGGATCGCAAGCATAACAACCTCGAATCTGCCATCGACAGTATCGACCTTAAGCTCGTCAAGCAATATCTCCTCGAGGTCACCATATTCTATTCGCCTTTTGTCATACCACTCATAGACATATCGAGCGATGGATCTCAGTTTATCATCTTTTACTTCAAAGCGATCGTACATGGATTTACTCACGGGTATATTTCACTATCAATTGAACTTAAAATTTATGAATATCCCCTCCAACGGAAAAATCGAAAATCTCTGAATCGAAGCCGATCTAACGAGTTTCAGAACTATTGCCTTATGGAAGTACTGTGCATATCCACAACCACATCGACGCCCACCTGTGACTCCAGTCGAACGCTCTCCCGCCAAGAAGCCAAGAACCCCTCAAGCCTCTCAAGCCTTACGAGAGCATCTTCGGATTGCCCAAGCTCGGAGCGAACCCTAGCCTCCAGCAGGCCAGGCGCACCCCTGCGATCCCTCAGAACACCACGCAGAGATCGCTCCACATCGACATATTCACCCTGGGCCTCCACCAAAACCGAGTTCTCACCGTAGAACCTCTGCAGCCGACTGCCTTCAGCCTCAAGCCGACGCCTCAGGGAGCCCATCACCATGAAACCATCCGTATTCCGGGCCAACCCGTTATCAAGCGACGCCGCATAAACTCCGGCAAGATATAGATGCCGAGCCGCCACCTCCCGGGCCCCCTGAGCGATCCCATCCCTGAAGGAATCCAGACGCCGTCCATACTCCGCCTGAGTCCTACGAGCATCCATGCGCGCCGCCTCAACCGAGTACTCGACGGCCCGCCTACATCCGCAGCCCTCAGCCATCAGCCCTCACCCAACCTCAGAAACTCGTCAAGCAGAGCCTCAACCTCCTCGACGCTGTCCAGCCTGACCGGCGCCCCGCCCTCCTCCTCCACCATCAGCAGCTCCCCAAGCCCCTCATGATCCTTGACCACGTACACGCTCTTATCCACCGCAGGCTCCCTGCCGCCACCCACAGCCATCACAGCCTCAGTAAGCCAACGGATAATGGGATGGGCAGCAGTCAGGGCATTCGCCTTACCAGCCTCCAGCCACGCTCCATTCCAATCGAGAAGATCCTCGGGAATCCTCGAACTCTCCTCCAGCCAGAATCGGCCATCCCTTACTCTCGCCTCCATACCCAACGCCTCAGCAGCCTTGACGCCGAAAGCCGCTAGCCTCTCCACGACCCCTTCGTCGGCAGCCCTGTCCCCACCCCAGGCGCTCCCCGAGAGGACTCCGCCGGTGGCCACGGCCTGCTCCTTCACGGCATCGATCTCCCGGATCGTCTCGTCGACGAGCTCCCTTAGATGAGCCCCCCGAGCATCCTCGTCGAGGGCCCGGCGGAGAGCAGCGCTCACGATCTCCTGAGCCGGTCCCACGACAAGCCTGTAGGCCTCCTTCCTCTCGAACAGACGACGATACATCTCCGCCTCGACGGTGTCAGGATACCAGACGTTCCTGACCAGAACACTCCCCGCCTTCTGGCCGAGCCGATCCACACGGCCGATCCTCTGCTCAACCCTCGCCGGGTTCCAGGGCATGTCAACGTTAACAACGGCGCTCGCGGCCTGAAGGTTCAGCCCCTCAGCGGCCGCATCGCTGCACACCAGGACGCTGATCCTCCCGTCCTCCAGCGCCGCCCGGACATCCTCCTTTCCAACCCCCACATACCTATTCTCGTCTAGGCTGTAGAGCTGACCTCCGGCTCCCGTGTAGACGCCGATGAGAGGACGCGTCAGCCTATGGCTCTCCCGACCCAGAAACTGAACGACCGCGTCCACCGTGTCGGTGTACTTGCTGAAGACGAGGACCCTTCTCCCCTCGGCCACGAGCGCATCGACCTCATCGCGAAGCTGCCTCAACTTCGGGTCGTCCCCACTTAGGACATCAGGCGCGTAACGGGAAAGCTCATCCCTCAGCTGTCTGACCCTTTCAAGCTCTTTCCTCACGGCTGCCCTACCCTCAGTTGTGTCAAGAAGCTCCCTCGCAGCATCGACTATATCGTCCTCATCGCCCTCCCAGTCCACATCCTCGAGCAGCCTCGAAGCAACCCTGAGCAGCGCATCCACATCGTCCCTGAGGATGGCCTCAAGAAACGCCTCCCTATTCACAATCGTCTGATACGAAGCGGTGAAGGAGCTGACGAATCTCTGGTGATAGACCGAACGGACGAAGCCAAAGACGCCCCGATTCGTCTCGGAAAGCAACCGCTCATAAAGCCCATACTCGAACCTCAGGTAATCGTCTAGGCTGTCAAGGAGCTGCTGATGGCGCGGGTCAAGCTCCACAGCAACCTCAGCCACATCCCTATCAGGGAAGGTATACCCGGCCTTGATGAGCCTATCCCTACTGTTCCTCACCATGAACCACTGCACGGGGCTCAGAGCCATGAGCAGAGACCATAAAGACCTCCTATCCCTACGTAGAAGCCGTGAGACCAGTCTTTCACCATCTCCCTCACGGAGAATCTCCCCAAGCACCTCCATAGCAGCCTCGGGGTTAGGGAGAATGCGGGAGACAAGTTCCTCAAGCTCGGCCTCCGTCATGTAGTTCCTCCCCACCCAGGCGGCCAATCTGAAGGCGGAGGCCCAGTCCGCGGGGTCCTCGCTGTCGCCGCTCAGAAGCCTGTAGAACCGGTCGAAGCTCTCCTCGTGGACCCAAGGCCCGCCCAGCCCCAGAATCCTGAGGAGATCCCACGCCTCAAGAACGTTCAACTGGACTGGGGTCGCCGTCACAAGCAGCAGATGGGGGCTGGTGATGCCCAATTCCATGCAAAGCTCGTTCAACAGCGTCGGCCTAACGCCGCCGAGATACCGGGTCCTCCGGGCGGCGTGGGCCTCGTCAACCACGACCAGGTCGTAGAACCGTGAAGCCTCAAGCAGCTCTGAAGGCCTCCTACGGGAGCCTCGGGCATAATGCCAGGATGCGACGAGAAAGTCCACGCCGGGCCGGTCGAAGGGATTGGATTCGCCCAGGTTCACCTCTTCTCCCGTGGGGTCGACGAGCCTCTTGGGCCCCGTCTCGAGCCTCCAGAAGGGGAGGCCAAAGTGGAACCAGAGCTCCTCCTGCCACTGCCTGGAAACGTTCTTCGGCGCCAGCACGAGCACCCTCCCAGCCCGGCCCGTTTCGATCAGCCTCTTTACCACGCCGCCGACCTCTATCGTCTTCCCCAGACCCACCTCGTCCGCCACCAGCGCCCTAAAGGGAAACCGGCTGAGCACGAAGTCAACGGCGAAGACCTGATGGGGATAAAGCCTGACAGGCCCCAGGCCGAGATGAGCAAGCCCCTTCAAACCTCCAATCTCAAGGACAAGCCTCGCAGCAGGAACAAGACGACCGCATATCTCTGCATCAGGGACGCGACGGCGGACCACCATCTCTTCGAGGGGATCATGCTCAGGCGGTCTATCAGGGTAGAACCTCTCCCTCAAACGCCTCTCCACAGCCTCAGGCAGGGTGAAGACATAGTAGTCGGGATGGCTGTCCGCCCACAAAGCCTCAAACCTGTCCCTATAACGGTTCAGATACTCCTGATGCCCTTCTCGCCAGGACATATGGATTGTCAGGTTTTCACCGTTCTCCTCCCACGCCATCCGAGTCTCATTCGCGCTACCCGCCGCACCGACGAAGCAACCATCACCGTCATGGAACAGGAGAACCTTCTGATGGAAAATGCCATTTCCTAAACCCATGAAAGTCCGTTTAGGGACTGCCACCCTTATCTCGAGTAGCCCCTCAGCGAGCATCCACGCTAGAGCCTCGAGCCTACGCCTAGAGAAGATATCCTCAATCCGTTCAAGACCAGAATCTATCCTACCACCGATCTCCCTGAGAAGCTCTTCGGCCCTCTCTCTGCTCAAGACATAGGCAGCCTTCAACTCGGGTCCAAGGTCATGCACACCGACCACGAGGCGAACCCGCCCATGATTCCGAATTAGACCAGCCAAGCCAGCTGCGACCACGACGAGGCTATCCACACTGAAATACCCTGAAACTCTATCATACTCCTTCGATAACCTCAGGACGGGTATGTAGAATCTTCTCGCCATCTCATGTCCATCGCCATCGTACATGATGTCAAGCGTATGACCGAGCTCATCTTGAAAGCAAGGCATCCTACACACCCTTTAGATAAACCTTCATATTTTCATATTAAAGAAGTTCCGTTAAAAGTCGTCTAAAACAACCTGATTATTTTATAACTCGGGGAGGGCTAGGGGCCCAATGGAGCCCTAGGATCCTGGATGTCGGGTAAATCGTTGCAGGGAGAATCACTGTAGCCTGGCCAGGCGGGCCCCCCTGTTCTTCATGGCAATCCTCCCGGTCTCCATCATAGAGAGAATAGTACTGACGATTATAGCAACCTTGATTGGAGTACCTCTAATTATAACCGTGAGAAATGTCTTACCAGAACTGGATTAGAAGACTAGAGAATAATCATGAGGATTTGGATTAACCTCGTTTTTACTCCCCCTCGGTTAAGCTTAAAGATCAAGGCCGATAGAAGAATCACATGGACTCCTTCACCTCGTACATCTTCCGCCAAGCCTACGAAAAAGTCAACAAACGAAGAGGCAGGCTCGCTAGGATCAACTCAGCCGTCAAGTGGGAGCGCTTATGATCCATAATCAGAGTCATGTGCAGAAACGACACCCCCTTACTTGGAGAAATCGAAGATGCTTTGAGTATGGATGTAATCCTTTTTCTAGCCTTTAGACTCTGAACTCCTTGAGCTTCTTTGAGAGATTAAAGATATAAGGATAAAGAATAATCCATTATCAGACCTTGACTACGCCAATGCTGACAGAAAATGAAGTAATCTGCAAATTACAAAAACATCTTGAGAGACAAGGATTTTCCACAAAGGTATCATCGACTTCTGAACATGGCGTTGACTTAATTGCTATTAAACAGGAAAGAAGGCTATATCTTGAAGTTAAAGGGCAAACTAGCTCCAAACCAGATACTAATCGCTATGGTAAAGAATTTACTCCAAACCAGAAGTTGGACCATGTTGCCAAGGCTATCTATACAGCTATGAAAACTTTGAATCAAATAAAAAATATTGAAGTAGGTATCGCATTACCAAATGATAAAACACATGAAAAAATCGTCCAAGCAGTGCTTCTCCCTTTGAAGCTACTCAAAATAAAGGTATTCATGGTTTCACCTGACGGATCAGTGAATGAACTCTTTACAGAGGATTTTAATTAACCTCGTTTCAGCTCCCCTTCGGTCAATCTTATAGATCGACCCGACATAAGCAATCTATGGAATCCTTCGACTCCATCCTCCTCAGAAAGATCTACGAGAAGGTCAACAAGAGAGGAGACAGACTCGTCAAGATAGAATCAGCTATTGACTGTGTAGTCTTCAGCCGTGAAACTGCCATTTTCAAATGTCAAAAATGCCGCTTCTGGATGACTCCAATTCTTTGATCTTTAAACCAAGCATGGAATTTTTCAGGGTTAAGGAAACGCGGTGGAACAATGCTACGGGTAATATACCCGTCTTTTACAGATAACCCGCCCCAAATATCAAGAAGGTCATTACGAACTCGGTAGGCGTTATTCCTCCACTCACCAATAGAAATAGCTCGTTCAAGTCTACCGGAAAACTCTGGTTTTGCGTGCACAATCACGTCAAAAGGATTAATGTCCATCTTCCTAGTATGTGCGTTCTCATCCCAATGGTCCTCGTCGACTTCTCCGGCGAAACCAATCTTATCAACAATATATAGTCCAACCAGAGCATACATGAGTTTGTCCCTCATGGGGGTGATCGGTTTTAAGCCCGCGTAAAACGCGATTAGGTCACCCTCATTCATCTCTGCGACTCCTCGTCCTCGACGCTCTCCGTCGTCTCCATAAGTAAGGAACTCGAAGTCGGGATCTAAGTGCATACCCATGCCTCTGAGGTTCTGTGGGAATCCGAGATCTAAGAATTCGTTTAGGTGTCTTTTCTCTGCAAAGGGCCTCAGGAAGGGTAAGATGCTCTCATACTTGGTTTCTAAACCCGGTATAAACTCATGCCTCTCGGGAATGGGTGTGAAGACAAATTCACCTGTTTTTGGGTCTAAAGGTGAGTTCCAGTGGCCGCATTTCGAGTCGATGCCGACGCGGATGAGAAGGCCTTTCATTTTTTTCTACAACCCATCGAAACTGTTAGATATTAATCATTATATGTCTAGTTAAGGATATTCTTATGTCTCTGCAAGAGGAGCGTTTTATTTCCTTCTTTATCGCCCTCTGGAAGAATCACCGTCAATGTTTCAAAGGGAAAACTGATACCTGGACTGAGAAATACGAAGGCGAAGACGGAATCCTGGCAGTGGTTCAAAGGACTTTAATCTGGAACGACTGCGAAGCTGAGAAGCTGTTCTCTAGGGTAGGGAGAATGGCTGGCTTGAAACTGAAGCTCCAAGAATATAAAACGGATAGAGTCGGTTTTGATGAGTGGTTATGGGATGAAGTTAAGGAAATCCCGTTCGGTGGAGGAAACAAAGGCGCGCATCGAGACAATCGGCACCGGAAACATTTCCCAAGAGCACTTCGAGAATACCTTGAGTTGACAAAAGAGGGTCAATTAGCTTTCTATAAAGACAAGTCATTTTCTGATCTTAACCGTGAGCTCCATATCTTTAGTTTTGGGGCTTTAACTAGATTCGATCTTCTTCAGCGGCTTTACACCTCGAAGCACCACTATGTTACTTCGTCTCCACAACGGTTTTACCTCACTGGAGGCGGAGTTAAGGAGGGTTTAAAGAAAATATATTCCAACACTAAACCCACTAAAGCGCTTCTGACCGGTCTAGGACAAAAATTGTATGATAAAATTCGTGAAAAAATGAATCAAGAAAATGTTGCATATGAGGAAAACCTATTATATTTCTCTTTAGAAGATGTTCTTTGCATATATCAGAAAGATAGAGGGGATATGATAAGCGATGATTTACTAGACGGAAAAATAACTCCAGAAATATTTGCACATAAATATGCTGAAAAATATTGTATATCAAAAAGAGTTAACTGTTGATTAGTTTCCTCCCGACAAGAAAATTAGGTTAGCTTTGCTATTGGTTTAGAGATCGGTATACTTCCAGTAGCATACACCGCGAGAGATGTAGCCTAGAATCTGTCGTCATGGGTCTCCTCAGGGTGGTTAAAGAGGAGGCGCCTGGCTTTGGTGGAAACGCATCCTCCACCTGGACGTCGACTCCTACCGTGTGCTCAGGGAGACGAACAACCCCATCTCCATCGCAGTCGACTCCACCGGCATAAAGGTCCAGAAGGCCGGAGGGTGGATCGAGCGGGTGCACGGCAAGAAGAAGCGGTACGTGAAGCTCCACTTCGCCGTCAACGTCGAGACCCACGAGGTGATCGGAGAAGCTTTAGCGTGTCCTTGTCGACCCTGACTATCTCGACTGCGATGGTGCTGACCATCAAATTCCTCCAAAATGGAATCACTCGTCAACGATGAACTCATCTATCGGCCCCATGTGGTCACAGGCCTTGCACTGGAAGGGGTACAACTTCTATGTGCAAACTGTCATCGGATAGTTCATGCTGAGTTAAAAAATAGGGAAGAACAGGCTAGCTCTGTTTAGGGTGGGAGGGCAGCCTCATCATCGGTGAGAGCGTATGGAAGATCCCGATTCGGCTACCTCTGCCTTGACAGGATGCTTACGACGTGGTCGACTTCCTCCTTGTCCTTCGTCTTCAGCAAACGGGATACGCCGATGGCGCTCCTCACGTCCCTGCTGTTCAGATCCTTCAGGGTCACGTCAGCTATGTACGCCGATATGGACTCCGTTAAGCCCTCCCTCGCCGTTAATACGTTGACGACGACCTTGAAGAACTCGTTGTCCGTGTAGTCCCTGAACCTGAGTTTAGCGGAGAAGCGGCTGAGGAGCTCCGGCCATATCCCGTCTATCCTGTTCGCCGAGGCGAAGACCCAGCACTTCAGCTGGAGCCTCCTGTATCGTCTGTACTTGGTCTCGGTCAGCAGGCCCCTCTCCATGAGGCTGAGGAGGGCGGCGAGGTTGTTCTCGTCTTCCACCTTCTCGAGCTCGTCTACTATCAGGTACTTCGGTCGCTCGCTGAAGAGGAGCTCGAAGAGGCCGGCCCTCGACAGGTTGCTCCCCAGCACTAGCTTGCTCCTTGGGAGGCGGGCCAGCTCCTCGAGCATCAGCGTCTTGGCAGAGGCGATGCTTCCGTGGAGGAGGCAGTGGACCGGCCTGTCTGAGGCTATGCTCCTAATCAGTATGTCCTTCTTGTCCTCGTGGCCGATGATGATGTCGAAGAGGTCCGGCGGGATCTCCGCCGTCTCCTCCTGTGGGGAAGCCATCTCCTGGTAGTCGCTGAGGGCCCTCTC
>Ga0315296_10001635_pt1 | contig 19505 bp, 7 predicted proteins | sample YL17G14_18_MG_FD_203921 | JGI IMG/M metagenome (GOLD analysis project Ga0315296, IMG submission 203921) | Sediment microbial communities from Yellowstone Lake, YNP, Wyoming, USA - YL17G14_18 | ecosystem: Environmental > Aquatic > Freshwater > Lake > Sediment | place: USA: Wyoming | collected...
CCCTGTGGCATCAACTGTGGGGGCAATTACACACTGGAGATGTTGTGTTGGGAGACCGCTTTTTCTGCGCTTATAGCTATTTGGCCCAACTGCTCCAAAAAGGCTCGTATCTTTGAAATAGCCTCAACACGAAAAAAAAATCTACGCGCTCGTAACCGTAGTTATTGCGGCCCAACCTCCTTGCAGGCAAAGACGACCAAATACGGATTTTAGACCCAGATCAAATGGACGGTGCTGCGTTTTTTGGCGCAAAAAATGACCGCCCATCCTTGCAGTATTATAGCCCCGTCCTTCCATTTAGTACATTTTAGCCTTTTGCAGCACCTTTATCAAGAGAAATTTGAAAAAAAAGTGACCGGATACCGCGCTCCCAGCAAGCCTGAGGGCAAAACTCACCCAATACCTGCACCAATCCCAGGCACTTATCGGATATGACAAGCTGAATGCGTTCTACCCCACGCTGCTTTAGATGCCTTAGAAAGCTCCTCCAGCTATCATTGTCCTGTTCTGATGCCAGAGAATTCATTGGAAGCGGATTCATGCAAACAGCACCTGCCTTTGGGTGATTCCCAGGCTATACTACGCCCCAAACGCTCGGCGTGAAGGTAAAACGAAGTCTCTTTGGATTGTAAAAATAGAGCCGCACGGTTGCACTTTCGCCAGGATCAAGTCGTCCATCGCTCAGATACTTGGAAAGGTCGATATAGCGCTTGCCGTCAGAAGTTGTGCCATCGGCGTTGGCCAGCGTGATGCTGGAATCGCTGATCTTGTCAATCACCAGCCAAATAGGACCGCCAATTACCTTGTCGGATTTATTTGTGACGGTAAGGTTCACACTGAACTGGCCGGTCCGGCGGTCATAGCCCACCAGGCCGCAAGAAACACTTACGAGGTCATCCACAGGGACTGGTGTTGTGGGTGCCGCCGGATTAACCGTGATGGTTACAGTCGCCGAAGCACTGCCGCCGTTGCCATCGCTGATTGTGTATGCGAACGTATCCGTGCCGCTGAAGTCTGCGTTTGGCGTGTAGGTGACTGTGCCGTCAGAATTGATCGCTGCCGATCCGTTCCCAGGAGCGCCAACCGACACGATACTCAATGCATCGCCATCCACATCTGTATCATTCGCCAGCACATCCACTACTATCGGCACCCCTTTGGACGTTGTCGCCACATCATTGCTGGCCACTGGTATGTCATTCACTGGATTCACCGTCAGCGTTACTGCCGCCGTATCCGTCCCGCCGGTACCGTCGCTGACTATATACGTGAAGCTGTCAACGCCATAGTAGTTCGCCGCCGGCGTGTAGGTGACCGTGCTATCCGGGTTGATCACCACCGTCCCATGGCTGGGATCCGTTACGCCGGTCACTGTAAGTGTATCGCCGTCCACATCGCTGTCGTTAGCCAGAACATCAATCGTTACTGCCGTATCCTCGGGAGTGCCGGCCGAGTCGTCATTCGCCACAGGAGCGTCATTCACCGGCGTTACCGTTACCGTAACAGTCGCACTGTCAAAGCCACCGTGGCCGTCACTGGCAGTATACGTGAAGCTGTCCGTGCCGAACCAGTTCGCCTCCGGCGTGTAGCTCAGGCTCCCGTTTGACCCGATCGACCCGGACCCGTGCTGCGGGACGGTCACCACCACCAGGGTCAGCGTATCCCCGTCCGCATCAGTGTCATTACCCAGCATGCCCGGCGCCGCAAGGACCAGCGGTGTGTCTTCATCGGTCGTGTAAGCGTCATCCACCGCCACAGGAGCGTGATTCCCCGGCGTTTCCGTTACCGTAACAGTCGCACCGTCAGAGCCGACGTTGATCGTGTCGCTGTCACCTCCGCCGGAAACAACTACGGGGCCGTTTATTGCCTTTATATTGAATGTATCATTACCTGCCTGCCCGTTCAGCGTGGACGAACTGCTCGCTCCCGTACCATTGACAGTGATTACGTCGTCATCGGCCTGGCCGTTAACTGTCAGCGTCCCGTCCGCTCCGTTGATAACAATCGCATCCGCTCCGGCACCCGTGCTGACAGTCGTGCTGCCGCTATGCGTACTCTGGATTGTGAACGTGTCTCCGCCCGATCCGAGAGAGATGTTCAGCGTCTCGATGGTTCCATAGGTTATTCCGGAAGCCATCCCTAATCCGTATAGCTGTGTCGAGGTCAGGTTGCCCGTGTTGCCCGATGTGTCGCCGGTATCATCGACGTTGATAATATCGCTTCCGGAGGACGGTTCATTGCCGTTGACCGTCAGCAGGGCGGCTATCTCGTTGACGTTCGAGGTATCGCTGCCGACGTTGATCGTGTCGCTACCGGAACCGGCATTGACCGTCGCGACGGCGCTAATTGACCTGACGTTGAACGTGTCGTCACCGTCTCCACCGTTCATGGTCAAGGCAGCGCCCGTGGCATTGACCGTCATCGTATCGCTGTCATCGTTTCCGTTAAGAGTCAGAGCAAAGCTGTTGCCGTTGACTGTAAACTGGTCTTCGTTCGCATCTCCATTCACAATCAGGGTACTATTGCTGTCGTTAATCGTAAACTGATCGTTATCGGCGTTGCCGTTAAGCGTCAGCGTACTGTGGTTATCGCTCACCGTGAACTGATCGTTGCCCGCGTTGCCGTTGATGGTTGTCGTTATAGATGTATCGGTGACCTGGAAAATGTCTATGGCGTCATTGCCGTTTACAACCAGAGTCTCGGTCGACGTATAATTGACTGTTTCGCTCCCACGCGTAACCTGAGTTGTCGTTATCACAATCGTATCCGCCGACGAAGTACCCTTGACTGTTGCCGAGTCGTTTCCACTACTATCATTGATGGTGGTGGTTCCCGATCCGGAGCCCTTGAGGTCAACGGTATACGTATCGCTGTTAGCGGCACCGTTCAAAGTGGCTGTTCCCGTCCAGTTGCTTACGCTGAAGCTGTTCGCGTTGGAGCCACCGGTCAGCTCGGCGAGTTCGATGCTATCAAGCGTGAACGACCCGCCACTGGAGCGAGCGAGCAAGGTATCCGTGAGCGTGAAGTTGGCGTTGTTGGCGGCAACCACCGTGTCAGTGCCCCCGCCGCCGTCGAGCAGACCGCTCTTCGTCCAGCCTGAAACATTGAATGTATTGGCGCCATCCCCTCCGTACAGGTTGGCAATAATAATATTGCTTAAGGTTATGGTGACTCCGGGAGATTCCGTCAGGGATGTATCGGTTAGGGTCAGGTTGCCGGCGGTGTTAGCTTGAATGACACTCGAACTGCCTGAGCCATTGAAGGTGGCGGTACCCGTCCACGGGCTCAATGTTCCGTCGCTGGGATCGGGCAGACTGCTGGTTTCGTATGTGGCGTTCGGAGCGCCGTTTAGAATGACGTTCTTAACGCCCACGAAGGTCATTACGTGAACGATGTCGACCCCGTTGCCATAGGTCAGGCCGTCGTCATTTAGCAGATAGGCGTCGAAGCCGGGAGCCTTGACGGTGAGAAGTCCGGCGGGGTCATCCTCTATATTGCTGTTCCCAGGTCCGCCAGTGTAGGTGCCGCCGCCCGGACCGGCCTCGACCCAGTTGCTGCCACTGCCGCCCTGAGCAGTCAAAGCCCCGGACCCGGCGTTTATGAAGTGATTATTGCCGGTCGCCGTCACGCCCACGTTGATCGAAACCGTCGTGGTCACAGCGCTGCCGATATTGATTAAATCATTCCAAGACTGCGTGTTATTTACAAGAATGTGCGTAATGTTGTCATAGATCTGGTCAAAGCCAAGTGAGCTGACCATCAACTTATCGCCCGCAGACGTGCCGGGGCCCTCCCAAGTGATGATATAGTTTTCATCGACGGCCGGGTAAAAGGACCCGCGGGCGCCTGCGTCGGCTCCTATGTTGAGCCGCAGGATCTTTCCGCCCACGACAGTCGCCAGAACGGGAGCCGACGGTATCTCTGGGGCGGTGGTAAGCGCACCAAACGTTTTTGTCCAATGTCCGGATATTACCACGGCGGGAACGTAAACCGTGTAGGTTTTCCAGGGTGTCCAGACCTTAAAGGAGAATGCCGGTGTGATCTGCAGAGAGATAAAGACATCGATTTTTACCAACCCTGATCCAATGAAGAAAACGCCTCCCGCGCTGACCTTGATTCCAAATGCGCCAAACGTGCCGTTCAATCCGCCTGCGAATCCGGCCGGGAAGGTTTGATCAACGCCGTGGACCTTGTGTGTGATCGAGATATCCGAAAAGGCCACCCAGATTTCGCCATGGAATCCGAAGATGTCCGGGTTAAGCAATGTGAATTCCGCCGAGGCCGTGAAGCTGAAATGATGATCCGTGTGCAAGTATCCGGAAACCGAGAGTGTAACTATGCCGAAGAAATCCAGGGTCAAACCCGGCGCCGGAATATCAATGCTGAGGCCGGCCGAAGAAATACCGATGGTCAGGCTTCCGCTCAACTCGAATCCAAACAGATTGACTACGAGGTTGGTGACTCCGATTTTGAACGACAGTGGGTTAATTCCGTCCCGAACAGCGTTGCTTGTATTGATTTCGAGGAGGAAGTCCCCGGAAATCGTGAAGCCCGAGCATGGGCTGACGACCACATCGTTGCTGGAACCCAATTTTAGCTGGATTTTGAAGGCAAATCCCGGATTGGCGTCATAATAAATCCCTGCAAAGCCGTGTACATTGAGAGTAGTGCCGAAAACGCTGACGCTGGCATTCAGCTCAATCGTAAACTTGCCGGAATCGATGGTGAGATCGAAGGTCCCGGACAGGTCCAGCACACTGCCAATCTGCAGCATGCCGGTGATGTGCAGACGCAAGCCGGGCTGGATGTCAGGGGTGGAGGGGTTGTTGTCGTGATCCACCGACGCGCCGGTGGTGTTGATCTCGAGATCGAAGCTGCGGCTGCCCCCGAAATTGAAGCCGAAGGAGGGTGGGACTCCGCTTGCCTGGTTTAAGCTGAACGACGCCACCAGGCCGCTGTTGTCGAAGCGCAGGAAGCCGGTTCCGTCGAAGTTGAGGAAGTCCATTTCCCCAGCGCTGATTGTCAGTGAGTACTCCGCGGAGATCTCCAGCAGGAGATGGATGCTCCCGTCCGTGTGAACGGTGGCTCCGAGTAGGAAGCTGAATTTCCCTCTCAGGCTGAAGGCGCCAACGGTTAAGGAGGCGTCGGGATCGGTGGTGGGGTGGGTTCCGCCCATGTGGATCAGGACATAGGCACCGCCGGCGGTGTCGGGGTCCACGGTCCAGGCGTTGCCAGCGATTAGAGCGAAGACGTTAAGGCTGGCATCGGTGATCGACTCCGGTGGCGCCCGCGGGATCATTACTGTCAGGCCTGGACGGTTGGAACCCGCGGCGTTCCCAGGAATCGTGAAGCTAACGTCGGTGAAGGTGGTGTTGACCATGAAGACGAACTGGCCGTTGAGGTTCGCAACGCTGGCCAGCCCCGGCAGACTCGCGTTGAGGCTCAGAATCATGTTCGCGGCAATTCCGAGCGGGCGGATCGCCAGAAAGCCGAACACGTCGAACTGCAGGAAGGGGCTGCTGGCGGGCCCAATTTTCAGAGTCGCAGGCCCGACCGCTCCGTTGTCGTCGCGGAAGATGGCCACGTTGAATCCCTGCTCGGCCGAGAACTCGAGCACGAAGATGCCCTCGAGCAGGAAGACCGACTCGTCCGCGGCGAAGGTCCCGTTGGTGTTGAAATCGATGCGGAAGTCGATATAGCCGCTCAGCCGCAAGGCGAATGACTGCGCTGGGAGAGGGACCTCCACGGGGTTGTTGTTTATATCGGGCAGCGTGATGCTCGTGTCCTGATCGCCGCTGTTGATCCGCAGGAATCCGCTCACATCCATGAAGAGTCCGACGCGCTCCAGGAAGTCGAGCTTGGTGGTCAGCCGCGCGGCGCCATAGATGACGATAAACTCTTCTGGAGGAGCATCGACATCCAAAGTCACGACAAACATGCCCGCAGCGTCGGCGATGATCCCGACGTGCGTCTCGCTGAGTGCTATCTTGAAGGAGAGTTCGATCTGGAGATCCTCCGGCACCGACGGGCCGGGTACCCGGAACTCGACCGCCACCTTGCCCTCGAGGGTCAGCGTCGTCACCGTGATGGGATTCCAGCTTGCGTCGAACCCGGGAATGTTCAGATCAACGCCGCCTTCGAGCACGATCCGGAAGCCAACCAGGGCGTTCTCGTTCGAAACCTTGCCCTTGCCACCACCGACCCAAGTCCCGGGGTCGGTCGTGCGTCGCACGGTGATCGTGTTGGCATCGTTATCGACCGCGATTACCTTGCAGGTCCCGTCGAAAGTGTAAGGATTCGAGCCATAGATGACCGCATTGTCGCCGATCGAGTACTCGCTTGAGGGGTCATCGAGAGCGAGCTGCAGGGTGACTTCCCAGAACCCGCCATCGCTGTCCTCAATGACCGAGGCGTTGAGCACGTTGATCCCGAAAAAGGTCTCAAAGGAGACCTTCCCGCGATAGACCAGGAGCGGGTCGAACACCGGGGTTTCCGCCTGGGTGTGAAGAAAGAGGAAGCGGCCGCTACCGCTGAACAGGTCACTCAGATCAGCGTAGAGCCACGTGGGGTACTCGAAGCGGCCGTCGAGGAGCGACATCTTCACGACCAGAAGGATCCGGAAATCGGTGTCGAGCAGGAAGTCGCCCTTGAGCATCAGGACCGTATCGGGGATCGGGTCGATGCTCAGCGTGGCGCCGCCCCCGAAGGTGACTTCTCCGAAGAGGCGACTCCAGACGTCGTCACCCGCCTTGAGCTGCTCCTTGACCGCCCCATCAAGCTGCGCCCTCCAGTCCTCGATGTTGGCCGGCGGGGCGATCCCGGATTGGAGGCCCTCATCACGGAGATCGAATGGATCCTTGATCGTGAGCCGGATAATCTGAGCGGAACCCACGAAAGCCCCGGGATTATATTCAACCCAGTAGCTGACCTGGTCCCCGTTAACGGTAAAAACCGTGAAGTCGCGGTTGTAGTTGTCGTTGTCCGCCTCCCGGATCCGGAAGTCGTCGCCGATCGCGAGGTCGTGGTCCGGGATGGTCAGTGTGACCAGGTATCCCGTGCTATCGGGAGTCACCGTCGCCCCGGTGGCTTGGAAATCCGTCTCGGTCTGCAGATCCTCGATCGTCGTATTGAAGCGCACCCCGAGGTGGACCTCTTCGAGCGTGAGGCCCGTGGTGGGCTCGAACCTCCTGATCGGGCCGCCGGAGACAAAAATTTGGAGAGGCCCGAGTCCGGAGAACGCGAGGGCGATATCAAACTTCGTACTTCTGCCGCCCAATTTCTCATCCCCTATGCTGAACGACCCCTCGACCGCCAGGTAGCCGGCCGATCGCTCGGGGAGGGGTTCGCTGCCGTCCGGATCATAGGTGACCGTGTTGTAGATGAAGGCCGCCGAGAACGATCCCACCATGAAGAGCTTGCCCTCGATCTGGCCCGAGATGCCGCCGAGGTGCACGATGGGCGAGCTCGGGAAGCTGATCTTGCCGCTGATCAGGTTGCGCACGCCCTGCCTGATGGCATCCATGTCCAGCTCGAGGTTCTGGACGGATCCCGTGACCTTTAGCCCGAAGAAGGGATTGTCGGCCGAGAGGAGAGCGTTGAGACCCTGGTTGCCGGTGTCGAGACCCAGGAAGGCCGCGCTGAGGTTCAGGGTGTTCTGGGTGTCGTTCCTACGGAAGTCGGGAAACTGCAGCTCGAGGTCGGTGATCTCGATATCGATGAATGAGGGCCAGCCGATGTCCTCCGCTTCGAGGTCGTCGAGCTTCAGGTACGACTCGGAATTGCCCACCGCGAGATTGATTAGCCCGACGACGGCGAACCAGTCGGCATCGTCCCCGTTTGCCGTGTCGTCCCCGTCGTCGGTCACCTCGATGTCATCCAGACCCGGGTAGAGGGTGGCGATTGTCGCCTCCACTTCGACCCAGCCCGTCCAGCTCGCACTCCCACTGTCGTATACCAATCCGGAGAACGTAAGCGTCACATCCTGCAGCTCGAGATCCACACCCCCGATGGTGATTTTGTCCGGGATTTCGTCGTCGATGCTGGTGAACTCGGCGGCCAATCCCGTCGGCGGGTTGGACTCGTCGAAGCCGTCGAGCAGGGCGTCGATCACGACATTGAGGTTTTTCGGCGTGTCATCAGTCGCCGCGAAGGGATCATAAGCGACAACATCCAGCCGATAAATCTGTGCCGTCTTGACCGGTGCCAGATAAAGGCCCCCGCCCAGGTCGTAGCCGGAGAAGATGGCAAAGTCACCGACGACTGACCCGAAGGTCATGATTTCGAAATTTTCACCCAGACTTGGGCTAAAGTTAAGGGTGTTGATGAGCTGAATTTGAAGCCTGCCGGCCAGGGTTGCGGTACCGGTTACATTGATCTGGTCATAACCGTTATCGGTATCGGGCGGACTACCTGGGCCCGGAGTCAATCCACCGATCTCGATCTTCAGTGTGTCGGCAGAAGTCTGGCTCCAGATCCCTACGTTCAGTATCTCCGGCGAGTTTCCATAATTGAAGATTCCGGAATTCTTGACCGCTCCGAACTCGTTCAAATAGACGAAAGGTTCCAGACCAGAATAGGATACGTTTGTTGTTTCCCCTTCCTCTCCAGAGACAATTACCGTCCCGTCGTCATCGCCCTGGCCGACATACTCTGCCGTCAGCTCGGAATTGCCGATCAGGACAAGTTTGTCATACCCCCCGTCGCCTCCGACAAAGACAATTCCGCCTGGGATTGAGAATGGATTGCTAAGGTCAACAGTCAGTATATCGTTGGAATTATCACCCCCGATTACCGTCAAACTGTTGATTTCGCTTAGTGTGTGACTTGCTAATAGACCCCCCCCGGTTGTTATCAAAAACCTCGATAACAGTTGAATTTTGCGTATTTAGCCTGACGACAAGGTCAATTTGCCCGCCGGCATCGATATACTCCAACTGAACATCGTCCAGTGATGTAAGTACTCCCTCGGCGTCCGGAGGACCGTGTGGAATCCTTAGAGTATCAGTCAATTGCTCTAAAATAAGCTGCCTCTGACAGCTTTCAAAACACTCTGAATCGACGTCTTTGCTGATCGGTTCGACGTCGTTTTGGTCTAATAAATCCACCCCCAAAACAAGAGCAATGCCAATGCCCGAACCGGATTCTTCCAGTGGATTCTCATCGCTTTCGCTCTGTTGGGCACTGACAACTTCACCCTCTAACGAGTCCTGATCCAAAGGCTCCTGGGCATCCAGATGAAGCGTGTAAATGGCAGCTTCTCGGTAAATTTCCTGCTCTGCATTTGGAAGCTGCTGCTCGACCTGCTCATCCGTGTCCAGTAGTTCAGCATATTGGACCATCTGCTGTGTATTGTCGAGAAGCATATCGTGAAGCGAATCAGGCGCAGCGGCACTTAGCAGACTATCGCCCGAAAGCAGGATTCGCGGCTCGAGTTTTTCCAGCAGTATAGGCCTAACCGGCTTGGAGTTCGTACTCGAAGATAATTTCTGGTCTTTGATGTGCTTAAGTCTTTCCAACACCATGCCTCTGGTGCATAGTCAGCGCCAATACCAACATCGTCAACCCAAGACAGGCAATGGCACCAACAAATCCTATTTCGAGCTCAAGGAAACGACCTCCTCTTGAGCAAAGTATTCACCTGCAGTATAACTCCCGAACAAGCAGCGTCAAGAAAAAAATAAAAAAATTAGCTGGTCAGTCACACATGACGCGATTACCCGTTTTGGAGAGGGGTAGACAAATCGGCCTTTTCTGCCCAACTTTTCTTTACAGTTCTTACCTAAAGCAGCTACCAATTGATCCAGGCTTTTTACACATCTCCTTGCACCAATATGTTCTACGGAAAAGGTTAGCGTTGGCCGCGGCTTGTACTGCGGCAGTTGTCGCCGCAAGCCAAACAAAGCATGGCAAACAAAAAAGGACCTGGGTTTATCTCCAGGTCCCAATAGCGGGGGCATTGTATGGGGAGTTGGAGATACTATATATGAGAATGAGTGGCGGATTTGTCGGTCGTCAAAGCCTCCCTAAAACCGTAAGTCTTTATTATATAAAATCTTACGTTGTGTCGTCTGTCTGTACCCCGACACGATAGTTACCCAGATTACGCGTTCCCCCAAAAGGTTTCGCAATAGTTATGGTACAATACCCTTTTTATATTTGGGGGCTGAGAAAGCCCCATTCTAAAATCAGGTAAGTTGCACCATAGTTTTGGCATTTCACGCTAAATCGCCAGTTTAGTTTGACAGCAGATGCACAAAGGTCGCCATAAAGCCTAAATACCTGCAAATATCTGCGCATATCTGGCCAAAATACCTCGATATAAACTTGCTATATCCGCCCAAATAGGCCTCTATATTAGTGGTTGTAACTCTTTTACTGGAGGCCAGTTACATGATAAGACCAAACACAAATACCAGCCAGCAGAATAACCGGGCGGTCGGCTATGTACGGCGTTCAACAAACCGCCAGGAACAGTCTATCCAGGATCAGAAAAAGGCCTTGGAAACATACGCAGCCGAGCATAGCCTTAAACTCGTAGAGTTCTATGTGGACGATGCCATCACCGGCACCAGCACACTGGGCAGACGCGCCTTCCAGCAAATGATCCAGGATGCTCAGAAGACCAGCAGGTCCTTTGACAAAATCATAGTCTATGACGTTAAGCGCTTTGGCAGGATTGATAACGATGAAGCTGGGTACTATCGTCACATCCTCAGGACCAACGGCGTTGAAGTCCTTTATGCCAGCGAGAATTTTAATGGTGATACTACGGATGACCTCTTGCGACCTGTTAAGCAATGGCAGGCAAGGCAGGAATCGAAAGACCTGTCGAAAGTGACTATCAGAGGACTTCTATCTAAAGTCGAAGGTGGCTGGTGGATGGGAGGGACAACGCCATACGGTTATGACCTGCGATATGAAAATGCGGCTGGACAGTTTCTCTTCATTGTCCGGTTTACGCCGGATGGCTCTAAGGAACTATATGACGAAAAGGGAAAGCCTATCCGCACACTTGCCCGGGGCGAATCGCTGAACATCTCAAAAAGGGACAGAGCAAAGCTTATTCTCAGCCATCCAGACAGGGTTAAGGTAGTCAAGCGAATCTTTAAAATGTACGCTGAAGAAGGCAAGGGCTATAAGTCTCTTGCCGACACCTTAAATCAGCAAGGTATCCCTACACCACGCGGGCCACAGTGGTCGCATATATATAGTGGAAAATGGACTGACACAACAATAAGAGCAATCTTGGTCAATCCAATCTATGCAGGAGACATGGTCTGGAACCGCCGTACGGATGCCAGATTCCACAGGATCAGTAACGGCAGACCGGTTGACCGCGAGATTGCGCATGGTGCAAGATTAGTACCTAATGGCAAAACAGACTGGATTGTGGTTCGTGATGCTCATCCGCCACTCGTAAGTCGGAGACTATTCGAGCAGGCCAAACAAAGGCTTGAAAATCATCCCAAATCAATCGAGCAGCAGCAGAATAACCATGGGAAAACCTGGAACGGCCAGCGAAGCCGATTTATCCTATCTGGACTATTAAAGTGCGGTCTCTGCGGCAATCGTTACCAAGGTGTTACTCGAAACAAGGGCAAGAGACGGCTGGATGGGACACAAGTTAAGACGTACTACTACGACTGTGGCGGCTACATAACCAAGGGCACAACCATCTGCCAGATGAATGCCATTCCAAAAGAGGTGCTTGAATCACAAGTCATAGAAACGGTACTTTCCTTCTATAAGGCGTTTCTTGAACATGGAGGCCGGCAGAAGCTCGCTGAGGCCGTCAAGGCTCAGACGGGATTAGAAAAAGAAGACATCACTTCTGCACGTCAAAGGGCACAGGCCGAATTGGAAAATATAACCAAGATCATAAATAACCTTTTGGACAATCTTACAGAGACCAACCGCGAACACGTAGATAAACGGCTCAATGAACTGACCGCCAAAAAGCAGCAAATTGAGGCCAGATTAGAAGAACTGGAGCGGCTGTCCTTATCACAGGCCGAGATTGATATGATAGCCACAGAGGGTATGCGGTTTTTAGCTGGCCTTGATTTTACTTTACGTAACGGTCTGCCTGAAGAGAAACTCACTGCCCTACGCCGATGCATCGAAAGAATCCATATCAATAAACCCGCCAAGAAAGCCGTTTTGGCAATACGGCTGGTCCGGGTAGGCGGTCTTAACGCAATCCAGGAAAGGAGCATTTCTATGTAGCTCAAAGAGGTCTTTGAGCTTGATAGGGTCAACATAGGCAGTAGCATGTCTTTGAGTTAAATGTGGTAATTGAAAGGAAATTTACTGAAGTGAAATTCTGACAATTTGTGAGATGCGCGAGCATCGAGTAGCTGTCTCCCAGAAAACTGCCAAATTGAGCATTCGTGCTCACTAACAAGACAGCAGAACTCGGACCGCGTTCCCGAAAAGGGAGCGTCGGCTGAGTGCTATGTCTTGTACCCCTTGGCAGGGGGTTCTGGGAGTAGCCTTGGTTTGGCGCTCCTTATTATTTTGGGAACACGGTGATGAATACCCTTGCCAACGATTTAATCCAGCGGTTCAAAGATACGTTCAAAGATACACTCAACGGCACGCCGCCTGAATGGGCCTGGCAATTCAAACCTTCAATCCCGCTTATTGGTGAGAATTACAAACCCGGTAAAGGCCTGCTGATTTACGCAAGCGCAGAAAACCTCTCGTGGCTCAATAATAAAAATAAACCCGTTCCTCAATTTTTTACAGAGGAAAATGCATGGAACCGGTATCGAGTCCAATATGAAATGAGCGGCCGTAACTCAGAGGACTTCTTTCCTTATGTTGGGATACAACCAGCTAACGGTGGCGGTCTCTTTGCTGCGGGACTTTTTACTGCTACCAAATACGGTCTTCAACAAGAGAAAAACCCACGTTCATTTTTAGAAACCATCGCCGTAACTAACTGGAATAAGTTCAGCATCAGATCGCCTGACAAAAACGAGGATATTCGCGATATTAAGAAATTGACTGCTTCACTGGCTTTCGTTGTCGCTGAGTTAATGGTGCTCCAGCCTGCGGTGGTTTTGATTTCAAGGACAGTTTGGAGGCATTTGAAGCTCCAAGCAGCCATGAAAGCAGCTTCGCCTCAGTCAAAATTTTTGGATGTTCCGCAATTCAACGCAACCGTCGTGAACTGTCACCTTGGAAGTTATGAAGAAACAGCCAAACAGTTAATAAAAGAATGGGAGGGGACATCACTCGCTCGCTGGATGAACAACCTTTGCCCCCGGATTAAGAAAAACGGTTGGCTATATATTACGAAGCTTGATGAAGAAATTCACCTGAGAAATGGCCTGTAACCTTCAGTTCCCCCAATCAAAATTCCTCTTAATCTCGTTGGCCAAGAAATGTGCGTCGCACTTCTTCGTTAGCTGCAAGATTTCTACCGGTGTCGTGCATCACGATATGGCCGATGCTCGGCCAGTTGCATCTGGTCTTTAGCACCAAAGCTGCAAGAGCTGGTGGATTGTCCTTCTGGGTCTATATGCCGATTGCCGGGCTGGCGGTGTAGAATTCGCTATTTCGGGCTGACTGAAATGGGTCATCTGCGGACGCCGAGCTTCGAAGGTTTGGTTTGAATGACAGAAATGAGGGCTGTTAGTGTTGATGGATCAGCGGTAACGAAAGCCTTTTTGGACCGGCTAGATCTCTTTTCTTATATGGTCGATTTTACCCATTACGAACCTGCGACCAGCGCGCTATCAACCCTATTTTCAGAGGGTATAAAACGAGGTGGTCGGATGTTCGAAGACATCCCCCGCTATTAAAACCTAGAGATAACTTCTTGCTAACAAAGGAGTTATCTCTTTTTATTGTCTCGAATTTAACCCGCTATGAACCTCCGACCTTTGGCTTTTTCAAGCCAAGGTCGCAGGTATGAAACCATCCCCCGCTATGAACCTCTGGAGATAAACCCAGGTCCTTTTCTGTTTGCCATGCTTTGTTTGGCTTGCGGCGACAACTGCCGCAGTACAAGCCGCGGCCAACGCTAACCTCTTCCGTAGAACATATTGGTGCAAGGAGATGTGTAAAAAGCCTGGATCAATTGGTAGCTGCTTTGAGTAAGAACTGTAAAGAAAAGTTGATATCTGCTGGAGAGGTGCGGTGTAAAAGACTCTGTCAGTTGGGGGGGCCAGTGTTTCCGGCCGCCGCAGCGAACAATCGCAGCAGGTTCCAAGCAGACTTTCTACATTGGACTGGGGCGACTATGTATAGTCATTGGCCTTCACACCTACACCAAGATGGGCATCCCAATCTGCCGGCGCCGGTTTTCCCATGCGGACGAGGACCCGATGCTTGACCAGCTCCCGATTCAGCGTGATCACGCCATCCTTAACACGCTGACCATCCAGCTCCACGAAGGTGACGCCCCGCTCGCGGTGTTCCGTGTTCTCGACCTGAATTTCGTAGATCGCTTCACCATAGCGGCAGCTCATGTGAAAGCCCACCATCCGGGGAGGATCGGATCGAGCTGCATGGTTTCTCCGGGTACTTTCAGACCCAGAATTTCTTCGACCCAGGCGCGGTACATCCACGCCGCGGAACCCGTATACCAGGACCAGCCGCCATGACCGATCCGCCCGGGCAAGCGGTAGACATCAGCCGCGACCACATAAGGCTCAACCCCGTAATGCCAGACCGTTTCCGGATCGCGGGCGCGCTCGATCGGGTTGAGCAGGCGCAGTATTTTCGCCGCCCGGTCGCCATCTCCACTGCGCGCCATGGCCATGGCCAGCCACAGAGCGGCATGGGTATACTGGCCTCCGTTCTCCCGCACCCCCGGCGGGTAACCCTTGAGGTATCCCGGTGATGGCTCCGCTTGGTCAAACGAAGGCTCAAAAAGCAGCACCAGCCCCTCATCCTCACGAACAAGATGGCGCCACGCCGATTCCAAGGCTTGAGCGGCTCGATCCCGGTCGCCGCCGCCGCTCAACCAGGCCCAGGATTGCGGCAGCGAATCGATCCGCGCTTCGAGATTCGCCTTGGAGCCCAGGGGCGAGCCATCGTCAAAGGTCGCTCGAAGATACCACTCGCCATCCCACGCGGATCGTTCCACCCGCTGGATCAGCGTTTTCCGGTCTTGCTCATAGGTCTGGCGCAGGTCGGGACGGCCCAGGCGTTCGGACATCTCTGCCATCCCCTGCAGCACATCCGCCAGAAACCACGCCAGCCAAACGCTCTCTCCCTTGCCCCCGGCGCCCACGAGGTTCATCCCGTCGTTCCAATCCCCGGTTCCCATCAGGGGCAGTCCATGGACGCCAAAGGTTTGGCTGCGCGTGACCGCGCGCTGACAGTGCTCAAAGAGGGGGGCCCGTTCCGATGAGACCGTCGGCGATTGATAGCTCTCGGCCTGATCGTCTTTGAGGGTCGGCGCCCCCACTGATTTGGATGTAAACGTCAGAGAAGTCGACCGCAGCCAAGCTGGCCAGTTCGCCGGCCGCAATGGCTTGGAGGCTAAATCCGCAATGGGTTTCACACAATCCGTCTTTCCCTGTTCCTCTAATGCTGCTGCCCTTTTATAAATCGAGCATTGATTCTCTCGGAGCTTGACTATCTCAGATTGAATAGCCTGATAATTATTGGAAAGCTTTACCAAAGATTTCTTTGCACCTTCGATTGAATCAAGGATCTTATTAACAGTGGCTTTATCGGCAGTTTCTAATTCTTTTTGTATTGCCGTTGCCGAATCGAGGGCGGACTGCTATCGCCGTAAATTGAAAATTGCAATGATACCCCCCGCCCTAAATTGATCCGCCTCGGGCGGAAAACCGAAAATTGACAATTGCAGGGAGCCTCCAGGCAAAATTCAAAATTGTAAATCGACAATTGTAAATTAGTCACGTCCTTTATGTGAAGAAGCAGACGACCCTTTGGGATACTACGTCAGAGGTAATTTCCAACTGTTCCGAGTCAATATCCCATACGTGAACAACGTCTTGGTATTTACTTTCCTGGGGGAAAATGTCGGTTAGCAGGTTGCGCATGCCTAATAGACGTTCCTTGTTAAATGTTATACCTTCCTTCTGTGGGAAGAGGGCCGCATAAAAGATGTCACTTTCAACGAGATCGTGGAAGAAATGAGTTCCAAAAGAAAGCTCGGGCATCAAATTTCCACCTTCATAGGCTATCTCCACCAGTACAGCTATCCTATTGATCTCAGAAAAGTTAACCGGCACGCCTAAGCTCGGCGTTGTTGTGCCCCACCTGCCGGGTCCAAGCAAAATGGTCGGAGTCGTTTGTTTGCTGTCTATCCGGCTGTTTAGCTTTCCTACCAGCCGGGCTATACTGTATTTTTGTGAAATAGGCAGCTCAACATATTTCTCAGGGTCAATGTAGATGATCCTTTTGAGTGGCTGCGAGATACTGCCCCCCATGGTATAACCGTGTGATGCAAAAAGGATGTCCTTAGTTTCGATATTTTCTGGGATTCGTATCCCTGCCTTTATACCTTTGGTTTGCAGTGGTCTGCACTGGAGTAAATTAACCTTAAATGCACCATCACCGGCGAAGTTTACCGTAAACTCGATATCAACAGGATACTGATAACGATTTTCCAAGGTCTTGAGCATTTTCCGCATTATTTGTGTGAATTCTGTGTCAGCCAGAAGTTTTTCAAATGTCAAGACCCAGGCGTGCTCGCCCTTTACGCCAAGCTCTCCCATTTTCTGCTGAATATGGCGGTCAAGACTTGCCACGAGGTCCAACCTTATGCCAAGCTTCTCATTGAGCAACTCAGTCAAGCCAACAGTTTTTAACCGGTTCTCTTCGGTATCAAGCAGGTCAACGTTATGCTGTGAGAATTTTTTTGCATCCTGCCTGTCGGCATAGGGTCTTAATAGCGGCTCATCAAGAGCTATTGTCTGGGGATAGTCATCTTCCACACGCTCAACTGCTCGTGTGCCGAGGCCGAGAACCAATCGGAGCATACCTGCCTTGGGGTCAAGCTCCGGTTTCCACACGAAGGTATTGTAAGAGACCCCCACACCGGCAAGGTCCGGGAAGAAGTAGTGCTTTTTATAAGAGCCGGATACCCGCTGTACAAGCACCGCCATTTGCTCGTCTTGCTGATCGAGCCCCCTCTGCAGACGATAGGCAAGGGCATTTTCATCCATCGTGCTTGCATAAACGCGGCGCATTGCTTCTTCAAATTCAGAGTAACGTTGCTCCGGATCGCCTTGATTCACCAAAAATATGCTTTCGTATTTGCCGGCAAAAGCGTTGCCAAAAGAATCTTCCAGAAGACTGCTTGAGCGCAGGATAATTGGGCATTGACCGAAATATTCGATTATTTCCTGGAAGCGTTCGCGAACCTGGTTGGGGAACTTGCCTCGCAGCAGATTTTCCTTCAATTCAGGGCCAACTTTGAAGTAGCCTTCTTTTGTCTTCTGCTCCATAAGCAGCTTCCACCAGCCATTTTCAACTATGTAGCTATAGAAAACATCTGAACCGACATAGAAGGAATCGTGAGGCTCCAGATACTGACTCCAGCTGGAAGATTTGTCCTGCGACAAAATCTTTTGAGCAAGCAGCATCCCGGCTGCTTTTCCACCAATGAACCCGCTTCCTATCAGTCTGCTTTTTATGTTCAATAAATCTTCAAGAGAAAAGCTGTCCTGTGCGAGCTTACAGAGCCGCTTCTCCCGTCCAACCGTTATCCTACAAAGCTCACCAACCAGCCTCTTAACTTCCTCGCAGTCAGAGGGGGCTTGCATTAAACTGTCGGCTTTCATAAAAAGACGATCCCAGTAGTCTAAAGCTCTAAATGAGCCATTCCGTACCTTTTTTGAAATGTGGGAAAGCACCTTACTGGCATCCATGCTGCTTGTTATCGGCAAGAAATTCTCTCCCTGCTGAAGATGGGGAAGAAACATTGTAGGCGAGTACCGGTTCCATACCTTCAATGGGTGGACGTAGAAGCTTCCATCAAAATTGTACACATCCAGTAATAGCTGTGTTGTTTCACGAATACGAGCAACCGTTTGAAATGAGTGATAATTCCTCAATACGGCAAAGTATGAGACTGTATCCAGCTCAAAAAGATAAGGGCACGTAACCATAAAGAAATTGCCAATCATCAAATCGGTTGCCCATGCGCTGAGCAAGTCCGAAAGACAGTCAAATACGTAATAAGTCTCCTTGCCTTGCTCGGAAATTATGGCGTGGACTTGTTTGGAAAAACTCTCGAATCCGCTATCGGCGTCAAGCTTATAAGTAGTAATATTCGGCTGATTCTCCACGAGCGGCTGATGTTGGGCAAATCTCATGTAGACGAGATTGCGTTTGTCCCGTAAAGCCTGCGCCACATAAGGGGTCACAAAGTGACGGTAATCTTCAACACCATCCACTTGCCATACGACATTATCGCCTTTTTTCAAATCACAAAGCAGCTTATCTAACTCACCGAAGCCGGTGCTTGCCCACGGTGCCATACAATTATCCTTTCTTGCCCCTGTATCGCTTATAACCAATACTCAACTCTTTAGCTCTATATCTTATGATCCTGGCTGTAGTTTTTAAGTCGCGTGCCGCTGCTGCCAGATTGCCGTTGCAGCGCTTCAGGGCATCAATAATCAAATCTCGTTCAAACAAATTTATCCTTTCGTTCAGCGAACCAGTACCGATAGTGCCTGATGCGTCGGATGTCTGAAGTGTCGGTGGCAAATGGTGTCCGTGTATAACACCGTCAGTAGTTAAAAGTACCGCCCTTTCGATACAGTTTTCTAATTCGCGCACGTTGCCGGGCCAATGGTAGGATACCATCATATTAATAGCAGACGTACTAATCCGACGGACGTCTTTGCCTATCTTCGTTGAGTAAAGTTCAACAAAGTGGTCGGCTAACAGCAGTATATCATCCTTGTGACCTCGCAAGGGAGGTAGAAAAATGGGGAATACATTTATCCGGTAATAAAGGTCCTGGCGAAAGCCGCCGTCCTCGATAGCCTTTTCCAAGTCATGATTTGTTGCCGTGATAACTCTTGTATCGGTTTTCAAGGTGCGGTTGCTTCCAACTCTCTCAAATTCGCGCTCCTGAAGAACGCGAAGAAGCTTGACCTGAATGGCGGGCGAAAAATCGCCGATCTCGTCAAGAAATATAGTCCCATTGTCAGCTTCTTCCAGCCTTCCTTTGCGAGCTTGGATTGCCCCTGTAAAAGCCCCTTTTTCATGACCAAACAGCTCGCTTTCAAGTAGATTCTCATTCAAAGCAGCGCAGTTAACCTTTATAAAGGGACTCTTAGCGCGTAAGCTCGCATAATGAATTGCATGAGCTACCAGCTCCTTGCCGGTGCCTGATTCGCCGCGTATCAAAACAGTAGTGTCGCTTTTTGCTACCTGCTGGATCTGGCGATATACGTCACGCATTGCACTGGAATTGCCTATTATGTTCTCTGGTCGAAATCTATCTTCAAGCTCATGACGCAATCGCAAATTTTCGTCTTCAAGCAGTTGCCTTTGGATCGCAG
>Ga0315296_10001636_pt1 | contig 19490 bp, 16 predicted proteins | sample YL17G14_18_MG_FD_203921 | JGI IMG/M metagenome (GOLD analysis project Ga0315296, IMG submission 203921) | Sediment microbial communities from Yellowstone Lake, YNP, Wyoming, USA - YL17G14_18 | ecosystem: Environmental > Aquatic > Freshwater > Lake > Sediment | place: USA: Wyoming | collected...
TGAGCAGAGCTGTCAACTCCACGACTTCTCCAGGCGCAAAATCTCCGCTGGGCTGGTTTCGCCCTTCCCCTCCCCTCTGATTATAGAGGTCTATCGCTGGTCCGTCTGGGTCTGGGACAACCGTTATTGATTTTGATGCAGTATCTTTTGCTCCTTCGTTGTCGGTAACGTTCAGGGTCACAGTGTAGTTTCCTGCTGCTTCGTACACTTTGTTCATGATCATGCCTGTGCCGTTAGTGTTATCGCCGAAGTACCACTCGTAGCTTGTGATGTATCCATTGTCAGATACTGATGTGGAGGCGTCGAAGGTCACTGTGTCGTTCACGTAGGGGATGAGTGGCGTATAGGTGAAGTCTGCATGAACAGTTCCAGTGGACATTGTCAAATATTCATGCCTTATGAGACTTTCTGCGGATAGGATGGGTGAGACCTGAACTGTAATTAGCATAACGATGCTAAGGATGAGGGGGAAATAAATGTGTAGCAGTTTTCGCTTCAAATTATATCACCAGATTTCTTGTTTACAGATACGAGTTCGCAGGTTTATCCAGCCATAATATAAATTGAAGTTGACATTTCGGGGCAGTATGGGACTCCGCTCAACCATGGCCAGTTGGTGAAGGCACAGGCATGGGCAGATGCAGACCCTACCAGAGTCCAATGGGGAATCTCCACATTGAATATTAAATTGTATTCATGGGTGCCTGGGGGGACTTCTAGCCATATGTTTGCTACGCCAATTGTTTGACCTGTTTCATCATGTACACCTACGGTTAAGGTAGCATTTTTCGGGGTAAAAGCTATGTTTTTTACATCCACGCTAAAGTATATTTGTTCGCCTTTAGCGAAGATGTTTTTCGGTTCGCCGTATTGGTCCACTGTTTTGATGCTTATTATCTCTATTATCCAGCCCATTAAGAAGGTTAGTGTGTCATTGGCCTTTCTTTCTGAGACTTCGACTGTGGCTAGCACAGTGTAGACTCCGAAGGGTGCATTAGAAGCTAATGTGAAGTCTATAGAGGCTATTCCGTTTGCGCTTGTATTGCTGCTTCTGCTGAGGACTAGTTCACCGTTCGGGTCTGTTACTGCAAATGCTACTTGTTTGTTTTCCACTGGTTCATAGTTGTATGTAACTTCAGCGTATAGGATTACTTTGCTTTGGGGTTCGAAGGCGTCGCTTGGCTGGTTTGGTCCCCTGCCGCTGTAAGGCTCCTGTTGAGTGTATACATCTATGTCAAGTTTGTAGAGTAGGACCCTGACGAGGTGTGATGTGGAGTTGGTTAGAAGGTCGTTGTCTGTGACTGTTAAGGTCACTGTGTAGTCTCCAGGAGCAGTGAAGGTATGGACTATTATGGGGTTCGTGACGGTTGTTATGTTGCCATCACCAAAATTCCATGTGTAGCTTATGATTATGCCATCTGTGTCGTAGCTTTTTGAGGCGTTGAATGTTGCTGGCTGATTATAGATTGGTTCTGGCGGATCCCATGTGAAGATAGCGACTGGGTGTAGTAGGGGAACGGGGGTCCATGGGTACATGAGGGGGTACCAGTCTACTTGTAGATGTGGTATTAATGTGTCGCCTACTCCGTCGCCGGCAACTCTGCTTTCTCCCCATCTTCCCACACCGCTGCCGTCGTCATGGCCTGCATAGTCGCTCCAGTAGTTGCCTTTTGCTCCGGGACAAACGTTTGTGTCCCAGATGTTTGCTGTCGCTGGTGCGTCGTAGTGCTCCACTTGTATTGTGTTGTTGATGAAGTTGTTGTAGTAGAATTGGTTTTGGCTGCAGTTCCAAATGTAAACGCCGTATTTGTTGTTAACTACGTTGTTGCCTTTAATTAGTGAGTTGAAGGTGTAGGAGAGGCGGATGGCGTATTCGGTGTTTGATTTTATTGTGTTAAGGTACATCATAGTGTAGTTGGCGTATTCGAGTAGGACGGCGTATTTGCCGTTTGTAATGGTGTTTTCGGTTATGTTGTTATGATGGGAGCGGGCGTAGAAGTTGATACCATAATAGCCCGAGGCGTTTATGAAGTTTTCAGCTACTACGTTGTAGTTTGAGTCGTAGAGTCTTATGCCGTAGGTGTTACGCTCTAACGTGTTGTTGGTGATGAAGCATTTTGAAGAGCGTGAGTAGAATATGCCGTCGTTGCAGCCGATTATAGTGTTGTCTGTGATGTTAACGTTAGTTATGCTTCCCGATTTAATCTCAACATAAATTCCTTTGTATAACTGTGTGGGACCTTGAACTTTGAAGCCGCTGATTTGAATGTCGCTTGCCTGCACATCGACAACTCTTGAAGGGGTTGCTGCGCCGGTGATTATCGACTCGCGGTTTGTTCCCTTCAATGTCACCGATTTGTTAATGCATACGTATTCAGGATATGTTCCTGCTGCTACTAATATCGTGTTGCCTGAGTTTGCTGCGTTTATTGCTCCTTGTATTGTGTGATAATCTTCTGGAACTCTTATTATTGTTCCAGATTCTGCAGATGATAAATTAACAGTTATATAGAAAGCTTGAATTATCAGGAGAATTATTATAAGAGTTACATCTAGGTATTTCTTCTCTAGCCTCAAGTTTTCTCCTCTCCCCTTGTTATTTATTATTTGATTTCTATATAAAATACTTTCTTAAACTATTCTCTATTTTTGTTTGATTGGACAAAGTTTAGGATATTTGAAGTGTTAAATGTTTTTTCAAGCATATTGAGGGATTATATAAGAAAAGGGGGTTGACAAAGATTTGGAGAGTCGTGTTTTATTAATTCTGGAGAGTAGCAATATATTCTTGACGTTTACGAGATTTGATGGTTTTCATTAGTAAGGTAATTGCCATGGTTGCAGTTAGGAATATAGCTATGAGTATGGTTGGTGGAAATTCTGGAATTACCGTTACTGATCCATCTTGAATTTCAGGATAATACACTTCTGCGATGCCTATCAAGAGATATGCAAAGTCTATGTTTATGGGACTTTCGCCAATTGCTACGGCCGTAAAGTTTATTTTGCAGAGGAGACCGTCGCCAGTCACTGTGGCGCCTGTTGTTAGAATTCCACAATTTATTTCTTCGATGGAACCCATAGTATAGTCTGGGTCCTTAAAAACGAATATTGTGCTGGCACCTCCTTTCTTCAAGAAGTCTCCTTCAACTATGTCTGTGTTTGGGTTTGTTATGCTCAGTACTGCAGGATTCCATGTGAGATTGAAGCTCCAGAAATCTACTTCTGGTGAGCCGACAACTGTGAAATTAACTGTGAATTCTTGACCAGGCGCGTCGACTGTTATGGTTGCTGGACTAACGGCAAAAATAGGCTCTTGAGCGTGAACTGGTTTTGTTCCTGCCAGAATTATGAAAGCAAGAAATATACATGCTATTAGTAGAGCTTTTTTCTTCATTTTATCACCCTTTGCTATCTATTAATATTTGTTTGAATATTTAGAATTTTCGCTGTCTGATTTCAAGCTGACAGGCTTAAACACGTGAATTAACGGTATTTTTATGATATTAAAGAATATGACTAAACAAAATTCGTTTATTACGTCGTTGAAGTCTAAAAATTGCCAGTTGTTAGCTTTTTGCATTCTTTCATAAATTTGAGTTTAAGGACCTAAGCCCTTGTAGCATCGTATGAATAATGCTAAGTCTGCACCAGTTACTTGTCCGTCGAAGGCGAAGAACGCTGGCGGCAAACCACCACCAAGATCGCCTAGGTACATGGCTTCTGGTGGAGCTAAGCCTTTGTAGCATCGTATGAATAATGCTAAGTCTGCACCAGTTACTTGTCCGTCGAAGGCGAAGAACGCTGGCGGCAAACCGCCACCAAGATCGCCTAGGATGTAAACTTTGAATGTTGTAGAATTGAATATTGACTCTCCAAGATATCTTGAGGTTACGTACACTGTGCAGTTGCCGTATGGAGTTTTTCTCGGCAGTCTAAGCGTTAAGTTGAAGTTCCCAGTGTCGCCCGTTTCTAACGTGTTGAACTCTTGCGTAGTTTGGCTTAATGTTCCAGAACTCACTATTGTGAATATTCCTTTTTCTTCGTTACCGTAAGGTGTTCCTCCGTTCTTGGGCCAGTCTGTGTACACGTTGGCATAGGCATATGCTGTTCCCAGAACAGCGTCTTTAGGTATTGGTATGCTTATTATGAAGGTTGATTCTGATTGGCCAGACAGCGTAGTTCGAATTGATGCAAATCCGAACGGTGTATTGTCTGGATAGTAGGTGTTAATTGTCATAAGCACCTCACGTGATTCGATATCGTAGTTTGTTACGCTTATTTTAAAATAGCCTAATGTTCCAATTTTGAAGCTGGTTTGAGGTTCGCCTGAAGAATTGCAAGGAACTACATACCAAAGCTTGACATATGGTGTTGTCGGCGGAAGCGTTCCAGTTAACAGTGTTCTTATGGTTAAAAGCTGATCTTGCGAATTTTGAATTTGCAAACCCACAAGACCATCCGTGACTAAAATTCCATCCAATGACAGATTTCCATAAATATAAACTGAATCTTTAGTGTAATATTCTTGTTTGTCGGTTTTTGCGGTTAAAGCTAACCCAGGATTAGCCTGGGCAGGTATAATCATAATTATGGTTAATAATATAAGTAATAAAAAAAGGGGGGAACTGAGGGTTTTCATTTTGCCCTCTATAGCCTTTGTATGGTGAATATTGTCGAGCCTTCTGGGCACATGGGTACGCCGCCGGCTGATGGCTGAGCCGTGAACACGTTAACGTAAACGTGTCCAGTGCCGACGAACGCCCATGGTGGAATGGTGATGCTGAACCCGCTTGCCAAGCCGTCGTTTGAATCAACAGTGAATGCACTTGATGCTAAGTCTATCGGTACACCGCATTCGTCGTATAGGACTATTGCCAAGAATATGTCCTTGCTGTCCCAAGATATGCTTTGTAGGTCAACATCAACACCTAGGTTTTCACCTTTGTGTACGATTCCAGATGGCGTGATGCCTCTAATTGACACTATGTAGCCGAAGCGGAACTTGCAAATGTCCATTCGTGTTACTTCGGATGTGCTGACTGTTCCAACAATCTTCCAGTCACCGAACATTTCTTCAGCGGCTGAACCCTCCCATGGGATTCTGAAGCTTGTGGTTGCGATGCCATTTACATCTGTGAAGGCTACTCTGTAGTCGCGTGAAGCTCCGGTTGGATCAATTATTTCGAAGGCAACTGGCTTGTATTCAACTGGCTCGTCGTTGTATGTTACTTTGGCGTAAACTGTCACTTCTTCCTGTGGTCCGAAGGCGTCACTCCAGCCTATGGAATAGTCAAACTCTGCACCAGTTCCTGGATCCCATCCTAATCCTTCGCCGCCTCTTTCAGTGTAGACGTCGATCTTTGGACCGGTAATCGGCGTCAACTGGTATACCACAGCGGATTTCGAGCCGTGATCCACGTAGTCCGATGCAGTTGGCGGTGTTGGATCAGGAGCTGTGACTGTCAGTGTGATTTTCACTGGTCCGGGGGCTTCACAGTCGTATGATTGGGTTACACCGTAGAGTGTGTATTCAACAGAGCCGTCTTTGCCAACGTCGATTTCCCACTTGTACTCGGTTATTGGGCATGTGTGTCCTGGTGTTGGCAGTGTGTCGTAGCCTGCTGTGGATGCGGAAGCATCCAAGTTGATTGTTTCACCAATAAGAACAGTTCCTGGAACTGTGAATTTGGCTGTTGGCGGTGTTGCTGGTGGTGGTGGAACATGCACTAACCCATCTACTGAATCGCATGGAACTAGGTCCAGATCCTTCAAGAGTACGTACTGGACTAGATGGATGGGACTGTCGCCGATGCCCTTAGTTCTGAATTTGATGTAGGCTATATCACCTGTACCAGTTGCAGGACCTCCAGACAGGAATGCACATGTCGCTTCTGGTATCCTTCCAATTTCTGGAGTTTTCACCAGAAAAACTGTGCTACCCAAACCTTTAAGGAAGGGTCCTTCAACCATGTCAGCATCAGTTCCAGTTTGCAATTCTAGCACTGCAGGGTCCCACGTTATTTCCGTGATCCATTGGGTCATGGCTGGTGTGTCCACAATTTTCAATGTAACGACAAAGTTGGTGCCAATAGCGGCATATGTGATTTCATGCATTCCATTTTCGAAAACCACTTCCATGGTTGTGGGCGCAGCTTTAACTGCCATCAGGGGCATTACTACCAATAGCATTGATAGGACTATTGCGAGGCTTAATATGGTTTTTCCTTTCATTTTTCATATTCCTCCATTACTGTTAGTTTGGGCCTAAGCCCTTGTAGCATCGTATGAATAATGCTAAGTCTGCACCAGTTGCTTGTCCGTCGAAGGCGAAGAACGCTGGCGGCAAACCACCACCAAGATCGCCAAGCAACATAGCGCTGCCGGCCAATCCCTTGTAGCATCGTATGAATAATGCTAAGTCTGCACCAGTTGCTTGTCCGTCGAAGGCGAAGAACGCTGGCGGCAAACCACCACCAAGATCGCCTACTTTCCACGTAACTACGGTTGCTGGGTTCACAGTTCCGATGGCTACTATCCATTTGCTGCTGATCCGGACAGTGGCTGTGATTGTTATTGTACCTGCTGCAAATATGTTCTTCGCGGCCCCATACTTTTCGCCTGGGCGTAGCCACACTTCTATCTTTAGTGACCCAATTGGTGTGCCGTCACTCTTTATTACTTCGTTGTATTCGACTAATTCTGTATCCTCACCTGTATTCTCTATTACTGCAATTCTCTTGCCATTGCTTCCTTGCGCCAGACTAATTGTTGCAGCAGTATTGCGTGTCACTGTTGCTGGGTCTTCCTTCCAGCGGTAGTAAGCGTATTCCTCACCGGCCATGCATGAATGGTAGTAGAATCCATGAGCCCAGTTTCTCTGCCAGTGGCGTCCAAGAGGTTGAGCCATAGCAATGCTGTAGCAGTTGTCGACAAATGCTTGCTGCAGTTTGGTGTATCTGTCCTGCCTAAAAGCTGGATCAATCGAGTCAATTCCTTCTCTAATCCATGTGTTGATAGTTTCGTTTGTAAAGCCCTGGAATTTGGCAAAAGCTCCTGATACACTTTCCATGAATGGAACAACGAAGTTGTGCGCATCTGGGAAGTCTGCGCCCCAGCCTACGAAGTAGAATGGCAAGACATACGTCTTCCATTTCGCGCTGTAATCAGTCCAGAGGATTTCTGTCACCACACCGGTGAAGTGGGTTCCAAACTCGCTATTAAGTGATTCAAATGCGTCTCTGAACATCTCACAAGCCATTTTCCTTGGTTCGTTGCCTGAGTTGTAACATAAGCTCATCAAGAAGCCGTTAGTCCAGACAGGACCAGGAGAGGCTTCACTGCCACCCCATGCTTCCTTGAGCAGCTTTATAGCTAAGGCCCGGTCGGTTACAGGCTTTGGAATACTTGGGTCGTAGTAAGCCAACCCCTCGCATACGCAGCTAGCTGGCTGCGTTGCCTCACCTAAGTAGGCAGCAGCAAGCCATGTGTCGTATGGGAAGAGCGCTCTGAAAGCTTTCCTCAGTTTTATGTCCGTGAAACCGTTCGATGGGAATCCTGCACTACTGAATGTTCCGTTTGCTGGCATAGTTCCACAGTATGTGCTAAAAGGTGATATCGCTTGGTTAAAGAATGCAGCCGGGTTGAGGGTTAGTTGCGATAAGTCTTTGACGCAGTTGATTCCTTCTATGCCTTCGACTTGCGACTTGTACTGGTTAGGAACAACGCAAACGTCACCGTCACCAGCTATGAAAACATCTCTTCTCGTCGCCCATGTCGCAATGTTTTTTGATACGAAATTGTCGGCGTGCTTGCCTGCCCAACCTTTCCAGTAGTATGGATTCCTTGTAAGCCTGTATTCTTCACCTTTGTTCCAGTAGTCGAATATGTAGGGACCTGTTCCCAACATGTAGTCAATGTGAGGATGCGTACTGCCAGAGTCTTTGGGAATAGCGTCACCATTACCATAATAGTATAGGGGTGATTTAAGTGGGTCGTGATACTTGGTCCAACGTGTATAGTTTTGATTGCCAGTTCCAGAATCCAGATTCCAGTTAGGCCATACTCCATCCCAACTGTCAAGATGCAGTGTACTATCCTTCACCCATGCTTTGCTCATGATAGCGCCATACATTTGAGCCACACATTGTAGGAATGGCTCAAAGGGCGTTAGCAAGTAGAACGTAACAGTGCCTGGTCCATCAATTTCAGATTGCACAGCAAAGTCTATCTTGCGACCAAACAGAGGGTCTTCCGTGTCAGCAACGCCAACATGGAGTAGAGGATCCCAAATCAGACATTCTCCTCCAGTGGACGCATCTGTCACCATGTTTCTCTCAAAGGAATATTCGACATCCGCAACTGTAACTTCTGCGCCTTCACCTGGGACATTTATTCCTGAATCCGAAATGTGGCCTGTAGAAGGGTCGTCTATGTATGCAGAGGTGTGGAAGTGTACGCCCGGTCTTATATGGAATATCCACTTTTGCTTATAGTTCAAGCCTGTTTTGGGATCAGTGACATCACAGAGTTCACCATGCCAGCTATCAGCAATTATGCCTTCATACGTGTTCGTACTTGCTAAGTCAAAGAAAACCAACGGTTCATATACGTTGAACAGCATTTCAAGGCTGGCCTGATCATACTGGAAAACAGGATCAGCATCCATCGGGTCACCTATCGTCAAGCTAATATAATCGTAAGGATTTTTGACTACAGCTTTTACTGGTGATACGATTGTCGGAACCACCAACATCAAAAGCATCAATGCAACACTAGTCAGTACTATAGTTTTATTTTTCATTTTTCCTTTCTCCTTTTATATCGTTCGCAATCATAAATAGCGCAGCGGTCTTATTTAATGTTTATGGAAGATAATTCTACTCGGCTGACAACGCTGTAACAGCCAAAATTCATACACAGAGCTACTCATATCTCCGACAAATATATAAACCTCTTTTTTAATTCAAGATAATGGCTTTGGGGGAGGGAATATTCATGGGAATGGGAGCATTTATTATTAGAAGGCTCATAATGGTAATACCCACCTTAATAGGATGCACATTGCTCCTCTTTGCCGTTACAATGATGATTAGCCCATATATCCGAGCCATGCTATACATAACCAACGATAAGCAACTCTTACGCATCGACGAGGTAGTAAAAAAATATGGCTTAAACGATCCGTTTTGGGTCCAATACAGTCGCTGGATAAGTGAAGTTTTGAAGGGAAACTTGGGCTGGTCACAGGTTGCGGGCGAGCCTGTTCTGAAGGCCATGTTAGAAAGGATTCCAGCCACGTTAGAGCTTGTTATGTTCTCTGCTCCTATAGTTATCGTTTTAGGCATATACTTAGGAGTGCAGTCAGCTGTACACAGAGACACATGGATTGACCACTTAACAAGAAGTACAGCAATAATTGGTTGGTCTCTCCCATCATTTTGGTTTGCGATAATACTGATAGCAATTTTCTATGTGGGTTTGGGATGGTTTGCACCAATGAGGCTAGGAAATGCTGCGCAGACTGTTGTTAATTCCATGCGCTTCATTAAGTACACAGGACTCAACACTATTGACGGCTTGCTGAATGGGCAACTCTGGATAACCGTAGATGCATTACGCCATCTTGTCCTTCCAGTCACGGTGTTGACTGTAATCCAGATAGCGCTTATTATTAGAGTGATGCGCTCAAGCATGCTTGAGGCACTCAACAAGGGCTACATCGTCATGGCAAGAGCAAAGGGTTTAAAGAATAGTGAAGTCATAAACAGACACGCAAGAAGAAATGCCCTCATTCCTGTAGTCACTCTTTCAGCGCTGTTGACTGCTGGCATGATAACAGGTGTGGTCATAACAGAAACAACTTTCTCAATTAATGGTATTGGACGCTTCGCCGCCGACGCCGCTGTCGGCCATGGCGGTGCCGTTGACATGGCATCGGTTCTGGGTTTTGCTCTCTTCACTGGAATCATATTCATAGTGGCAAATCTTATAGTGGACATCACATACGCATATCTTGATCCCCGAATTAGGTTGGATTGACAAAATGAGTCTGAAGTATCGCTGGAACGAATTTAAAGCTTCAATGGCACCTAGAAAGAAAGAACTGAAATTCACGCTTACTAGAATAAAAAAAAGCCCTCTTTCGATCGTTGGCATCTCTATAGTTGTGTTCTATGTCATGCTTGCAATACTAGCCCCTATACTAGCACCTCCATGGCCAAACCGCAATCCATTTATGATACCCAGAAATGAGTACTGGGCTGAACCACAACCGCCATCCGCAAAGCACATCTTTGGCACCGCACAAGGACAATATGACATCTGGTACGGATGTATCTGGGGAACTATAACAGCTTTCCAAGTAGGTGCAATCATTATAGGATTTTCTTTAATAATAGGCCTTTTTATCGGAACCATAGCCGGCTACTATGGAGGAATTATTGACGAATTGATGATGCGGTTAACTGATATTTTCCTCGCCTTTCCAGGTTTAGTCCTCTGCATGGCATTAGTTATAGCTATACCGAACGTATGGCCCATCATCGACTGGGGTTCGTTAAAGTGGACTTTAGCGCTAACTCAACTAGACAAGCTTTTGATTGCACTCGCAATAGTTTCATGGCCAAGCTACTGCAGGGTGATTCGAGGAGAAGTGATACGAGTTAAAGCAGAAGATTACATACAAGCATCCAGATCTGTTGGGTGCTCAGACTTGAGGCTAATAATCAAACATATTCTTCCGAACTCAATCTATCCTATTCTGATAATGGCTTCTCTGGATATAGGAGCAGTAGTCCTAACAGCTGCGGCCTTAAGCTTTCTAGGAATCGGTTCTCCAAGCGGCTACGCAGACTGGGGGCAACTAATAAACCTGTCAGTCTCATGGGTTGAGATCGGACTCAAATACTGGTATACCTACGTCATTCCTGGACTCTTTATTTTCACGTTTGTTCTAGGATGGAACCTACTAGGCGACGCATTCAGAGACATATTAGATCCGATGCTTAGGAGAAGGTGAAATGAGTAAACTCCTCGAAGTTCAAGATCTCGTTTTGAGATTCTACACGTATGCTGGAGTAGTTAAAGCCCTTGAAGGAGTCAACCTGTACCTAAAGAAGGAAGAAACGCTAGGGATCGTGGGTGAAACAGGATGCGGAAAAACCATGACGGGTCTCTCAATCCTTTCCCTAGTTCCACCTCCCGGAAAAATAGAGGGCGGAAAGGTGATGTTCCAAGACGGAGACAAAAACATGGAACTCCTAAGTCAAAAAGATGCTACTCTAAGGGACATTAGGGGAAGGGATATTTCCATTATCTTCCAAGAGCCAGGCGCTGCCCTAAATCCAGTATACACAGTTGGAGATCAAATCGCAGAAGTCCTTCTACTCCACAGAAAAAGGGAACTATGTGAGAGAGTGCTTGCTCAAATCGAAAAAGAAGAACTCGAAAAAAAAGAAAGAAAAAGAAAGAAAATAGAAAAGGAAATAAAAGACGAAGACACTCGGAAACGAGAACTGGAAAAGTTAGAAAGACAGAAAAGAGGAATGGAAAAAAAGATTTACAGAACAATGATGAAACACCCCAACGCCCTATCCCTAAAGTTTTTCAAAAGAATCCCAATTATTGGAAGATACCGCAGACTAAAGAGGGAGACTAAAAAAGAAGTTGTCAAAATCCTCCGGGAGCTGGAGATAGCGGACCCAGAGAGAGTTGTAGACATGTATCCACATGAACTAAGCGGAGGCATGCAACAACGCATCGTAATAGGCATAGCCCTCGCATGTAACCCAACAGTCCTAATCGCAGATGAACCAACAACCTCTCTAGACATGACCGTTCAAGCTCAAATCCTAGACCTAATAAGAAGACTTAAAGAGAAATCCGGATCATCCATCATATACATAACTCACGATATGGGAGTTGTCGCTGAACTATGCGACCGAGTAGCTGTAATGTACGCTGGGAGTGTCTGCGAGGTCGCTGAGGTTAAAGAACTTTTTAAGAATCCCATGCATCCATACACCAAAGCACTTTTAGAGTCTATTCCAAGACCCGGGCAAGCGTTCAAGTCCATCAGCGGTACGGTGCCTGGCCTAATAGATCCTCCACCAGGTTGCAGGTTCCACCCAAGATGCCCTTTCGCTAAGGTCGAATGTACAGAAGCTATGCCGAAGATGAATGAAGTAAAGAAAGAACATTTCGTTGCGTGTTATCTATACTAAAGGGAGGCTTATGAATGAGCATTTCATTAGAAACACGAAAATTAAAGAAGTACTACCCCGTAAGGGGCGGAGTTTTTAAAAGAAGGATAGCCGACGTCAAAGCTGTAGACGTAGTTAATTTAAGCATAAAAAAAGGAGAATGCTTCGGCTTAGTTGGAGAATCAGGATGTGGCAAGACAACTTTTGGCAAGACGATCATCCGGCTACTCGACCCCACATCCGGTCACATCTACTTCGACGCTCCAGAAGAAGTAAAAGAGGAAATAGAGAAGCTTGAAAGTTCAAGTTCAAGCAAAAACTCACCCAGACTCAAAAAGCTCATAAAACAATACGACCTTGCCAAATTTAAAGGGAAAAAGCTGAAAGCCTTAAGGAGAAAGATGCAGATAGTTTTCCAAGATCCGTCAACTTCTCTTGATCCTAGAATGCTTGTAAAAGACATAGCTGCGGAACCACTCGTAGTGCAAAAACTAGCAAAGGGACAGAAAATCAGGGAAAGGGTGTTGGAAATGCTTGAGAAAGTAGGACTAGACGAGACGCACTTGTACAGATATCCTCACGAATTCAGTGGAGGGCAAAGACAAAGGATAGCAATAGCCAGAGCCCTCATAATTAATCCGGAGTTCGTGGTTCTTGATGAACCAACATCATCCGTGGATGTTTCAGTACGCGCTCAGTTGCTTGACCTCTTTCAGAAGTTAGCCAGAGATATGGGTCTAACTTATCTTTTTATCAGTCACGATTTAAGCGTTGTCGAATGCATAAGTGATAAAGTCGCGGTTATGTACCTTGGAAAAGTGGTTGAACTAGCATCAACACCAGAGCTTTTCCATAATCCGCTTCATCCTTATACTCAGGCACTCATGTCTGCAATTCCGGTTCCGGACCCCACCGTCAAAATGAAGCGAATCCTACTTACAGGAGATGTCCCAAGCCCAGTTAACCCTCCATCTGGCTGCAGATTTCACCCAAGATGCGCAAAGGCAATGGAGAATTGCCGTAAAGAAATACCTGAGCTTGTGGATATAGGAAACGAACACTTTGTGGCGTGCGAACTTTTCAAAAGCTAATTAACCATGTTCTCGTGATGATACCTATCACTACGTCGATTTCATCAAAATCATTTGAGAGAAGAGTCGGTAGAATGAATGGCATGGAAGTCTTAATGTGAAAAGCAAGATGGTGGCCATTGCTATAATAATCATAGCCATTGTTGCAGTTATTGGAGTATATTATCTGACTCTCCCCCCAGCCCCCATTGAGATACCACCAAAAATTCTGAGCCATACATGGTACATCCAGAACGATACGGTCCGTTATTTCACTGTAGTAGGTGAGGTAAAGAATAACCTTAACACCGCCATAGAATCCGTACAAATAAACGCAACATTCTACGATGCAAATAACAACACGATCGACACAACTCACACCTATATAGAAAAGAGCATTGTATCGGCTATTCTGCCTGGACAAAAAGCACCTTTCACAATCAAATTAGTGTTAAACTCATTACCAACGATTCCAGCTAGATATCACCTAGTGCTGTCATATGCTAAGGCAACCGATAAAACTTTCGCCGAATTTGTTACCCTAAACCGAACCAGTTTCGACAATAATGGGTATTATGTAATCAGCGGTTGGATTCAAGATGTAACATTAGGAAAGGTTGTCGGAGCAAGGGTTATCTGTACTTATTATGACCAAAATGGCAATGTCATGGGCGTGTCCAGCAATTACCTTCCATCATGGATGTACTCTGGCGATAAAGCACAATTTAGAGTAAGTTCTGAACCCCGCAAATTAAGCCCCGCAAGTTATGAAATACTAGTCACTGCAGTTCGTTACGAACCGCCTCTTACTGAGAGAATTGAGTTGCTAATTATTTTAATAGCAGCCTTCATCATTATTGTCGCCTACATGAAGCATAGAGGCTGGTAAAACGGGACAAATTTAAAAAAATCTTCACAAAGTGCGAAGACGAAAATTGCTTCTAAGTCCTTGTTGAATTGAAGTCTTTAGATATGCGCTTCTAAATGTCTCTCATTTTTAAAGGGCAGATGATTCGATAGACTTAAATAAAAAGCACGAGAAGGAATTCTATAGGGGATCTGCGAGGTGAGGAGAAAATGGCAAAGCTTAAATATAGTTTAACAACGGCGGGAGCAAAAAGATGTATCCAAAACGAATTTTATCTACAGGAGATTCCAACATACAAGGGTTACACAGAAAAAGTCTTTCGGATATTACACACATCGGAAAAACCTTTAACAATTGCAGAAATCAGCAACTTGACTGGAATTAAATCTCGTTCAATCAATGGAGTAATGACTTTTAACATTTACGCAGGATATATTAGGCGGGTGCCATTGTGATTTTCACTTCGGTTTTATCCGCAAGGCAATACGCAATACCCTAGAATTGTTCCATTCACCTTTGGCTAAATTGAACTGTGATAAGCACATCGGTAGGTGATTTGATCGCTTGATAGAAACTTTTATTCGAAAGCGCGAGTTGTTTTCAGTTAGACATAACAATATTTCACTCGTCGAGATGAGGCGATGATGACGAAAAAAGTGAAAGAAAGGAGAAAGAAAAAAGGAAAACTGGGCAAAACCATAGGAATTCTATCGATTGTTACGATTATGATTGCAATTGTTACTTTATCAGCAATATACCAACGTAAGCCGCCACCAATTCCAAAAGAAAAAGCCATTGAATATTTCGGATTTTCAGAGGCGCAAGCATTAGCACACTCTACGGATGCGACTAACAGATCCATTATGATAAAAGAAGTACACTTTAACATCACAGTTGTAGGTGGAAAAGCCACAGATGTGACAATTGCTCCTGTTCAAGGATATGTAGATCGAGCGGACTATCCATACTTTGAAGAAATGAAGCAAAATCAAACTGAAGAAATTATTATAGAGTATCCTTATAAACTGTTTAGCCGAAGAAATGATCAAGGATACCCTGTTTATTTTGATATATACTGTAAGGAAGCCGAAGGAAGAGTTACGCTTAATATTACTAAATTCTATCCCTCAGATTAGCTTAAAGTCTATTTTAGCTTGCGGCGTCGAATCCAAGACTTATAAGATTTCCCTACTCTGCGACTCTTTTCAGTTGACTCTCATGCACCTCAATGATCTCTTCAACCTTTGTTGCATCTTCAGCTGCTTTGTCAAACCAATAGTTTCTGCAAATTTGTGAAACATTATCGCCAAGCCGCTTCCTTTGCCTATGACACCCATGACACAGGTACGCATTAACCACAGTGATTTCGCAAAATACGTCTATAGGGTAAATCCCTTCTTAATTTAGAGAAGGCTGAGTGTGTAGTATCTTGACCAGCGTTGCTGTGGAAACGCATTGTGACAAGCACGGATTAGAACGATTTAGGATTAAAATTGTGAAGAGATTCAATATGCCTTCTAATGTAATAGTTCCTAAGTTGAGCAGGAGACCAATAACTGGTGAGATAAAATGCATATATGTAGGTCGGGGCGTCAGCGGCAAGGAAATTGAGCAATTTGTACGTAACTACTTTCGAGAGAAAGGCATACTGGAAAAGATAGTAAAAATGCATCTAACAACCTAACATAAATAGTCCAGTTGCTTCATCTGGTTGAACGTGAAAGTTAACGTCACCAAACTATTACGTAGCAATACTCCAATATCACTTCTCTTTTGAAACCTCTCATATGAAGAAACTACATTCTAAAACGGTTTTTAGGACCCTTATTCCAACGATTACGCAGAGTCTTTCGCAGAATTGCTTAGACACAACACAGCGTTTTCCGCATGTCTCCAAAATTCCTTCTCTAGCTTCAGCCAAGCCTCGTCTGATTTTAACCTTCTTGAAAGAAAATATCCGCCAAAAAACATTGTTTCCAAGAACATGGAATGCGGTAAACTGCGCTTTTTTTCTCTGGTGCAGAGATCAAACTTTACAACGAAGTCCTTTGGTGTTCCTTCAACAGCTACGCTCACATATCCACTTATCTTAAAGTGTGGCGAATCTTCTGCGAGTATTTGATAACCTGTTGGTATTTCTCCTTTTATTGCTTGGAAATCTTTTGTCTTAAAGAAGTCTCCTATGCGACTAGTAAGCAGCCCCAGGTCAACATTTTTTCCTTTCCAATTTTTGTGCATTCCAATCACCTATAGCATAAGTATTGCCATTTGAAAAAGTTAGTGCATCTCGCGGCTCTAATACTTTTCATTACGCTGTGATTGATTTCAATTGACTCTTATACATTTCGACGATTTCTTCCGCTGTTGTTGCATCTTCAGCTGCCTTGTCAAGCCTGTAATTTCCTGTAAAGCGTGGAAACCTAATTGCTAACCCGCTTCCCTTGCGTATAGCATTCATTGCGCATACATGAATTGGACTTAATGTTATTTCTGCTCCTAAAATTTCAATTGCCACAACGGGTTCAAACCAGACGTCTGCTTCGATTATTGAGTTCACTCTTGGATGCTTATGCTGTATCACATGTTTCTGCATCATTTTAGGCAGTTTAGCTAGGTCCTCATCTGTAAAGCCTGTTCCACACTTCGTTACGGTTTCAAAAGTGTCATTCTCGGGGCTATAAGCCGCTAAGAGTAAAGCTCCATATGTTCCGGCGCGTTTTCCTCTGCCGTGGAAGGCGCCGACAATCACTAGGTCAACAGTGTCTGTCATTTCGCTTTTATAATCTCGCTTGTATTTTATCCAGAGCCAACCTCTGGCTCCAGCTTGGTAAACTGAGTCTTCTGCCATTGATTTGCATACCAGACCTTCACATCCGCTTTCTATCGCTTCCAAGAAGAATTTTTCAAGTTCTTGCGCGTTGCTTGTTATTATGTATTTAGCAATTTTCACCCTGTCGCTTTCTTCTATTGCTTTTTCAAGTGATTTTCGCCTAATGGGATAGGGCTCTAAAGTTAAGTCTTCACCATCAACGTATAATGCGTCAAACATGAAAAGAGAAACTGGATACTCTTCAATAGCTTTTTCAATTCCATACTTGCGTCTGCGATGCATTAACTCTTGGAATGGTCTCATCTCGCCCGTGTCACTGTCTATAGCGACGCATTCGGCTTCTAACATGGCGTCTCTTGCTTTCACATAGCTTTTAACCAGTTCGATGGCGTCTGGGTATTGACTTGAGATGTTTTCTAGGCGTCTGGAAAAGAGATTAATTTCGTCGCCTTTCTTGTGGATTTGTATTCTTTCGCCATCGTACTTGTATTCGGCTATGCATTTTCCGCCAAGCTTTTCCAAGATTTCCTCAGGGGAAGAAAGCCTCTCAGCCAGCATGGGTCTTATGGGTTCACCCACTAAAACTTGAAACTTCTTAATCCCTTTCAATCCTTTTTCTGCAACACTTCTTGCAACTCTTCCAAGGTCTGAGGAAATGTTGTAAGCTCGCTCTACAAGTTCGCGGGCTTCTTTTCCGCCACCATAAGCTATAGCTAAAGCGTCGAGAACCGTCATGTCAGCAATGCCTAAACGCAGATTTCCAGTAACGGTTCGCATGATGTATTTGGCCTCTTTAGGAGTTGCATCAGCCAAAAGTCCAGCCAAAAGAGCAGTTTTAAGGTCTACAGTGCCCGAGCCTGAAGCCTTAGCCATTTTGTCGAGGGTTTCATAGACTCTTTGAACGGTTAGAGGTTGCTGGAAAAATGTTGCTTGTTCTTTGTTAGCCATAAATTTCTGAGCTGTTTCACCTATGTCTCCGGTTTTCTTCAAATCTTCCTCAATTTCGCTTTCCTTTTTTCCAGAGGCTCTTGCGAGGGCTTTTATTGCAAGTTTCTCGGCTACGCCTATTTCGAGACTAATGAAATCCGGGTATACCTTACCCTGAGTTAAGTATACAACTTTGTCAATGATTTCTTTTGGTGTATTTTTGAGAAGGTCAACTAGGAGGTCTGTCATTTCCAGTCTTTTAGTTGTGGATTCGATTTTTTCGTACGCTTCAGCGATTACAGCGTATCTCAATAATTAACCTCACAAATACAGTGCGAACGCAAGATATTAAAATTTCATTTTTATCAAGTTCGCCCAGGTAATGAATCCGCATTTTCATGGAAACTTTTCCACCTAAAAGGTTTCATAATGAACTATTTGATTTATAGGTCTTCTACTTGGTGGTGAAGGAGCCTCAGCCGGATAACCAACGGGAATTATTGCTACCGGCCTTATTCCTTGGGGAATTTTTAGGATTTCTCTTGCCTCTTCCTCCCTAAATGCGCCAATCCAGCATGTGCCCAACCCGAGAGAGTAGGCAACCAAATGAAGGTTCTGTATGGCAGCGGCTGTGTCTTGTATGCAATACAAGGTTTTGCCACGTATGCCATATCCCTGAGAAGAGCGATTCTCGTTTGCACAAACAACTATTACGACGGGCGCTTCTTCAATTAACGTTTCACCCAGAGCGGCTTCAGCAAGTCTTCTTTTTATTTCTGGTTTTCGGACGATTATGAATTCCCATGACTGAATGTTTCCGGCAGATGGCGCCCACCGCGCTGCATCAATAAGTTTTTTGATAATTTCTGCTGAAACATTTTGGCTTTTAAAGGCTCTTATGCTTCTCCTTCCCTTAATGGCTTCTAAAACATTCATAATTCCACCTTCAACACTCATCCTACAAGTTTTATAGCGCAAAAGCCTTAAGTTTTGTTGCGCTTCTCATTTCTGTTGGATGATGAGGTAGAGAGTCAATAGAGCCTAGGCAGTGATATGACTCGACGGGCGAACTGACAAGCTTATCAACTGCACAAGTTTATCAACTTCGTGCAACCCACAGATCTGCTTGAACGCCGTGCTGAAAAGCTTAACAACCTCTTCCATGCTCAAAACGTCTTCAGACGGCTCAATTGTCTCGACAAAAGCTTTCTGCCTCGCCACGACAAACCTACAACGCTCAGGCTGGCGAACTGACACCTTCTTGTAAGGAAAATTTATCAGCTAAAAACACGAATGAGAAAAGAAACAAAATTTAAAGTTGTGGGAGTGAAGCTCAGGCGGAGAAACAATTGCCTAAACTTAAGATCACAGAAGCTTTGGATAGGCTTTCATCAAAAAAAACTGTTAGATATGGAGTATACTTAACCGCAGTGACAATATTCTTTGCATTAATACTGTTGCCGCCAATACTCGGAATAATAATCAAATGGAACACAATGCAACAGGTTCTGAACCAACCACAACTCATGGCCCGCGCACTGAGCGCAATTGAAAACTCCTTCACAGTAGCCTTGTTCGTCTCCGCTTTAGAT
>Ga0315296_10001637_pt1 | contig 19479 bp, 26 predicted proteins | sample YL17G14_18_MG_FD_203921 | JGI IMG/M metagenome (GOLD analysis project Ga0315296, IMG submission 203921) | Sediment microbial communities from Yellowstone Lake, YNP, Wyoming, USA - YL17G14_18 | ecosystem: Environmental > Aquatic > Freshwater > Lake > Sediment | place: USA: Wyoming | collected...
ATGACGTTTGTTATACCCCGTATCATCGTTTTAACTTTTTCCTCCCCAACGCCCTCCCAGAAGTGTACGTGAACAATAGGCATTTTTTCACCTCCTCATTAAGTTTTCCATTTGAGTTTAATGTGAAGTATAGCCATATCAAATGGAAAAGTCATCCCGGATACAAAGGCGAAGCCCCTTCTACCCACATCACTTTTCATCTTAATGTTAACCCAAACAAAGGACGGCTTCAGTATGCTTTTACCTTTTCTTTAGCGGGTGGCGAGGTAAATGTCCTTACGCAAACGGTGCCCGTAGCTAGGGCCATGTCTTTTCTTACAAGAGTAAGCAGATATTGTATGTACATTAAAAGTGCCGCAATGTTTCACATGAAACAAAAGATGACGTCCATGAACCATGGACCGACAGCCTACAACCCGCAACACTGGTATAGCCAGGGCAAAAGGGAGTCTACGACATCTACATTAAGGTCCCGGCTGAGATACTGCTGGTGTCTGCTAACACACTTTTAGACAAAAGGCGATATCCCATCGGCTCAAGGCTCTTTGTCTTTGGCCTATAGTAGCAAAATATTGGAGACGATTCAACTTGACATTTTGTCTAGATATTTTATAAACTAGAAATGAGGTTCAGAGATGGCAAAAGCCACTATCGATGCTAAGACCATTGACAGAATTCAATTGCTCCGGCGGGGCGGTTTTAGCTTCGGGGAAATAGCGAAGGCTTTGGGCCTGCCGAAGTCGTCCGTTATCTATTATAGCGCTGCAATTAGAGTCCAAGCGAACGGACACAACGAGCTTCTGCGGATTTTATCAGACCTAGTGGCTGCGCTGGAGCCTGGTAAGCCCTTTAAGGAGCCGCCATTGCCTAACTTCATCATCGCAAAACTAAAACGGCTTGGGGAAATAATGCGGCAATAGGCAGAAAAAGGGCTGCGCTTTGTCATCGTCAAGGCGGCAGTCAAGCCTAGCTACTGGTGAGGTGACCAATGACCGATAAAAGTATACCACAACAGAATAAAGTAAACCAATACGCAGCTCTAAAACTCCTCGGCGTAATCCGTGTCTCTAATGAGGACCTCACACATGGCTACGGTCCTGCTATCCAGGAATCTGAATTTATTATCGATGCTCCTGCCAATAGCTACCAGTTAATTGACATCCGCGTAGTCATTGAACCGGCAACTATTGACCTAGAGGAACGAACCCTCTTCCAGAAAGTCCTCGCCGAAGCAATCGAACTCAAGAAGCTCGGGAGGTGTGACGGCCTGAGCTTTTCCAGAGTCGACCGCCTCAGTCGCAAATTTTCGACAGCCTTGGAGATTGCGCTTGAGTGCCGTAAGCATGGTTTGATTCTGCGATTTGTCCGTGAGAATCAATGGCTGCGCCCCGATGATGAACCCATCCATTTGGTTATGTTTATCCTGCACGTGCTGGGGGTTGATACCAAAACTAAGGTAGACAGGGAGAGCCTCAAGCAGGGACAACATAAGGCCGCAGAGGCAGGGAGATTACCCGCTGGTGTTGGGCCGGGGTTTCTTGGTTACACTCTCTTGAATAAACACTTTGAGCCTAATAGCTTTATTACCGTCTGCGATGAGGTGCTTGAGCGAGGCTACAGGGCTGAGACCATCAACCAAATCACCAGGGACTTGCAAGGTCGTGGCATCCGAACACCGTCCGGGAAGCTCCTCACTCGCTCTACAATCGCACAGATTTTACGGAAGGCGCGGCGCTATGCTGGAATATGGGATTGGGGTAAACATGAGATAAAGGGATTAATACCCCCCAGAATTACCATAGAAAAAGCTGAGACAATCCTAGCCAACCTCAGGCGCAACCGGGAAAAGAGCTATGGCTTTAAAAAGCGCAAATGGCTGACTGGCCGTGTAATTTGTGGTCTGTGCAAGACCCGGAAGTACAGCCTACAAATAAAGCGGTACTGTCACTGTACCCGTTCTGAGCCCCTAGAAGCTAACCCACCATGCCCCAATGCCCGAATCCGCTGGCAAAAACTCAGCGAGAGAGTGTGGATGCTGCTCATGTCAAACTTAATGAACCTTGACGTGCTGCTGCTAGCAGTGGTAGCCAAACAGAGAGACTGGGAGAGTAAGCGGATAGGTATTGAGCGCCAACTCCAGGAAATAGAAGTGCTGGCTGATAGGCTAGGTCGGGAGCGACGTTTGTATAGCTGGCAGCACGCACAAGGAGTTATCACTGACAAGGAACTGCTGGACGCTACCAAAGATATTCAGGCCAAAGCGGAATTGCTGGAGAAGCAACTACACACTTTGAAGCAATTCCTCGATGAATCGGGGCCAGCGGACCCAGCTATGGTTAAGGAATGGATGGAATGGTGGCCGGTAGCCGTCGCCGTTAATTGCGAGACTGCCAGCGACGACGTGAAGGAAAAGCTGGCCGAGGCTCTTGGCCTCACTGTTACGGTATTCCCGGCTGATTCGCCATCACCCGATTCTTACCGCCTACAACTTACCGCTAACATTCCGTTAGACACTGAGGGTATTATCGAAACCCCTAACAAGCTGCAAATGGTGTTTACGCCACCACCGTGTCAAAATGGGCAAAGGTGCTAAACTCGGTAGGTATCAGCTTTTGCCAATCAGGAAAACTACCTTGATAGCTAGTCCACTTATAGCGGATTAATTGGAATCTTCCCCAGCCAGCCTCGCCTCGGAGCTGACCCCACCCAACTTCTTCCCCAGCTATTGGACCACCTAGCAGTTCTGGGTGAGCTTGCGCGCCAGATCAGCCAAGGGTTAGGCGGCAACGGGCACCGGGTGGAAGCGGTAGCGGAGATCCTGAATTCACTGGGGGCAACTGATGAACGGTAGGAATCTGGTTGCCCTGCCAGTGCGACATCAGGACTGCTGTCGCTACATCCTCCGGTTCGTACCGACACTTAACCTAGCTACGCTCAAGGCCAGGCCACATCAGGATAAACAGCTACTACTCTGGTACTGCCTGAGGGCTATTGATACGACTGGCCGCGGTGTCCTTGATCAGGAGCAGGCAGTTGACATACTCAAGGCGTCTTTCGGTTACCAGCGGCAGACGGCCTATAAGCACCTGCGGGCCGGAAATGATATTTATTGGCGCAAGCACACCACCAGAAAAGGGCAGCGCATTATCATCTTGCACAGCCTCCTACGCGTGGCTCAGCATCTCCAAGCTGACATCAGGGGGCGAGAGTGTTTCCTTGAGTTGCCAGCGTCAGGACTACCATTGTCCGGCCAGGCGCAGGCCAGGCGAGCCTTGCTCTACAACACCGCCGCCTACAAGCCGTTTCCAGCTCATCGCAATTACCCCATAAGCCGGAAGTCTCTGGAGGAAAGGACAGGTATTGAGGCGCGGCAACAGCGGCGCTACGACCAGGTTATGGACGCCCAGGGGCCGGTGAGGCAACCGACGTTCGCATATTACTATGAGGAGGGCACATTAAAGCCCAAGAGCCTGCTGCGGTTAGCTGAAACTGACAGGGGCCTGGTACTGACCTGCCAGCTACCAAACCAGTATGGGACTTGGTGCCCCGGCAGCAGCAAGGGCATGCTGCCGAAAGTGGCGCGCATGCTTCGTGTGGCGGATCAGTCTTTTATTAGGGGAGGGGCAACTTCCACCACGGACAGGCTTAGGCGTTACTACCGGGACTTCAAGTCCTTGCTCAGAGCCTTTCAGAGGGGAAAAGCTACAGAGGGATACTATCCCTGCCGGACTAGCGACGGGAAATACATCCTGGGGGCCATCTGGTGACGTTTTACGCTTATTCTCCATTTTGTCCGCCCCTAAAGGGGTTATTAAGGGGGGCAATATCATCTTTCTCACCATACTCATTATGCCATAACACCCCTCTCCCTGCCAAGGTGGCTCTAGGTCGCCGGCACCGCGGAGGTTGAAGGTGACTATTTAGGAGGGTTAAACAGATGCGAAGGAAACTTTCCAATTATGAACAAGAAACCATAATCAACTTCAACAAGGATGAAGCGGTAGCACATATCTTCTCTTACGAAAAGACCTGGCAACAGCATTTAGAAAAGAGGCTTGGACTCAAGCCTACGATGGACAACGGCTTTGGTGGTAGAGAGTATGAGATAGACAAGAAAAGGATTAGACCACCACGGGCTCCAGTGAAGTTATCAGCTGAGGCGCGGGCAAAACGAGCCGAGCGATTACGCCAGAGCCGTGATTTAAGCGCCAGAAAGCCCAATGCTATCAGAAAATCTGCAAAGAAAAACCAAAAGGTGACCAATACCATTAAGCAGCATCCAAGGACTGTGAAATGACACAGGTTACGCCTCCCATAGGAGACTCATTGCCGTTGCCACTAACTCCAGGGATAAGGCTTTTGTTGGCGTACTAGGGAAGGGCGCGATACGCGTTTCTGAAGCTATCCAGTTAAAGATAAGTGATATTGACTTCCAGAGAGGAATACTGACAATCGTGCACCTCAAGGAAAAGTCAAGGCTGAAGTGTCCGCACTGTGGGAAGGAAGCTCGCAACACCCAGGATACCCGGTCCAACAATAACCACACCTATCGCTATCCTTTATCAGCCCCAGTGGACACCGTCAGGGGGCTTGACAAGCGGAGATGGATACAGTACAATAATACTGTATAATACGAACTTGATCATCAAGGCAGGTGACGGGAGATGGCACGAAACAATTATAGGAAAAGGACGAGGAAAACATCAAATAACGCTCCGGCCCTGGAGAATTTGAAAGAGAGGCTGTCATCGCCGCGCCTCAAAGCCCCTACTACCATCAAGTCCTACATGGAGACAGCGAAGCGGTTTCTATCTGCAGTTGGAGACACCAACCAACCAACAGACAGCAACGTCAGGCACTACTTTAGGAAGCGCCGAGAACAGGGGATATCTGAACGCTCCCTCACACCAGAATTTTTCCACCTTAAAAAGCTGTTCATTGCCAACAACTGGCCGTGGACCTTCACCAAAGATGATACTCCCTATGCCGAGGAAAAGAAGCAGTTGCCGTTTATAGAGCCCTCCAACATAGAGAAGCTGATAGCAGCCAGGGCAAAATATACCCCTGGGGAATGTTTCTACCTGGCGGTGGCCACCACTTTTATTGTCCGCAGGGAGGAGCTCGCCAGGATTAAGAAAAGGGACTATGATGAAGAGTCTATCATCATTCACACCGCCAAGCATGGTCGGCGAACGCAACACCTAATCCCGGAACCACTCAAACCGATATTCCTGAAGTTTCGGGCAAAGGAGCACTCAACTTCCGCCCTCTCACTGATGTTTAAGAGGATCTGCGAAAAGGCTGAAGTTAAGCTGCCGCCCCGCTCTAGTTGGCACAGCATCAGGTATACCTTAACGACCCTGATTCGTGACGCCCTGATAAAAGGCAACTATGACCCGGCACTAGTAGCCGATTATAGCGGTTGGTCAAAACAATCCCTGGGGACCGTCTTCGGTGGTGCTGCTATGGTTGGATATTACCGCCGCCCGGAGATTCTCTTCACCGATAAGTTCGGCAGCGACCGGGTGATTTATGAGGTTCACCCCTTCCTTCATCTCTGGGAGGAGAAAAAGCCAGCAAAGAACAAGCCCACAAAAAGTAAGCAGTAACTAGTCGCCAGGGATATTGGTTGGTGCGTAAATCAACTGATGTAAAGCTAATCACGCTTGGTTGGTGCGTAAACCAACAATTAACCCCCCTCAGGCGTGTTGGTGCACCAACCAAAACCTAACCACTCAGGCGTGTTGGTAGAGTTGGTTGGAGGGCGATAGAGCTCTAAAATGATGCCTCTCTGCAGTTAACAACTACGCTTTGCGTCCATTAGTTTCTCCCCCCGCTCACTGGCGGTCTGCAACTCAATTTTATATCTGAATTTATGACTTTAGAAAAATTGCCCTGATTTTTGCCCAAAACCTCTTGACAAGATTTACCAACTGTGCCTATAATAAGGAAGCTAGATTAAACACTAGTCCAATAGCGTCTAGTCTCCAGTTGGAGACAGCAAAGAGGGTGGTCAAGCTAAAAATACCGGAGCCGGAACGCTCAAACAGCCTAGCTAGCTGGCGGACTTTAACAAAAGACAGCTTACCTTTATGACCTACCGTGTTAGCGGTAGGAACTAATGGGACAAGGGCTAGACGCTGAATAGGTCTACTAGCCGAAAGGCACTAGCTAGCAGTCAATATAGAGCCTTGTGTGGGGGTTAGTGCGCCATACGCTAAATACAATAATGGAAGGAGACTATTTAGCTATGGACACACCAAACTATATCAAAGCACTACTTATCCCCAATGGGAAAAAGCCTGCGGGTAGGCGTATATGGTCTATTGACCTAGAGACGATATGGCTACCCTTCTTCACCGCAACCAACACTATGGGCGACACCGCTATTCCTTCCGATGCACTTGGCGCACCCTTACGCCTTGCGTTCAACGCTGACGGGTCTGTTAAGTTCAGCAAGACAGGGCGACCAGTTAACAAGGTGGCAAAGGAACTCTCTAACAGTGTCCAGTTGGTAAGGCAAAACTTCACGGCTGGACTTGTTGCCTACGCTAGTCAAGTGATAGCCGACAATGCCGACGGCTATAAAGCACAGGTTGAGTTGGCACAGGAAGCGGGCAAGCCTATAGTAGCCAGCGACAGGGAGAAGCTGGACAAGGCTATCGCTGAAGCGGTAGAGCAATCTATTGCTGAAGCTCGGAAGCTCAAAGCGAAAGTCAGAAAGGGAGAACCAGTCCTCGCCTGACGCAAACTAGCGTATGGCACACTCACCCACACACAAGGCGGAAAGTGAGGGAAGATGGCATACCCTAAATGGGCAACGCCTAGCCGTCAAAACCATCTTGTGTCTATCTTCCTACGCAGTAGGGGCTTTTGTGTCTACGGACACCCTCACTGTTTGATACCAGAGCATCACTACGAAATATACATTGAGGGACTAATAGGGGACTGGAAAGCTGATGACAAGTCTCAACTATCAGCCGATTGGCTAGAAGAGTTGAAGCGTCTACACAGCCTAGCCGAAAGGCGTTACCCCCTTCGTGGGCAATTCAGTTCTATAGCAAAAGACATCTTTTTCAGCCAACAGCCTCTATACTACCTAGTAGGCTTGGGTATAAGCGGTTTAACTTATAAGCCTTTTGCAAAAGTGAGGTTAGCCAGTAGCTATGTCAACCTCTTTGTGGACTTGGGCGATACTCTGAAAGGGGTTAGCAAGACAAAAAGACGAAAGGCTATCAGATACGGAACGCCTCTACCACTTGAGAAACAAAGGGAAGTAGAGCAAGTTTGTAGGTTAGCGGTTAGGCACTATCTAAAGTAAAACAGAAAGGCACTCCGCACACTGGGGTGTCTTTTTGTTTGTAGACTGCTATTTTTAAGAGGGGCTTCGCCCCTCTTTTTATTATCCCCCCTTACCTTGAGAAGGGTAGGGGGGATTTTTATTACTCCCCTTCCCCTTGTCAAGGGAAGGGGGTCAGGGGGATGACTAAAGGACAAGCCGGTAAACTGGTAAGGCAACTAGCCAGCGAAAGGAGGTAAAGCTGATGCCTGAGAAGCGCAAGGAATTTAAGGAAGGTGAGGAGTGTTGCCCTAAGTGCAGGAGCGAAGACGTGGACTATGATAATGCTCCCAGCCACGCTAAATGCCAGTCCTGCGGGCAAGAGTTTGAGATAAGAACTGTAGCCATCTGGAACGAGTAGAAAGGGGGTGAGGAATGATTAGAGCTCACGATGTAGTCTACCTATTGACCAGGGAGGATGTTATCGTTTGTGCCAAAGAGATGGGCTTACCCGAGGAGGTAATAACTGATGATGTCCTCTGCAAAGTCAAGAAGGGGGTAGAAGGTGCCTGGGAGGGCTGGACTGAGGTTATTAAGTCGGCTATCAGCTTCGCTCTCAAAAGCTAACCAGTGAAAGGAGGTGAGGCCTGATGATTTGGGAGCATCCGGTTAGAGTACCACCCAAGTCAGATAAGGACAGGTTCCTGGGGAAAGTGAGGCAGGTTCCTGGGGAAAGTGAGGCAGGTTCCTGGTGGTTGCTGGGAATGGCTTGGGCACCGGAATAATATGGGCTATGGTATGTTCTGGTGGAACAAGCGGAAGGGTTTAGCTCACCGTTTCGCCTATGAGACGTTTATCGGCCCGATTCCAGAAGGACTAGAGATTGACCATAAGTGCAGGAATCCCTCTTGTGTTAATCCTGCACATCTTCAAACCGTAAGCCATAAAACCAACATAATCTTGGGTGTCGTTGGAGAGGTTAATGCAGCTAGACAGAGGTCAATTACTCACTGCCCAAGAGGTCATCCTTACAACGAAGTAAATACGTATATTTCTCCCAGAGGCGGTCGGAACTGTCGCATGTGCCGTAGAGAATCACAAAGTAGATACAGACAGAATAAAAGAAAGGAGGAGTAAAATGGGGAACCGCATATTTGTGTACGAATCAAGGGAGTTTCCCGACCCAGATCCCGCAAAGAGCCCTGAGGAAGTAAAAAGGTTATTCTCTGACTTCTTCCCGGAGCTGGCCAACGCCGAGACAAAGCAAACTACCAGGGGCGAGGATACTCTCTACGAGTTCGTCAAAAAAGTCGGCGTTAAGGGCTAACGTTAAGCGCAAGCGTTAAGCGCTAGGCAACAGATTGTTGCCTACAGTGAACATAAATGGAGACTAGAGATTTAATCCGCATCCTGAAAGAGGTGCCGGAAACACGCCTTCGCATACTGGAGCTATGTCATAAGGTTATCGGCAAAACGGGCGATGTTGACCCTGAAAAGGTAGCCTTCTACTCCAAGGAGCTGTTGGAGGCGACGAAAGAGGCGGAGCAGTACTCTAAAGAGACGCAAGAGGCGGTAAGATGCCTAAGAGAGCTAGCCCGCTCCTAGCCCTGGCTAATAAGCTGCTGGCGCGGCGGATACCCTCACTCAGCTCTCTCGTAGCGCAGATTTCAGATGCCGAGAACTACGCCCAGTTCGTCCAGATGGTGAAGACATATCTCCCGGAGCGGGAGCAGGATATCCTGCACCAGCCAACCCCACAATCCCAGATTGCCAGTTTCGCTTCTTACTTTGAAGACCGGTATTTCCCCCTGGAGGAAATCTTCAAAATGGGTGACCTTGAAGGCTATAGCGAAATCACTTATCGGATACCCGTGATGGTCCTGGGCTTTTCCTATGACGATTATCATGAAACACCTGAGTGGCGAGATGGAGCTCTGCTCCTGACCTACCTCATCGATAATCCGTGGGAGGAAGAAGAGGGTATTTACGTATCTATGGCCGAAGCCTGCTCCGATCATGTGCCAGAAGCCCTCATTAAACGGGCGGACGCAGTCCGACTATCCTTGGCGGAAGCGCAAAGCCTCTTAAAGGGCACGCGCTATGAGCCCCTGGCATTATGGGCTGCCATGATTCATCAGGACACCGATAATTTTTTCCTCGATACTGATTACGACATGCTCATGAATAGTGTCCCTCCTGACTGGAGCCCTGAGAATGTCAAGGAGTTAACCAAGCTGTGGAAACAAGCAGAACTTATACAAAACAAAACGGGCGAGTTTATGAACTGGCTTGAAAAAGATTTACCCAGACGATTTGAGGAGCTTGTCTCTTTTATTGAGGAAAGGAAGGGAGATGAAAAGGAAGCTCCCGGTTGAGTTCAAAGCCTACCAGTGGGCGCTGCCACAATCGCTAGAGGTGCCGGCCGACGAGCTACAGCTAAGGCTTGATTTCTACGGAGACTCGGTAATGCTCTACTCCCTGGACAAGGGAGTGATTAGAACCAAGATGGTATCAGCCAGGGACATTACCATGGCCCTACTAAGCGAGGTGCCTCTTTCATCCGGCATACTGCCTAGAGATGCGCTCTGGTGGAAGCAGGGAAAGGAAGGACCGGTGATTGCTCTCTGGAGGACAGCCAGGGTGTGGCTAGTTGCGCTCCAGCTGGAGGCATTCAAGCCGCCGCGAAGATTCAGGCTGCCTATGCCAGGTCTCATCTTCCTTTGCTCGCCGGGCAGACAACCGAGGGTATACGCAGCAAAGAAAAGGCCGACAAGTGCTAAGCAGGTTCTCTATCATGCCCCTCTGTTCAATGTTTTTCACGATGGCACAACCTGCCCCGGCACGCATAAATACCCGGTAAATATCGAGGAGATACCCGAGTCTTTCTTCACTTCCTTCTTTACTCAAGCTGCCAACTATAGGGAGAGGTCGAAGAAATATCCCCAGGATCTGCTTAAGCTCTGGGAGGAGCTGGACGGGAAAACCAGGTATCCACTGAGCGACCTGGTGCCCATAGGAAAGGTGGAAGATATCCTGTGAAGCCGGTAGGTTATCTTCTCAATAAGAGAGAAGGGCTTAACGGCGAACCCGGTATGTTTTATGACTATCTTGTAGCTGAGAATGGGCTTTTTATCCGAGCTCACAACCCCCTGGTCAAAGCTACCGTGTGCATAAGCCCTGTAGAGATAAGGGGACTCTCTCCTTTAAAGGAGAGTATAGAGCTGACGCATGGCAAGATACCGAGGCGCCTCTATGACCTGGCGCTGTCCGTACTCATGGCCGGCAGCGATAGAGAGGAATACCTGGCGATAACCTGGGAAGACGAGTACCGCCTCAGGATGCCGACACAGGAAAGAGACTCGGCAAGCGTCAAATATGAAAAGCTACCCTATTCTGTAATGGATATTCACAGTCACGGACACATGGATGCCTTTTTTAGCAGCACCGATGATAGTGACGAAAAGGGCTTAAGACTCTATATGGTGGTGGGAAGACTCGATACCCTTCTTCCGGAGGTGGAGCTGAGGCTCGGAGTATATGGATATCTCGTCCCTCTCAGCATAGAGGAAATCTTTTATGTACCGATTGAGCAACGAATTTTCTAATCGCCGCTTCACTGTGACGGTAGTCGGATGCGGCGGTACCGGCGGCTTTGTCGCCGAGTCGCTGTGCCGGCTCCTGCCCGGGCATGCCGACCTGGTGCTGGTGGATCACGACCGGGTAGAGGAGAGAAATCTGCTCCGGCAGAACTTCTACCGCGAGGATCTGAGGCAGTTCAAAAGCGAGACCCTGGCACACAGGCTGGCTAAGAAATTCGACCGCCCGGTGGGATATTCAACTCTGCCTGTAGCAATGAACGAGCTTGCCTTTCCCGGCCTGGTGATTGGCTGCGTTGACAATGGACTGGCCCGCAGGGATATCGCCCGGGCGGTTAAGGAGATGATTCATGACCGGTCCTGGTGGGTGGACGCCGGCAACGGTGAAAACTACGGGCAGGTTATCATCGGGAACACCGATGTTGCTAGTTCTTGGTTACCAACTGAAGGTGTTTATTGCGGTTTGCCCTTACCAACAACGCAGAAGCCAGAGTTGTTGCTCCAGGCACCAACAACCAGGGGGTGCACCGAGGTTGCTGAAGAGCAGGGACCAACTATTAACCTGACCATGGCTGCCGTCGTGGTCGAGGTAGTCCGCCGGCTTATAGCCGGCACATGCCCCTGGGTGCAGCTCTACGTCGATATGGAAGCGGGGACTCTTGTCCCCGTGTTAGCCACGCCTGAAATAATCAAATCTCTAAGCAAGAGGAAAGGAGGTAAGCCATGACCAGCGAGCAGAAGAAAGATAAACTGAAGGTGGTTATCTCGCTCAACGGAGACAAGGCATCGGTCGGCGTTCAGGCGCCGGAATGCGACCCAGCATTTTTTAGTCTCGAAGGCGACCTGAAGACAGTGCTGAAGGCTGTGTCCAAATTCATCGAAGAGGCTCTAACACGCTGGAAAACAAACAAACTCAACCCGAAGTGCGAAAGCCCTCTACCATCCCAAGTTGAAGCGGCAGCCGCTGCAAAACGGACCCCCGCTGCGTCTCGCGGTACGAAAACTACCACACCCAAGGCAAAAACCGATCAACGCGCGATGTTTTAGGTAATAGAGGGGTCGATTTTGAAGGCGGGTGGGAGCGACAGAAGAAAGGAGGTGAGATAGATGCAGGTTAAAGTACAGAAGTTGCGGGAAGTGATGGCGCTGCTTGATCCAGCTATACCCGGGAGACCCACGCTGCCGGTACTGGTCAATGTCCTCCTGAAGGATGGCAAAGCTGCGGCCACTGACCTGGAAGTCTATGTCGAGATAGACCTGCCAGAGGCCGACATGGAGTGCCTAATCCCCCATAAATCCGTCCTGGAACTCCTAAAGTATATTCCGGGTAATGAGATGCTCACGATAGAGACTGACGGAGAGCTCAAGTTCAGCTGGGACGGCGGCAGCTCCTCCTACCCCAGCGGCAAACCCAAGGATTTCCCAACTGTGCCGAAACTTACAGCCAAGACACAGGGAACACTCGATGGTAACTTACTGATAGCGGCTCTGGCTGCCGCCTCTCAATATTGCGCCACGGATGAGACGCGCCCGGTGCTTAGTGGAGTGGCCATTTTCCCTGGCGAAAACCTTGATATCGCTGCCGGCGACGGCTTCAGGATGGCGTACCAGACAATAGCTGCTACCTTCCCCCTCGATGAGCCACTGATTATCCCTTCCGGTGCTGTGCGAGTCCTCCATTCCCTTTGGCAGCATACCCCCCCGGATGTAACACTGGGCGACTCGTTGGTGGGACTTGTAACACAAAAGCGCCAACTTGAAATTGCCCTTATGGGAGCGAAAAAGGGCGCCGCCGGGGATAAACTCCAGATGGTCTTCGGTAGTATGACTGTCCTGATTAATCTCATTCAGGGCACCCCACCGAACTTTAAACAGCTTATCCCCAAGGATATCCCCACTAAGGTGCAGTTCTTCCCTGGCGAGCTGGAGAGGGCAGTAAAGCGGCTCCGTGCTATCGCCAACGATGGGAAGGGCATTGTCCGGCTCTCCTGGACAACCGACACCATGACGGTTTCAGCGAGCAGCGAAGAGATGGGGAAAGTAGAAGGAACCCTTCCCGTGCAGGCCGACAACCCAGATAGAGTCGCCCTCAACATCAAGTACCTTCTGGAATACCTCAAGGGTAAAGAGGGAATGATCACATTGGGCGTGACCGGCGGTACCGCCCCGGTGGTTCTTCGCCACCGCGCATCACCCCTGGTGCTGGTGATGCCCATGATGGTCCAGTGGTAACCGAAAGAGAGGGGGGCCGTGGTGACCCCCCTCTCCTTCTTAAGGAGAGGGGAAACAGATGGGTATGAAGGAACGAATAATCAGGATAGACCTAACCGACTTGGAGAAAATCCTCAAGGAGCAAGGCACAATAAAGAAGGATGAGTTTCTGAATGACGCTCATATTGAGCCTAACGAGTTGGTGATAAGAGTATTATCCGAAGACAAATGACATTGAACGACATTTTAGAAAGGAGGTTGATAGTTGCTAAATGACAACTGAACGACATATCTCGAAAGGCATCTCTGATATCGTTGGTGCTCTTACAGACCCTATCATTGTCTTTCCGGCAGGCGGCTGGGAGAATGATATCCCCGATTGGCTTAAAACTCGGATAACCCTTGACCGCTTGGTAATGAATATGAAATCGCTCAAGGGAGAGGAGATAACCGGCACCGACTCGGAAGCTTTGGCCTATATGATGCCCGCTTCCCTGGCTTTCCCACTGGACCATGACTGGACTGAGATTTACCTTTACCTTGCGACCAAGGTATGCAGCGGTGAGAAAAAGATTATTCCTGACGACATTCGGAAGGATAATTTAACCGATGACCAAATGCGAGACCTTAACCGTCTTAAGGAGTGGATCTATCGGAGGAGAGTTCAGGAGAGACTCAACCGCGACCGGGCTGAGAGGCGGCAGCGGCGCCAGGAAGAGTTAGCCAGAAAAGAGGAGCTGCAGACGAAGATGTTTGACTTCTAGAATACACACAGTTTAAAGAGGCAGGAGAATATCTCTCCAGCCTTTTTTATTTTTCGGGGGGTAACAATCCAAGCGTTTGTGTCCTACTACTAGTCTTGAAGCATCAGCCCAATATTCTTTGACACGTTTATATTAATTTATAAATGGCCGAATCAAAGAGAAGAAGGGGCGAAGACATGTAATTTTCTATGTTTAGCGATATATGTAATTTCCCGCCTGATATCTAGGAGGTATTAATGGAATCTGTAGATAAGAGTCATATTTCCCGCCAGAATGGATAACATGCCTTCCTTTATTGTTAGGCCACCAAACAAGCTTCTCAAACCAGCCCTCACGAATATAACGACCAGCTACCACTAACTCCAGTTGCTGGCCTTTGTGCCAAATACGGCTCTGAGGCCAGATTTCAATATCTACCGGAACAATTTCACCAGGCTTTAGTTTTTCCTCCTTGCTATGTGCCTGAACTGGCTGAAAGTCCGTCGACCACTTTGGGTCAAGTTCGCGGTGCGATACCCTTATCTTTCCCCAGCCACCTGGATGAGGCTCACCCAGCACTGATACAGGTAACCAGTTTCCTTTTCCATCCAGTTTGCGGATATATATAAATAAATCCATATCGTCATTGCCCTCAACCTCAACCCACAAATGCAACTTCATATAACCGGTAATTTCGGTAGTTTCATCGAATTTGATAGCGAAATTTGCCTGTCCAGTCTCGCCGTCATAACTTACTTTTGATTCTTTAGCCACCGGTTCAAATGACATGGCACCTCTGGCGGCATCAATATAAAGTTTCTTATATTGTGTCCTGGCAAGAGGGAATTCTTTTTCTGGACGGTTAGTTTGATAGTCGTACTCATAAGCGTCCATGACCTCAATCCGCACTCTGGGCGTAAGCTCCCAACCATTACGAATATCCTTTAAATATCGGCCAAAGAAACGCTTTAAATCTTCTAAGCCCTCAGAAGAATATGTGTCAGGCCATTCAAATTCTCTATGCGCTCTTAACCATTTTTTGGTAGAGCGAATCCTCCTGAACCCCTCCATAGAACCACGCAGATGGAAATGGTTCCAGCATACTGTAGTATAGGTGGGGATTTTGATATTTTCCCATTTCGGAATCTTGTCTTCCCAGTAAGCATTCATCAATGGGTACTTCTCAGCCATGGCAAGGACATCCTCGACATATCCAATGCCAGATATGGCTTTTAAGACTTCCCCACCACCCTGACCTGGTATGCCTCCTTCAAAAAACGACTCCCGATAAAGGTCTCCCGTGCCTTCCCAAGGAGCAATACAAACAAGATGTGGAGGCTGTTCAGCAGCAATTCTCCACTGGGTCATAGCCACACCTGAGTTACCAAACATGCCAACCTTGCCATTGCACCAGTACTGACTTGCCAGCCATTCTATAAAGTCATAGCCGTCACGACCATCCTGTGTACCGAAAAAATTTGCATCACCCTGTGAATGGCCGACGCCGCGGGGGTCAACGTTGGCAATTGCATACCCATGACGACACCAGAAGCCCGGGTCAGCGGATTCAAACTTAGCCATGCGAGAAGCTGTACCTGGCGGTACACCCATAATTTGCCATTCTGTTTCTATATCACCTGGCCGTTTGCCAAAATGACTCCATGAAACTACGGCAGGTATATTAATTTTATTAATAGGACGATAAATATCAGTATAAATAATTATTCCGTCTCGCATGGTTACAGGAACATCCTGCCCACAGATAATGCCACTCTCAGCAACATAGGTACGCTGGTTGAAGGGAGGGCAAAAACTAAATGCGTGTGTTGCCGTTATAGACGGCCTCCTTGCTTCCCTATAAATAGTCTCGATCTCTACATCACCATACTTTTCTTTTTTTGTTATTTTTCCTGACATTATAATTCTCCCTATTCACCATTATAATTAATTGAAAAAATATTGCTCTAATATTTCTTACCTTACAAGTATAATGAAGTTGTCGAGAGATCACAGGGCAGTAAGGTTTGTCAATTTTAAATTTAATGCCGGATGCAAAATATATCACTCACTATCACATTTAAATAGGGCTAAGCTTTTTAAGCATCATTTTTATAAGGTCTAATAATATCCCCATATTCCCTGTATTCTTTCTGCAATAATCTCACTCTTTCTGCTTTAAGTTCCTTTTCCTCAATATGTGCAAGGTTTTGTATGTATTTCCCATGCTCGCCTATTCCGTATTCGGAGAATCTGGGGTGCTTTGCCTCTTCAAAATTCCATATTATTTTGAATTCTTTTCCATCGCTATTTAGGATGCCATGTACCCAGCAAATAGGACAAACAACTTCTGGCAATTTCTCAGGTACCTGTAAAATATTACAATGGCAGACCGGGCAAGCAAATTCACTTTGTTCTCCCAGATATTTTACATCTTCAATTGGCATCATCATTGCTTTTGCCACATTCCTTCCCAATTGTTTAGCTCTTTCAAGTGATTTGACATGATGCTCACACAATACAGAGTTTATAACAGGCGCATCATTTATCTGAATCTGATCAACCAGTTTCCTCGTATGCTGAAGGAATGGATTTGCCATGAGAAGGCCAAGGTTGGTCCAGTCAGGTCCGGCGCCTCCGACTGAAATTATCGCACCAACTCTGGTCTTTTTCAAAACCTCCGGATGTCGCATGGCAGTGGCATTCATCCTGTCATTTATAGCTGCAAAAATTGAATTCCATCTCAGGTGGTATATTGGACCACTCAATATTAAACCACAGTCCTCTACCACAGTCTTTTGCAGAATCCAGTCTACGTCGTCTTTTTGCACACAACGTACTTCTTTTCCCTGTCTAAACTCCCGAACACAAGCTTGACAGTTAATACAGGGCTTAATGTCAAGATCAAATGCACGTATAATCTCGGTATTTACACCCAGTTCCGCGGCCCCCATAGCTGCTGCCTTAAGAAGAAATTCACTGTTTCCATTCTTTCTTCCACAAGAAAGTCCCATAATTTTATTAGTCATCATTTCTCCTTGCTATAATATATTTTGAAATAGCTTACTCTCAGCAGCTTAAATTTTAAAGCTTATGAACTACCTCGAAGTAAAAGGCTTCCAATAGCAAGAATTTAAATTTGTATTCGATCTCCATCCTGCTTCGAAGGCGGTAAAACGGGACTTTTATATAATTTATATCTTCCCATCTTTACTGGTATCTGGTCCCTAAATGGTTCAAGCGCCTTTGCTACATCCAGCACTTCAAAATGATGTATTCTCTTTCCCTCAATTTTTAAGCGAGATTTTTGCTGTTCTGCCTTAGTAAACATTACCTTGATTTTTTCATCTATTATCTTGATTTTACCCTCAATACCGCAGACAGCACATTCAACTGTTGATCCCTGCCCCATGACTAGTAAATTATTGTGACAGATAGGACAAGTAGAAGATTTTTCACCCATATACTTGATTTTATCTACTGGTGTTTTCATTGCTTTAGCGATATTACGGCCAAGCTTTCTTGCCCGTTTTAATGCGTTTTCTTTCAAAACAACTGCTCCATCATCTGCTGTTCCCAATATCTGGATTTGATCAACTATTTCTATCTGTAGTGAGAATGTTAAAGTGTGTAAGAGCGGGACACCTAGAGAAACCCAGTTGCTTTTTGGTGCCCCACCAACGGAGATAAATGTGCCGACCCTGTTTTTAAAAAGCCTCTCGTCAATAAACATTTTCTGTTTGAACCTGACATCGGTAGCCTGCGTCTTTTTAGCCTCTATAAAAGAGGCTACATCTACTCTAGGTCCTAATATCCTGTCACGAATGGCCAATAAATAACCAGGGGGAGTCAGCGTATATACCGGGGCACTGATGATTAACCCATCACAGTCCATTATTTTCTCGGAAAGAAACGCCGCATCGTCCTTTATCACACATGCTTTCGGCCCTTTTTGCAGGCATGGAGCGGGCCAACAGATTTTACAGTGTCGGATGTCAAGATCTAGCATACGAATCATTTCTACATCTGCCCCCAATTCCTCGGCTCCCATCATTGCTTCTTTTGTCAGGATTTCACAATTTCCCATTTTTCTACCGCAAGTTAGTGCCAATAATTTCATATTATCACTCCCTTATTGTTACTCAATCAACACTTATTCATTAATAGTTTCGTCCCGTCTGAAAGGTGCCAACGAGTTTTCTAAATTTTCAAATTGGGAGCTTTTACGTAGCTCAGAATCTAAGTTTATTGCTTGATTGTAGGCCTGATGTGCCGCGGTTTCTTTTCCCATTAATCGTAAAGATATACTTTTGATACACCAAGCAAATGCCATTTCAGGGTTTAAGTTGAGGGTTCTTTCACTCGCTTCAAGTGCATCTTGATATTCTCCCAGACGGCTCACTGCAAGACTATAATTAAACCAAGCTTCAGCGTCTTTAGGATCAATCTTAACAGCCTTGTTATATGTATCTTTCGCTTCCTGAAACCTTTTTAGCAGAAATAGCACATTGCCCAAATTCAATAAGGCATTAATATGTTGAGGATTTAGTTCAACAGCCTGGCTATAAGATTTCATTGCTTCCTGATGCCCCCGAGGGTCCTTATTGGTCCAAGCCAGGAACCTATAAGCCACACCTCTGTTATACCAAGCATCCGCATATTTCGGGTTCAATGCGATGGCCTTATCATATGCATCCACAGCCTCCTGATATCTTCCCAATCTTCTGAGAACAATGCCCTTCTTAACCCACGTACCCACATCTTCAGGATTCCATTCTATAGCCTTTTCACTTGCTTCCAGCGCTTCTGCATACTTGCCTTCGTTAAGAAACCGTGACACATTTTTCAATAACTTTTCAAACTCTTTTCCCTTCATAGCATTCATTCTCCTTTCCCCGTTATTTTTGCTTATATTTGGGAGATATTATAGACTTAATGGTGGGTGATACTGGACTTGAACCGTGATCTCAAGCTTGAATAAGTCTTTGCCATCGAAGATAACCTTGCCGTCAACTATTTCGCCTGGTGGCCTTGGTATTAGCTGCAGCACCGATAGTTGGCTTACCGATTTGCCGCAGCCGCTCTCTCCCACCAAGCCGACTATTTCGCGCTCGTTGATGTGGTAGGAAATGCCATCTACAGCCTTAATTAAGCCGCCCTCTATGTAGAAGTGCGTCTTTAGCTTTTCCACTTTCAGCAGGACTGACATGCTATCGTCCTAAACATATTCACTATGGCTAGAGCATGCCTCTGAGCCTGGGGTCAAGGGCGTCTCTTAAACCATCCCCCACCATATTGAAGGCAAATACCACTAGCATGATAGCTACGCCAGGGGCGAAAGAAAGGATCGGACGGGTCATAAGATACTTGTAGCCGTCGCTGATCATGGCGCCCCAGGCCGCGCCCGGTGGTGCAATGCCGACACCGAGAAAGCTGAGGCCGGCTTCAGCGAGGATAGCCGCTCCCATCTGCATAGTTATCATTACTATGAGTACCGGAAAGCAATTGGGTAAAATATGTAGCAGCATAATGCGCAGGTTACCGGCGCCTTGGGCCCGTTCTGCCAGAATATAATCACTTTGCTTAACCGTCATAACCTGACCCCACATTACCCGGGCATACATAGACATCAAGCCGATACCAACGGCTATTA
>Ga0315296_10001638_pt1 | contig 19479 bp, 14 predicted proteins | sample YL17G14_18_MG_FD_203921 | JGI IMG/M metagenome (GOLD analysis project Ga0315296, IMG submission 203921) | Sediment microbial communities from Yellowstone Lake, YNP, Wyoming, USA - YL17G14_18 | ecosystem: Environmental > Aquatic > Freshwater > Lake > Sediment | place: USA: Wyoming | collected...
GAAGACGCCAGATTACATTCGGAAGACCTTGTAATTAGAGTTAGTAAAAATAACCCTGATGCTTTTTTAATGAAAGCGTGCGAAGTGGCAAGATTGTTGCGGGGGAAATTGAAATTCGTCAGCGACGATACCACTATCCAGCAGCTAATTAGTGACGGAAAACCGGTGGAATATGCGCGGGACTACATTGTAACCGGCTGTAATACCCCTACTGTTCCCGCTCGCTCTCTTGATCTCCCTGGAGCAGTAGTCAATTTACCACTAATGCTGGAGCTGGCGTTAAATAACGGTGTCTCCCGCTTGACTGGCGAACAAATGGGGCCCAAAATCGGTGACCCGAGAAAATTTAAGTCTTATGATGAAGTCTGGGAAGCCTACAAGAAGCAGGTAGAAGCGCTACTTCCCGTTATCATGCTTCTCAAAAATTCTGATAGGCAACTCTTCGCTGAATTTGCTCCGTGCCCGTTTCAATCTGCCCTTTCTCAAGGGTGCATCGAAAAGGGCATTGATATTATCAATGGGGGAACAGCTCCATATATGGCTCATCCAATATCTGCCGGCGGCGCCCCGAATGTTGGCGACTCACTGGCCGCAATCAAGAAGGCGGTTTTCGAGGACAAGAAAATCACCATGACTAGATTAATTGATGCCCTGGGCAAGAATTTCGAAGGTGAAGAGGAAATATTGCACATCTTAAACAGTACGCCAAAGTTCGGTAACGATGATGACTATGTTGATTCAATAGTGAGCGATGTGCTTATTCATATTAGCAACGAAGCAGCCAACTATAAAGCCTTTGCCGGGGCAAAATCTAATATGTGTGCCATGGCGGTCACAACCAATGTGCCGCTGGGAAGGGTGGTTGGAGCTTTACCGGACGGAAGGAAAGCCGGCGAGCCATTATCGGAAGGGGGTATATCTCCGTATCAGGGAAGAAACGTGAGCGGGCCAACCGCGACTATGAGGTCAGTGGCAAAATTGGACCATGTAAAGCTGACTGGCGGTTCGGTGCTGAATATGAGGTTCAATCCGGATGTATTGAAAGATGAGTCCAAGATGAGAAAATTTGCTTCCCTCATCAGGACGTACTGTGAAAGCGGAGGCTATCTTGTTCAATTTAACATCGTAAGCAGTGATATGTTAAGAGATGCCCAAAGACACCCCGAAAAACACCGAGACCTGCTGGTAAGGGTGGCGACATATAGTGCCTACTTTGTTGAACTGAGTCCGGAGCTTCAGAATGACATTATCGCCAGAATGGAATTTCAGGAAGTCTAAAATCAAGGATACCAGGGGCTGAGCACGATAAAGGAAGGGGAAATGGCAAGAGCCAAAGTAAAGAGAGCCGGAATAGAGAGCAACGGAAGGGTAAGCAAGCTAAGAGAGGGAATACTCAGTCCACCCGAACTATGCATTGAGCGGGGTTATCTGATGACGAGTTCATATAAAGAGACCGAGAGTGAACCGCCCGTCATTAGAAGGGCCAGGGCTCTGGCAAAGATATTAGCCGGGATGACTATTCATATTGACGATGGGGAGCTGATTGTCGGGAGAACCACGAGCAAACGACGCGGTGGTCTCCTAATGCCGGAAGTTCAATGGGAATGGTATCTGAAGGAAATGGACATCTTGTCGACGAGGGATTGGGACAGATGTGCACCGCTAACCGAGGAAGAAAAGGCAAAGATGAAGGAATTCCTTCCTTACTGGAAGGGAAAATCGCTATACGAAAAGTGGCTTGCCGTAGTACCAGAAAGTGCCCTAAAAATCCATTTTAGTAATGTCTATATAACAAACACTGGTTGTGTCAGTGGCGTGCACCTCGCTCACACCGGCGTGGATTATGAGGGGATACTCAGCAAAGGGTTAAACGGTATCAAGAAAGATGTCGACGAAGAATTAGGGAAATTGGACCTCGCCGAAATAGAAGATTTTAATAAGTTCCAATTTCTAAGGGCGGTAAATATTACTCTCGAAGCAGTGGTAAGTTTGGCTAAGAGGTATGCTGGGCTAGCCAGAAGTATGGCGAAGAAAGAGGCCGATATTCAAAGAAAGGTCGAGCTGGAGAGAATAGCCGAGACCTGCGACCGGGTGCCGGCTAACCCGGCTCAAAGCTTCTACGAAGCTCTGCAATCAATATGGTTCACGTATGTCGTCCTTAGGATTGAGGAATGGGGGCCCGGTATAAGTTTAGGGAGACCTGACCAGTACCTGTATTCCTTCTACAAAAAGGATATAGAGGAGGGGAGGATTACCCGGGAAGAAGCGGGTGAGCTGCTTAAGCTATTTCTTATAAAAATGAACGACTCAGCGGTCATCATGAGCACTGAGTTTGGAGAGCAGCTTGCTGGTTTTCCGACGTTGGCCAATATCACACTGGGGGGTGTAACCAGAGAGGGGAAAGATGCCGTAAATGAGCTATCCTACCTTTTTCTTGACGCTGAGAAAGACGTGAGATTAACTGTAGAAGAATTTGTAATTAGAGTTAGCAAAAGTAACCCTGACGCTTTTTTAATGAAAGCGTGTGAAGTTGCCAAACTGTTGCGGGGAAAATTTAAGTTCGTCAGCGACGATACCACTATCCGGCAATTGCTTAGTGATGGAAAACCGGTGGAATATGCGCGGGACTACATTGTAACCGGCTGTTTTACCCCCACTGTCCCTGTCTACTCCTATGACACCAGTGCGGCAATGGTCAATCTGCCACTGATGCTGGAGCTGGCGTTAAATAACGGTGTCTCCCGCTTGAGTGGCGAACAACTCGGTCCCAGAACTGGAGACCCGAGAAAATTTAAATCTTATGATGAAGTGTGGAACGCCTACAAGAAACAGGTGGAAGCCCTAGTTCCTGTTGGCATTCTTTTGAGAAGTGCTGACCGGCAAACCTACGCCAATTTTGCGCCGTGTCCGTTTCTATCGGCTCTTTATCCTCGGTGTATCGAAAGGGGTATTGATGTTACTAATGGGGGGACGGCCCCGTATGCGACTGAGGGGCATGGGCTTGTTGGCGCACCGAATGTTGGCGACTCGCTGGCCGCAATCAAGAAGGCGGTGTTCGAGGACAAGAAAATCACCATGGCTAGATTAATTGATGCCCTGGGCAAGAATTTCGAAGGTGAAGAGGAAACACTGCACATCTTAAAGAGTGCGCCAAAGTTCGGCAACGACGATGACTATGTTGATTCAATAGTTAATGAGGTGCTTGTTCATGCCAGCAATGAGGTGACCAGGTATAAGAGTATTTCGGGGACAAAACCTACGGCAGCGGCGGCGGCGGGTACCGGACATTTGGCGCTGGGGAGGGCGGTTGGGGCTTTACCGGACGGAAGAAGAGCCGGCGAGCCATTATCGGAAGGGGGTATATCTCCGTATCAGGGAAGGAACGTGAGTGGGCCAACAGCGACCATGAGGTCGGTGGCAAAATTGGACCATGTAAAACTGAGCGGCGGTTCGGTGCTGAATATGAGGTTCAATCCGGATGTATTGAAAGATGAGTCCAAGATGAGAAAATTTGCTTCCCTTATCAGGACGTACTGTGAAAGCGGAGGGTATCTTGTTCAATTTAACATCGTGAGCAGTGATATGTTAAGAGATGCCCAGAAACACCCCGAAAAATACCGAGACCTGTTGGTAAGGGTGGCGACATATAGCGCCTACTTTGTTGAATTGAGTCCCCGGGTTCAGAACGACATCATCGCCAGAACGGAGTTTCAAGAAGTTTAAACTCTGAGTTAACTAAATAATTCACGGGGCGATAGCCGAGAAGATGATAGTGTATATAGTCAGAGAAGAGGGACAAATTAAGGGTTAAAGTTAGTGTGAAAAAGGGGGACATTTACAATGGCTAAAACAAAATACGGGCACTTAATAAAACCACTGCCTATCAAACAGGGACCGGGAGGGGCAAATGCCAAGCAACTTGTATGGATGTTGGGCAAGGATTTAGCGGGGCTCAGTCTTAATTTTGCCCTGGGACGCTACGATGGGACCGGTGTCTGGCACCCCGGACAGGGAGCCCATACACACCCTTTCGATGAATGCCTGGTCTTTTTTGGACATGACACTAATGATTTAGGTTATCTTGGGGCAGAACTCGAGATATCAATGGGCAAGGAACAGGAAAAACACACCTTTGACGTTCCCACGGTCGTCATTGTCCCGGCGGGGGTGCCCCACTGTCCCCTCGTAACCAGGAGAGTTGATAAACCTTTTGGGCATTGCCATATTGCTCTTGGTGGCAAATACAAGGTTGAATGGTTGCCTGATAGGTTTTAGACTTAAGTCGTTCTGCAATGAGGAAAAACAGCTTAGCCGCGGCGGCCATTACTGATAACTTGGGCACACGTTTTGTCGGTCAAAAGGTTATTTATTATCCCACCCTGACCTCAACTAATGACGTAGCCAAACGCCAAGCTCAACAGGGAGTAGTAGAAGGAACCGTTGTTATTGCTGAGGAGCAGACCGCAGGTAAGGGGCGAATAAAGCGACTCTGGCTATCACCCAAGGGAAGCATTGCTCTGTCCGTTGTTCTGTATCCCAGCCTGGCTTACCTGCCTTCCCTTATTATGGTTGCCTCTCTAGCTGTAGTCCACTGTATTGAGAAAGTCACCGGCTTAAGAGCACAGATTAAGTGGCCTAACGACGTTCTTATTAACGGCAAAAAGGTGTGTGGAATTTTAATTGAAAGCGATGTGAGGGGTAACCGGGTAGACTACGCTATCATCGGCATAGGGGTAAATGTTAACCTCAGGCTTTCCGATTTTCCCGAAATTCCCCCCACTGCCACCAGCCTTTCCCACGAGCTGAGAAGGGATGTATCACGGCTGGATATGATACGGTGCCTGCTAGCCGAAATAGAAAGATTATACCTGATTTTGCCGTCTGGGGATTCGGTTTACCAGGAGTGGCGGCATAACCTGGTGACGCTGGGCAGAAGGGTTCAGGCAAGCTCAGACGAAACTACCTACACAGGCGTGGCGGAGTCAGTAGCCAGCGATGGCAGCTTGCTGCTCCGCCAGTCTGATGGGAGCCTGATTAAAATTGTCGCCGGGGATGTTACCCTGCGTAACTAAATGCAGTTTCCCCGAGCCTGCCATCTTGAGCAGGCTCGGGGTCAGCTTTACCTGTGGCTATTTGGTAGTCTTTTCGCTTGACTTGGGTGCTGGTATTTCTCTCCTCATAAACATATTGATAAGGTCAATGGGTATGGGAAAGATTATGGTGCTGTTTTTCTCCGAGGCTATCTCAACCAGGGTTTGTAGATAGCGAAGCTGCAGCGTAGTCGGCTCCCTGGCGATAATAGCCCCGGCCTGAGCCAGCCTCTCTGCGGCCTGAAACTCACCCTCAGCGTGGATGATTTTGGCTCGCCTCTCCCTTTCGGCTTCAGCCTGAGCCGCCATAGAGCGCCTCATCGTTTCTTGAAGTTCCACTGACTTGATCTCCACGACGCTGACCTTTACCCCCCAGGGGTCAGTTTGTTCGTCAATTATCTTCTGTAGCGCCTGATTAAGCTTTTCCCTTTGTACCAATAGTTCATCAAGCTCGTGTTGTCCCAGTACATTTCGCAGTGTTGTCTGTGATATCAGCGAGGTAGCTCGGATATGGTCTAAGACCTTAACTACTGCCGCCTCAGGGTCAACCACCCTGAAATATACCACGGCGTCTACCCCGACGGTAACATTGTCTTTAGTGATTACATCTTGTCGTGGGACATCCATAGTCACTATCCTGAGGTCTACCTTTATCATCCGGTCAACAAAGGGGATGATGAAAAATATACCAGGGCCCCTGGCTCCAACCAGCCGTCCCAGACGAAGAATGACCCCGCGCTCCCACTCCTTGACAATCTTAATTGCCATGGAAAGAAGTATGATTGCCGCTAAAACAATTATACCGATAACAATTGGGTTGTTCATTCGTTTACCTCCTTATTATTTCTTGGTTACATATAGTTTTAAGCCTTCGACCCTGGTTATAATCACCTCCTCCCCGGGTTTTACCCGACCCTTCTCTGATATCGCCGTCCAGCGCTCGCCCTTAAATAGAACCATACCCTCAGGGTCAAGGGCTACCTTGACTACAGCAGTCTTGCCTATCAACTCTTCTCTACCAGTATATGCTTGGCGGTGGTGGGCCCGGACTACCCGTTGAATCACGAAAGCAAAGAAAGCAGCAATCAGGATTACGACTACAGCAATCAACCACGGACTTATTTGAAACAGTGGCCCTCCAGGAAACAAAATTAACGAACCGAGGACTAAAGCAGTTATGCCGCCAGCGGTAAACAAACCGAAGGTGGCGGTGAGCACCTCACCGATAAATAAACCAAAGGCAAGTAGAATAAGCAATATACCTCCCCATCTGGCATCAAGAACACCTAAAGAGTAGAAGGCAAGAAGCAGGCTAATAGCACCTATGATTCCAGGGAAGAACGCTCCGGGGTTGTAAATCTCAGCAATAATGCCGATGCTGCCGATGCTAAGCAAAATATAGGCAATGTTGGGGTCGCTAATCGCATGCAAAAAGCGTTCCGCAAAGTTCATCTCATCTCTAATCAATTCGTAGCCGCTGATATTAATGGTAACCTCGGCACCATTGGCTAAAGTAACCTTCCGACCATTGATTTGGGAAATAAGACTGTCCAGATTATCCGCCCGAAGGTCAATGAGGTTGGTATTCAGTGCGTCAACATCAGTGAAAGATTTACTTTCGGTTACTGCCAGCTGGGCTTCCTCGATATTACGACCACGCTCCTGGGCAATGGTCTTCATCCACTTAGCCGAAAACTCGGTTATCTTTTTCATTTGGTCTTCCGGTATCGCCTCCCCGCCAGCAGCTACGGGGTGAGCCGCGCCAATAGTAGTGCCGGGCGTCATGGCGGCAATATGAGCCGATAAGGTAATGAAGGTCCCGGCTGAAGCCGCCCAAGCGCCTTTGGGCGAGACATAAATGACCACAGGGACATTGGCATTCATAATACTCTGGACTATCCTCTCCGTTGAATCAAGTAACCCGCCAGGGGTATCTAATTCAATGATGCAGACAGTGGCATTTTTGTCTTCAGCCTGGCTAATGCCGCGCTCAATATAGTCAGCAACGACGGGAACAATGGTGCCCTCGACGCGCAAGACCTGGACTGACGGGGTATCAGCGCTGGCGGTAACGGCTAATAAGGCCCCCGTTAGTAAAGCAATAAAGAAAGCCAGACGAAAGGCTCTAAATACACTCTTGCTCATCTGCCCTCCACAATAATAGGCTGTACATAAAATTATATCTTGCTTACACTATCATTGCAAACAGTGGTGTGGTTGAATAGCTAGTGAAGTAGTGTTAAAATTTACCAACTATGAAAATCCAAAGGTGTAAAGGAACTCGAGACCTATCTTCTGAGGAAATGGCGTGCTTTCGCCTTATTGAGAGCACATTTAGAGACTGCTGCCTTAAATGGGGATATGGTGAGGTCAGGACACCAACCCTTGAGTATCTCCATCTATTCACCTCAATCGGGACACTCACGCCAGCCATGTTGGGCAGGGTATACTCTTTCCTTGACTGGGATGGGTGGAGTGGGGAAAGGGTGGTGTTGAGACCTGATGGCACCATCCCTGTTGCCCGGCTTTATATTGATAGCCTGGAAAGGAAAGAGGTGGCTAAGCTCTTTTACGTCGCTAATGTCTTTATCTTTGAGGAGACGGGGAAGAAAACAAGGGAAAGATGGCAGTGCGGAGCTGAACTTATCGGAGTGAGCTCCCCCTTAGCTGATGTAGAATTGGTAATGCTGGCTCTTGAGGTTTTGAAACGGCTGGAGCTCGAAGGTATTGAGCTGAGGCTATCCCATGCCGGGTTAATAGAGGCACTGCTGACGAAGCTGGGGCTAAGCTCTGAGGAGCAGACTAGAATATTCGACCGCATTTTGGACGGGGATATGGAGACGCTGGCTAAGTTAAAGCTGGAAAGACCGGAACTGGGGAGGACTTTATCCTCTTTGCTTGGACTAAAGGGGAAAGCGTCCGGCTTTCTAAAAAACTTAAAGGCTCTATTTACCCTGGATTTGCCCGAGCTCAAGCCCTACATTGACGATTTCATCAACATTGCTGAGCTCCTTGAGACTCTCGGCTGTGATTACCGGATTGACATCGCTTCGGGGAGGGGTTTTGAATACTATACCGGCGTGATTTTCCAGTTTTTCAAGGGGGGGGAGAAGATAGGTGGCGGTGGCAGATATGATGCCCTTATTCCGCTAATGGGGGGCAAGGATACCCCTGCCTCCGGTTTTGCCCTCTACCTTGACCGCCTGATGAGCTTGGTAAAGCCAGAGGCTTTGGCTAAACCTCCGGGGAAAAGAATTCTAATCAGAGCTAAGCCCGATGTGGTAAAAGAGGGCTTCAGCACTGCCCAACGCCTCCGTGAAGCCGGATACATGGCTGAGTTCTATCTGGGGGTTCAAAAACAGGCTGATTTCAACTGGACGATTGAGGTTCGAAGTAAGGCACCAAAATTTATCTTGACTGACCGAGTTGCTGGGAAAAGGTTTGAGGCAAAAACTACCAGAGAGGTTCTGGCAGTATTGAGGAAGGCAGATGCAAATAAAGGTAGCATTGCCTAAGGGTCGCTTTTTGGCTGAGACCGCCGCCTGCCTCCAGAGAGCGGGCTGGGGACTCATCGGCTATCAGGAAAAGGCACGCCTCTACCGGATTAAGTCCAGAAGCATTTCCAATCTCTCTGCCAAAATGTTCCACGAGCGTGATATTCCCATTCAGGTGGCAATAGGCAACTATGACCTTGGCATTTGTAGTTCGGATTGGATTGAAGAACTTCTGGCGAAATACCCCAGCAGTGCCTTACTGAAGGTAGGGAATCTGGGGTACGGAGGGGGTGACCTATATGTTGCTGCCAGCAGCTCCGATGGATTGTCTACTTTAGAAAAAGTGCGAGCCAAATCAGGCATTATCCGCATTGCCAGCGAGTACCCCAACCTGGCTGAGTCCTTTGCCCTGAACCTTCGGCTGAGGCGGTTTAGCATCTTTCCCCTGTGGGGAGGGGCTGAGGTTTACCCTCCGGAGAGTGCCGAGCTGGCTCTGGTCTCAGGCACCACACAGGACCTCGCCCACTACGGGCTGGCGCCGGTAACTAAAATCCTCAGTTTCAACGCCTTTCTGATAGCTAACAGGAATAGCTGGGAAGCCAAAGACCTGGGTGAGGTCGTGGCTTCTGTCGAGGATGCCATTATGCCGGAATTAGGACTAGAGAGGCTTAGCGAAGAAAAGCGTCCCTCTCTGGCAAATGTGGCTATAATGCCAGAAAAGGCTGTTGTTGGTTCTGGTGAGGTAGTTTGGTTTGCCTTACCCGATGGGCATCAGCAACTACATGCCCTCCGTCTGCTAACTAAAGCCGGCATTCACCTTGATGATTACCCATCGGCCCGGGGAAATCGCCGACCAACTACCGACTTAGCTGGTGTCACTATTAAGGTAATTAGACCTCAGGATATGCCGCTACAGGTGGCTAATGGCAACTTTGACCTGGCTATTACCGGCCGGGACTGGCTTATGGAGCATCTTTATCAGTTTCCCTCCAGCCCGGTGCAGGAGCTTGTTGACCTGAAGCTGGGTAAGGTGAAAATAGTGGCGATAGTAAGCAAGGATTTGTCTGTAGACGATGTCTATAGCTTGAGAGAGCTTAATAGGGGGCGGACGGTGCCACTTAGAGTAGCTTCAGAGTATGTAAATATTGCTGATAAGTATGCCCGGGATAATCACCTCGGCCTGTACCGGGTGGTTCCTACCTGGGGGGCTAGCGAAGCCTTTTTGCCTGAGGACGCTGACCTATTGATTGAGAATACCCAGACGGGGCGAACCTTAGCCCGACATAACCTCAAGATTATTGACACCCTTTTTGAATCGACAGCCTGTCTCATTGGTAGCTCCAAGAGGATTTCAAGTCCTATTAAAAGGGAGAGGATAGAGTCTATTATTGAAACCCTGCGAATGGCAGTGGAGGGAATCTAAAGTGAGAATTATCGAAGGCTTTAAACTGGCAAAACCAGTATTGTCTCGACAAACCCCGAAGGAGTTGTTTGGTGGTGACGAACGAAAACAGGCAGTCAGGCAAATCGTCAACGATGTGCGTGACAGAGGTGACGCTGCTCTCTTTGACTACACCGAGAGGTTTGATGGTGTCAAGCTTACCTCGCTGGAGGTGAGTAAAAAGCAGATAGCCAGCGCCTACCAGGAGGTGGATAAAGAGCTTGTTTCCGCCCTCAAGCTGGCAGCCAAGAGAATACGCTCCTTCCACCTGAGACAAAAGCGCAGTATTCGGGGGTTTTATAAGCAGGGCTTGGGTCAGCTAGTACGCCCGCTGGAGCGTATTGGTGCCTATGCCCCTGGTGGTACTGCCTCTTATCCATCTACGGTGCTGATGACGGCAATCCCGGCTAGAGTGGCGGGGGTCAAGGAGATTATCCTGGTTACGCCACCACGAGCCAACGGGGCAGTTCCGCCACTGACATTAGTCGCTGCCGATATTGCCGGCGTCGACCGTGTCTTCTCTATTGGTGGTGCCCAGGCAATCGCTGCCCTTGCCTTTGGCACCGAGTCCATCCCTAAAGTGGACAAGGTCTGTGGCCCAGGTAACATTTATGTTACCTGGGCCAAGAAACTGCTCTATGGAGTGGTTGGCATTGACGGTCTTTACGGGCCATCTGAGGTATTAATCATCGCTGATGAAACGGCTAATCCGGCATACTGTGCCGCTGACCTTTTAGCCCAGGCGGAGCATGACCCATTAGCCTCAACTATTTTGCTAACTACTTCCCGGCGGTTAGCGGAGAAGGTTAATCAAGAGTTAAAGCAGCAATTAAAGAGCCTGAAACGTCATGCGATAGCGGCTGAATCTCTACAAAATAGGGGGATAATAGCGGTGGTAGCGAATGTAGATGAGGCTATAGAACTAGCCAACCTCTATGCCCCGGAGCACCTCTGTCTTATGGTGCGGGGAGCCGATGCTTACGTCGACCGTGTGTCTAACGCCGGATGTATCGTCGTCGGGGAAAAGGCAACCGTGGTTCTGGGCGACTATGTGCTGGGACCGAGCCATGTCTTACCTACCGGGGCTACTGCCCGATTTAGCTCGCCGCTTAACATACTCGATTTTGTCAAGTTTACGAGTGTTATAAATACAGATGAGCTTGACATAAAACAACTCGGTAAAGCAGCCGCCATCATTGCCCGAGCTGAAGGTCTGGACGCTCATGCCCGGGCAGTGGAAAAGCGACTGGAGTTAGACTGAGATAAACGCTATCTATTTATATGACTTATGGTTACAAGATGGTGTATAATTTACCGTCATATAGTCAATATGAGAAGTCACGGATGTGGCGGTAGAATTTTATAGGAGGTAATGGGTATGCCTTATTATGTTATGCTAACTACTCTGACGTCTGAGGGTAGAAAGACCATGATGCGGAAACCGGGCCGGATCTGGGAGGTAAACAAGGAAGTGGAGGCGATGGGGGCAAAAATACTGACTCAGTATGCACTGCTGGGTCCCTATGACTTTATCAATATTCTCGAGGCCCCCAACAATGAAGTGATAGCGCGAGTTGCCGCCCAGTTAGGCGCGAGGGGAACTCTCCATCCTTTGACACTGGCCGCTATCACGGTGGTAGACCTGGTGAAGGAATTGGGGATGGCCAAGGCTATAAGCAAGGCTTAGATTTTAAATTGTAGCCCGGGTAACTGATTATAGCTTTACTACTTTGGCGGTATAGATATCGGGTAGGGATAGTATTTGCTGGCATTGCTCCTCGGGCAAGGGCTCATCCAGAGCCAGTATCATCAGGGCTTGCCCTCTGGGTTTGAGGCGACTTAGGTGCATGAAGCTGATATTTATATCAGCATCGCCGGTTATCTTGCCTACGGCTCCGATTAGCCCGGGACGGTCGAGATGGTCGCTGAACAGGAAGTAGCCCCCAGTGGGCACAATATCAATCCAGTAGTTATCAACCCGGACAATGTGCACTTCACTGCGGATTACTGTCCCGGCGGCGGTGGTAACGCCGGCGCTGGTGGTGGCTTCTACGGTAATAAGGCTGGTGTAGTTCTCGCAGGTAGTATCCTTCTGTTCCACCATAGTTAAACCACGCCGTGCGGCCACAATATTAGCATTGACTATGTTTACTCGTTCCTCACTTATTCCACTGAGCAGTCCCCCAAGCACGGCTGCCTTGAGGACATTGGTATCATAGTTAGCAACCTCACCGTTATATTTAATCGTGATGGCGCTCACCTGTCCCTCAACCAGCTGGCTTATTAACTTGCCCACTGTGGATGCTACTTGCATGAAGGGTCCCAGCACCGATAGTGTTTCTATGGAGATGAAGGGGGCATTAACTGAATATTTGGCGGGGTGTCCGTTAAATACGTCAATAATCTGCTCGGCGACATCTCTGGCGGCGGTGACTTGAGCTTCAGCCGTGGAGGCACCCAGGTGCGGGGTAACAATGATATTGCTATTGTCAAAGAGGACGCTTTCCGTGGTTGGTTCGGTGGGGAAGACGTCTATGGCCGCACCAGCTACTCGCTTCTCTTTCACTGCCTTAGCCAGCGCATTTTCGTCAATGAGTCCACCGCGGGCGCAGTTAATGATTCTAACCGTTGGCTTGACCAGAGCCAGCTCTTTCGCCCCAATTAGCCCTTTGGTTTGAGGGGTTAATGGCGTGTGCAGAGTGATAAAGTCAGCTTCTTTGAGTAGCTGTTTTAGGGGAACAAGCTCTATCTGAAGGTTATGGGCACGGTCAGCAGAGATAAAGGGGTCATAAGCAATCAGCTTCATTTCCAGCCCCCGGGCGCGTTTGGCTACCTCTGAGCCGACATTGCCCAGGCCGATAATACCTAACGTCTTGTTCCTTATTTCAGTGCCCATAAAATCGCCTCGCCGCCATTCCCCGGATTTGAGTGAAGTGTTAGCCTGGGGGATATGGCGGGCTAGAGCAAACATAAGGGCAATGGTATGCTCGGCAGCAGAGACGGTATTACCGGTGGGGGCATTAACCACAATAATGCCTTGCCGGGTGGCCTCATCGACATCAATATTATCCACGCCGACGCCAGCCCGGCCGATAAACTGGAGCTTCTTGCCCGCTTGTATCACCTCAGCGGTGACCTTAGTTTGACTGCGTACTACCAGGGCTTCATAGTCGCCGATTATGGATATTAATTCCTCCGGCGTAAGTTTTGGTTTAACATCCACCTGAGCATGGTGGTATAGAATTTCTATCCCTTCTTCAGAAACTGGCTCGGAAACTAAGACCTTCATTGTTAGCTGGAACTCCTAAACCCTGCCTGTGGCAGCACTACCTTTAGTTTTGATATTACTACTTTAATGTCATCCTCAGTTACCCAACCCAGATGACCGATGCGGAATATCTTGCCATCCAGTTTTTGCTGTCCGCCCGAGAGGATAACCTGGTGTTCCTCTCTCAGAATCTTGTTCATCTTCTTGGTATCAAGCCCATCGGAAGCGGCAACAGCGGTAACAGTGTTGGAGGCATGGCTCTCTTCAGCGAAGAGGGAGAGCCCGAGTGATTTTACTCCCTTTCGGGCGGCTTGGGCAACCCGAGCGTGGCGGGCAATGATATTGGCTAAGCCTTCCTTCAGCATCATGTCCAGCGCCACCGATAAGCCAAATACCGCAGAAATAGCTGGTGTCCATGGTGTTTGCGCCGGTGTTTTCTCTAAGTAGTCCTTGGCCTTGGCAAAATCCCAGTAAAAGCGAGGCATCTTGGCTTGGGCATTTGCCTGCCATGCCTCTTGGTTTACGCTGACCATAGCCAGAGCCGGAGGAACCATCCACCCCTTCTGGGAGGCGGTAACCACAACGTCGCAATGCCAGTCATCTACTGGCAGGTTGATTGAGCCCAGGCTGCTGATGGCGTCAACCAGCAGCAGTTTATCAAATTCCTTGACCACTGAGCTAATTGCTTTCAGGTCATTGGTAACGCCAGTGGAGGTTTCATTGTGGGTGACCAGCACCGCTTTAACCTTTGGTTCCGCCTTAAGGGCACGGCGAACAGCATCGGCGTCAGCCGCTTTGCCCCATTCAAAGCGCAGGGGCACTACCTCAGCCCCGAATTGCTGGGCAATAGTGGCGAAACGTTCGCCAAAGACGCCAATAGATACCGAAAGTACCTTATCGCCCGGGGATAGGGTATTGACGATTACTGCTTCCAATCCTCCGGTGCCGGAACCAGTGAGTAGAAAAACATCTCCCTTGGTCTGAAACAATTGCTTTAGTTTGGCAGTAATATCACTGAGCATTTGTCCAAACTGCGGCCCACGGTGATTTATCATCTGCCGGCTCATTGCCTGAAGGACTTCATCGGGGCAGGGGGTGGGTCCAGGAATACGTAGTTGCTCCATTTTTCTCCTTTCTATGGGAAAATTCTACCCTACCTGTGTTTCCCCGTCAAGCGCTGGGGCTACGGCTATTAACAATACCAGTTACAGCAATAAGATTGCTGTGGATTGACAAGCTATAGCTATCAGCACTATTATTAAACCTACTGCTATGATAGCTGTCAGAAAGCCCCGCAATGCAAAGATATACCAAGAGGCTCTTTACCGGGCTTGAGTAGAAGCCCTGCTATTGAATTAAGATGGAGGTTACAAAATGAGTATGAAGGCAGCCGTTTATTACGGCCCGGGTGATATAAGGATTGAAGAGATTAATCGTCCCAAGGCTGGGCCTGAGGGGGTCGTATTGAAAATCAAGGCGTGTGGGGTGTGTAATATCCTGGATCTTGATGTGTGGGAAAGGCGACCGGCTCTCGGAGTCGGAGTTGCCCGAGGCCATGAGTTCAGTGGAGAGGTAGTTGAGGTTGGCTCCGAAGTAACCATGGTAAAGGTGGGGGATAGGATATTTAGTGAACCTGTTTTTCGCCCCTGCTATAGATGTGAGTCTTGCCGATTAAAGGATTACTGGCGATGTGTCAACTGGGGTGAGGGTGAAATAGGCAGGGCGATACACGGGGCTTTTGCTGAATATCTTTGGGTCCCATTTGTAACCAACGACAGCATTATCAAGCTTCCGGAGACGTTGAGCTATCGCGACTTGGCTTTAATCGAGCCGTTGTCCTTGAGCGTAGGCCTGGCCAGAAAGGCGAAAACCGATGATTTGGTAGTTGTTCTAGGGCAGGAGCTGGTAGGATTAGGTACCGTAGCCGAACTCAAAAAGATGGGTGTGGCTAAAGTCATTGCCAGTGACATATCACAGAAACACCTTGAGGCATCAAAGGAGGCTGGCGCTGACATAGTTGTCGATGCCCTGAGCGAGGACGTCGTCCGAGTAGTGATGAAGGAGACGTCAGGTATAGGTGCCGATGTTGTGATACAGTCAGACTCAAGACCAGTTGCCACTTTACAGGCCATCAGTATGGCACGGCGTATGGGGAAGGTATGGTTAGCCTTAGCCTATAGCGCACCTCTCATGCTTAATACCTCTGGGACATCCATCCATAGCGGGGTTCGCTGGATAGGGCCCGGGGCTGGCTATAGTGAGCCCCCCTTAATGTTTGACCCCAGTATGATAAACTTACAGACCGCTTGGGGTACCCTGGGGGCCAAGATGCCACGTTGGCTGGGGGCGCTTGAGCTTATCCAATCCGGGAGGATAACCGCCGATAAGCACGTCACCCACGTTTTCCCCCTGGAAAAGACCAAGGAGGCTTTTGACCTGGCGTCAAATCCCCACGAGACGATTAAAGTTATGGTGGAACAGTAAGTCGTGGCGGTTCTACAAGATGAGTTACCTCATATGTGTTGATATGCGTTGAGCTGATTGCCTAATTGGTTCACTATTCTTGGTAGTGTAACCTACGAGGAGGGGAAGATAGGAGCAGAATGAGAAATGAATCAGGGCTCATATTTCATATTATCCATGGGTCATTCGTTGATGGTTATGGGGTAAGGACTACGGTATTTCTGAAGGGGTGTCTTCTAAGGTGCCTCTGGTGTTGTAATCCCGAGGGCCAGCAGGGTCATCCTGAAATTAAGCTTACTCCTTCTCTATGTGATGGCTGTGGAAGATGCGTACCGATTTGCCCCACCAACGCTATCCAGCTCGAGCCCAAATCAGGAGATGATAAAATCAGGATTGATAGAAAATTATGCACCAATTGCGGAAAGTGCCTTGAAGTATGCTACACCGGAGCTTTAGACTGCTTTGGCAAGTATTACACTGTAGATGAGCTGTTTAATATAGTCAAAAAGGATGAGCAATTTTACCGCGCCTCGGGGGGTGGGGTTACTATCGGCGGGGGAGAACCGACTTTCCAACCCCATTTTACCTATGCCTTACTGAGAAAATGCCGGGAAAATTATATACCTACTGCGGTGGACACGTGTGGATACATGCTGACTAGTGAGGGATTCAGGATTCTTGAGGAAGCCGACCTGCTGCTATTTGATGTAAAAGGTATGGACCCGAAGGAGCATTTGAAAAATACCGGTGTGTCCAGCGAACCAATCTTAGCCAATCTTAAAAAGCTTGATGCTATGGGGAAAGCGATAATAATAAGGGTGCCGATAATACCAGGACACACCGATTCATCACAAAACATCAAAGCTACCGCTGAGTTCTTATCCCGGCTAAAATCCGTGGAAAGGGTTGACCTTCTGGCATATCATGAATACGGGATAGTAAAATACGGACAACTTGGCCGACGATACAAATTAAACATTCAACCGCCTACTGAGGAGCGCATGAATGATATAAAAGATACCTTTGAGCGGTACGGACTAAATGTTCAACTCGGTGGTTAATTTTTGTACGTGTTAAGCAAGGAGTGATGGTATGGCAGGAGGCTATATGGGAAAGATTCTGCTGGTGGACCTTTCCCGAAATAAGCTCAAGGATGAGGTGCTTGACGATAAGCTTTGCCGCCAGTTTATTGGCGGCTATGGCATCGGCGCCAGGCTCCTTTTCCGCCGGCAGAAGGCTGGTGTTGACCCGCTGGGCCCGGATAATACCCTTGGCATTCTTACCGGCCCGTTTAACGGTACCCCGGCACCGGCGGGGGCAAGGTACACCGTGGTGGGGAAATCACCGCTAACGGGGGGCTGGGGTGATGCCAATTCGGGTGGTCATTTCGGCCCTCACCTGAGGTTTGCTGGCTACGACGGCGTGTTCTTCACCGGCGTATCAGAAAAGCCGGTCTACCTCTTTATCAATAATGGCAAGGCCGAGCTGAGAGATGCCGCCCATCTGTGGGGGAAGGACACTTACGAGACCGAAGATATGCTCAAATCGGAATTGGGCAAGGATGTGGAAGTAGCCGGCATTGGTCCCTCAGGAGAGAGGGTCTCTCTTATCGCTGCGGTTATGAACAACAAGGGTAGAGCCGCAGCTCGTTCCGGTCTGGGCGCCGTGATGGGCGCAAAGAAGATTAAGGCAGTGGCGGTGAGAGGCACGATGAAAGTCCCTCTCGCCGATGAAGAAAGAACCAGTGAGCTGAAAAGAAAGTACCTGAGTGAACTGACCGGGCCGATCAATTTGTTTCGAACCTATGGCACGCCAGTCCACACTGTCGAACACGCCCGGGACGGTGATTCGCCGGTCAAAAACTGGGGAGGCGTCGGTATTATTGACTTCCCCGCTCCGGAACCCATCGGCGCCGACCCCTTGATGGAGCGTCTATCAAAGAAGTATGCCTGCTATCAGTGTCCCATTGCCTGTGGCGGGCTCATAAAGGAAGGGAGCGGAGAGTATAAATATGAGGCTGGTTCCCACCGACCGGAGTATGAAACGCTCGCCATGTTTGGTACCAATTGTCTCAACAACAACCTTGAATCCATAATCAAGGCCAACGACATCTGCAATCGCTACGGCGTTGACACCATCTCGGCTGCGGCGACCATCGCCCTGGCTATTGAATGCTTTGAGAACGGGCTTATCACCAAGAAAGACACCGATGGTATCGAAATGACCTGGGGCAACCATAAAGCCATCGTTGCCATGACGGAGAAATTAGCCAGGAGGGAAGGCTTCGGTGCCGTATTAGCTGATGGGGCAAAGGCAGCTGCGGAGAAAATCGGTAGGGGCGCCGACAAATACGCCATACATATTCAGGGGCAGGAGCTTCCGGCACATGACCCGAAGGTAGCGATTGATTTAACCACTACCTACCGGCTGGATGCCACACCAGCCCGTCATACCCAGGGTTCAGAGGCAAGGCATGCCCCGGGGCTGATACCCCGATATGACCGAAAAGCCTTTGCTGGCAGAGCCGAAATACATAAGAGAGGTAGTAACTTCCACCATATCATGAATTGCAGCGGGATGTGCGATTTCATGTACGGGACTCTGCCCACCGTTGACGCTATCGCTGAATTTATGAGTGCGATTACCGGCTGGGACTTAACTACTGACGAGCTAGTTAAGACGGGGGAGAGAATCGCCAACCTTCGGCAGGCTTTCAATATCCGCGAAGGGCTGAACCCGCTAAAGTTCAAAGTCCCCGACCGGGTAATCGGCAAGCCGCCGAAAAATGATGGCCCCACAGCCGGAGTAACACTTGATGAGGAAACCATAGATAGAGAGTATCTTGCCGCCATGGACTGGGACACCAAGACGGCTAAGCCGAGTAAAAAGAAGCTGCAAGAACTGGGCCTGGAAGACGTAGCTCGAGAACTCTGGCCTTAGAAGAGGACAAGCTGCCCGAAAAACACAAAAAGCGAGGGATTGCACCCTCGCTTTTTGCTTCTAGCTTTTAGGGGTACCGGGTTATTTGGCGATGGATTTTATGTAGGCGGCGGCGCTTTCCCCAGCCATGCGGCCGCTATTCACGGCAAAGCCCATGGTGTTGCCCGGTAGAAGCATTATGTAGCTGTCAGCATATAGGGTATTCACATCAGTCCCTGCGGCAAAGAATCCGGGAATCACATCGTAGTCCTTGGTCAATACCTCCATCTTATAGTTAATTTTTATGCCGCCCAGGCTTCCATATGCGCCAGCAAAAAGCGTTTTGGCGTAGAATTTAGGCTGCTTAATTGGCCGAAGAAAGTTCGGGTCCTTGTTAAAAAGCTCATCATGGCCGGTCTCGCAGAATTTGTTGTATTCATCTACAGTTTTCTGCAGGCTGGCCGGATTAATACCGGTTTTTTGGGCCAATTCTTCCAGAGAATCAGCAATAAATAGCTGTTTATTCCCCTTTTCTATAGCCTGTTTTAGCATCGCATCAAGGTCAGCAATCGTTGTTTTACCGGGCATAAGATAACTCGGAAAATCTATCCCCTTTTCTTCATAGTGTTTCTTTATCGCGCTATCGAAGATAGTAAAGGCACAGCCATTTTTTTGTTTGGTGACGGCATTTCCGGCAAAGACTCTATTTATCATGACCTCATCTTCGTTAATGAAGCGGTGCCCTAGTAGATTAACCGTAAGGTTGGGTTGGCTAAATGCTAGGCCGATGTCGGGTTCTAGGTC
>Ga0315296_10001639_pt1 | contig 19470 bp, 18 predicted proteins | sample YL17G14_18_MG_FD_203921 | JGI IMG/M metagenome (GOLD analysis project Ga0315296, IMG submission 203921) | Sediment microbial communities from Yellowstone Lake, YNP, Wyoming, USA - YL17G14_18 | ecosystem: Environmental > Aquatic > Freshwater > Lake > Sediment | place: USA: Wyoming | collected...
CGTTCGAACCTGCTTTATGAAGCTCCTGTACCAATTCTCAATTTCTGGCGATATGCTTGGCGGAACCTTCTCCATGGCTTTCTCAAAATCGCTGAAGGTAACCTCTTTTGCGTTGATGTCTCTTCTCAAAGCGTTCATGGCGGCCTCTCTGCATACGGATGATATATCGGCGCCGGAGTAACCTTTCGTTATGCGATGCTCCTTTATGTCCACATCCTTTGATAGTGGCATGTTCTTCGTGTGAATCTTAAAGATTTCAAGCCTGGCAGCTTCGTCGGGTTCTGGAACATAGATTAGCCGATCGAATCTGCCTGGTCTTAATGCAGCTGGGTCGACGATATCGGGCCTGTTTGTCGCAGCTATGACTATGATGTCTTCTAAGGGTATTATTCCATCCATTTCTGTTAAAAGCTGGCTGATGACGCGTTCAGTTACGCCGCTGTCACCGTAACCCAGCCCCCTCATTGGAACAAGAGAGTCTACCTCATCGAAGAATATGACGGCTGGCGAAGCCATTCTAGCCTTCTTGAAGACCTCTCGAATAGCCCTTTCAGACTCGCCAACCCACTTAGAGAAGACCGCCGGACCCTTAATCGAGATGAAGTTTGCCTCGCTCTCAGTTGCAACAGCCCTAGCCAGCATCGTCTTCCCACACCCGGGCGGGCCTATTAACAGTATACCTTTAGGCGCGCGAATCCCCATCCTCGTGAAGGCCTCAGGGTTCTTCAGCGGCCACTCAACAGCCTCCTTTAACTCCTCTTTGACCTCCTCCAAGCCTCCCACTTCATCCCAATGAACAACCGGGACTTCCACAGCGACCTCCCTCATAGCTGTAGGCGTAATCTCCTTGAAGGCGTTCACGAAATCATCCATCCGAATCTCCATCTTCTCCAGGACGCTGGGAGGTATTCGTTCTTCCTCCAGATTTATCTCGGGAAGATACCTACGTAGAGCTTTCATAGCCGTCTCCCTACACAGGGCGGCCAAGTCGGCGCCCGTGTAACCGTGCGTCCGCTCAGCAAGCACCTTTAAGGCAGCATCACCGGCTAAGGGCATACCTCTGCTATGAATCAACAATATTTCATGACGCCCCCGCTTGTCTGGGATCCCTATCTCTATCTCGCGGTCAAACCTCCCAGGCCTCCTGAGAGCTGGATCCAAGGCATTCGGCCTGTTCGTTGCACCTATCACTATGACATTTCCTCTACCAGACAATCCATCCATGAGAGCTAGAAGCTGAGCGACAACCCTTCTCTCCACTTCACCTGTAACCTCCTCACGTTTGGGCGCTATGGAGTCCAGCTCGTCTATGAGTATGATGCTTGGAGCGTTCTGTTGAGCCTGTTGAAATATTTCTCGAAGCCTCGCCTCCGACTCCCCATAGAACTTGCTTATTATCTCAGGCCCGTTTATTGAGAAGAAATTTGCATCAGACTCATTCGCTATTGCTCTAGCTAGGAGTGTCTTTCCGCAGCCGGGTGAACCGAGCAGTAGAACCCCTTTCGGAGGATCTATTCCAAGCCTCTGGAAAATCTCAGGATGCCGCATTGGAAGTTCAACCATCTCCCTTATCCGTTGAATCTCCTCCTCCAAGCCTCCCAAGTCCTCATAGGTGGTACGTGGTACACCTTTAGCTTCCGCAACAGGTTCAGTCAATATCTGCAATCTAGTATCGTGAGCCATCTTGACTATTCCGTGAGGCTGCGTCTTGGCAACAGTGAACTGAACAGAATGACCAAGCATCATAACGAGCGTCGTTTCTCCCTCAACAAACGCCCTATCCATAAGTCTGTTCTTCACAAAGTTTGCAAAGTCTTCGTCAAAGTTCCATCGCATATCCACTGAAGCAAGCACTATGCTCATAGCATTTTTAACTTCAGCCTTGCGAACTACAACGTACTCGTTTATTGATACACCGGCATTCTTACGTAAGAAACCATCGACTCGCATAATGCCTGGATCCTGGTCTTCAGAGTACGCTGGCCAGGCGATCGCCGACGTCTTTTTCTTCCCGAGAATCTCTACTACATCTCCGGATGAAACCCCTAACTTTTGCATTGTTCTCTGGTCTATTCTAGCCATTCCTCTTGCCACATCTCTCTGTTTGGAATCCAGAACTCTCAGCTGAACTTCGCTCAATCTTCAACGCCACTAAATATATTTCTGATAGAAGCACTAAATCCTTTCTCCCGCGCGTGCTACTCTAGCCATGGAGTGTCAAGGGTTCATCGGCTAGCGGTGACAAGGTTGCGTATCGATAATGTACCTTATAGCGCGCATTGTCATTTGTTACAAATCCACGTTCTTTCTGTAACAGAATTAGAGCTGATTGTTACAATATTGTGACAGTTGGGAGTCGAGAAAAAAAATCTAACGTGTGCCTCTTGGAAAAGGCGCGCGCCCCCTCATCTCGCGCGCTAATATGTAATACAATAAATGCATATGAAATTATAAATAGAGAAATCGCTGATAACTGTAGATTTGAGGTCGCATCGTGTCTAAAAGTTCGACCGGAAAGAAGAAGAAAGGAAGCAAAAAGAAAACTAAATAGAGACCTAACAACGATAGGTTACTCTCCCTTTTTTCTCACATTTTCGGGACACCTTTACATTGAGGCAGCCGATATTCTGGTGAAGCCGCTGATGGTTTCCGTGTTGCATAGTTAGGTTTGACTGTTACAGCTGTGTTCTTAGAATGCGCACGCAGATTTAATGAGTAAATTTCTATGGAACGTAAATTATTCAACGAACTTCTTTGGATGGCGTTTGAATTTTTTCTTGCAACTCGGAGAAGTAGTATGTCTCGCCTTCAAAATTAATCCTGAATTTTGCTGTTTTTTCGTCAAGCACAGTGCCGCACACAGGATCTCTCAACAGGATCACAGGATCGCTCAAGCAATAACCCCACATATCTTGATGAAGTACAATATATAAAATAGAATGGCTTCAGCAACTCTTGGCAAATACGCCGATGGAATAATTCCCTAACATTTCAACGCTCACAGAACTTTTATCTGTTCAATTTTTCGGGTTAGGATCTCAACGATCCGGTCGTTGTTGAGGTGCATCGTTGGTTTGTTGCAGGCGGGACATTTAAAGAGAAGCTCAAATGCCTCTTCGAAGGGATATAGCTTGCAGCCGGGCGTTTGGCAGCTGTAAAACTCGTGGCTTTTCTCGTATTCAAGCCGGATTTCCAGTTTTTCTAGAACACGTCGCTTTTGGTCTAGGACAAAGCCTTCCAGCTGGTCTGGTTGGAGTCTCCAGTTGAAGACAAACCAGCCTGTTTCTTTGTCGCGGGACCGCCTGAGAGCCGCGATGGAGTGGTCGTAGAGCCTGTAGAGTGCCTTACGAACCAGGTTGAGGCGTATTTGGGTTTTATCCGCTATCTCATTATCAGTAATCTCGCGAACCCCTTTGAGGGCCTCAACTACTCTAACAGCATCCTCTCCGAACAACGCAGCCACCTTCTTCAGCGTCTCGTCATCCACAAGGAACAGTTTTGAAACACCTCGCGCGCGCTACGAGCTCCGACCGAAGAGAATATCCGGAATACCACTCTTGAATTTCCATTCGCTAACCACTGCTTCCCCGTATATCACCCTAATGGATGTTGACTCTTCAAGCTCTTTTTTCGAAGCTCTTTTGCTCCCCTACTTAGTAGCGCTCAAGGCGATTAACCCTTCCCATCCTAAGAAAGCTACAAGAATGCACGCGCTAAAGCCAAAAATCTTAGGCATCGATCGAAATATCCTCAGAACGCCCTGCTGTTTGATCGCTTTATAAGGAAGTATGCGTAGTATAAGGGCAACAGCGTTCTGTTGTTGAGAGACCGGAAGAACACAACAACGTTGCATGTTACAATTAATGATGAAAGGAGTGATGGAAAATGACGGAAAAATCAGCAATTGTTTTCGTTGGAAGTAAAACACCAATGGACTATGTTCTAGCAGTTATGACAAGACTATCGGCGGGCAATGCTAAGGAAGTAGTTTTGAAAGCACGAGGACAAGCAATAACTACAGCTGTTGACGTAGCTGAAATAACCAGAAATCGCTTCCTGAAAGACCTAAAAGTAAGCAGAATCGCTATCGGAACAGAAGAAATGCCGGCAAGAGAAGGCGAAAACAGAGCACGGATGGTTTCAACAATGGAAATAACCCTTACAAAAGAGTAGGAAAACCTTGCGAAACACACACGCACTTCGTGCACACGAAGTCCGTTTCCTGCTGACCTCTTTGTTCTAGGCGTGCAAAACCTTAATTCGTTATTCTGATTACTTAAGACTGGTGATTGTGTTGAGCACAGGTAGTACTAAGAAGAAACCAATGACTAAGAAGGAAAGAGAAGAGAAAAGAAAAAAGCACAAGGAAAAACGCCTAAAGAAATAGTTTCAGTAGTTGTGCACTATCCCTTCTTGTAGAGCTCCTCAAGCTCAACCAAGCCTACCTCTTTTCAATCTCTAAGTTCTTTGAAACCTCGCTACCACGATTTAACTGTTCAACTACTACACTAATTCACACATCTCTCAATCAAGATAACGGAATTAGCCTGAAGAATCCTAACTTCCAAAAGGACAGAAGAAATAAATTCTCTAGGATTTGTCTTTGATTAGGACTTAGAAATTAGAAAATTTTCCTATTCTGAGAAGTTTCAACGCGGTATTTGCAGGTCAGTGGGTTATTCACCCCGAGGTATGAACGAACGATACCTACTCAAGTGATTGAAAAAAGAATATAGAAACTAGGAGAAAACCAATCTTAGATTAGAGCTGTTGGCTTGATCTAAAATCGACTTCTTCTTGGTGGTGCTCTCTTCGAGTAACACTCTCGGCAGTATACAGGTCTGCTGCCATCGGGCTTGAATGGAACTTCACATTCCTTTTTACATTCAGCGCAAACTGCCTTGTGCATCTCTTTTTTTTCATACGTCAACTCTCTCAACTCCTTCACGGCTGCTGTGCAAAAATCACTTCTTACACGCTTTGTCCACTGTTCACATCGCCGCTTATAAACAACACGTTTAGAATCATAAAGTCTAGACTTATGGAAATCAAATTCGCACGCGTTCCACTTTGCTACTATGATGAAGGTACAAACGAAGGCGATACGCGATTAACATATGACGTTTTTATTCGTAGAATATGAGGTCTTGTTCCTCCAAGCTTGCGTGAAGCTTCTGCACTGCATCATAAACATCCTGTTCTTTCTTTGCCCCTGTGCAAACAAGGTTCCCGCTTGCAAATATCAGTATGACCACCTTAGGCACATCCATCCTGTAGATCAATCCTGGAAACTGTTCCGGTTCGTACATGGTTTTTACAAGCTTGCTCACTGCCAGTTCCAAGTCTATTTTTCCTCCCAAGCTTACGGAGGAAACAATGTTCTGAATCTTCAGCTCCGGTTTGCCGATGATGATTATTCCGCTCTTTTTCAACTCTTTTACGACCGTCATAACGGCCCTGCGCGCCAATATTTCCGATTTTGCTCCTGTACAAACCATTTTACCAGAGTTAAAAATCAATGTAGCCGTCTTCGGTTTCTTAAGCCTAAACACAAGCCCTGGGAACTGTTCCGGACGATATTCTACTCCTGGATAACTCTTCACCACGGCGTTTAAGTCAATTTTCTGGTTTAGAGTGGCAGAAGCGACAACGTTTTGAATGTGTATTATGGCTTTAGTCTTTGGCATTGACACCACTTCTTAATAGTATCGCGGATGCTTATATGCCCTTCATGTGCGCGCGCACAAGAGTCAATCTCTTTCTAACCTCTTCGGTCTTTATGCAAAGACTTATTTTACTATTCCGACTATTCCCGAGTGGTGATTGTGATGAGCATGGGAAGTGCCAAAAAGAAACCAATGACTAAGAAGGAAAGAGAAGAGAAAAGAAAGAAGCACAAAGAGAAACAGTTGAAAAAGTAGTTCAAGCCATTGTGCCCTATCCATTCTCAACGAGCTCTTCGAGCTCACCTAGCAATCTCTTTCTAACTCTTTATTCTCTCAAGCCTCTCTGTCATAACATCACTTGACACGAGAGTTTCATATAGAAGGATACAAGAACAATAGAGACGATTGTGGTTGCTATGCCGAGTGATGATTGGTCTGTCGCAGTTTTCAAATGTACGCCAGAGAATGTTAGGAATGTTCTTCTCGACTTCTATGGTTTTATGATAGGTCTTGAAGGAGTCAAGAGTCTTCATTTCTTGATTAGAGATCGTGTCGAAGACGAGATTGTTGTGAGCTTTCGTGTGTTGACAGAAAAGAAAATCAAGAAGATTGTTCGGAGCAAGATAAACTACAAACTCGGGAATATTGTTCCTGACAAGTTTGCTGTTGATCCTGACAACGATAATCCACTGAACAAATATGTTGCTTGGAATGCTGAAGAGAGAATATCCAAGTTCGGTCCCAAGAAATTCTCTGAGTTTTGTGAACTCCTCAACAAGATGAGTGATTTAGTCATACAGATGCTCAGAAATGAGTATTTCAGTTCTGCTGAGAGAGTTGAAATTGCACAGGTGATGTCTTGGATGCTTGGGTGTACTGAATATGGCTTGATGAGCCCAGATCACTGGGAAATAGGGTACTATGACCGACTAGAGGACAGATCGTGTCCATATCTGAAGCAGGACTTTCCTAAGAATAAGAAACTTGAAGCATAGCTAGCTCAACAATTGGGGACACATAGACGCAAGAGTAACCGAACTGCACTGGATAAGACGCGCGCGTCCCTAGTAACATTTTGTGATTAGTTTCTGTGATTTCGGCATGTGCGTCGAGTCTTATAAGGACTTTAGCTTTAGGTTTTGTTTGAGGTGAAACAAAATGGAAAGAATATATGAAAAGAAAATCGAGCAGGGAAAAGTCGTTGCGCTGGAAGAGGTTGAAGCAATCCGTGCAGTTGCTCGCGTACTGTTCCACGCATAAAATCCATTTTATTTTCTATTTTGACTTCTATTCATGCTTGTACGAGCGTCTGAGATGCAGAAGATCGCCAGTTCGAGTCCGATCCGGCTCACCAAAAACGCGGCTTGAGATAACAAAGCCTATGAGTGGAGTGTTTTTGCTAGGTCTTCTGCGTACTTCTTTGTCTTCTCAATTTCTCCGCTTTTCAGTTGGATGTTCTCAAGCTTCCCCTCTACGTAAGTGACTAGAGGCGGCATGACGATTTTGAAACCGAGCTTCTCCAGCTTCTTCTCTACCCCTTTCGCCGCGTTTCCCGTGATTCTACCCTGCAACTGCGTATCAAACGCCGCCGCAAGTTTCCCAGAAAACTCGTCTCTTCCAAACCCTTCCAGAAACTGCATAATCGGTCTCGTTGCCCTCAGAATCTGCGTGGGCGACCCTGCTAAGACACAATCGTAATTCTTCACACCTGTCTGGTCAACGTCTTTGACATACAGACAGTCGACGTCAAACCCTTTCTGTTTCAGAACCTCACTCATCGTCTTCGCAACTTTCTCTGTGTTTCTGTTCATAGAACTCGTATCATACACAATCAAGACTTTCAAGCAATTCTCCTCAAGCTCCTGTAACTTACCAAGCTTTTGAGTGTTTCCCGCGCCAGTTTCAAACCTCCAAAGGACTCTCAACATGCACAAAAGAGGCCATTGTTCGAGGCGCCACTGAGTATTTCTTATTCTCTGACGCGTATGATACTGTGGGTCGCTGCCTTCGAGTAGCGTCAAAGGCGACTCTCTGCCGCCTGCACTAGATATCGACCACTGCATACCTCAGAAAAAAGAGAACCTTCGTGGCCTACCTCCTAGGGGGGGTAGGGGTGTTTTGGTTGAAATTACGCGAAAAAAGCTTCGGGAGTCTGAATGCTTATGCAACCCACAACTCATCAAAGCTCGCACTCGTCAGCATCCATCTTCCATCAAACGTAACAAATTCAAATGCGCGCGTCGTGGTCGTCAGCATGCGTGACATTCAGATATCAATCGCTAACTTCAAACACCAGTAACACTCGACGCCGGTTGATTTTCAGCAACTCGTCAGAAACCCCACAATCAGAGCGCGAGCTATAGACATCTTAACAACTGTTGGTCTAATGCGCCATAAGTCAGTGCCCTTGACTCTCAAAGACATAACGCATGATTGTCTTGGTCTTGGAACCAGCAACCGGCACGAACCCAACCTTTTCGAACATGGAAACAAGACCCGTGTAAACAAGCGGATCCTGCTGTTTTTCACTAGACTTACTTGGATAACCTTCTATGATGATGGCTCCCCGCTTTCTAGCATAGTCAACAGCTGCTTCCAGCAGCTTCGTGGAGACGCCTCTTCGTCGGAAGGGTTTGGCCACAAAGAAGCACACCACAGACCAGACTGGTTTGTCATCAATTCTCTTCAGTGTCCTTGACCTTTCCAGTCTAGCATACTCCACCCTCGGCGACATTGAAACCCAGCAAACCGGTTGACCATTAAAATAGGCAAGTATTCCAGGAACTTTTCCCGAATCAACCAAGGCTTTCAGAGCGTTCTTGTTCTCTTTCCCTCTACGCTTCATCCAGTCTGCCGCGGAAACTCTCCACCACATGCACCAGCAGGCACGGCACACCCTATCTTCTTCAAACAGGGTCTGAATGTCTTGCCAATTTCCGAAAGTCAGGGGACGGAACTCCAAATCCGCTATCATAACAAGTATCCTTCTAAATAACTCAAAAAGATTAGTTCTTTTGAAGCTACCGCAGCGTGAGATATACGTCTAACAAGTTTAAGAAAAATGAGAAGTTAGCTGTGATGCTACAGCCAACGCACTACGAGCTTAACTGGTGTTTTACGGGTTTTTCGTTGCTGTTTTTCCGCTCTGCAAACCTGATGCGATGCCTGGTGGTAGATCAGGAAGTTTTTCGTTGATTCTTTGCTCTGCCACCGTTGCCGCTTCACTGAGAATCTTGGTTGCATCTTCATTCATGGTGTTGAAACTCAGAGTCATTCCGGAGCTTGTTCCAGCGTCAAACATGACGCCGCTCAGCATGTTTGCAATTTCGCCGATGTCGTTTTCTGCGTCAGGAAGAACACCCACAAGCCTTGTTCTGATAGAACCCAGAACGCCTATTACGGGTCCCAGTGTGGAGACGACATCTCCGAGTTCAGATACTGTTCGTACTCTCAACAGTACTTGATCGAGTGCGAGTCTCACGTTCATCGTCAGCTTCTCAACTTTCCGAACCTCTGCCAGTTCATTTGCATATACGTTAGCATGTGCAGTATCATGTTTCGTGTATGCGTCAACAACTTTTGCAAACAGCGTTCGGTCCTTCTGGTTGAACCTTTCCGAAGCTTGGTCCAGTCTTTGAATTTGAAGTTCGAGGCGTCTTATCGCGTTGTCCATGCGGGGTTTCAATGGGCCCTCAGGCCTGACTGCTTCTTTTATGCGGGTTGGAAACTCTTTGTTTTCTCTGTTAGTTTCCCATTTTTTTGCAAATCTTTCAGACAAATCAATGCCCTCAGAACACAAAGCCATCCGCAGCGCTTTTATGCATTGTTAACATGCCGAAAACATGCTCGTATATATGTGGACTTCCAAAGAAACCTTCTCTGTTGCACATTGACTTTTCACGTGTTCAAATGAAATTCTGTCCGCGCGTTGCGCGCGCTTCCTAATGAGAAAACATTAGGGGGGAGGGGGGGAGGGGTGTTTATGAGCTGAAAACAACCAAAAAAGATTGCAGCTATTTTCTATGCGTGCTCGCTCGATCACTTCCCTGTTGCCGCTTGTGTGATTGAACTTGTTTCTCAAGCAGAATCATGTGGGCCGTTCCTTGCTCTTCAGATCCAAAATCCATTTGGCTCAGAGTTTTTTCAAATCTGTTTTCAAATGTTCCCATAATCAATCTAAACCCGCGTTCCAAGGCTATCGCCATATTGTGAGAGAGTTGCGACCGAAAGCCATCTGAGTCATTGGCGTAGATTGTGAAACTCCACCATGTTTGGCCTGGCTCAGGTCTGGGATAACCGAACGACACCGAATCAACCTTTTCATCTTTCAACGAGGTGTAGAAATGATGGTTCTTGCCGATCGCTTGAAGGTTTTGAAGGTTACTGTCCAGAGCCTTCCAGTCGTAGAATAGAATTCCGTGAGGGATCATGTCTGGGTTGGTTTTCAGCAGGTCGTAAGTTGTTGCTGGGCTTGTTTCTTCAATTGCAGGATAGCCCTGAATCAGAGGAACTGTCCTTGGGTTGACGCTCCAAAGAACAGCCATCTCCAAGACTTTCGAAAACCCCGCCATTTTGGCCAGTTTCAAAGAGGCAACGTTTTCGTCAGCCGTCGTGTAGCGAAGTCGATGGATACCCATGTGTTCAGCTTTCTTGACGAGATATCTGGTTATCTCCTTCGCAAAGCCTTTCCCCCTATATTCTAGGTGAACTCTCAGTCCTTCCATCCAACCAGTTCGTCCGTCCTCTATGAGTCGCAGGTTGCCCACGGCCACAATGTGATTGTCAGCTTCCACGCCGTAGAAGTGGCACTTTGGATCCTTCAACCATTCGTCGGCTACTGCTGACAGGTAGTCGTGTCCGTCCCAAGTGTGTCGAGACATTTCCTCTATGTCGTTGCGATCCGACTCAATTAGTCTCCTAATCGTTGCGGGCATACTTTGACCAGCGGCTTTCTCACTTATTTCGATTTTTGTAAGGTTTATAGAAATACTCACACGCTTGGTCAAAAATGTAGGCAAAAACCCTTCTCGCATGAGTATTGTTAAAGAAATTCACTGGAATGCCACTTGGGAAGCGTCCGCGCGCGCGATGAATGGGTTTGACGGGTCTATGGTGAACGTAGCGCGCTCTCTCTGCGGAACCTTTTGAAACATTGCAATTCGCAGAGCTCAACGATGCACGGGTTCTCAGCTTTTATACTCCCTAAGCAGATAGCTGACTGTTACTGCTGATCGTTTCGGGAGAGGAGAAGGATGAGTATACTTCACAGGTCTCAAAGAGTAGCCTTGATATGCCTACTATGGTTGCTTTTCCTAACCTGTTTCATGCACTTCAAGCTCTACACTCTCCTCATACACTAACAGGAACATCGTAAACCGATTCGCTAACTACACGTTTTTTTTCTAACCGTATAGTTTGAGTTTTGACCTAACGCGCACCAAAACAGATAAGAACTCGTATACCGACCAAAAATGCATAAACAGGTGCAAACCGCGATGCCCACAGAAACCGTTGACACCGAACATTTCGTTTCATTAAGCGGACGCGCAGAATACTGTGCCGTCAAACGATTGAAAGACGTTGTCAAACTCAAGATGCGCACACCAAGCAAGCTTTACACTCTGAAGATAGAACCGCTGAAAGCCGAGGAGATAATCAAAAAACTTCAATGCGAAATCCGCGAGGTATAGGTACGTTTTCGCGAAATATGCATCTTTTTTCCTAGCAGCGTTTCCTCAGATAGACTTGTCCTTTGTTGTCCTGTCCGACCCATTCATAGCCGACTTTGAGATAGGCTTCGATTCTTTCTTTTGATTCCTCAACCTTCACATCGTATTCGTCGCCTTCAAAGCTGACTATCTGCGTGTAAAGGAGAGTACTAGTTATCGACTTGTGTCCCAGCATTTTCATTACATGCAGAATATCTTTGGTCTTGTGGTATTCCATTGTAGCTTTCCAGTGGCGGAAAGTGTGAAATGAAATCCTGACGAATCGTGGATTCTTGGTTTTTTCTGCTATCTTCCTTCTCTGAATTGTGAAGTTAGTTCTCATGCAGTGGACAGAGCCGTTGAACACTCTTTCGCTTTTTTGCGGCAAGGTTTTGAGCATGGCAATAAGTGTGTCTGAAATTCTAACCATTCGCGAGTTGCTGTGCTTTTCTGGATCGTTGATCGACACCGTCTTGTTTTCAAAGTCAAGGTCTTTCCATTTAAGTCTAAATGCTTCACCGCTTCTCATACCTGTTTCTTTGAGCAGCTGCAAGAATACACTGACTTTCTTGCTGCAACCTGATATGAGTTGGTCAAGCTCTTTCTCTTGAGGAATGAAAGGCAGTCGTTCTGCCTTGGTTGATGTTTGCCCTGAGATTTTTTCTCGGACAGTGCGCGCGCTACATAAGTATCTCACGCCAAAAAATAAAGACTTAATATGAGACCGAAGTCACTTGGAGTAAAAACGGAGACTATTGAATGGCACGGAGTACAGCTGCAAGCGCTTCCCTAAACGCAAGATCAGGGATCACTGTCTACTTGCGAGCCCTCAGATGGCGAAGCTGGATAGGCTGGCTGTTCATTTTTGGACTCGGCAGCACTCTATTTGTAATTCCACCGTATAATGTGCTTCCGATATCGATTTCCTTTTCCTTAGTTACTGGAGCCATTTTTGTACTCAATCAATACTTCGATAGAAAAAGCGACAAAACAAATCCTCAGAAAAGACACTTGCCAGTCGCTGCTGGAGAATTATCTCCAAAGCAGTCATCAGTTCTTTTCGTTTCCTTGTTTGCAATAGGATTGCTTGTTACGGCAGTAGTGGATTATACGCTTCTGTTCTTGTTCGTGACCTATATTGGAGTGGGGATAGTTTATTCTGCCCCACCTATCCACTTCAAGAAACGACCAGTAATAGACCTCTTCGCCGTAGGGATTGGCGCTGGAATTCTGCCTTTCCTAATCGGACTACAGGTATCTCATCAACTAACAGTCGATTATTCGTTGCCGTGGATTTGGAGACGATACCAAGAGACACTCCTATGCATAATTCCACTGTTTCTCTTCCAAATCGCCAGCCACATTTTCCAGGCAATCGGAGACTACGAGGCAGACAAGGGAGAAAAAATCACCACTTTCGTAGTCAGGTATGGAAAAGAGAAATCTGCCAAAATTGGAGTGTTGTTTTCCTCGTTGAGTCTGGTCCTTCCAATTATCTATTGGGTACTTAATCTTGCAGTAACAACCGAGTTTGTGTACTGGTACTTGCTAGTGCTTCTCTTCTTTTTGCCTTTCGTCATCTACCTGATGAGGCTCTCGGCAAACCCAACAACCAAGAACATCGGCAGGCTAATGAGAGTCTCTCGCAGGTTTACACCTATCCTGTTGTTAGTTCTTTACTCGTGCACACTCATCTTGAGAGTCTACTTGAAATAGTCAGGCAACAAAAGCCAAGCGAGAGTCACATGTGGCGCGCGCAACGTAAAACGCCTATTCCCTAATCCATGCTGCCAATTCACCAAAAATAGCGTACAGTATTGTCATCAACTATCTATAGACATACATTGATACAAGCAGAAAAGAAGAAAATATTTAAGCTAGATCTTGGCTACTGAGCGTATGTTATTTCCGGTTGTTTTGCATGCCGGAGTATCTCCTTACATATCCGAAACAGGTCTAATGCTTTTGCTTGTAGCTTTAGGTTTGAGTCTTGCTGGAATAGGTTTTGGAAGAATAAAAAGCAAGGAAAGTCTAACGCATCATCGTTGGTACATGTCTAGTGCAATCATAATTAGCTTAGTAGCTGTAGGTCTCGTGATGTTGCCAACGTTCTTCCGTTACTATTCAGATCCAGATGTTATGCTGTTCTCATCGCTGTCTCTGACTACAATTGTTCACGGAATAACAGGGGCACCAGCTGTCCTCACAGGTTTATTGTATGCTTTTGGAAGATTGCCCAATAAGGTGAAAACTTGGATGCGTATGACAGCAATTGTTTGGATAGCAAATACTGCAATCGGTGTAGTATTATTTCTTCAGATGTTGGAAGCTATTTAGCTGAAAAATAGAAACCCTGCCGATATTGCATCTGCTAATTCAAAGCTTATTTGTGAGAATAGCAAGAAGCAAGTTTTGCTTTTCCAACGTAACCCGACTTTGCATCAGCAACCACCGTACAGTTTTGTTAGCAACTATCAAGTGAAGTACGACGACGTAGACGACGACGGACAAGACACCGCTCGCTCTTTGCCATAGCTAAAGCCCATAAAGGACGCTCGCGGTTTCTTAGATCGAGCGAACCATCTACAAAAGGTCGTAAGCTCTCCCATCTTCCACGACGACAAGATATGAATTGCCTGATATGGGTTTGACGTCGCATACCGTACGCAGGTCGGTTCCCCTCACCGTCTCTAATGAATCCTCATCACAGCTATTCGCGCGGGGAATCGTTTTACGCGCGCCAAAACCATGACAGACAAATCATTTAAGCAAACAAGGGCAGACTTGGATTCTGAAGGTGAGAGAATCTCTGACATAAGAATTTCAAGAACTGACTTCATCGTAAGTATTGCGGTAGTCGTACTAGTTTCCATTCTTGTTTCGGCCTTTGTTTCATCAAACTTTGCTGTTGGACCCAAGGGAGACAAGGGCGACCAAGGTTCGCAAGGTCCTCAAGGTCTTCAGGGGTCTTCTGGAACGCTCAACGCAACCATCGGTGCAAGCTACCTCATTTGCTGGGAGGGCAATACTGCCAAGGCTTACAACGGTTCAACGGGAAAAGCAGACTACGAAGGAAGCAACTCCAGTCGAGTGATCGAAATGGCAGTGGCATCTACACCAAAAGGCGGTCTAGTCTTCCTTAAAGCCGGGGTATATGGACCGTTCACGGTGAACAAGAGCGTATGCATCGTGGGCGAAGGAATTTTCGCTGATCCGCAGAATCTGCCTTTTGATCCTGATGACATTCTTTCAGATGCTGGAGGAACCGTCATACAGGTCACGACTTCCAACACGAACGGCATAACCTTGGTCGGCACCCTCACCGTGTCAATCAAGAACTTTGTAATAAGGTTCTCAGGCAACGGAACTGGAAGCGGAATCTACAGCGACCCTGGTTTTGGGAACTCAGGCTTACTGTACTCTACATTAGAGAATATTGTCGTTCTCGACCACGATGCAGACCACTACGCCTTCTACCTAGTCAATTTTCTGCATATAACCGGCAAGATGCTGTTCAGCTTCGGAGGCCCAGCACTCTATTTTGCAAGCCTAAGTAACACTATAAAATACGGTGATGCCGTATTTGAAGAGGTTTTGGCTAGGACTGCACCAAGCTTGCAGATATCTAGGAACATCGTTGAACTCGTCGGCACGGATTGGCAATTCCAGCTTAACCTGATTGAGTTCAGACGCTTAGACATAATGGACCGCAGTTCAGACCTGTCAACGTCCTTCTCATTACACATGGATAACTCGGCATGGATTACCATTCATGCCGCAGACTTTGAATACCCAAATGACGGAAGAATGATCCGACTTGATAACTGCAACTTCATCAATATCTACACGCAGTTGATCTACGGAGGAAGCATAATCCACAACAACACACTTTCATGCGGATACTACGGAAGCGGCTGGCTCGACCACGGTTCATTTCCAATGACCAGCAACGGTCAGGGCGACTTCATACACAATTTGAATGTCGTAGGAGACGGAGAATTCGCAGGGTTTCGCGTCGATCACTAGCACGAACTGAAGCGCGCGCGAGAAATGAAGTCGTTTGGCTCTCGCCAAACTCCCAACGATACGAGGAAGACCGTTTGCCATAACCGCGCGCTAAGAGTCACAAGCAGCGCAAATCACACACATGAAAATCGTCCATGCATTGCTCATTTATTCATGATATACTCGTGAATAGCTCTTGCCGCCTTCTTCCCTGCGCCCATAGCACTGATAACTGTAGCTTCGCCCGTCACTATATCTCCACCTGCGTAAACGCCCTCAATGCTCGTCTTTCCATTTTCGTCTGCCACGATCGTGCCATTTTTCGTGACCTGCAACCCATCTGTCGTACTCTGAATAATCGGATTCGGGGTCCTTCCAATAGCGACAATAACAGTGTCAACATCCATAATGAATTCTGAGCCTTTGATTGGCATTGGCCTTCTCCTGCCTGACTCGTCAGGCGGACCAAGTTCCATGCAGACGCATTCCATGGCCTTCACCCAACCCTTATCGTCACCAATAAATCGTGTTGGCGTTGCCAAGAATTTGCAGAGTATGCCTTCCTCTTCAGCATTCTCTATTTCTTCTTCCCTCGCAGGCAGCTCATCACGTGAGCGTCTATAAACAATGCATACTTCTTCAGCGCCTAGACGCAAAGCCGAGCGAGCAGAATCCATGGCCACATTGCCACCGCCGATGACCGCTACATGTTTGCCAATTCTTATCGGCGTATCATATTCAGGAAACGCATAGGATTTCATCAAATTAACCCTTATCAAGAATTCGTTCGCAGAGTAAATCCCGCCCAGGTTTTCACCGGGAACACCTAAAAACTGAGGCAAACCGGCACCAGTTCCTATGAAAACCGCGTCAAATCCATCTTTCAGAAGCTCAGAAATAGTATGAGTTCTTCCGATCAGACAGTCCGTTCGGATCTCAACTCCAAGTTTCTCTACAAACTCGACTTCCGCTTGAACTGTGATCTTGGGCAAACGAAACTCGGGAATTCCATACATGAGAACTCCACCTGAAAGATGCAATGCTTCGAAAACAACGACTTCATGTCCTAGCTTCACCAAATCAGCCGCGGCTGTCAACCCGGCAGGACCAGCACCTACAATCGCTACGCGCTTGCCGGTTGGGGTTGCCACAACTGGAACATCTATTCCTGTCAACCGTTCCCAATCAGCTAGGAACCTCTCCAAACGCCCGATACTGACCGCATCGCCGACCTTCCCAAGCAGACAGAACTTTTGACACTGCTCCTCCTGCGGACAAACACGCCCGCAAATAGCCGGAAGACAATTCTTTTCCTTGATTTTTCTTATCGCACCTGCAAAATTCTTTTCTTTCATCAGCTTGACAAAAGCAGGAATGTCAATCTCAACCGGACAACCTTGTATGCATTGTGGTTTTTGGCATTCCAAACAACGGCTGGCCTCCTCAAGCGCCTCTTCCTTTGTATACCCAAGTGCGACCTCGTTGAAATTTCGCCTTCGGACTTCAGGTTTCTGTTTGGAAATCGCCACCGCTTCTTTCCGAACTTTGGGCTTAGGCTGAGACTCACTCACTATGACCACATTTCCTTTTCTGCAATTGTTGCGAAGCCAGCTGCTCCTCAGAAACAAAAGCCATCTGTCTTTTCATCAACTCACCAAAATCCACTTGATGAGCGTCAAATTCAGGACCATCCACACACGCAAACCATGTTTTACCGCCAACACTGACCCTGCATGCGCCACACATGCCCATCCCATCCACCATTATAGGGTTTAAACTGACGATGGTGTGCACATTGTATGGCTTTGTGGTGTTGGCAACAGCTCGCATCATCACAGTGGGGCCAATCGCATAAACCACGTCAAACTTGCAACCCTTGGCGATTAACATTTCCAAAACATCGCTCACGAAGCCCTTCCGTCCCTTCGTCCCATCATCTGTGGAAACATACAGCTCATCTGCGATCTCACGGATTTCATCCTCAAGAATCAGCAGCCCAGCCGTTTTTGCCCCAACAATTGCAACCACCTTGTTGCCAACCTGCTTCATAGCTCTTATGATTGGTAGAGCAGAAGCAGTGCCGACGCCGCCTCCTATTACACAGACAAGACCATAACGTTTTGCTTCACTTGGTTTCCCCAAGGGACCACAAACATTCGAAACCATATCACCGACTCGAAGCATACCCAGTTTTTCGGTTGAGGCTCCAACTTCGAGGAATATCAGAGTAATAGTTCCTTTCTGCTTGTTCCAGTCTACCAGCGTCAAAGGAATCCGTTCGCCTTTGTCATCGACTCTCAAAATGACAAATTGTCCAGCCTTAGCCTTTTCGGCTATGGCTGGAGCATGGATTTCGATTGACTTTATTTTCTGAGCCAGCTCATTCTTGGCCATTATTTCATACATGGCAGAGAACCTTCTAGTCTCGACGTGAAAGAAGTATGTTTAAGACATGTCTCCAAATATAAAAGCTTAGCAGCGCGCGATCTGCTTTTGGTCAATGCACGCCCAGAAAGGACAACTCTTTATCTGAATCTTCTCAACTTCACTTTGGAAGCAATTGTTTGTGATAGTATGGTCTTCTTATGAAACTGTATGCTGAGACCGCTGCGGTTATCCCCTGTCCAACGGCCGTTCCGACCTGCTTGACTGGATGGTTTGTAACATCGCCCGCCGCATAGACTCCTTCAAGGTTAGTGTGTTGCAGCCCATCGATTAATACGTAGTTATCGGTGTCGACAGCCACACCCGCTTCCTTTGCTTGCTGACTGTTCGGAAGTTCGCCAATCTGGATGAAGATTCCGTCAAGAGAAATTTCTATGATTTTACCGCTTGGCTTATTGATAACTCTCACGGCCTTTACCATTTTTTCGCCAAGTATCTCCAGAACCTCGGTGTTCCACAGAACCTCAGTCTTTGTCTTCCCCAATGCTTGAACTAGAGCATCCTCAGCTCGAAAAACATTTCTTCGATGTGCAATCTTGACTTCACAACCGATATGCACAAGGTAGAGGGCCGTTATCAACGCGGAGTTGCCGCCACCAACGACAAGAACCATCTTGTTTTTGAAGAAGGGGCCATCACACAGGCCACAGTAACTCACGCCTCTTCCTCGCAGTTCTTTCTCTCCTGGGACGCCGAGGTGGAGATACTCACTTCCAGTGGCAATTATAACCGTCTTTGCTTCGTATGAGCCTTTATCAGTCTGAACAACTTTCCTTTCGTCTTTAAGGTTCATTTTAACGACTGCTTCGAACTCGTTTATACTTACTCCAGCACTTTTTGCATGAGCAATCATCTTCTGTGCTAGCTCTGTTCCGCTTATGTTCTGAAAACCCGGATAATTCTCCACCCAAGGAGCGTCCCCTGTTGTTCCCCCAGCCAGTTTCTCCTCCAAGACAATGGTTTTGAGCCCGCTTCTTACCCCGTAAATCCCGGCAGATAAGCCGGCGGCGCCAGCGCCGACGATTATAAGATCATAGTTTTCCATGTTGTTGTCCTCGAAACAAATAATCTCTGGGTTAGTTGTTTATGAAGCATTCGCACTGTTGAGCCAGCGAATTCGTAGCGAGCCGCGAGACAACAGTCGTGGATAGAATCTGATGTAAAGAGCGGTTTTGAAGCGCTCTTCTGTACAGGTTTTGCTAGCAGTGAATACGCTTTGTCACGTGGGTTTCAGACCACGCACTTTGACACTTGCAACTGAGCTCGCGAGATCCTTTGCTCTTTTGGCGGAGATACCCAGTTTCTTCATTGCCTTCTTCGAAGCATCGTCTTTGAAATAGTCGTCAACAGGAAATGTCGCTTCTTCCACAATTTCTACCTTGTCAAAGCCTGCATCTTTGATAAGCTTGAGGTATTCGTCTTTCATGATCGCGCCTGAAACGCATTCGATGTACGCGTACATGTTCTTTCGAATGAATTCAGGAAGCTCTTTCAACAAGACGATATCTGAAATCATCACTCTGCCGCCTGGTTTGAGCACTCTGAAAGCTTCTTCGAACACTCTCTTCTTGTCTGGTGACAAGTTTATGACGCAGTTAGAGATTATGATGTTAGCAGTGTTGTCAGCAACAGGCAGGTTTTCAATC
>Ga0315296_10001641_pt1 | contig 19458 bp, 18 predicted proteins | sample YL17G14_18_MG_FD_203921 | JGI IMG/M metagenome (GOLD analysis project Ga0315296, IMG submission 203921) | Sediment microbial communities from Yellowstone Lake, YNP, Wyoming, USA - YL17G14_18 | ecosystem: Environmental > Aquatic > Freshwater > Lake > Sediment | place: USA: Wyoming | collected...
TGTTTGGTGCATTGGCGGTCAAGCTCTCTACTGACGTTGTCAAGCTTCTTTTCACAGCAGCAAGGTTCGGTCCGCCCATTGACCCGGAAACATCCAGAATTGCAAGGAATGACTGTCCAGCCGAAGGCAAAGCACTAACTGTTCTCTTGGTCATGTCAGGAGGCAGCTTGATGACGAAATCTGTGTCAGCGCCAGCAGTGAATACCTCTCCCACAATCACGTTCATTGTACCACAAAACGGGCAGATGAAATGCTTCCCTACTCGCCGGTCTTCAACAATCTGATCTGGACTCATAAGAAAACCGTTGCACTTCTGGCATGCAATCGGTTTGCCGGTGATATGAGTAACCTCTCGCGCGAGATCTTTGAATTCAACACGCAATACATAGGGAACGTCACCAATCATATCCCTCGAGGCCGGAAAGGCCTCTGAACTTGTCCTCAGCATGGGCATGTATTGGATACCTCAGGAAAAGCTGTCACTCGTGAACTGAGGATTCCGCGTCTTAAGTCATTTGCTGATGAATTGTACTTGTTCGGGTCAAGAACACTGTGGGCCGAACAGACCGGACCAGTGCGACTCCGAGCCTCCAATGCAAGAAAAGCGCAACTATGCTAGCAGCGGTCTGTCAACAGAGAAGATATAAAGACCCCCGTGACCACTGCCTGTTCGAAGCAGGCGATGCTCTAGGAGGATAGCCGCGATGGTGGTTGACAAAGCTAAGATAGAAACGGTTGTGGCCCAGACCATGGCAGCAAATGCCGACATACAGGGAATCATCGTGTGCGATGACAAGGGCAAAGTGCTGTTCGGTCATACCATAACAGCTGGAATCAAGCACGCCGATGTGGCCAGTCTTGCCGTGAAGATAGCCGCGAACTCCTCGCAGCTCGTAGGTGCTTTTGAAAAGGGAAGTCTAAAGGAGATTAGCATTGCCTCTGAGAAGGGATTCGTCATTGTCCTCGGTGATGTAGAACTTGTCCTTACTGCAGTTGCAGGAGAGGGAGCAAAGGAATCATTAGGTCTCCTTCGAATAGCATTGAAACGTGCACTTCTCTCGTTGGTCAAGAAGTGAAGTCATTTCGCTCTCTGGAGCTAGCTTTTTGTAGGTTTCAGACACTGGGGGTTCATAGGAATACCTAGGTGTAGTCCGAGTATTACCACTGTCATACCAACGATATTTAGGGCTCGGTATCCCCTAGATATTAAGTCAGACACGCCGCTTAGGAGACTGACACCTGGGTAGTCGGACGGATGGTGCCTTGGTCCATATCGAGAAGCTAGTATGCAAGGGCTTCAAGTCGTTTGGCCGGGACGCTGTGACGATTAACCTGAGCAGAGGGTTCAACTGCATCGTCGGACCAAATGGGTCGGGCAAGTCGAACGTAATCGATGCTATACTGTTCGTCCTCGGGCAACTGAGCGCAAAGACGCTTCGTGCGAATGTGTTTTCCGAACTGTTGTACTCACCACCTAAGCCTGACATGCCGCCGAAGGCCACGTCTGCTTTGGTAGAGCTTCATTTCAACAATAAGGACAGAAGGCTACAGATTGATGCTGACAAGGTCGTGGTGGAGAGACAACTGGATGAATCAGGCAAGTCGGTGTGCCGCATAAATGGTAAGATGGTCAGTAGGTCTTCTGTGATAGAAGTGCTCGGAGGAATTGGAGTTGATCCAAACGGGTATAATCTGGTGCTGCAGGGCGAAATCGCTCAAATGGTCAAAGTCAATCCAATTGAACGACGCAAGCTGATTGAGGAGATTGCTGGCATATCAGCATATGACGAACAAAAGGAGAAAGCTCTCAAGAAGCTCTCGGAAAGTGAAACGAATTTAGGCAAGGTTGAGACACAGCTACAGGAGCGACGACGACAGCTAGAACGTCTAGAAGCAGAAAGAAAGGACGCCCTACGGTATACCTCAGTCCATGACCAAATACAACAGACTAGAATCGAGAGTCTTGCGTGGACCGTAATCAAGGGAAACAATCGAAGTACAACAATAGATGAGACCCTCGCCGAACGAGCTGGAGACGCCGAGAAGCTCGCCAAGGAGCTCGTCAAAGTCGAGAAGGCTATGGCTAAGACCGAAACAGAGATTGAAGGAATAGAGCAGGATATTGATCAGATTACAGGTGGGGACGCCTCGCGGGTCTCTGAGCAGTATGGTGTCATGTCAGCCGAAGTTGATCACATTCGAGGAAACGTCGAACGTGCGAAGGGCGACTTTGATAGAACAAAGCAAGAACGTGACAAGCTTGAGGGACAGCTCAAATCGACTAATGAACAGATAACATCCTCTGAGCGCGCTATCAAGGAAAAAGAAAGGGAACTCACCCGCTTGGACAAGGAAGTCAAGGAATGTTCCGCCGACATTGCACGGCTTGAACAACGGCTCGATAAGGAGCAATCGTCGTACTATGAAACAACTCGGAAACTCCAAGACCTGAACAATCAGATGGCCCGTCTTGATGAGGGAATAGCTGAGGTCAGGTCTGTGATCAAGTCAGATAGTAAAGAACTGGGACTAGCCTATGAAGAGGTCCGCGATGCTGAGGATGTTTTGAAAAAAACCGAGAAGGATTTGTCAGAACTGATCTCTATTGTTCCTTCGAAAACCGACGAGATTCAGAAGTCACAAGGAATAGAGGAAAACAAGCGGCAGGAGCTCGAAAGTACTGAGAAGCGGCTCGCCTCAGTAGATGCTCAGGTCAGCGAGTCTGCTAAGCTAGTCGCCTCTACACGAGAAGAAATGATCAGGATACAGGCCCGACATGATGCATTAAAAGAGGCAGAAGAAGCCTTCCTGAAAAGACAGAGAGCCCTAGCTAGGATTTTACAACTACGTGATGGCGGCGAGATAGAGGGAGTATATGGAACAGTAGCAGAGCTGGGCACTATCAATCCGGACTACGGGACAGCAATGGAGGTTGCGGCTGGAAGCAGGCTGTCATATATAGTGGTCTCAGACGACGGCGTGGCCACCAAGTGCATTGATGTCCTCAAGAAGGAGCGAATAGGGCGAGCGTCCTTCATTCCTCTGAACAGGATCGGGGCGCGAAAGCCCAGCAAAGCTCCTAGCAAGAAAGGTGTGATTGGTAATGCACTAGACCTCGTCAGATTCGACCCGGAAATGCGGCCTGCTTTTGAGTTCGTCTTCTCTGATACCCTTGTGACCAAGGACTTTGAGACAGCAAAGGTCGTCAGTCTTGAGAAGCGGAGAGCGGTCTCACTAGAGGGGGACTTGGTCGAAAGATCGGGTCTTATCACTGGAGGATACTTCCACCGGGAATCCAGAGGGCTCTCGCTACAGGAGCAAGATAAGAGTCCCCAGGTGGCAGATCGCCTCAAAGGGCTTGAAGACATACTATCAGAATTGCGTCAACAACAAGGGGAGCTAGGTGAACAGAAGAAGAAACTCGACAGAGACGTTCAGGAGCTATCTAGGCGCAATTACAGAGACCGTATCGAGCTTGAAGGATCAGAAGAGAAGCTCAGAGATAGAGAATCTAGAGTACAGAGTCTTACAGAGAAAATCGGTAAAGATAACGTTACAATCGAGGAACTGGAGAAGCAGATATCCGAACTGAGGACTCGGGATGATGAGTTGAGCGGCCAGCGCGAGAGAGTCCGAGAGCAGAGAGATCAATGCAACGAGGCACTGGCGAAGTCGGATGCTGCCAGACTTAATCAAGAAATCAAGGATCTGAAAGAGGTTCTGGAGCACCATAGACGGGATCGCGAAGATATTCTAAGGGACATCGCCTCACTCCGAGTCGCATTGGACGAACGATATTCACCAAGATTGGCAGAGATCAAGGCGCGAATCGAGTCATTGGACTCCGTTCTGCCGGGAATGGAAGAAGACACAGGAGCACTTGGGTCCCAACTCACGGAAAAGGAAATTGAGTTCGTGAAGCTGAAGTCTGAGAGAGAGCAAATAGACTCGGCTGTAAAAGACAAGCGTGTACGTCAGCTGAGGCTCAAGGAGACCGTAAGGGACCTCAGACTAAAGCAGGAGGAGATACGGGAAGGCCAGACAGCAAATGAGAAGGCGGTCTACCGACTTCAGGTCGAACGTTCACGTCTGGAGAATGACTTAGTGGGACTCAAGGCCGAACTAGGTTCTATCGCGGATGTAGACGCCGAGCTAGAGAAGAGAGCCAGTCAACGTGAACTGACTGCCAAGGCGATTGAGGACTTGGGAGAGAAAATCAGAGAACTTGAGAGAGAACTTGAAGCCATGGGCCCAGTTAACCTGAAATCACTGACGGACTATGACGCCGAGAGACAAACATACGACGAAATCGTTGAGAAGAAGACCCAGCTTGAGAAGGAACATAAGGAGATACTCTCCTTCATGGAGGAGATTGAGAAAGAGAAGACTCAGAAGTTCCTGCAGGTCTATAACGAGATTGCAGACAACTTCTCGCAGGTCTTCGGGAAGCTCTCACCGGAGGGCGAAGCGAATCTAATGCTTGAAAACCCCGAGCATCCTCTGATGGGAGGCATAACTGTCAGGTCCAAGCCCGCGGGGAAGGACCTTGTTTCACTAGACGCCATGAGTGGCGGCGAAAAAACGCTTACGGGGCTTGCACTGATATTCGCTGTTCAAATGCACAGCCCTGCTAGCTTCTATGTCTTTGATGAGATAGATGCAAACCTGGACGATGTCAACGCACACAACGTGGCCCTCCTGATCTCGGAGATGTCTAAGTCCTCCCAGTTCATTGTCGTGTCGCTCAGAGATACAACTGTGCGCAGAGCAGACATGCTGATCGGCGTTACCAACCTAGATGGGATATCGAGAATAGTTGCTGTGGACTTGCAGGAGGTAGCAGAGACGGCTTGAGAGACATAGATGACGCCCCGTTCTGGTCAACTCCGCCCTACATCCTACTGACTGATGTCTTACAGCTCGAGAATATCGAACCTTGGAACGTGGACGTTGGGAAGCTCATTGCCGGTTTTCTTCAGGAAATGAGAAGACTTGGCGATATCGATTTCAGAGTATCCGGGAATGCGCTGTATTCTGCCTCCGTGATTTTCATGAAGAAGACCCGCGAGCTTGTGGAGCTGGGACTTCTCACACCAGAAGCGACTGAAGAAGAAGAGGAACTTGTCATCCCCAAGATACTGCCACCCTTCAGACTGAGCAACCGTCGCGTGACCCTTGAGGAACTACTTCTTGCAATGGACCGTGTTCTGAGCAAGGGCGTAAGGGACCGTCCTATACCCTCGTCGCGACGACGGAGAGTAGACTTAGAACCCCTCTCTTTAGCAACGGAAGCGGCTCGAGCGAACATAGAGGAAACAATCGCCGAGGTGTACTCTGACATCTCTAAACTCATAAAGGTTGACGAAGTGATTCGGTTCACGGACCTGCTTGTCAATAACACTAGAAAGGAAATAGTCCGCGTGTTCTTCTCACTGTTACACCTCTATGCTAGGGCGTTGATTGATATCTGGATGGACAAGCATGACGTGATATGGGTGAAGCTCACTCCTCCACCAGAGGAGGAGGCTGACCGCCAAATGGAAGCCAAGCCCAGTGCAAGGACGAGGTGATATTCTTACATAACGACTTGGTGACACTGGAAGCGGCACTATACGTCGCTGGCAGGCCCTTGAACCTTCAAGAACTGGCTGAGGTCATTGGAAAAGCTGAATCGACAACCAAGCAGCTTCTTGAAGACCTCGAATTCAAGTATCAAGAACGCGGCGGTGCTCTTGAGATTGTGGTACTGCCAAACGACAGGTATGTGTTGCAGCTCAGACCTGAATTGACTTCGCGCGTTGGCAAACTCATACCGGGAGGATTGCTTTCGTTCGGGACTCTGCAGACTCTTGTTTACATAGCTCTGAAGCAACCGATTCTTCAGTCGGACCTTGTATTCCAAAGAGGGACTCATGTATACGACTACGTCAAGGAGCTTGAAGAGAAGAAATTCATAGCTGCGGTACCCGAAGGGCGCAGTAAAGTCTTGACAACAACGCCGCTATTCTCAGACTATTTTGGTCTTGATTCGGACATGATCCGGATGAAGGCACAGCTCAGTTTCAAGATGAAGAAGATACTCGAAGGTAGCAGTGATGCCGAAAGCAGGCCCAGGGCTGCCAGCGACTAGCAAACCCGAGGCACGGGTTCACCCAATGGAACTTGCAGGACCTTTCTTCCGCCAATACCCGTCTTCATGAGCACTCTCGATTCTCCCTTGCGCGCTTTTCCAATGACGCATGCATCGTCTGTGGTCTTGAACTTCGCAAGGGCCTGCAGAACTTCACTTGTGCTTGATGAATCGACTGCCATTATTGCTCTGCCCTCACACGTGATGTGAAGTGGATTAAGACCTAGGATATCGCAAAGAGACTGCACAGCAGGACGTACAGGCACAAGGGCCTCTTCTATCTCGATTTCCACATGCGACTTCGATGCGAACTCGTTCAGGGCGACTGCAAGCCCGCCACGAGTTGGGTCCTTCATCGCATGAATGCCCACGCCGGCTGCATCCATGCAGTCGCGAATAGGCTCCCACAGAGGCGCAACATCACTGATGAGGTCAGTATCAAACTCTAGACCCTCCCTGTGAGCCAATAGGGTTGTGCCATGATCACCAATTGGTCCGGTTACGATTATGCTGTCCCCTGCCTTGACATTGCTGTCTGCTGTCGGTGAGTCTAGATATAGCTTGCCGATGCCCGTTGTCGACATCACAAGACCATCGATAGTTCCTCTCGGCATGACTTTCGTGTCGCCTGCTATCATTGCGACTCCGAGGGGTTCTATTACGCTGTTCAGTGATTGCAGGATTTCGTGAAGCATATCTATCTCGAAACCCTCCTCTACTACAATCGTATTTGTCATTGCCAGAGGAGCCGCCCCCATAACTGCGAGATCGTTTATGGTGCCACAAGCAGCAAGAGTTCCAAGGTTTCCCCCGGGGAAGAAAAGAGGCTGAACAGTATGCGCGTCTGCGGTCACTATGAGACCAGTGTTATCAACGGGCAGTGTCGCTCCGTCATCCATCTCGTCCAGACCTATGGCTCCGAGCTTACGGAGCCCAAAAGCAGGGATTATTACTTCCTGCAGAAGGCGCTGCATTATCTTTCCGCCAGCACCGTGTGCTGCCTCTATCTTCGCCATGTATGTATCTCCATGCACACTCTGCCATCTCCAGCATTGTTCAGTGTATTTGAAGAGAATGCTTTGTACAGCCAAAAGAACTGCCGCCACTGAGCAAGACTTAAAACCAGTTCTAAGAGAACGCCAATGACTGAACCCGGAGGTCGCCTTCATGGGTGTCTGGCATGGTAAGACTGGTCGCAGAGTAACTGGTGCGCGAGTCAAGAAGTTCAGAGACAAGAAGAAGTACGAGATGGGACGTTCACCCACAGAAACAATCATAGGTGAAGCGAAGAGGCGCACAATTGACAGCAAGTCAATTCATCACAAGAAGAGACCAGTCCTCCGAGTCAATGAGGTCAATGTCACTGACCCAAAGAAGAACCAGACTGTCCGTGTTGAGATTCAAGAAGTTGAGAAGAACCCGGCCAACCTAGACTACCAGAGACGGAAGGTGATCACCAGAGGCACAATCATAAAGACTCCAAAAGGTCGTGCCAAGGTTACCAGTCGTCCCGGTCAAGATGGCGCGGTGAACGCGATACTCATCTGAGACTCTATCTCTTTCCAGCAGGGACAACCTCTGCTTCTATGTTGGTTATGAAGAAATCCTTGCCGCCTGTGATCATCGTAGCACTACTCCCACACTTGGTGCATTTCATTGGCGAAAACATGGCTGCGGGACCGAGTGCCTCGTCCGGGCTCTGAGCTTCTCCCTCATGTCCACATTCTTGGCACTTCATTCTTCCTTTGACCATTCTAATATTCAGCTTTGCTCCCTCTAGAATCGTCTTCTGAGTCGCGATTTCGAAGTTGAATTCTAGTTGTTCCGGGACAAGAAAGGTGAACTCGCCGACCTCAACGTTGACCACTGTAACCCTCTTGGCCTTGTGACTCCTTGCAGCCTCTACAACGGCGTCGACGATTGAGCAGGCTGCGGAGTACTCGTGCAGGGCAATGTCACCAGAAGAGAGAAAGCCTGATGTGCGTTAAGGCATTTTTGCTGTAGCAAGGGTCACTTGGATTCTTAGCCGGAATCATTCAGGACTATCTGTCACATCGCCATCAGCTATTGGAGGCAGAGAGTTGCCTAAGCCACCGAGCACGAAGAAACATCCTACCAACGCTGGGGCCCGAACGAACAAGGCTGGCACCAGCAAGACAGCCGCGGCACGCGCCAAGGGCGAGAAGCCTATGAAAAAGGCGATGACAGAGACTCGTCCCGTACAGAGAGCACAAAGGAGCCCTGCAGACCAGAGTGCTGTCTTAAACGATCTTGCCACCGAGCTAAGAAGCGGGGATGAACAGATTTCTCTTGGCGCCATTGACCGTCTCGTCGGCATAGACGATACACGTGCAACAATGCACCTTGCCAGTTGCCTCAAGGACTCCAGGTACATCGTGCGCATTTATGCGGCCGCTCAGCTCGGCGAGAAGAGAGATGCTTCAGCAGTCGATGCGCTCATTGGAACTCTTCATGATGAGTCTTTGTTCGTTAGGCAGACCGTAGCAGGGGCCTTGGAGCACATAGGTGGTGACAAAGCCCTTCGTGCTGTGAAGAAGGCAGAGGCTGAGGGGTTGTTGCTGGATGTTCTGCCTGAGGGAAGAAGATTAGGTCCAGATGCCGAAGACTAATCGCTGTTACGCAGACTCGTCGAACTGGAGAAGGACCGGCATGCCGCTCAAAGAATGTGTTGTTGACCCCTCGGAGAACGCTAACCGGGGTGCCCCGGTAGCCTTACTTCTTTCCTTTCCTTGAGTCTCCTTTCCTGTAAGACTCAGCTAGCAAGTCAGGGATATATCGGGTCTCAATGTTTGTGCCCTTCAAGATGTCCGTTATCTGAATCGTGCAGAACGGACACTCGGTCGCAACCATCTGGGCCCCCGTCGCTTCGATGTATTCCTTCTTCGTAGTTGCTATCTTCATCGAAAGCTCGCGCTTTCCTGCACGCACGCCGCCGCCCGCGCCACAACAACGGTTCTTGTATGGGTCGTCGATGTACTCAAGCCCGGGTATCATCTTGAGCAGCTCGATTGGCTGTGTTACGACTCCTTGGCCCCTACCAAGGTGGCACGGTTCGTGATAAGTCGCCTTAATCTTGAGCTCGCCCTTTGGCTTGATGATATTCTCTTTGCCAATCACATCCAGCATGTATTCCGCGAGGTCGTAGACCTTGAATCTTGGTGGTTCTCCACGCATCTCCTCAACCAGTGGGCGATGATCCTCGCGCAGCGTCTTGCCGCATCCTGCACAGGCGACCACAACGGTGTCTAGCTTGTACTTGCCCATGACCTTCTCAAAGATTTCAGTGACCCTCTTTGCCGCTTCCTTAGCGGTATGAACATCGCCCGTTCTGAAAGCGGGGCTTGCACAACACCACTGCTCCTTTGGGACAATGACATCAACGTTGTTTCGGTTCAGAACCTCGATTAGTGCTCTGCCGGTGTTTGGCATCCGATAGTCAATCAAGCATCCGGTGAAAAATGCAACTCGCCCACGCGGCTTCTTGACGAGAAACTCCTCTGTGTCGATGCTTTTCAGGAGAGGCTGTTCCTTCTCGGGAACCGATCTTCCCGTGGCATTGATTGAATCGATGAATGCCTGCTGGCCCTCTGCGAGCGCATAGCCCGCCTCAACCGCCTTGGCCCGCAATAGTTCAACAGCAAGACTGGGAATCTTGATCTTCTTGGGGCAGATATCCTCACACATCTTGCATGTAGTGCAACTGTACACGGATTCGTCCATTGCCATGGCAACACGGTCCTCAACATCGCGCGGGTCAAGCTCCAGTCGGGCAAGCTGTCTGATAATCATCGGACCCGGGTAGTCCCATGTCTCATGCACGATGGGGCAGTTGGAAAGGCACGCGCCGCAGTCAATGCAGCGCCTTATCTCCCGAACTCTTTCGATGTCTTCAGTATGAATTATCTCGGGCCGCGGAGCGGGTTTGTCCCGTGCAATGTATGGCCTAATGCGCCTAATCCTGAAATCTACCTGTGCTAGGTCCACGACAAGGTCCTTGATGATTGGCATTTTCTCCAGCGGCTCAAGCTTGAGAGATGCAGGATCGGGGTTCACTTTGGTTCGACAAGCAATCCGGGCAGTGTTGTTGATTCGCACAGCACACGACCCGCACTGTCCACCTCTGCACTCCCACCTGAACGCCAAACTCGAGTCGTACTTGTCCTGAATGTACAACAGAACATCAAGGACCGTCATGCCAGGCTCATAAGCAACATCGAAGTCTTGGAAGTAAGGCGCGTCATCAATATCGGGATTGTATCTCTGAACGCTGGCCTTGAAGGTCTTGGTCGCCATTGCATTGTCCTCCGCTATGGTGGTGTAATCTTTGTGATAACCAATGGGTCCTTTCTTAGCTGCATCAGCCCATCTGCGCCCTTGCGAATTACGATATTGTAATATCCCTTATCATTGGGGTCAGCATCAGTTCGGAAATGTGCCCCTCTACTGCCCTTCCTTAGCAGTGCGGCCTCAGCAACCATCCTTGCGGTTGTTACCATGTGTGCAAATTCGATAGCTTGGTGCCAACCCGGATTGAATCGCTTCATCTGCTTGTCGACCTTGATCTTCGGCGCCATCTCTCTCTCCATACGCCTCAGCTCTTGGACCGCATACGATAGACCCTTCTCGTTTCTGAAAACCTGCACATTCTCCTCCATCAGTCTCGTCAGAGCCGCTCTAGCCTCCGCAGGCGAGATTCCTTCCTTACGCTGCAACATGGCCTGAATACGTTCGAACTCGTGAATCGCATCATCCCTATTGAAACCAAGCAGTTTACCGGCTTTCGCATACTTCGCTGCGTTTGTCCCTGCAATTGATCCAAACACTTGAGTGTCAGCTAGGGCATTTCCACCGAGCCTGTTTCCGCCGTGCGCGCCGCCTGTGCACTCACCAGCTGCATAGAGACCCGGGATGTTCGTCGCTGCCTCTTCGTTGATTCTAATGCCACCCATGAAGTGATGGGCTGTCGGAGCGACAAGCATGGGTTCTTCATGGATATCAACGCCTGCGTCTTCGAATTGTTCAACCATGCTTTCAAGTTTGTAATCAATGATAGACCTCGGCAGATGTGCAACACTTAGATAGACTCCGCCATCTGGTGTGCCCCGTCCCTGCATTATCTCCGTCAGGATTGCACGTGTCACCTGATCCCGGCCCGCTAGCTCAAGCACATCGGGATAGTATCGTTCCATGAAACGCTCTCCGCGAGCATTAAGCAATATTCCTCCCTCCCCTCGTACAGCCTCTGTCACTAGGCGTCCGCGAGCCGATTCTGGTTTGACCTGACCCGTCGGGTGGAACTGCACATGTTCCATGTCCACCATCTCACAGCCCGCTTCGTATGCCATCGCATAGCCGTCACCTACGTCTAGCTGAGCATTGCTGGTAACCTTGTAGATACGGCCGGCCCCACCTGTCGCCATAACAACAGATTTCGCTCGGAAGATGATGTAGTCACCGTACTTCAGGTCGATAGCCGTCACTCCCGCGACCTTTCCGTCGGTAAGTAGCAGTTTCGTAGCGAATATCTCGTCAAACACTCTCACGGATGACTTTCGGATTCCCTCAGTGAGTGTAACCATTATCTCTGAACCGGTTCTGTCAGAAGCGTAGGCAGTCCTTCGCCAAGTCTGCTTGCCGAAGGCTCTCTGTGCAATCTTTCCCTCGGGAGTCCTGTCGAAGACAGCACCCATTTCCTCTAGGTCATAGATTCTCTCCACAGCATCTCTTACGAGGACTTCGACTAGTTTCTGGTTGTTGAGGTAGTTGCCGCCTACTATGGTGTCCTTGAAATGCGTGTCAGTGTTGTCTGCAGAGTCCATGTTTCCGAGGGCAGCATTGTAACCGCCCTCAGCCATCGCTGTGTGAGCTTTGCCGAGAAGTTCCTTGCTAAGCATTACAACATCCAAGTTCTGTCTTGATGCCTCTATTGCCGCGCGGGAACCTGCTCCGCCAGCTCCGACAATAAGGGCATCACAAACGATCGTCTTGTAGTCCAAACAAAGTCCTCCTAGGGAGAGCTCTCTCCGATTCGGAGGGGGTCGGCCAATGGGCTCCTTTTATTCTTACTGCTATTTTTGAAGCTACGTCATCGTTGCAGATTGCGCAGTTTACATCCTATTCGGGCAAAGGTTTGCTTCGACTGCTGCGAATCAGGTCGTTTGGCGCCAATCTTGCCCCGCCATTATACAAACAGCTTAGGTCTAAATGCACCCGGGAAGCAATATATCAAAAATCAGGGGTGCCGAATTATGGATGCAGAAAACATCCTATTGGCCATAGCACTGTTTGTCCTAGTCATGGTCGCTCTCTATGGCATGACAGTCCCGATTCTGGTGCGCTAGGAACATAGATTGGGAGACTAGCCTTCTACTCGGTTTCCGGGCTTCTCTAGCCAGCAATAGTTGAGAATAGTGCTGCCATCACGGCTATGCGACTTACTGCAGAAGTGAGCAGTGGACTATGGTTTGATACCCAGCTTCGCGTAAACCTCTGCTTTCTTTGCTTCAACCCTCTTTGCAACTTCTTCGTGGAGACTATCGCCATGCGAGTCCATAGTTACGAGAAGCGGTCCGAAGTCTTTGGCTGTTATTACCCAGAGTGCTTCTGGCATCCCAAGATCCTGCCATTCATATGCTCGGACGTCCTTAAGACCCTTAGCCGCAAGTGCTCCACAGCCGCCTGTGTAACTGCAGTATACTGCACCGACCTCTTTCAGTGCAGCCAATGTCTTTGGGCCCATCCCGCCTTTTCCCACGATTATTCGTGCCTTATACTTGCGTAGAAACTCATCTTCGAAGAGCTCCATCCGTGTGCTCGTTGTGGGACCAGCAGACACAATCTGCCATTTACCGCCTTTCTTCCATGCGACTGGACCGACGTGATAAATGACGCTTCCATTGAAATCGACCGGCGGCTTCTCGCCTTTCTTGAGTAGCTCCAGAGCACGTTGATGAGCCTCGTCGCGGGCAGTGTAGACGTGCTCTCCAGAAACGTATACGATATCGCCGACCTTCAGCTTTCTGGCATCGGCCTCGGAAATGGGCGTGGTTAGACGATACTCAGTCATTTCATTTGCCTCCCGGATGAGTCAGATACTTGACCTTCAGATCCTTTGAGATTACTGCTGTGCTCTTCCTAGCAGCCCAGCACTGAACCGCAACCCCGACAGGAAGACTCGCGGGATGGCGCATTGCATACCCGATTTTCACGCCTAAGACCGTGGTCTTGCCTCCAAGTCCCATCGGTCCAATGCCTGTTGCATTGAGAGCATCCATCAGCTCCTTCTCAAGCTTGGCAACTTCGGGTTCAGGATTGGTGTCATCCAGTGGTCTCAGTAGCTGTTGCTTTGCAATCTTGATTGAAATGTCAGCTCCTCCGCCAATCCCTACACCGATTATGTTTGGCGAACATGCTTCTCCCATGTACTTCATCGCGTTGTCGACTATTAGCTTCTTCACTCCGGCTAGCCCGACGCCAGGCTTGAGCATGCCTATTATCGAGACATTTTCGCTGCCGCCGCCCTTTGGAAAGACCGTTATTTCCAATGATTCTCCGGGCACGACTTCCCAGTTGATCCAAGGTATCTTCTCGCCCGTGTTGTCGCCAGAATTTCCTCCTTTGAACGGGTGAACTGCATTCGGTCTAAGTGGTATCTCTTCAGTAGCCTTCCTTGTCGCGGAAATCAGTGCATCCTGAATTTCATCCGTGTAAGGAAACTTGCTACCGACCTTCACGTAGTAGATAATCACCCCAGTGTCCTGACACATTGGGACCCCGGTGGCAGCAATCTCCAAGTTGGACAAGATCGCAGAGAGCTGAGTCTTTGCAGTGGGGTCATCCTCGTTCTTGTATGCTGTCTTAAGAGCCGCTTCAATGTCGCTCGGCAGTTTCGTCACAGCCATCTTCAGCATCCGGACTACACTGCCTTGGATTATCTGACTCGCATCTGTCATGGTTTTCAGCTTCGTGGTATCGCTCTGCGGGGATTGACGACGCCCCATCCCCGCGTGTTGATTGCAGCAGTCAACACGCGCCTAATCTGTATTGCTATCGGCTGATGGAGGCCCAAGCGTTTGAAGAGACTCAGAAAGCATAAGATTGCCCAAGTTTATCACAGCTGCTGTCCACGTTGCGTTCCTGAAAACAACCGCGGCAGCGTGTCGCTATTCCCGGTCAAGCACATCAGACGAAGTAGAGGAGAATGAGAGCCTATGATGCTAGACCTGTCAGGTTCCTTAATCCTGTCCTTCTTGACAGCCGTAGTACTGCTTGCATTGTACAGCTACCTTGACATGCGAAATCGCCGTGTGCCAAATGGTCTCGTACTGGCCGGAGGAATCCTCGCCCTTGCAGTCATTCTATTGTCCGGCCACCTACAGAATCGCCTATTGCTTCACTTGTCTGCATTCGTCTTCGTTCTTGTCCTCTCATATTTGCTGTTCAGAATAGGCGCCTTCGGAGGAGCGGACGTGAAGGTCCTATTGGTCATCACCTTGGTGAGCCCCGGCTTGGAACTGTCGGGACTGTCGAACCCTTTGTTTGAATCAATCCTATCGGCAGGTCTTCAAATGCTCGTTATGCTGCTTGGAGGATTAGGATATGCGCGTCATGGAGATCACGCGGCGCCTCCACCTCTCATTCCCTTTCTCTTCTTGGGGTATCTTGCAGTACAGCTTTTCGCATTCGCCTAGGCCTTTGATCGCCTGTGCTCTGGCGCACGGGGCCCTATCTCGATTCCCCTGCTACTGATTGTGAAAGGATGCCTCTTCATGCTGTGCTGCGTCTGCTTCATTTTCCATATGAGAAGGTCTCTTTGCAGAGCACCGTCTCTCTCACAGAGATTTAGGACAATGACTCCTTGAACCACGAACTGCTCGACGCCTGCACGACTAAGCAGCTCGGGACTATTGAGTTCCCCTATGAATAAAGACGTGACATTAAGCTCGCCCAGCAGGGAACTGATTCTGAAGAGCTCATTCCTGACCTCAGAGGACTCATTGAATCGTATTCCTAGGCCTGATAGACTGTCAATGACAAGCCGTCGTGCTTTGAGGTCCTCCACAGCGCGGTAGATTTCTTCCGCTAGGTTGCTCATGTCGAACCCTCGACGCAGTGCATACTTTTCGGAAGTCGGCAGTCCAGCTTTGCTTGATGCTGCATCGATGATGACAACCTTCCTTTGCGCTTCGAGGTCCTCGAACTTCCACCCAAATTGCATCGCTTGAGATCTCAGTTCTTTTGGGCGAGCATCGAGTGTTACAAGTAGGCCGGGTTCATCAAAGTGCTTCGCTCCATTGAAGACGAACTGAAGGCCGAAGATTGTTTTTCCCGATCCAGCACAGCCGGATAGTAGGATTGTATTCCCTTCAACAAAGCCACCTCCAACCAACTCATCCAGTCCGGGAATGCCTGTCTTTGTCTTGTTCATATGTCAGTCGCTACCTCCGGAACCCCGCTAATCTCCCAGCCCTTCACGACATTCCTAAGATGGATGACAGACACCTTGACGACGTCGGGAGACTTTCGTAATGTGTTTGCATGCTCTTCGATGTTCTTATCATCAATACCCAAGACAAGTGCATGAATAATCATTGGCTCATTATCGAGAGCAACCCAGAGATATAGTTCCTCTCGGGCAATCTCCTCAGCGAACGTACGCGTCCTATCTTTGCTTATGTCTGGAAGAATGTGGCCTCCGATCTCAATCCTGAAAAGACAGGCGACTCCGTAGCCTAGGGCCTCGGGTCGTACGAGTGCACTGAATCTTGCTACAATCTTATCCCGGACCAGTTTGCGCATCCTGAAATGAACGGTAGTGTCTGGCTTCTGAAGCTCTCTTGCGATACGAGTGAAAGAGAGTCTCGAATCCCTCTGCAGCAGTCTGATAATGTCTCTATCTAGCTGGTCCATCCGCAAGTACACCTGCGAGAGTAGGTCGAAAGGAGCCCCCACCTCGCTCCCATGTCAATGCTATTAAGCATTGTGCGATTCGCAATGCCTGAATACTATCTTGTGATTACCACCATTTCTGCAGGGGTTATTTGAGGATTGGACGATGCAATTCAAGATAGCTCTGCAAGAATACCGCCTGGAAGTATGAATGCGTAGAAAAGAGTCCAGAGAACCACCCACAGCAAGAGATAGGATACCAAGGAATTGGTGATAAGCTTCTGCCGTCCGCCCATGGTACTCGGATTTAGATCTAGGGCGTACACTACAACGAAGATTGCAAGCACATACATGAGGACACCCAAAAAAAGCCCTCTCAACCCCGAAAATGCCTGCCCCCCAGAGGTGCATATCAGTGCGCTTAAGATAGCAAAAAGCATCTTCACGTAGAATGTCTGATCTTGAGGGTGCTTAGCCCATCTGCCAAAGAGACGCTGAAAGAAGACCTTCACAAAGCTCACGTCTTATCACCGGCCAGACTAGAGGAGCGTCAATCGACCAAGTTATAATCGTATCGTTCATAATGCGGCAATCTCCTCGTTCAATGACATCAAAGGGACTTGGCGGTTACCCGGGCCCAATGAGAGAGACCGTCGGAAACGGGCCAGAACAGAAGATCACTCAGATAATGATCTCGCAAGCTCAGCCAAGAGATTGGTCGGTTCCTATGGATATTGAGTACTGCTTTCGGCTGGTGAACATTCAGTGAAAGACGCAATGAGCAATATCGACATCATGATGGTTCTTCCAGAGATAGAGAAAGCAGCAGGGGGGGCCTTCATCAAGAACATCTACCTTCATGGCCATGTCTTCGTGCTGAAGCTCTACCTGCCCTCTGGCGGCAACACTCAACTCCTAATCGAACCGGGCCGCCGAATACATCTCACAGAGTTCCACAGAGTCGCAGAGAAGCAACCGTCGAAGTTCGTGACCGTGCTGCGCAAGTACCTGAAGGATAAGAGAATCATCAGTGTGAAGCAGCATGGATTAGATCGTATTGTCATCCTCGAAGTAGGCGACGAATCGGAAACGTACAAGCTTGCGGCTGAGCTCTTTGGTGATGGCAACCTGATTCTACTTGACCCTCAGGATGCCATCTTTGTGGCAATGCGTTACAAGAGAATGCGTGACCGCGATTTGATTCCGAAAGCGAAGTACGAATTGCCACCACCTAGAGGAATCGATGTGCTCTTGCTTGGAGAGCAATCTCTCAGAGATATCATGTTAGATTCAAGGGCGAATCTAGTACGGACATTGGCCAGCCGTCTCAACTTGGACGCGCTGAGTTGTGAAGAGATATGTGCACTATCGGGAGTTTCGTCGAAATCCATGGTCACGGACCTTGACGATAAGGCATACGCGAATCTCGGGGTGGGGCTTGGTTCATTTGTGGAGAAGCTCAAGGCTGGAGTTAACAACCCGTGCTTGGTTATGGAGGAGGGCGAAGAGACAGAGGCAGAGCAGGTCCCGATGGCCTTTCTGCCGTTTGAATTCGAATTCTATCATAGGCTGCCAACAAAAAGGTTTGAGACATTCAGCCTAGCGATTGATGAGTTCTTCGGAGTATCGGCATCAGAGGAGGCTCAGGAGGATGTAGCCGACACTCTAACTGAAGAGAAGCAGCGTCTTCAGACGATTATCGATAGGCAACAGGAGAGCATTACGCTCCTCAAGAGGAAATCAGAAGAGCTTCGGACATCAGGGGAACTCATCTATGCAAACTTCCAGACAGTTCAAGACGTTCTTGATTCTGTGACAAAGGCCCGGTCCGGTGGGCTTTCATGGGACGAAATAGCCCATAGGATCGAGGACGGAAAGAAGAAAGGGGTCAAATCTGCTGCATTCATTGACAAACTCTTACCCTCACAGGCAGAGGTAGTCATGAACTTAGATGGCACTCAGGTGGTGCTCGATCTCAGACTCAGTGCACAAGATAATGCCGCAGTGGCCTACGATCAAGCCAAGAAAGCCGAGGCTAAGACCGAGGGGGCGGAGGGTCAAATCGAGAAAACCCGTCTGCAACTTGCCCAGTTACAGGCACCAGTGGAACAGCCCTCAGCAAGAACCAGCGTCGTGAAGCTCAGAAAGAAAAGATGGTATGAGAGATTCCGCTGGTTCACGTCGTCTGAGGGCTTTCTCGTTCTGGGAGGTCGTGATATGAAGAGCAATGAGCAATTGGCCAAGAGACAGATGGCTGCAAATGATATCTTCCTCCATGCATCGCTTCATGGAGCTCCATATGTCATTGTCAAGGTTCCGGATCAACCACCCGGTGAACAGACTCTGCTTGAGGCAGCACAGTTCGCCGTTGCTTTCTCCAGCGCATGGCAGGATGGTTTGTCGTCTGGTGATGCATACTGGGTGAATCCAGAACAGGTGAGCTTCACGCCGCCCGCAGGTGAGTATCTCCCGCCGGGTGGAGTCATGCTCTATGGTACAAAGAACTACATTAGAGGAGTCCCCGTAGAGGTTGCCGTGGGAGTAATGATTGAAGGTGACTTTGCCATACCTATTTCAGGGCCGACCTCTGCAATATCTGCTAGCACCAACTACCACATCAGGATTGTACCAGGGAAGACAAAGAAAGGTCAGCTAGTGAAGGAAATAGCAAGCCACTTGGCGCGATTGGTGCCCGATGATGTAGCTCCTCTTATCACTCATGTCTCGCAGGAGGATATGATGCGTGTTCTTCCTCCTGGCGATGGAGAGATACTTCTTTGAGCTGTAGAGTATGTGCTAATGCTGAGTGAAATCCTCACTATGCATTGATATCAATGCCAAGCTGGCGCCAACATTACAGACAGATTTAATAAGTTGGGTCAGGGGTAGCTCTCCGAAGCTCATTCGCGCGATTGGCGTTGGAACAGCTCCCTACGAACGGAGGTCGTTTCTATGGCTGAAGGTTCACACAATATGTCCGTGAGGGACATCATGACTTCTGAAGCAGTCACGATGTCACCGGAAGATACAGCTCTTGAAGTTGCGAAATCAATGAGCAAGGCAGATATCAGCTCTATAATCGTAGTAAGCAAAGCGCGGCCGGTTGGAATCATAACTGAGGAAGACTTGGTGAGAAGGGTCATTGCCAGGGAACTGGACCCCACGACGACCAAGGCGAGCCAGATTATGAGCTCACCACTCATACACGTTACTCTGGATTCTTCTCTGACCGACGCTATGCGGGTGATGGCGCGAAGCGGAATCCAGCGAGTTGCTGTTCTGAAGAACGAATCACTCGTGGGCATTGTAACTTCAAGAGATATCCTGCAATGGTCACCAGAGCTTATCGACATCTTAGTCGAGTCGTTGAGGATGAAAACCAGTGGAGCGGCCAGACCGTACGGAGAAGAAGAAGAAGA
>Ga0315296_10001642_pt1 | contig 19457 bp, 14 predicted proteins | sample YL17G14_18_MG_FD_203921 | JGI IMG/M metagenome (GOLD analysis project Ga0315296, IMG submission 203921) | Sediment microbial communities from Yellowstone Lake, YNP, Wyoming, USA - YL17G14_18 | ecosystem: Environmental > Aquatic > Freshwater > Lake > Sediment | place: USA: Wyoming | collected...
CAGAAGCGAAGGAAAGGGAATTCCTGTGACTCATGCCCATGTCTCCTTTTGTCCCGCCGCTGATATCATAACACGGCCTTTTATCCGCGTCACAAGCCGGGCGCCGGTGCCAGCCTCAGGAGGGTCTCCGGCTGGACGGCCTTCCCGGGTCGATGCACACACATCGCTTCGCGCCAAGCACACACATCGCTTCGCGCTGTGTGTGCCACATGTCAAGCGCAGGTGCCCCCGGGGGCTTGATCGGATTTAATCGCTCTTAAACCTTCCGAATCTCTTCATCATCCTATAATATTTGGGAGACATCAGAACCCATTAAGCGAAAAGCGCCCGGGAGGCTCTGATAATAATTCAGACCGCCATGACGGCGCTCGGCTGATGCCGCGCCGACATGGCGAGGCAGGACTAAATAATGATAGAAGTCGAACGCCTGACAAAAAGGTACGGCTCAGTGACCGCGGTCGACGATATAAGCTTCCATGTCGACCGCGGCGAAATCCTGGGCTTTCTCGGCCCGAATGCGGCGGGTAAGACGACGACACTGAGGATGCTGACCTGCTTCATTCCGCCGAGCGAGGGCACGGCGCGCGTCTCGGGCTACGACATATTTCACGATTCGCTGGAGGTGCGCAAGCGGCTGGGGTACCTGCCGGAGAATGTCCCCGTTTACACGGACATGTATGTCGCGGGCTATCTTGATTTCGTCGCGCGGGTGAAGGGGATAGGTCCGCGCGAGCGGACGTTCGCGATGAACAGAGCCATAGGCCAGTGCGGACTGGACAACGTGAGGGACAGGATAATAGGCACCCTCTCGAAGGGCTACCGTCAGCGTGTCGGACTCGCGCAGGCGCTGATCGGGGACCCGGAAGTGCTGATGCTGGATGAGCCGACGACGGGGCTCGATCCACGGCAGATCACCGAGATCCGCGATCTCATCAAGGAATTGGGGCTCGGCCACACGGTGATTCTGTCGACGCACATACTGCCCGAGGTGTCGATGATCTGCGACCGCGTGGTCATCATCAACCAGGGAAAGCTCGTCGCCCTGGACTCGGTCCAGAACCTGACCAGGGCCCTGACGAAGAGCCAGATGACCCAGGTGAACGTGAAGGGCGATCCCGGTGCGATCATCAACGCATTGAAGAAGGTCCCGGGTGTGCTGGCGGTGGACAAGAAGGCCGGGATGGAGCTGGCGGACGGCGGGAATGTGTACGTGGTGCACTCGAATATCGACGCGGAAGTTCGCGAGGACATCGCCAGGGCCATCGTGCACGGCGGTCACGGGCTGCACGAGATGCGGCCGTACACCCTCTCGCTTGAGGACATATTCCTGATGCTGACGAACGAGCCGTCGAAGGGAAGGAGGCAGCAGAGATGAGGAATGCAGCCACTATCGCGTCGCGCGAACTGAAGAGCTACTTCGCAAGCCCGGTTGCGTACGCGGTCTCGTTCTTCTTCCTCCTGATTTTGGGCGGATGGTTCTATTTCATAACCATGGGCACCCTTCACGAGGCGAGTCTGCAGGGGACCCTGAACGTGCTGGGCTATCTCTCGATCCCGGTGGCCGCGGTAATGACGATGCACGTTTTCGCCGAGGAGAGACGCAGCGGCACCATCGAGCTTCTCATGACCTTCCCCCTGAGCGACTGGGAGGTGGTCCTGGGCAAGTATCTTGCGGGCGTCGTGCTGTACGCGTTTGTGCTTGCCCTCACGCTTCAGTACCCGGCGTTTCTCGGGATATTCGGGCGTCCCGACTGGGGAATGATCCTGACCGGGTATACAGGCGCGCTGCTGCTCGGTGCGTGTTTCCTGGCGATGGGGATTCTGTCCAGCTCGCTCACGAGAAGCGCGGTCGCGGCCGCGATCATATGCCTGCTTGTGCTCTTCGGCCTGAGATTTCTCGCAGCCGGGAGCATTCTCGGGGGGCCGCTCGGCAAGACGTTCTATTATCTTTCGTTCTCGGGTCAGTTCAACAATCTGGCGAACGGTCTGATAGACACGCGCGACATTGCGTACATGCTTTCGTTCATCGTATTCACTCTCTTCACCGCCATCCGTGTGGTGGAGATAAACAGGTGGAAATAGGAAAGGGCGCGAAAGAGGAGCAGTGGACAAGCCGTGACATACGATCCAGACATGCTCAGACAGATGCTTCTCGGGGCCTCCGAGGACGCGGATGAGCCGAAAGAGGAGAAGCCGGCCGATCCGGAGCACGCGGAGGATGAAGCCGCCGAGAGGACCGATACTCGACCCGCGGAGGAAAAGCCGGAGGCGAGCACGCCCCCTGAGCCGTTTCCGGAAGAGAGCATCGATACTCCCGCAGCCGAATCCCCCGAGGTCGCGCCGGTCCCGGATGAGCCGACGCCGTCTCCGGAAGAGAGCATCGATACTCCTCCCGCCGACTCTCCCGAGGCGCCGCCGGTCGCCCGGGAACCGCAGCCTGTATCTGAATACGAAGAGATCCCGACTCGACCGAGGGTGAGCGACAAGGACATGCTTCTGGGTCGGGCGAAGGACATCATCGCGAGACAGAGGGGCGAGAAGACGGGGCGAGAGAGGCCTGTCGATTCGTTCTCGAAGCATCATGGGCACAAGGGGAGGGCCGACAGAGATGAGGTCCCCGATGATCTCGAACGAGTCACGGCGGACAACTTCGCGCCGTTGAGGGAGGTCCTGAAATCCCGTGAGGGGAAGGCGGACCACGATTCCCGCGACGGTGAGGATGGGGAGGGAAAGCGTAGTGGAGGACGGGCAGGGAAGGAGGCCGCCGGGAGGAAACCCAAGAGGGCGAGGGAGGGCAAGCCGCCAAGAAAGGTGGTGGTGCACCCGCCGGGCCCGCTGTCGCTGCTGATTCTGCTGGGCGGCGGGATTTCGATAGCGGGAGCCATCATCGCGCTGGCGATGGGCCAGACCGGCAATCCTCCGACCGCCCTCGGGGGCATAGGAATCGGGCTGGTCGTGATGTTTACGGCCATCAACCGCCACTGGCTGAGAGTGTTTGTATCCAGCAGGAGCGCACGGTACACGGCCAATGTCGCCACTGTCATCGCGAGCCTGCTGGGGATATTGATTTTCGTCAACCTGTTGGCTTACCGGCACCACTACCGCCTCGATCTCTCGTACGAGGGCCTGCATTCCCTGTCGCAGCACAGCCTTGCGGTGATTGACGACATAAACCGGGCGAAAGAGACGATCACAGTGATAGCGTTCGCCTCGCCGGACGGCGGTTACCGTCAGAAGATCGAGGAAGAGATCGATCTGTACCGGTACCATACGCGATACATAGATTTCAGGTTCGTCGATCCCGATGTTCAGCGTCAACTCGCCGAGGACAAGGGCATCACCCGGAATCCGTCGGTCCTTTTCGAGCTCGGGGAGAATCGTTCCGTGGTCGTTGATGCGGATGAGCAACACTTTACTTCGGCTCTGATCGCGGTAAGAGAGACCCGGTCGCGGGTGGTGTCGTTCCTTGCGGGACACGGCGAGCCCGACCCGTTCTCGGACGACTCGGACCAGTCCGGCCTCAGCAAGCTGAAGAAACAACTGGAGCTCGAGGGCTACGATGTTGGTGTGCTGAGGATACCGGAGGCGAACGGGGTGCCCGCCGAGACAAGCGTGCTCATGATTGTCTCTCCGCAGAGAGCTCTTGCCGTCCAGGAGATTCAGGCAATTGCGACGTATCTGGACAACGGCGGCAGGGTTATGTGTTTCCTCGAGCCGGGGCGAGATGCAGGCCTGGGTGCGCTGATGGCCAGGTATGGCATCGCGCCGGCGGAGGGGCTGGTGCTGGACGACCAGCGGAACGCGTACGGCGAGATCATGAGCCCGATCGTGCTCGGCAACCCCAACCACCCGATCACAAGCTCGGTACAGTTGTCGCAGGAGGGGATCGTGTTCCTCACCGCCGGGAGTCTCACCTACACGGAGGCCGACAGGCTGCTCGGGGTGGAGTTGGACAGCCTGATGCGGTCCAGCGCATCGAGCTGGGTGGAGACGACGGACATACAGGCGTTTGACGAAGGCGTGGACGAGAGAGAATCGGTCGAGCTGGCGATTCTGGCGACGCGCCCGCTCGAGACGCCCGGAGCGGAATCGACTGCCGGCGGCTCGTCGACCGGTGATTCCGGGGCTTCGGAAGGAAACGAAGAACCGGGTGATGCGGAGACCGAGACGCCGGTTAAGATGGCTGAGCTGCTGGTTGTGGGCGACGCGAGTTTCATCCAGAACGCGAGCTACGACCAGGGATACAACAAGGATTTCGCCCTTAACGCGGTCGATTTCCTGACATCGCGTCACGATCTGATAAGCATACGTCCGACGACGAGCGCCAAGCGCACAATGGACCTGTCCCCGGTGCAGCGGGCAACTGTCTTCGCGGTGAGCGTCATTCTCACCCCGCTGCTCATCGCGGGAATCGGCGGGCTGGTGTGGTGGAGACGGCGCTGAGGCGCCGCAGAGAACGGATTACCGGGCCCTGCAATGCGTATTCGATATAACATCATATTCATACCTCTCCTGATCATCTGCGGCCTGGCGGTGTGGTATATCGGCTTTCGCGAGGAGAAGAAGGTGGCCGCCAGACGTCTTGCCGACAGGGCCCTTCTGAACATCGAGGAAGCCGACATAATCGAGCTTATCCGTCCCGAGCAGACCATTCGACTGGAGAAGGGCTTAGTATCGCAAGCCGGATCATCGGACACCTGGCGGATGACGAAGCCATTCGATGCGGCGTGCGATCCGGTCGCGGTCGAGCAAGTCGTACAGGGAATCCTCGAGGCGCAATCCGAGCGGGATTTTTCAGGCGTCACCCCGGAGTCGGAAGAGGAATACGGTCTGAGGGATCCCTCCATGCGTGTCCGCCTCGCATCATCGTCGGGCGAAGTCCTCATGGATCTTGCTGTCGGGCGCGAGAATCCGTCGGGCACGGCGCGCTACGCCGGGTTCACCGACGATCGCACCACGGCTTTCCTGGTGCCGATTTACTACCTGCAACCCTTGGAGGTCGTTCCGGACGAGCTCAGGGACGCTCACGCGGTCGCGTTCGATTCGGAGCGGCTGGTCTCAATCCAGTTATTCAGCCCTGTTGCTGATATTCAGCTCGAGAAGCGGGACGACGAATGGATGGTGACCAAGCCCAATACATTCCCCGCGAGTCTGCACCGGCTGGGGATTCTTTTCCACGATCTCGAAGGGCTGATGGTCGAGGAGTTTCTCGGGATCGACGCGGACGATCCCGAGCTGGCGGAGAGCAGAGTCAGAGCGGTGCTGACATCCGGCGACGGCGCCGTGACGGAGCTCGTCCTTCACGGAGAGGATATCGCGCGGGGCATTTTCACGACATCTTCCTACCAGCCGACACCGTTCATCGTGGATGCGTCGATCTACGATCGCGTCGCCCTCGATCCCGATGTTTTCGTCCATATCCTCCTCGTTGATTTCCCGCCCGAGCAGATAGACACCGTCCGGGTGCGTCAGCCGGGCTCCGAGAATCTCGAGATTCAGCGTATCGGCGCCGGTCCCCGCGACTGGCAGGTGGTAAGGCCGGAGAACGTGGCTGAGCCCGCCCCTATCGACTTCGAGGACTTCATCACCGCGCTTCTCGCCCTGCAGCCGGAGGAGAGCATCCCGCCGCCCTCGCGTCCCGAGGACTACGGGCTTCAGCCCGTGTATTTCATGAAAATCGAGGTCCTCAGGCGCGGAGGGGAACAGGTGACAATCTATTTCGGATCCCGCGACGAGAAAGGCAACTATTACTCCACTCAGGACAGCGTGTCATTCTTCACTGTCCACCGAGACCTGGTCACAGCCTTCCAGTCCGCAACCAACAGGCTCAAGACTCCCGCACAGAGCACAGGCTGACGCTTGTTTTTCCACTCGAAGAGAGAGTCACATCGTGTAGGCGTCACCCATCAAGGTTAGAGCAGTAGAGGGTGGCCGTCACAAGCGGAGTCCGCCGTGGCGGACGTAGCTTGTGGCGGTCTCATATTATGGATTTCTCCTATTGGCAAGCTCACGGGGATGGATGGAGTCAGACGATAATGTGAGACGCCTACAAGCTCGAAGACTCGCTTGTAGGCGCCACCAGACCCGACCACCGGCAGGGTTGAGGGGATCGGTCGGATTTGATACACTAAGTCAGGGCCGGTAAGGAAACACTCACTTCTGGAGGGGGCCATGAGGGTGGCGAACACCCCAGCGAGGACAGTCGCCTTCATCTCCAACAAGGGCGGTGTGGGGAAAACGCATCTCGCGATCAGCCTTGCCATTCAATGCGCGAGGGCGGGACGGAGGGTGCTTTTGGTCGATACCGACCTGGGGAGCGCGAACGCGGACGTCCGCCTGGGAGTGAGGCCGACGGTCACGCTGCACGATTTCTACGACAGGCGGCTGGATATCTTCGAGTGCCTGATCCCGACCGGGTTCGGGATGCATTTTCTGGCGGGGAAATCGGGCGAGTTCGCGCTCGCGAACCTGGCGCACCAGCAGAAGATCAGGTTATTAAGGGCGTTCGACCGGCTTGTGCGCGAGGGCGGATATACGGATGTGTTTTTCGATCTTGGAGCGGGGATAGGCAGCAGGGTTCTCGATTTTGCGCTGGTTTGCGACGAGTGCATCATCGTCGCCACGCCGCAGGACATCATCGCCGCCTACGCCGCTCTGAAAGCATGCTGGGCCAGGTTCAACAAGCTTGCGGACATGCACTATTTCAAGGGCAGGACGGTCGGCGCGATAAGGGGGGGAAGCGAGCATGAGGGAAAGAGCCACAGGCTGCGCATCAATTTCATCGTGAACCAGGCGGACACGCTTAAGGACGCGAAGAGAGTGTACTTGAAGATTCTGGATGTCGCCCGGACCTTCTTCTACACGCCGCATGGCGAGAGCCTGCTGCCGATGAGGTATCTGGGCGGCGTGCCGTACGTGCACGGCCTTCTGCGCCAGGCGGAGAAGGAGAGGGTGCCGGCGATTGTCCTGTTCCCGTACCACCCGTTCAGCAGGGCGATTCGCGAGATCTCGGAGATACTGCTGGAGAGGCACGATGTGGCGCCGAACATTCTGACAGTGCCGTTCACGGACCGCGTAAAGGGAGTAGTGCAGGCCTGGGTGAGCTGAAGCTTCACTCAACGGAAGGGAATAACCCATCGCCGGGATCGAACAACCAGAATTGACCGCAATGGAATCAGGTGAACTCGCGGCGGAAGAAGGAGAGCCAGCCGAGGATGAGCACGATCGCGAGATATACCCATACGTGCCACATCTCGCTGTAGATCCCGTCCGCAACCTTGGGACCGATGCCCTCAAACATGCTGCGCGCGTACCGAAGCCAGAGGTCGCTCTCCAGATGCTCGGCCGCCGCCTCGCCGATCACATTCATGGGCGGGAGTATCTTGTACAGGAACCAGACGGGCCATTTCAGCTTCAGGATTTCGATGCCGAGAAGCTTGATCAGGATCATGCCGGCGGTTCCTGACGCGGAGATCATGACCACGCTCAGGAGGCCGGCGAGAAACCCACGCATCCAGATGCTCAGCACGAGGGTGATCGCGCCGACGAGGAGAGGCGCGACGGTTCCGATCGCGCACGCGTTCAGGTAGCCCGGCCGCAATCCCATCCCGCCCCACACCTGGCACACGATCGTCCAGACGGCCATGAGAGCCATGAAGATGACTATCGACGCCCAGCCGGCGAGGAGTTTTCCCGTCAGTATCTGGGTGCGCGACACCGGTCTGGACACAAGAAGATCGATCGTTCGCCGATCGAGCTCTCGACCGATCAAACCCAGCACGACGAAGATCGCGACGAGGTTGGCGAAGAAGATCGTGATCCCGTACGCGTACAGGAGGATTATGTTCTCAGGCTTGATGCTGGCGAGCGGGTCCCAGCTGTTGCTTTCGTCCTCGAAGGCTGGTGGATGGCGAGGATTGTCCGGGTCGGTCAGGTCCTGCGCGAACGGCGGACGCCTGGTCTGCTGGTTGCTCACCTCAGGCTCTATCTGCCGCCAGCCCCAGTAAAGCATCGAGAAGCAGATGAATCCTGCCAGGCCGATCGCGACCCAAAAAACACCGGTTCGCAGGATGTCCTGAAGATTGCGCTTGGCTATGTAGAAGATCGCGAACATAGCTTGAAAGTCTGCGCTCAGCGACGGGCTACCTGATGAACTGGCTTCGGTTCCACTCGATCGCGTCGTCAATCGCCTCTTCGAGCCTTCTGTCGGCCTTCCATCCGATGAGGCTGCGGACGAGGGACGTGTCCGCGATGCTGTCGCCCGGCTCCCCCGGCACCGGGGGCACATGGACGGGCTTAACGTTGGGATTGATCTTGTTTATGAGAAGTTCGGTCACCCGGTTGACGCTTGTCCCGACGCCGGTCCCGAGGTTGATCACGGTTCCGTCCGGAGCTTTCTCGAGAGCCATCACCGATCCACGGGCGATGTCCTGGACATGGATGAAGTCCCTGACCTGCTCCCCGTCGCCGAAAATCCGCGGCGACTCGCCGGCGAAGAGCATGTTGCAGAAGATCGTGATAACGCCGACGTAGGGACTTGGCGTCTGCCTCGCCCCGTACGTGTTGAAATACCTGCAGATAACGGTCTCGACGCCCCACTGCGGGCCGAGGCTGAGCAGATATCGCTCGCTGGCGTACTTCGAGACACCGTACGGGCTGGTGGGATTGATCGGATGCGACTCGTCCTGCGGCGAATAGGCGACCTTGCCGTAGACGGCCATGCTGGAGGCGTAGAGAAGCTTCTCCACCCCTGCTTTCCAGGCGGCTCTCAGCGTTGAGAGAGTACCGAGAGTATTGACCTCGGCGTCATCGACGAATGTCTCAACCGCCTTGCGTATGCTCACGCGGGCGGCGAGATGATACACGTGCCTGCAGCCTGCCAGAGCCTCGGTGAGTCCTGATTCGTTACGAATGTCACCCACTATCAGCCGCGCGCCGTCCGGGACATACTCCTCCTTCCCGACCGACAGATCGTCGTAGCAGGCGACATCCCATCCCTTCTCGAGAAGAAGGCGGGCGATGTGATTCCCGATAAATCCGGCTCCGCCTGTTATCAGCGCCCGGTCAGCCATACGATTCCTCCGCCGGCAAGCTGGGCAGCACTCTCATTCGGGCTTGATGGGAATGCAGCAGACGAACTCGAGCGGCCCGTCGCCGGTGTTGTCGAATCCGTGCACCTCGTTCTCAGGAATGAAGAAGAAATCCCCGGGCTTCATTTCGGCGGAATCCGACTCGGTCTTTGCGATCCCGGAGCCGCGCAGGACGAAGATTTCGTGCTCCCAGGGATGATCGTGCATTCCGATGAGGCCGCCGGGCTCGATGGTAATGACCCGCATGGAGAAAATCTCCGCGCCCTCGTCCCTCGCGATCAGCTTCCGCAGGACCGTCTTCTGCGTTCCCGCCTTGGTCTGCGGGATGGGATCGACATCGGTGTAGTGTCCGCTCAACATGACAGGCACCTTCGGTGATTTGCAGTCCGGATACTATACACCAGCGCAGCGGCGCAGGTAAGGGGAGACGGGCACAGACACGCGCGACTTCGTCGCGCTCAGTCTGTGCCCGGCACCCGTGAGTTTGACTTCGTCGCGCTCAGTCTATGCCCGGCACCCAAGGGACGCGCTATCGATCGCGGCTGCGGTTGGCCTGAGAGCGGTATGCTGTGCTACGATGCTCGCCATCCGCTGTGGCATGCGCATCCTGCGCATGGGACGTAGCGCACGATAAGCCATGACGCGCAGCCTGCAGACCGGTGTCTTTCTCCTGAACGTATTCGTGCTCGCGCTCGAGATAACGATCACGCGCATCTTCTCGGTCACGATGTTCTATCATTTCGCGTTTCTCGCGGTGAGCGTGGCGCTCTTCGGCTTTGGCGCGTCGGGAGTTGTTCTCTACATCTGGAAAAGTCGATTCGAACGCGGAGGTCTCGGGAGAAGGCTCGGGATTCTCGCGATGTGGGCGGGGATCACGACCCTCATCGCGGTGCTGATCGTGCTGTCGATCCGCTTCGATCCGCACGGGAGGCTGGGCGGAATCCAGTTTGTCAGGTTGCTGATAATTTACCTGTGTACCAGCGTGCCGTTCTTCTTCGCGGGGATGATCCTGGCCATGGTGTTCCAGCGACTCAGCGGGCACATCGCCAGGCTGTATTTTCTGTCCCTGGTGGGAAGCGGAGTTGGAGCGCTGGTGAGCATACCGGTCCTGCAGCTTGCGGGCGGACCGGGCGCGGTGCTTGTGATCGCGGGGGTCGCGTTTTTCTCGATGGCCGCGTTCTATGGGAGCGGGCCGAGCGAAGTCAGGTCAAGATCTGCTGCTGTACTCGCGGCGGTCATAGGCATTATCATGATCGTGGGCGGATTTGTTAATCCCGTTTACCCGATAATCAGGCTGAAGTACGCGAAGGGCTACCGGGTCAGCCGCGAGCAGTTGGTATACGATCGCTGGAACGCGTTCTCGCAGATCACGGTGAGTCGCGGAGAGGACGCGCTCGGGTACTACCAGGGCGGAATTCACGCCTGGGGGATATCCGACAAATGGAGCCTGGACGAGCATCCGTTTCCCGAGCAGATGTTCCTCAAGATCGACGCGACCGCCGGCACGCCGATAACGAAGTTCGGGGGCGATATCGAGGAGCTGGAGATCGCGAAGTACGATGTGACCGCGGTTGCTCATCATCTGCTCGATCGTCCGAGCGTGCTCGTGGTGGGGCCTGGAGGCGGGAAGGACCTTCTTGCCGCGCTCGCGTTCAACTCCTCGAAGGTGGACGGCGCCGAGATCAATCCGCTCATCGGAGAGGTGATGCGGGAGAGGTTCGCGGAATACAGCGGCAACCTGTACGACCGCGACCCGATTCATGTGACGATCAGCGAGGGTCGCACATTCATCGCAAGGAGCCGCGAGAAGTACGACCTTATCCAGATAAGCCTGATAGACACGTGGGCGGCGGCCTCGACAGGCGCCTATGCGCTCTCGGAGAACAACCTGTACACGATCGAGGCGTTTGTTGAGTACTACGAGCACCTGGCGCCGAATGGCATTTTCTCGATGTCGCGCTTTGCGTTCGATCCGCCGAGAGAGACGCTGAAGGTGGCGTCAGTGGCGCGTGCGGCGCTCGAGAGGATCGGAGTTGAGGATGCGTCCAGATGCATCATGGTGGTCAAGCAGGGAGTCATCGCAAATGTGATGGTCAGGCCCGACGGATTCGATGAAGAAGCGGTCGCCAGGATGACCGAGGCGGTTGACGATCTCGGGTTCAGAATCCTGTACATGCCGGGGCGGGAGCCGAGAAGCGGCGATGGCGCCGAGTACATCTATCATGACCTGCTGACGACGCGCAATTTCGAGAGATTTACCGCCGGCTACCAACTCGATATTCGTCCGACTACGGACGATCGTCCGTTCTTCTTCTATCTCCTGCCGCCATGGAGATTCCTCGAGGCTCTGAAGTTCGGGAGATCGTACGGCGCGGGCTACAACTCGATCGCGATATTCACTCTTGTCGCGCTCCTGCTCATAAGCATCGCGGTCGTGCTCGTTTTCATTCTGCTGCCGCTGCTTCTGTTTAAGCGCACCGACATTCGTGAGCGGAGTGGGCCAAAACTGCGGCTGCTGGGATATTTCGTCTGCCTCGGGCTTGCGTTCATTCTGATCGAGATCGCCCTGATGCAGCATTTCATGCTCTTTCTCGGATACCCGATCTACTCGCTCGTGGCGGTGCTCATGAGCCTGCTCCTGTTCAGCGGGCTGGGGTCGGGCTGGAGCGGACGGATTCCGGACGAAGGGCTGGAGAGGGGAATACGTAACGCGGTTGTCGGAATCTGTCTCGTCGCCATGGTTTACATCTTCGCCCTTCCGCCGCTGTTCATGGGGCTTATCGTGCTCCCGGACTGGCTGAGGGTGATAATCACGATGGTGCTGGTGTTTCCGCTGGGATGGTTCATGGGGCAGCCGTTCCCGCTGGGCTTGAGGGCGATCGAGCGGGAGGGGCTCGGTGTGATACCGTGGGCGTGGGGGGTCAACGGTGCGGCGAGTGTGCTGGGGAGCGCGCTGGCGCTTGCAGTGGCGATCAGCGTTGGGTACAGGCTGACCTTGTTCGTCGGTGTGGCCGTCTATCTGGTCGCCCTGGGGGTCATCGCGACAAGGCGTCGGTAGCGGCGGACCCATCCATCCGCTACCCCCCCTTAGTCCCCCCCGCTCCGCGGGGGGGAGGTTTACGGGTCAACTAACGCGCAATATGGCTGTCAACCGTCCCCCCGCGCCAGCAGGGGGACCACAGGGGGGTCGGGCTCAGAGCATAATCCCGTGACTCTGTTACCGTTCGCCGACCTTGTCAAAAGCCCGGTGCGCGCCTACGCGGTGTGCACCATTCTCAGATTCCCCTGCGAAGGAAGTACCTCTGCAGCGCGACAAGGCTCATGCTGTCGTTGATCTCCCCCCTGTCGATCAATTCTTTCACCGCGTCGGGCGCGTGAAACGCCATCTCGGTGATCTCAACCTTCTGAACCTCCGGCTGCTTGAGCTCGAGCTCCTCGGCCAGGTAGATGAAATATCGCTGGTCGCAGGTCGCCTTGTGAGGGTAGAACGAGATCTTGGGCGTGAATATGCCGGCGCAGTAGCCGGTCTCCTCCATGAGTTCTCTACGCGCGGCGTCGATATGCGTCTCGCCCGGCTCGACAACGCCGCCGGGAATTTCCCAGTCGAAGGACTCGTGAAGGTAGCGGTAAGCTCTGACCAGGAGAATCTCGCCCGCGCTGTTGACTGGGATAATGCCCACCACCTCATGGGGATACTGCATGAGCTCGAGACTGTCGATGATCCGACCGTCGGGAAGCTCCACCTTGTCGATCGAGACGGAGAGCCAGTCTGAGTGGTAGATGGTCTTTCTGTCGAGCTGTTTCCAGTACTTCATAGGGATCTCCATGTAGAGCTCTATTCGGGAGCCGAGCGATAGTCGGTTCTGTCCAGGGACTTCTGAAGGGCGGTCGCAATGTCGGTCAGGGCTTCTTTTGCGGGATCGCGGGAGTATCCCATATCGTTCAGCCAGGCAATGGAGGCCTTGAGACCGTTTATATATCTATCGATTATCTCATACTCATAGTCGTCGGGCACTATGCCCGCAAGGGTGGCGGGATCGAGGTTGCGAAGCTGGTAGATGGTCCAGATGTTCGGATCCCCGACCGTGAAGTCCGGCTCACCTTCCCTGCGATCCACCAATGTGAGCGCGACGCCATCGAGCCTGAGAGCCCTGGGGGGCGTCAGAGTCGCCACGGCCCTGCCTGCGTCCCCGAAAGTGAACAGGCACGCGCGGTCGCCGAGCTCGTAAGTGAGGAAGAACGCGAGCGAGTCATCGACATTCATCGTCGGCCCGCCGACCGAGTACTGAAACGGCCAGACCTTCATCTCCACGTCGGTCCGGATGCCCCTCACTATCTGCAGATAGTCATAAAGAAACGATTCGTCCCCGCTCACCACCAGCACACCGTTGCCGGGGACCTGCTCGAGCACGTTCCTGGCCTGGTCCTGCGAGAATGTGTGATGCGTCATGTTGGAATAGGGGTTATTCGCCAGCGCGACAAAGAACGGGACGACACAGAGCAGCAGCATGATCGCAACGGGGATGTACCCGGCCCTGATGAAGTTCTGTCCCTCGGTCCCGGCAAGGTCCGCCCTCGATTCAAGCTTGAGGGCGATGGGTTTGAACAGCCACGTGAGGCCGAATGCGAGAAGGATGTTGATCGGGAGCAGGAACCTGTCGACCGACCTGAGATGGATGAACGGCATACCCAGCGGGCTTCCTCTCGAGAAGAACATGACCACAATGATCATGAACACCCCAGTCGCGACAAACCAGAACGCCCAGAGACGCTTTCCCGCCGGCGCCATGAACCATCCGACAATTCCCGCGACCAGCAGAAGCCAGCCGAACTGTCTCGGCAGGTATTTCAGTGCTCGCGCGAGGATGTGTCTCGGGCGAACGAGCCGGTCGGGAGGCACATCCTGCGTCTCGGTTCGCTGCCTGTACTCGGCGCGGGTGACGGTGTCGACGAAATTGCCCAGCGTGAAGCCCGAGCCGGCATACTCAGGGGTATTCGCCGCGAAGATTGGCAGGAGAAGATAGAGCAGAAGCGGCAGAACGAATCCCGCGATTATTCCCACGATCGGCACGCCCTTCTCGAAGGCTCCTCTCGGCCACATGAAGACCAGCAGAGGAAGGAAAAAGAGAATCGTGTGATGATGCGCCAGGCCGAGTCCGAACGCGAATGCAGCGAGGACGAGGCCGATCGGCTTTTTGCCCTCGCGGGCGAGCACCAATCCCGCGATGAGGAGCACGATAAGAAGGAGGTGAAGCGCGAAGGCCTCAGTGACGGCCGCCATTTTCCAGAGAGTCCGGGAGAAGGCCAAAGTCAGAGTGGCGGCAAAAGAGGCGGAGGCTGACCCGGAGAGGGTTCTGGCCACGCGATAGAAAACGCCGCACATGACCACCATCCCGACCGCCGAGAAGAGATTGCACTTGAGCGCGAGAGGGTCCGCGCCCAGGCCGAGCGGCAGACCGCTCCAGGCTTTCATCAGGAGGGCGTAGAGCGGGTAGCCCGGGGCGTGCGGGAGACTGAACTGGTGCACTGCGACGATGAACTCACCCGCATCGCCGGCGGTCACGCACGGCGCGATGGTGAACAGATACACCAGCAGCGGGACCAGCCAGCTTCCGATCGATCCCAGCAGCTCAACTGCTCTGTTGCTCGTAGGGCTCTCCTTCATCTCGGGTGGTCATGCTCCGGCGTCGGGGGCGGAACTGAGCCAGGCAGCGGACGGCCCGCCCGGCAGATTGACTTCACCCTCACTTGTCTTTTCGCGTCTTCTCGCGACGTTTCAGCTCGTGCCAGTTGGCGAGGACCTCGCCGGGCGTGGAGGCTTCCAGATCGCCGCCGAACACGTGCGGATGCCGGTAGACCATCTTCGCCAGCAGGCGCTCGAACATGCCCTGGACGGTCATCCGTCCTTCCTTCTCGGCGATCTTCGCCGTGAAAGCCACCATGAACAGAAGGTCCCCCAGCTCCTCTTCCAGGTTCTTGTCGTTTCCCGCCCCGATTGCCTCGAGGGCCTCCCTGAGCTCTCCCTCGAGGTACTCCGGGCAGTCATCGAGCTTCCTCGCCCTGTCCCACGGGCAGCCGCCCTCCCCGAGGAGGGTCTCGATCAGCCTCAGGACGCTGTCGAAATCGGGTCTGGAGGCGAGTTTCTCGCCGAGGGCCCGCCGCGATTCGCGATCCGGCTGTTCCGGCATGACAGGCAAGGTTACATGAGCGAGTATGAAAAATAAAGCCTCGTGCTTGGCGATCGGGACGGCACCAGTTGAGGATCAGGGATTATGTTCGACCGGATGAGCCCGGAGTGTCATCGTCGTCATCGTCCGGGGTGTCGAGCTCATCGTCTCCGCTCGTAAGATAGCTCATCAGCTCGCCTTCTTCTTCGCGGACATACTCGAGGGCGCCGGCATGAATCGCGTCTATGATCTCAATCACTGCTCCGACATCGCCCTCGTCGCGAAACATGGAAAGGATGGGTTTGACCTTCCTCAGTTTCTCTATCATTCCAAAGGGAAGCGTGATTGTGATTTCCCGATCGGGGTCTATAGCCATCATGTGCCTCCCGTACGGGACTATTGTCGGCTCAATGGCGTCCAAAATCAATGTGGTGGGGCGATCACCCACAGCCTACGCTTCGCTCCGGCTGTGGGCGCCACCCGCTGGGAGCGCATGCGTCCCGCCTGCTGGGTCCGGGTGTCCAGTCAATCGGACTTAAAGCGATATTAACGATGTCGGCGAGACGAAGCCCGGCGCGACGTCGGGCGGAGGAGGCCGACCGATCGAGCATGCCCTGGAAGAAGCTCATTGCGGGGACTGAGGATATCGTCGGGACGCCCGGTGTCGACGGGCTTGTCCTGGATTCCGAGCGCCTTGAGGCACTGAGGGGCCACATCCGGCGTCTCGGGCTTTCGCGGCTCAGAGCGAGAGACATCGCTGACGGCTATCTCTCCCTTCTGCCGAAATCAAAGCGCAGCGGCAAGGGGGTTTACTACACTCCCAGACAGGTGGTGGAGTTCATTCTCGACGAGGTGCTTCCCCCGCCCCGAACCAGCCGAAAGAAGCAGGAGCCATACGCCAACACCTTCAGGATTCTCGAGCCGGCCTGCGGAGCGGGGTATTTTCTGCTTGCCGCATTCTCACGGCTTCGGCAATCGTACATCCGAGCCGGATTCAAGCCCGCCGATGCGGTGAGGGAGGTCCTGGACGATAAGATCGCGGGAATCGATATCGACGGGAACGCGCTTCTTGCCTCACTCCTGGGACTGGTTCAGGAAGCCGGGGAGGATCTGGAGACTGCGTTCGACCGCGGACCAATCAGGCTCGGTCTGTACAGGGCTGATTTTCTCGACAAGAGCGTCGACGGCTCTGAAAGCGCTCTCGGCAGGCTCCTTCAGGGGGGCATTCCCGCGATCGTGGGAAATCCGCCCTATGTCAGCTTCTACTCCAAGAGAGCGAAGTCGATCTCTCAGAGAGAGAGGGAGTATTACAGGGACAACTATCGGATGGGGAAAGGCCGGATCAACACGTACTGTTTGTTCATCGAGCGAGCGTTCGAGCTTCTGGCGCCGTCGGGCACGCTCGGCTTCATCGTGCCGAACACGCTGCTGATAATGAAATCGTACGAGCCTCTGAGGGCTCATCTCCTTGAGCACGGCTGGCTGAAATCGATCGTGGACCTGTCGCTGAAGGTGTTCCCGGAGGTCGAGGTCCCCACGTGCATACTGACGGTAGAGCGCAGGGACGATCGGGCGCTCCCGTTCCCGAGGAAGCTCAGGGCGGGATTCTGGGAAAGCGCGCGAGGGGTCGCGCCTGCCGATCTGGAGCAGGCTGACCAGAAGGATTTTCAGAAGCTGCCCTACACGATGTTCAACATTCACATACGGTCAGCCGACAGGGAGGTGCTGGAGGCGATCGAGAGGGCGGGCAGGCCGCTCGGGGAGATTTTCGAGGTGCGTGACGGGATCAATCCCGCGAACATGACCGAGAAGCTCGTGGTCAGGTCTCTGAGGGAACTCGGCCCGCCGTTCCGTCCGGTTCTCAGGGGGAAGGACATAGCCCCCTACCAGCTTAACTGGGACAATCTGTGGGTCAGGTACGATCCCGCCTTCGCCGACAGAGAGAAGGGAGAGTATTTCTTCCTGAGGGAGGAGCGGATATTCAAGCACAAGCCGAAGATACTGACGCGGCAGACGGCGGATCGGATAGTGGCGGCATGGGATGAAGAGGGGTACTACGCGCTGAACTCGCTGCACGTGACCATCCCGCTCAACGGCGGAATGTGCCGGCAGCCTCTGGCTGTCGGTCCGAGGGCGGGCTCGCCCCCGCCACCGAGCAGTCCTGCTCTGCCTGTGAAATGCCTTCTGGCGTTGTACAATTCCAGAATACTCAACTATTACTACCGGCTCGTCTATCCCGACACCGAGAGAGTCTTTCCGCAGGTGAAGACGGTGAACGTCGAGAGACTCCCCCTTCCGCCCGTGGACGGGGAGATCGAGAAGCTGGAGGGGCTGGCCGACAAGCTGCTTGGGGGGCGGGATTGCAGCCGGCCGGGCATGAAAGAGCGGCAGAAGGCTCTGGATGAGATCGACAAAGTGTTGTACAGTCTCTACAAGCTCGATCCCGGGCAGATTTCGAGGATAGAGCGTTCAACCGGTAACTGGACAACGAAGTCTTAGAGCGGGTGAGGTAAAGAGGCATGAGTTTCAAGAGCCATCAGTGGATACGCGGGGCGGCAAGGACACCCATTGTTCTGGCGTTTGTCCTGATCCTGACGCAGATCGGGTCGCCTGCGAGGAGCCAGGACTCGAATATCGTCTTCATTCCGCCGGAGCCGGGGGTCGCCGGGGAAGCGATCACGCAGGCCTTCGCGGCGGCTGAGACCCTTTTCAACGACGCCCTGACCACGATGAACGAGAGCACCCTCCGTCGCGCCGCAGCCGCCTACGAGCAGATCATCCATGATTTCCCCAACGATCCGAGGCATTTCGACGCCTACTTCTCCTCGGCCTACATACACATGGAGTATCTCCAGGGGCTGTCCGATTACGAGCACGCGGCGAATACCCTCTCGCTCCTTATCACAAACTATCCATCGAACCTCCCACAGGTCACCGATGCGCATCTGACCCTGGCCCATCTGAACTACCGCTGCCTAAGGGACTACGCCGCCGCCAAGCAGAATCTCAGCAAGGTCCTCACCGATTACTTCCTTTCAACCGAGCTTGGCGCGAGGGAGATAGAAGCCAAAGTGCTGCTTGCCAAGTGCCATCAGAAGCTCGGTGAATACAACGAGGCGCAAACGCTGTGGGAGGAGGTCGAAATGTCGAACCCGGAGCTCGACACCGAGGGGCGGCTCGAGTGGATACGGGATTCCGGGGAGTGGTTTCTCATAGACGACGGGATTGTACGCCTGTACTTCGACAGCGGAATAGCGCGGAATGACTACACGCAATGCCTGGCGAGGGTCCGCGACGGGCTTGCCGCGGCGGAGAACACCTGGGGCCTGATGCCCGCGGGACCCGTCGATGTCTATCTCTACAGCGCCGACGACCGGTTGTTCGACTATACCCTGCGCTCCGACGGATTCGCCGTCCCGGTAGACTCCGAGATACATCTTGCCGTTGAGGATATGGACGACCTGGGGCACCTGACCGGCTGGCTCGTCAGCCAAAGGCTCAATACCAGGCCCGATGCCACGACCTTCCCGCTGTTGCGGGCGGGATTCAGCCACTACTTCATGGGCTCCCGCGAGGAGCTGGACCGTCTCGCCGCCAGGGAGCTTTATTACTACGACTATGGCGGCACTTTCATGGATGTCGGGCTGACATTCCCCCTGAGCCTGGACTACACGTACAGCGACGAGTACGCCTCGATGTCCGCCAGCTTCATGCACTACCTGATCGAAGAGGGCCGGGTAAACACCGACAAGCTCAAGACCTTCTATCGTCTGCTCTGGGACAATCCGGGCGGAAGATGGCACGCCCCGCTGATGAGCTACCTGCGACGGCGTACGTTCGAGGAGGGGGAAGCCCGTAGCTGGCAGCAGGGGCTTCTGAGCAGGGCGCAGATCGATGATCTCTTCAGGAACGTGCTGGGGATAGACCTGTCCGCGGAATTAGCGGCATGGCAGGGGACGCTCGCCGGGGAGATCGAGCGGGTCCGATCCGAGCTTGGGAGCCTGTCGGCGCAAGTGCAGCGCGTGCCGATAGACCTTTCCACACCGGAGAAGGCGCTGGAGAGCTGGTGGAACGCGTACAGGGCGGGAGATTTCGACGGACTGATAGCGTCGAGCACCACCGACATGGCGTCGCTGATCCAGGACGCGCGCGCGATATACCGCGAGCAGGGCATCCTCGACCAGGTCATCGTCGACTACTT
>Ga0315296_10001643_pt1 | contig 19454 bp, 23 predicted proteins | sample YL17G14_18_MG_FD_203921 | JGI IMG/M metagenome (GOLD analysis project Ga0315296, IMG submission 203921) | Sediment microbial communities from Yellowstone Lake, YNP, Wyoming, USA - YL17G14_18 | ecosystem: Environmental > Aquatic > Freshwater > Lake > Sediment | place: USA: Wyoming | collected...
GAGTACCTCGCGCCTGATCTTACTTTCAAAGGTTCGTCGAAGACTATTTCAGAGGTTTTCACAGGCAGAAAACGCATCGGCGACGCTATGAAAACATGGGACCTCATTCTTGTGGGCGCTGGGCACGAAGGCTTCGCTTTAGGAAGACTCGTAACCACAATGATGCTTGAGGCTTAAACGCCCACGCCAATGAACTGGCTTTCTAGGCATCGTGCTTTGGTTCCGAGACCATTAGAAAGACCAAAGCTGCACCGATGAGACTCAATATGCCACATGCAATGAAAGGTGTTTCAGCAGAATAGAATTCAAACAGGAAGCCGCCAACCGAAGAGCCTACGACCAAGCCGACGTTTTGAAAACTGTTGAAGATTCCCATGCTTCTTCCTCTCTTGGACGCTGGAATCACGCTTGAGAATATCGCAGTAACTGCAGGGTTGGTGGCCCCGCGCCCGAATCCACGCAGCATCATAACGAAGAACAGCGGCCAGAAACTGCCTGAGAATATGACCAAGAATGCTGAAGCCACATCAAAAACCTTGCCCAGAATGAGCACTGGTTTCCTTCCGATGTTATCTGCAGCCGATCCCAAAGGCAGAGTGGTGAAGAGCGCCACGGCGCCCATAACTGAGAAAAGTATTCCAACCCCGGCTTCAGAAATACCCAACGTTTCATTGGCATACACGGACAAAACAGGTTGGATCAACGAATTGGAAAAGGCAATTATGAACCTAGCCACGCAGATGCCGCAGAAAACTCGAGGAAACGGCGTCAACTGTCTTATTCCTTCAAAATTAATGCGCTGAGATTTGCTTGAAACAGGTTTAACTGGGAAATCGAATTCTGCTTGGGGGGCATCGATTTTGGTTATGGTTGGAACGGTTTCGCGCACTGTAAAGATCACAAGCGCTGTGGTTATGAAGGCTAAGCCGCCGCACACAAAAAATGGAACGCCGATGTTGAACACATCTGCTAAGACTCCGCCCAAGATGGGACCTACGATCATTCCTAGAAAATGCATGGTTTCGTAGAGCCCTAGGGCTTTAGCTCTGTCTTGCGGCAATGCTATGTCAACGACCATTGTGCTTATGACCGGCTATACTATTCCAGATGCCACGCCTTGCAGGGACCGCAGGATTATTAGCTGATTGACGTCTTGCGAGAATCCGTATAGCGCCATTACAACCGAGTACATGAGCAACCCGACTGCTATCGGCTTCTTCCTACCCATTCTGTCGGAAATCCAACCACCAGGCAGAGTGGAAACTACTCGCGTTAACGCAAATGAGGCAGTCAAGAAGCCAAGCTGTACTCCTGTGGCTCCAAAGGTTCGTGCATACATTGGCAAAAGAGGCATAACCAAACCGAAGCCTAACATGCTCACAAACACAGCGAAACATAACGGAAAGAGCTGAGTGTACTTCAACAGCACTCCTAAGTCAGCCTTGAAAGATCGGAGCAAGATTTCACCAGTTGTTGAATTGCCTTGAGAAGCGTATGCTTAGGCATCAAGACAGAAAAAGCTTTACAATCTATAAGGTGCCGATTCTTGTGACCTAAAATGAAGCATTGGTTTAGCTCGCGCGAATGATTATGGCTAAGTAGATACAACTATTTTCTCTATGGCGACCGACGGGTTAATCACGGTGCCAAAAGTTCTTGAATCGTTCCCAATGGCTACCATCGAGTTCAAGGCTTGGTAGAGGTTTCCTGCTATAGTGCATGCCTTCAGTGGATGCACTACTGCGCCATTTTCTATTTTGAAGGCGTTGTCAGCTGACACGGAGAAATCGCCTGTGACAGTGTTTGAATGCCCTGCGCCAATCAACGATCCTTTCACAAGTACTCCGTTCTTGACTTCGCTTAGCAACCCTTCAAGATTGCTCGATCCGGGCTCCAAGATGAGATTCGAAGGTCTAACTAAGGGCTGATTTGAGTACGGAGCCGTTGGATACCTGCGTCTGCTCGCGTTGCCTGTGCTTTCACGGGACTCCCGCCTTGCAGCGTAGTTATCATACAGAAAGCCAGTTAGCACACCTTTCTCGATTATTGGAGTCTTCTGTCTAGGGACACCTTCGTCGTCCATCTTAGTTGTTCCAACACCTTCCGGCAGTGTTCCGTCGTCGAGAATTGACACATTCTCCTTTGCAATCTGTTGGCCCATCTTGCTCTTGAGCACTGAACGGTTTTCTTGCACATTGTACCCTGAAATGCCAGCGGTGAAGATCACGGAAAAGAGCTGACCCCAGCTTTCGTTCTCAAATACAACTGTGCCCACATGCTTCTCAGGCAATGGCCTTTTGCCGAAGCATTCAACGGTCTTTCTTGAAGCACTTTGAGCGATAGGTGCCACATTCTCGGTTAAGGTTCTAGAGAGAATAAAGTCGCCACCCGAAACTTCCTCACCATCAGATTTTCCCTTTGTTCCAATGTAAGCAGAGAACAATGTTCCTTTGTCAAAGACTTCAGTGCCCTTCGTGCTGACTACGCCAAACACTATTGAGTCAGCTGTGATCATTGACATCGCCTGGATTATTCTTTTGTCGAAGTCGCCTGCCACTACGCAGCAGTTGGCGCTCATTTCCAGGATTCGGTCTACGCCTAGATCTGCGACTCTTTTGTCAAAAATCCCGCCTTTCTCATTTGGTGTTCTTGGGTCGGGCAATGAGACCCAGTTCGGGTCAGGCGGTCTGATCTTTGCTATCTTGACTGCTTCTTCAACAGCTTCCAGAACTCTGCTTTCCTCCAGGCTTGAAACACTAGAGAAACCGATCGCCTTGTTTGTTATGGCTCTTATGCCTACGCCTGCTTTCGTGCCGCTGCTGATGATGGGGATGCCTTTTTTCTTAATCCATGGCTCTGCAATCCGTGCAATGGTGCCTTTGAAGCCTTTCACCGCTTTACTTCTTGAAGCGAATATTCCTCCTATGAACTTGACAGAAGTATGGTTTTCCATGTAAAGGTAGATTTCAGCATCTTCGGCACCCAGTTTCTGAGCATGATCCACTGCTTTGTTCCCGATGTCTCGCAATTGCTCTTCCATTTTAGCGTGCGCCTCCAAACTGAACGTCTTTTATTCTCATATGCGGCCCACCTGTGCCCACGTAGGCTCGCTGCTCGATTTTGCCGCAGCCTCCAAAAGGAGTGCTGCTGACTTCAAGGTCGTTGCACACAGCTTCCACGTTCTTGAGGAGTTCGAGAATATTGCCGGTCAACGCTACGTCTCGTAGTGGATATTTTTTTTCTCCTTTTTCCACCCAGTAACCTCTTATCGCTTTGAAGAGAAATGTGCCTGTTTCCTGAACTTGGCCGCCTGCAGTGTCAATTGCATATATTCCCTGTTTGAGTTCGCTTAGAGCTTCCTCGGGTTTGTGATTGCCTGTGGCGAAGTAGGTGTTTCTCATCCGCACAATGGGCTCGAAGGAATAGTCTTGGCTTCTAGCGTTTCCTGTAGGCTCCATTCTCAAAACTCTGGCCGTCATCCGGTTGTGCAGATAATGGGTCAAGACTCCGTTCTTCAGTATCTCGACGTGGCGGCATGGAACTCCTTCGTCGTCAAAAGGCAAGTTGTAGCCTCCGTTTTGTGGTAAGCCTTCATCAACAATCGTCACAATGTCGGTTCCGAGTTTCTGACCCATTTTTCCCGTTAGTGGCGAACCACCTACGACTACGAAGTCCGCTTCTGACAAATGCCCGAAAGACTCGTGAGCAAGCACTCCCGCAAGTGATTGGTCGATGACTGCGTCGAATTTTCCCGCAGGTGCTGGTTTCGCCTTTAGTTTTTCCAGAGCCCAGTTTGCAGCATTTTCAGCCATTTTCTCTGGCGTGTGCTTTTCCTCCTCAAAGGCGGTTAACCCTAGAGTGCCTCCGTGAACGTCTCGCGCGTCAACTATAAGGTCGCCTTTCTTTGCCACGCATCCAACTGTTAGGCCGATGAGAAGAGGCTCATATGACACGTCGGTTCCTTCGCTGTTTGCATAGTATATTGTGCCGTGGTATTCTCCGAAGATGCTTCGTACGTTAGCTATCTGCTTGCCTGCTTCCATTGCGGTTTGACATTGTCGAAGGCACAGGTCCTTTTTCTCGTCAAGGGAGACATCCTTTGGGTGTCTGCTCGCGTTTGTGGCCTTCTTTTCTTTGACAGCCTTGACTTCAGCTAAACTCAGTTTCATAAGTGTCTTCCTGGAGCTGACCTTGGCGATTCTAACCGCGGCTTCAGCCGCACGAAGAACGCTTTCTCGATCCAACATGTTTGAGAAAGAGAATCCATTGGCCTTTCCCCAGTAGGCTCTGACGCCGATGCCCATGTTGCGTATCTGAGATACTGTGCGCGTCTCTTTGTTTACGGCTTCGATATTTCGTGTTGTCGTGTCTTCGCCTTTTGCTTCAGCAAAGTCTGCTCCGACTGTTAACGCGTGCTGAATTGCTTTGTCCATCAAATCCTGGATCTGGGAACTCATGACATCCCTGCCAGACATGGAGTTACAGGTATTAGGCATTTAAATTTGCCTAAAATCCCAATCAAAGAATGACGTATAATATTTTAAGCATAAAAAGGGAAAGTAGCCTTCATCTCTTTGGTATCTCTGGTTATTGGAGGACGAAAACATGGACGTTAAGAAGGTCGCCGTTATCGGCGCCGGCGCAATGGGGTCAGGCATAGCGTACATCTGTGCCATGAAAGGCTGCGAAGTAGCGATAACGGAAGTGAACGAGGAGTTATTGAAAAGCGGCGTAACCCGAATTCGACAGATGATAGTGGACGGAGTGAGCCGTGGAAAACTCATGCCCAAAGAGGCTGAAGCGGTAATGAGCAAAGTCAAAGGCACAACAAGTATAGCGGAGGCTGCCAGAGACGTCGACATTGTCATCGAAGCAGTCAATGAAGACATGAATGTCAAGAAAGAGGTTTTCAAGAAGCTTGATGAAAACTGCCCTGCGCACGCTGTTTTAGCCTCTAACACTTCCGCGTTAAGCATAACTGAAATGGCAAGGACCACAAAGCGTCCAGACAAAGTCATTGGTCTGCACTTCTTTAATCCACCTTACGCTATGAAACTGGTTGAAGTTGTTATGGCTGAGCAAACTAGCGAGGAAACTAGATTAGCCGCTGACGGTTTTGTACGTGGATTGGACAAAGAGACAGTGACTGTCATGGACTCGCCTGGGTTCATTGTTAATCGTTTGGTTCTGCCCATGCTGAATGAGGCAGTGCAGTTGGTGTTTGAGGAGAAGAAGACTACAATGGAAGACGTGGATAAGGCTGTGACCTTGGGCATGAATTTTCCAGCTGGCCCTTTCCGACTTGCTGACTTTGTTGGATTGGATGTGGCATTGGCTGTGCTGGAGCATCTGTACGAAGCGTTTGGAGAAAAATTCAAGCCCTGCCCAATCCTAGTTCAGAAAGTGAAGAATGGACAGCTAGGAATTAAAACTAGAAAAGGATTCTACGAATACTAAACCCGTAACAAACGCATTACGTAGGCTACACCTGCAATTAAAGACGAATGATATTGAGGCGACGACTGGAAGCCTCATAGGCCTACATGCTACCAAGCTACCTCACCCCGGTCACATTTCCACATCACTTGTCCTGATTCAGACTATTCTTAGCCAGGTGAGGCTATGGGGCCGCCTTCCTCGAACTGGGTCCCAGTCGTATGGGTGACCCCATGTTGAAGGGTGCGTGTTTTGGCACTTTTGCTATGTACAATGGTGCATTTGGTTATATTGAAGAGCGCGCAGGACAGAGGCCAATCAGAGCCTGAAACACCAGTCAAACCGAAGCAACACGCAGTCAAAACACAAAACAGAACAAGCGCAAACTCTCTGTCTTACCGGAACATTCTGGTAGAAGAAGGCACTAGGCGATGTTCTCCTTCTTCTTTTGAAATCACTCTTCCCGCAACGCCGCCAACATGCTCAATAGCCACGCATAACTATGTTGAACCGCACCACAAACCATGCAGAAACGCACCACAAAACACCAGCCAACAGACGCTGAAACGTCAATCCAACGGCAAACAGCGCCCAAACCACAAACAGAAACCACTCGGCCCAACCTCAAAATTTTTTTTCTGCACACATACTAATAGCCTCTCCACCCCTAACGTAAACATGAACGTGAATTCTAAATTCATAATTTACTTAAATAGAAACCGCCAAAGCATGCAGTCAAGCGCATTAGGAGATTCGCCTCTTATGCAAGCATTAGCCTTAACTCAAACCAAAAGGGAGCAACTGCAAGTCAAGATGAGAAAAGTCTTCCAGGAAGAAATGAAGAACCTAAACCAAGACATGCAATCAGTGTTAGCAGACGACATAGTCACGGCCTTCCTTAACAGAATAGGCGTATTCCTTAAAATAGAGGCGAAAACAAGGCGGTACACCCGCACAAAACGTATTTTGAATCCATAAATCATTTATATGAAAAGCAAAAAACAAGATGGAAAAGGTGGAACAAATCGTGCGAAGATCAAAACTCGAAATGTACATTGATATACTGAAAGTTCTGGCACGACACGGGCCACTCAAACTAACACACATCATGTACAAGGCTAACGTCAACTGCAGCGTTCTGAAGGAATACCTAGACTTCTTGATTGCCAACAACCTTGTTGAAGAAAAGACCATTGGCAAGAAACGCATAGTCTACGCCATAACTGAACGCGGTTCAACCGTGCTAAGATACTTCAGAGAACTGAGAACCGTACTGCCAATCATTGAGGAAGCAAGAGCAGGAGCAAATGCTATTACTTCGAAGCCACTGCCTCCGAGCCTCTACTAAGGCAGCAGCTTCTCGTTTTCTTCTATTTTTCGGAAACAAAGCGTCTTAGGGACGGGACTGTTGCTGCTTCTTTGCACTTGACATAATTGCGCTAAGACTCTACTAGCTCTGCTTTTACTTGTGTGGCACATCTATTGCTATGTAGAGTACGTTGTTTCCCCTGACCAACACGTTGCCATAGCTTGCAATCAACGTGTCGTTCACATGTTCTGAGGCGCCATCCAGCAGCATATTCATGTAGCCGTCGCAACGCACCATCGTGCCGTGATACTCAACGCCGTTTTTCAACGTGATGATCAAGTAACTATTGAGGCGTTTCGTAAGAACGTTCAGAGGTTTCTTACTTGGTTCCATCATTGCACCGCCGATGTTGCCAATGCTAACTAATCACCAAACCATCTTCCTATAAAAGGTTTATGAAAATAGGCTTGCACATTGCCTAGGATAAGTGAGCTCTGGCGTCATACGCAATCTTAAAGACTCGACCTGACTCTACATCTGTTGTTCGAAGGTGCAGTAATGGCTGAAACGTCAGCTGTGTCCTTTACTATTGAGACCGAAGTGACTTCCGCTTACTACGAGGAACTGCTCAACTATACGTATCAGAAGTATCTTCAACCTCAGGCGCAGCTGTTTACGAATGTTAAGCGAGATACGGCTGATGGAGAACCTGCTCTAAACTTCACTTTCCTGGGGCAAAAAGGGAAACCGGATATCGACGTACGAATAAAGACAGGCAAGCCAATTCAGGTTTTTATGACACCAAACAGCGCAGTTGCGCCTCAATCAACTCTAGACAGGCTGAAGGAAGACCTCATCATTGTTCTCCAATACTTCGAGGAGCATATTCGACGTTCCTCCCTCTATTTTGCATATGTTCAAGGCCGCGAGGTTATGCCTGAAAAGTCGCCATTTAGACGCGCCAGAATAGCTGAACGCATATTCTTCGGCAACATACTTTTCCTATTTATATTCCTCTTTGCGATTAGCATTTTCTTGGTTTTTCTCATCGGAATCGAATTAACAGCAATCTTCATTGTGGCTTCTCAGTTGATGACTGTGATTTTCTCTGACAGGCTGATAGGCACTTTAAGTGATTGGCCGATTTCAGCTGAGAACCCAACGGTTCATATTCTTCAGTATCACTTGCCTGAGAAGGAGCGTGAATCATTCAGAGCAAAATACACGCGAGAGAAGCTCCTGCAGATGAAGAAGGAGATTTATGACAAAACCATAGCTGTGGGAAAACCGATCGAATGCGAAACCGCAAGTGATGTGATGTCGAGATACGGATTGGAATGTTCGCCAGATAGCATGTCAACAAAGACTGTCAATGTCCATGAGCTAGTTAAGAAAACAACTGAACGGTTCAGTCTGCCCATGCCAAAGATTGCGCTTTCCAACACGATATTCGCGAACGCTGCCGCCGCGGGCCCAAGTCCAAAACGAGGCATAATACTTCTGACCACTGGTCTGCTTGTTCAATTGAATGAAGATGAAACTGTGGCGGTTTTAGGTCACGAATTAAGCCACCTGAATGCACGCGACCCTTTCGTACTGTTTGGGCTTGTAAGTGGCGAATACCTGCTCAGAATCTTCGTTCTGTGGAATTATATTCAGAACTTCGGTTTTCTCTATCTCATATTAATCTTGGGTTTGATCTATTTTTTTGCCAAGTTTTTTGAAGCTCGCGCAGATCTTGACTCTGCGGTCAAAATTGGGAATCCGCGAATTCTGGCTGGAGCTTTAAGGAAGATCGGCTTTCGTAGACTGCAGTTTGAGCGTTCCTCTGCAGCCAAGATCTCAGATTGGATAACGTGGGATCCACACCCCCCAATTTACTTCAGAGTTGAACGATTGGAGAAACTGGATCCAAACACACAAGTTAAACACGCATTTATTCAGTCTGCTAAGGACTGTATTCGAGGATTCTTTGCTGCATTCAAGAAGTGAACCGGCACAGAACAGATAAAGGTAGCACGCGAAGAAGTACAGCTTGACGTGGCTTCCAAATGGAAATCAAGGGTTTCATTGATGTTAGTCTCTCAGACTGGGATGGCAAAGTCTCCTCAGTGGCATTCTTGCCAGGGTGCAACTTCCGATGTCCTTTCTGCTACAATACAAAACTGGTTTTGCAACCCGAAGCAATGCCTGCCACAACACTTCTGCAGGTTGAAGACTATCTTGAAGGAAACAGAAAATGGATTGACGGCGTAGTCATAACAGGCGGGGAGCCGACCACGCACAAGGATTTGCCCGGTCTCTGCGAAAAGCTGAAGAAAATGCGCTTTCAGGTCAAAGTTGACACGAATGGCACTAATCTAGCGATGATACGCAAGTTGGTTGACGGTCAACTCCTTAATTATGTGGCACTTGATGTGAAAGCCCCGCTGACCGAGAAGGAATATTCTCTTGCTATAGGCATCAAGGCAGCTCCGTTCATTGGAAAAATAAAGGAGACGATTCAATTCCTACTTGAAGATGATGTTGACTATGAATTCAGAACGACTCTGGTTCCAACACTGCATCAAGCTGAGAGTGTTGAGAGAATTTGCCAAGCTATCAAGGGCTGCAAGAAATATGTGCTGCAAAGTTTCAAGTCAGATGTGGAGACGGTGGATCCGAAGTTTAAGGCGGTGCAACCCTTCTCTGTAGCGCAGATGGAGGCTTTCCTTAAGGTAGCAAGGAGAACTGTTCCAGACGCGCGTTTGCGTGTCTAAGCTCATCGTTTATGGTGCAGTCTTCATTTTATCGTACATTTTTTCTAAGGTCCAGCGTATTGATGACTTGAGTTCGCGGGTTCTGTCGGGGCCAATGTTTGTTATGTTGATCTCGCGAACTATGTCGCCGTCTTTCACTATTTCGTAGGACAGTATTCTTTCACGCGGTATTTCGCCTTGGCTTGCGGATTCGCTGTCTTTTTCCTGCATCTTTGCTAAGACGCGTTGAACCAGAAAGGCAGTGAAAGGCGGAGTGTCAGTTGTGAACTGCTTGTCTTTAGCCAAGACTACGCGCATGTTTTCATCATCAGTGTACAATTCTGCAAGCAAGTCGCCTGTGACTGTTTTGATTGGTATCGCCGGCATTTGCTCCGGAAAAGCCGGCGCAGTTTGATCTGGTTTTGGCGTAGGCAGGGTAGTGTGAACCGGCTCTTCTGTGATTGGAGGCGCTGGAGCAAAGGCTTTGATTTCGGGTTTTTTGAAGCCTTTTTCTATCAGTGCTGAGTTAACGAAGTCTAGCAATGCTTTAAGCTGACCTAGTTCTGCTTGGAGTTCGTTGACGCGCTTCTCCAGTGTGGCTCGCAGTTCAGCCATTTTTCGCATTTTTGCTTCTTCTGGGTCTTCGCTTTCGATTGTCATGGCTGCCGCCTGATTCTCTTTAGTGGGTGTGTTGCTTATCAGCGTTGAGTCTAGCCGTGAATCAATGCAATGATGATTGGTCAAGTACTTTAAATGCCCAAGCCCTGCTTGTATTGTGTTTATTGGGCTGTTTCACGGTAAGAAAGGTGGGCTTTCAGGCTTGGGCTATCAATACGTCATTGGGCGTTTTGAAGACAGCACCGAACTTTTTCGTTAAGAAGTTCTCGAATTCTGTGAAGACCTTGCTTTGTGTTAAGTTCAGTTTTGGGCATATTGGTTCACTTGAGTTGAGATTGCTCAGGTCGTAAATGGCGATTTTTTCCACCAAGGTGGGGTCAGCCATTACCGTTTTCCACAGTTCTTCTGGTGGCGGTTCTGACAACAGCCAGGCTGTGTAGGCTACGTCGACGACGTGGTAATTGACGCCTTCTCGCATGGCACATTTGGAGGCGTGCGCTATCTTCTCAAACGTGGATGGGTGAATGGTTCGTGTCCACAGGAAGTTATGATATTTGTTTGCCGATTCAACGAGGTCTTCATTCTCTGAGGTTTTCCAGCCCTGCGACTCGCACTCGCGTTTGAAGCCTTGAATTAGATCCCAGAGTCGAGGGACTCCCATCGCGACTTCACCTTTGAAATAATTGTTCTAGAAGAAACTTCTATTCGGAAAATTTAAGCCTATTCGACACTTAGAGCGCAATTCCTTTGGCAGAGGGAGGAATTTTTGAAAAATTGCAGAAAATCAGGGTCTTCAACGGAGAATTTCCGAGAGCTTCTATTTGGAGATTTTACGGAGAATGGCTTAAATTTCAACATTTTTCCGATGGCAAAGAATAAATCGCGGCTGCATGCAAACAGAAAAGTGACGCTAGGGCTTGTCTAGATGAAGTATAAGAGCCAACATGCAACTTTAGACGATTTGGATAGACAGATTCTTAGGCTTTTACAGGGAGACGCGAAACAGACTTACAGTGAGATCGGGAACAAGCTGAATGTTGCCCACTCCACCGTGTACGACAGGATTCAGAAGATGGAGCAGAGCGGTTTTATCACCAAATATGAAGCTATGGTTGACACGGAGAAGATGGGCATTCCGTTGATTATGGCTCAGATGATCATAACCACCGATCCAAAGGAAACTGAGAACATTGCTAAAAAGATGACGATGTATGATCAAGTGCTTGAGGTAGCCACTTCGTTTTCGGAGGAACTGGTCATCACTGCGAAGGTGGTATCGAAAGATCAGGCTGAGTTGCATTCTTTTGTGGCGCGGTCGATTGCGCCGCTTCTAGGCGTGTTGAGGATCAGGACAGCGATTGTGACCAAGAAGTACAAGGAGGAGCGGTTTGGCATCAAGCCTCGGAAGGAATAGCTACTTGAAGGAATGATTTATAAGAAAAGAAAGGGAATAATCTTCCGTTTGGCATAGTCAGGAGGCTTGGTGTATGATCGGTTCATCTTCTCGGGCATTGAGGAACGTGATGCGGGAAGAAGCCTTTTACTTCTTTACTTCCATTGGCAACTATACCGGTCACAGTGCAGCTTCGCTTGACGAGTTCTTGCTGAAGATTAAGGACATAGATATGAAGTCTTTGGAGTTTCATCTGTTTCGCGAAGACTTTGAAAAGTGGATTGCTCAAACGTTGGGCGATAGTAGGCTGTCTGATGACATAAGGAGTTTGCGGATTCAGAAGGTTGCTGGAAACGCCCTTCGAGACCGTCTTTACCTTGTTATATCGAGGCGGTTGAAGGAGTTGAAGGGTCCAGTGGTGGCTCGTTAGGCGCTTGGTTCGGCGCGTTGCTCTGAGACTTTTTTGAGTTGGCTTTCGTACATTTCGGCGATTTCGTTGGTTGTAGTAGCGTCTTCGGCTGATTTGTCTAGTCTGTAGTTTCCTGTGAATCGTGGGAACCTGATGGCTAGTCCGCTTCCTGCTCGGACTTTGTTCATGGCTGCAGTGTGGATGGGGCTGAGTGTGATTTCGGCGCCTATGACTTCTATGACTGTTCTTGGTTCGAACCACACGTCGGCTTCAAGGGCGGAGTTGACTCTTGCTGCTCGTCGTGGCAGTTTGTGTTTTTCGAGCATTTTCGGGATTTGGGCTAGGTCTTCGTCGGTGAAGCCTGTGCCGCATTTCGTTACGGTCTCGTATTCGTCTTCTTCGGGGTCGTATGCTGCTAGGAGGAGGGCACCGTATGTTCCGCCTCTTTTTCCTCTTCCGTGGAAGGCGCCGACTATGACTAGGTCTATGGCGTCTGTCATTTCGCTTTTGTAGTCGCGTTTGTATTTTATCCATTGCCAGCCTCTGGCGCCAGCTTGGTACGTGGAGTCTTGGGCTAATGATTTGCATATGACGCCTTCGCAGCCGCTTTCGATGGCTTTTTCAAAGAATTTTTCAAGTTTGTCTGGTTTGTCGGTGATGAGGTATTCGGCGATTTGGACGCGGTCGCCGGGCTGGACTATTCTTTCTAGTGTTTTATGTCTGGTTGGGTAGGGTTCTTGGGTTAGGTCGCTTCCGTCTACAGCTAGTACGTCGAAGGCGAATAGTGAGACTGGGTATTCTGTCATGGCTTGTTCTATGCCATATTTGCGGCGTCGGTGCATCAGTTCTTGGAAGGTTTTCATTTCGCCAGTGTCTGTGTCGACGGCGACTATTTCAGCTTCGATTATGGCTTGTTTCGGCTTTACGTATCGTCTGACAAGTTCCACTGCGTCTGGGTACTGCTCTGTGATGTTCTCCAGTCGTCGTGAGAAGAGGATTATCGAGTCGCCGTTTTTGTGTGCTTGCACGCGTTCGCCGTCATATTTGTATTCGACTATGCATTTTCCGCCCAGTTTGTCTAGGATTTCTTCCGGGTTGCCTAGGCGTTCGGCGAGCATGGGGCGTATGGGTTCGCCTATGCTCACTGTGAAGTTTCTTATGCCCTCTATGCCTTTTTCCGCCACGGTTCGGGCTACTTTGCCCAAGTCGCTGCTTATGTTGTAGGCGCGTTCTATTTCGGTTCGGGTTTCTTTGCCGCCTCCGTAGGCTATTGCCAGCGCGTCTAGTACGGTCATGTCAGCTATGCCTAGGCGCAGCTCGCCTGTAACGGTGCGTAGGAGGTATTTTGCTTCTTTTGGCGTGGCGTCTGTGAGCAAGCCTGCGAGTTGGTTGATTTTCGTGTCCATTGAGCCCGCGCCGGTTGCTTTAGCCATCTTGTCTAGGGTTTCGTAGACTTTCTCAACTGTGAGCGGCTGGGTGGAGAAAGTCTGCTGTTTTCTTTTTTCTAGGAATGCTTGTGCTGTGGTGCCCAAGTCGCCGATTTTTTTCATGTTGGTTTCTAATGCTGATTCGCTGGTGCCTGTGGCTTTGGCTATAGCGCGTATACCGAGTTTTTCTGCTACGCCTATTTCGATGCCTACGAAGTCGGGGTACAGTTTGCCTTGAGTCAGGTAGGCGACCTTGTCTATCACGTCTTTAGGCGTTTTCTTTAGGAATTCTACGAGGTGGTCGGTCATTTCTAGGCGTTTGGTTGTGCTTTCGATTTTTTCGTAAGCGTCAGCCATGAATGCGTACTTCATTGGTTACGCACGCTTCTTTTCTGTATTAACAAGGGGGCATAGTGGAGTATTAAAGTTGAATGTGGTGCCTACTGGTGTGCATTCTTGTTTATGGGTGCAGTGCTGAGGGCACCTTTGTCAGGCTTCAGACATTGCGCAGGTCTGCTTTACGTAGGGTTCCAACAATTGGGAACCTGCCGAGTAGGTCTCCGCTGTGTGGGGCTTGCTCTATTGCAATGGTCAAATCTGTGCCAGCGCTGTGAAGAACTTGGTGTGTTCCGTCTTTCCAGAGGAAGCTGGTTGATACGTCGTACACTTTTCCCTTGTACGCCACGTAGGCTGGTTTTCCATTCCTGCCGTTGTATTGTGCAAGGTCTTTCTCAGTGATTTCCTTCATGATTCTTGGCACTTCCAAGTTGCTTGTTCTTGTCCATTTTTCATGAGAAAAGGGCGTCGAGTACCATCATTATGACGAATCCTGCCATGAAGCCGAAGGTTGCTTCTCTTTCGAAGCCTTTTCTGTGGCTTTCTGGTATGATCTCGTCGCTTACGACGAAGAGCATGGCGCCTGCAGCAAAGGCTAGTGCCCATGGTAGAACTGGGTGGAAGACTGATACAAGTGCGACTCCTAACAAGCCTCCAACGGGTTCCACTAGTCCTGTTAACGTGCCGTACCAAAGAGATCTGCGTCTGCTGTATCCTTCCCTTAACAGGGGCAGTGCAACTGCAAGACCTTCTGGCATGTTTTGAAGTCCGATGGCTATGGCGACTACGAGTCCTGCTGCTACGTCTCCGCTTCCGAAGCTTACTCCAACTGCTAATCCTTCTGGGAAATTGTGGATGGTTATGGCGAGTGCGAACAGCCAGACTTTTGAAAGCCTTGAAGATGGTCCTTCAGGGCCCAGAGCTGGGTGAAAATGAGGGATGAAACGGTCTGCAAGATGCAGTGTGATGGCTCCTATGATTATTCCGAGAACGGCAATCCATACGCTGCTTAGATCGATGGCTGGGATTATGAGGCTGAAAAAAGTGGCGGCCAACATTACACCGGCTGAGAATCCCAGCATGATATCCAGTAGTTTGTCGGAGACTTTTTTGATGAATAGTATTGGCAGGGCTCCAGCGCCGGTGGCTAAACCCGCGATTGAGCTAGCTGCGATTCCAAGCCAGATTGTTTCCGTGCTCATACGCATCACTTGAGCTTTGCACGCAATGCATGTGGGGATTTCTTCAAGAAAAAAGAAGAGGGAAATGGTGGAGGGAAGCTTCTACTTGAGGAATTTGGAGACGAAGGGTGAAGTGTCTCCTCTGCGCATGAAGTGTCCTGATGGTCCTTCGCCTAGGAATTCGCTGAACCATGATTCGTGTTCGATTTCTTCGTTGAGGATTGCTTGGGACAGGTCGTATGTTCGGTGGTCTTTGCCAGCGGTTATGTTGCAGATGTGGGTGTATCCTCGCACTGCGCATCTTTCTGCTTCAACCAGCACTTTCAACATTGCTTTGGTGTTAGTCGGTTTTTTTGGCAGTCTTGCTGGCGGGCATGCTGATGCGTCGTGGAAAGCTTTCATGTCGTCTGGGAGCTTGCCTCCTAGTTCATATATGCGGGGAACCAGAGCTTCGAAGTGGTTTTGGTCTTCGATGCGGGCGGTTTCGGCGATTTCTTTGATTCCTTCTCCTTCTAGTCCGATTAGGTTGCATCGAAGTATGGTGTAGTAGTAGTAAGTTGTAAGCTCGGCTGCAGCGTTCTTGACTAGCAGCTCTACGAGTTGGTCAACTTTGATGCCGGCTTTCTCAACCATTTCTCGTGCTACTCTAGCCATGTTTATCACCTCGCTAGCTCTAAGTGTGTGTAGAAATCGCATTTTAGCCTTATGCAACTGGAGCCGTGCGGAAGCGGATTGCCTTATTTCGGAATAGGTGCTTATGTGATTGGGGTTGTGTGAGGTGTTTTTGAGGCGTAGGAAGCGGTTGGAAGTGGTTGTGGCCGAGTTGGAGAAGGATGAGAAAGAGCTGCTTTCTGGTTTCCTGCGTTCGACTCTTAACGTTAATGTGGCTTTGAGTGGCGGTAAGGTTTCTGTTGATTCTGGGCAGTTGTCGTTGGAAGAGTTGAAGAAGTTGGTGAACAAGTTTGTTTATCATAGGAATCTTAATCGCAAGTATTGGGTTGCATTGGAAGGCAGCGCGGTTAGGATTGGCAGGTTTGAGAAAGCCAAGAAGTCTGAGAAGCGTGGAAGAGAAGCAACTAAGCCCCAAACGATAACACACGGTTGGTAACAGGATCGATTAGGGCATTCATGCGCACAAAACTTGTAGCCGATGGTTGCGCGCTACGTTAATAACTCTACAGTTACAGAGTTTACTCTGCGAGGGCGAAATGTAGTGGCGATAACGGGGATTCATTTTCTTTTGACTTATCAGTGCAATTGGGCGTGTGATCACTGTTTTGTTTTCTCTTGTCCTGATGCTAAGGGTGTGATGAAGATTTCCGACATACGTGAAATTCTGAGTGAGGCGCAGAAAGCGGGTAATGTTGAGTGGGTTTTTTTTGAGGGTGGTGAGCCTTTCTTGTATTATAGGGCTATGCTTTGGGGTTTGCGTGCGGCTCGGGAGTGTGGGTTCAAGAGGGGTATAGTTACGAATGCTTATTGGGCTACGTCGGTTGAGGATGCTAAGGAGTGGCTTGCTCCTGTTTCTGAGGTTGGAATCTCTGATTTGTCCATAAGTGACGATGCTTATCATTGTGGCGAGGATGAGGAAAACTTGGCTAAGTATGCTCGTGCTGCTGCTGTGGAGATGGGTTTGCCTGCGGGCACGATTACGATTGAAGATCCGAAAAAGTATCTTAGGGAGATTGAGTGGAAGGGCAGGCCTGTTGTTGAGGGTAAGGTTCAGTTTAAAGGCAGGGCTGTGGAGAAGCTGGCAGCTGGGTTACCTACGAAGCCTTGGACGGAGTTTGACAAGTGTCGGGACGAGGATTTTTCGAGGCAGAGCAGGGTTCACGTTGATCCTTTCGGTTATGTTCATGTTTGTCAGGGCATTACCATTGGGAACATGAAGCAGACTCCTCTGTCAAAGTTGCTTTTGGGTTTTGATGCGGAGAGGCATCCGATTTGTGGGCCTCTTCTGCGGGGTGGACCGGCGGGACTTGTCAAAGAATACGAGGTTGAGCATGCAGAAGGTTACGTTGATGAGTGCCACCTGTGTTATTCAACGCGTTTGAGGTTGAGGAAGCAGTTTCCTGATGTGCTTGCTCCAGACCAAATGTATGGAATTGTCTAGCTGAGGCTTTGGTTCGTCAATTTGGTACTTTAGTGTTGTTTTGTGTAATTTAGCGTTATCTAGCGTTACTTGGCGTTACACAGTGTTACTTGGCGTTGTTCTGTGTGATTTTGAGTTGGAGATGTTTCCTACAGGTTTTCGTACTGTTTTTTGAGTTGAGTTCCGTCTTTCTCGTAGGTGAGGTTTAGGAGTCTGTATTCGGTTCTGCTTTCTGTTATTGTTCGTTTGATTGCGTTTCGCAGTGTGTCTTCTTTGTCGTATTTTTTTAGCATTTGTTTGAGTGTGTCTTTTTTTATGTCGGCGAATTTGATTAGGGAGATGATGTCTACTCTGTCTTTGACTCCTTTTTCTGAGTGCCACCTTTGCTGAGCTGCTTGTGCCTTAAGCAGGAGTAATGCTTCTGGTTGGGCGACTTTGAAGCGTTCGATTGACGAGTACAGTCTGCTTTCGTAGATGTCTAGGCAGGGAACGGTTAGTTTGCTTATGAATGGTGTGTAGATGTCGATTTCCACGGTGTCTATTATGGCTTCGAATTTCATGAGGCGGATGTTGCGTTTTAATGCGTGGTTTCGTTGTAGCAGTTCTTGTTGGAGTTTGTAGAAGTTTTCTTGGTCTATGCAGAGGTCTATGTCTCGGCTTTTTAGTTTCTTTGTCCAGAGGTAGACTGCCCAGCCGCCGATCAGTACGAAGTCTGCTAGTTTTCTTAGCTCGTTGAGGACTTGCCAGGATTTTTCTACGGTTTCGTCTCGCCACATTTTTCTGGTTCACCTTCTTACCATGGGCTTAGGGTTGGGTACACTGTGGTTATGTCGCGTAGGAAGGGTGCGGCTTCTGGTCCGTTGATTGAGTATATGTCCACGTAGATTTGGGGAACGCATACGATGCCTTTTTCCGAGGTTTGAGTGAGGTGGTCGTCGTTGACGAATAGTGCGAACACGTTTGGGTTTACGTTGCGTATTTTTTGTTTTCTGAAGCTTAGCCAGTGGTTGAAGGTTTCTTTGTTTGTTACGTAGAAGTATAGTCGGTCGTATTCTGCGGGTTTTCTGCCCGAGGTCTTGAACCACGCGGAGAAGGCTGTGAGCAGTGTGTCTTTGGGTAGGTCTCTTTCTGCTTCTGTTGTTGGGTCGAGTCGGAAGGATTGCCATATGTCCTTGTTTAGGTTGTGTTCTGCTGCCCACAGGTTGAGGAGTCTGGCTGGTGAGAGCACTCTGACGCCTGTGCGTGTGGCTTCAACTGCTTTGGCTGTTGCGAGTTTCTTGACTGTCTTGTTAACTAGGCCAAGTGAAACCTTGCAGTCCGATGCAATGTCCTCTTGATGCACAAACGAGACTTGGCGAAGGCTGTTTAGAAGCAGTTCTCGGTAGATCCTTTCAAACTTCCACAATGTTTGTTCCGTCTTTATGGTGAGTTAGTTTCACTTTTAGAAGTGGTTGGTATATAAGGGTTTCACCGAAAAGCGAAACATTCCTGCGTATTCTCTTTGGTGATGGTTCTGTTTCCACGTGGGGTGATGTTAGGCATGGTTGGTTAAGGTGCTTCTGGTCAGATCATTTTTTCGATGGTGTTTACGAATTCTTCTGCCCATTTGATTGCTTGTTGCGCTTCGTTTTTGGATACGATGTCCATGTCTTCGTATATTATTCTGTGTCTCTTTTTTCGCATGCCGTTCATTAGGGTTGTCATTCTTTGGCTTGTTTCGGTTTTTAGTGTTGTTTGTAGGAATTTCGTTACTGCGACGTGGCCTTCTGTGCTTGATGGTCTGTAGCCTTTGTTGATCATGATTGCTCTTCCTGCGGTTAGCATTGCGTTGTAGGCGACGGCTAGGGCCCAGTCGAATTTTTGGTTTGTGATTAGTGTTTGGGCTGTGTCTATGTCTCTTCGTGCGCGTTTGATGGAGTTGAGGGCTAGGTTGTGGTTTGGTTTTATTCGGATTACGGTTCTATTTCTTAGCAGTTCTTCTAAACTCATGTTCGTCACCGATGAGCATGATGAGTGGTTTGGCTGCGATGTCGGTTATTAGGTGGTGGTGGTTTTTGATTCTTGTTGTGAGTTCGTTTTGGTTCCAGAGTATGTAGTTGATTTCTCTGCCTGTTTCTTTTTCTGATTGGGCTATGGTGTTGAGAACGTCTTCTTCGTTTGGGTTTCCGATGATTAAGAGGTCGATGTCGCTTTTTTCTGATTCTTGTCCGCTTGCGAATGAGCCGTAGATTAAGGCGTATTTTATGTTTTTCAGTTTTGAGAGTGTGGTTTTTATGGTGTCGCTGAGGCCTGCTGTTTTGATTATTAGGTTTTTGAGTTCGGTGTAGTATGGGAGTTTTTTGTTTACGGATATGAGTGTGGTTTTGCCTTTTTTTTCTTCGTTTAGTATGCCTAGTGATGTGAGGTTTTTTTCTTCTTTGTAGAGCATGCTGTATGGTATGTTTAGTTGTCTGGAGAGTTCTCGTATGTGGAAGCTTTTGTCTGGGTTCATGAGAAGCTTGGCTAGTAGGGTGAC